>PVBE011325382.1_pt1 | contig 39753 bp, 31 predicted proteins | sample 1631181 | NCBI WGS metagenome assembly PVBE01 (sample SAMN08397723, study PRJNA350692) | Marine metagenome, whole genome shotgun sequencing project. | isolation source: water | place: Pacific Ocean | collected 2012-04 | reverse complement strand
CCAATTCGGGCTGCTCAACGAGATCTTCGAAGCCCTCGGCCTGCCGCGGTTGAAGTGGCTGCGGGCCGCCCCGACCGCCATGCTGTCGATCATCGTCATGAGCGTCTGGAAGAACATGGGCCTCAACATGGTCATCTACCTAGCTGGCCTGCAGGGCATCCCGCCGCATCTATATGAAGCCGCCGAAATCGATGGTGCCGGGAGCATCTCCACCTTCTTCCGCATCACCCTGCCGCTGCTCGCGCCGACCACCTTCTTCGTTGTCATCGTCTACTTCATCGGCGCCCTGCAGATCTTCGTGCAGGTCTTCATCATGACCACCGGCGCCAACAACGAAACCTTCGGCGGCCCGCTCGACAGCACCATCACGGTCGTGATCCTGGTCTACGTGAACGCCTTCTCGTATCTACGCATGGGCTTTGCCTCGGCGATGTCGTTCGTGCTTTTCCTGGTGATCGGCGTCATCACCCTCATCAACGCCCGCCTGCTGCGCTACGACCTCGGCTAGCGCGCCGGCGGTGCCCCTGGCAGCCCGTTCCGGCCGGAATTGTCGCTGAGGGCACCCGTTTGTGCCCGTCCGGATCCGCGCCCAGGACCCGCTGATCGCCGTCCCACTTCCCATATTTGGCGCACCGCGACCGTGATACGCTGTCTGCCGATGACGATTTGGACGAGGCGGTCTCGGGGGAGCACGCCGGCGTCGAACTCTAGTAGTGGGGGTCACCGTGTCCACCCGAACCGTTGCGAAGCGTTGAAGGAGGGCGGCACGATTTGGCAATCGGGGTGGATTAGCGGGCTATTTCTTCGTGCTCCCGTCACTAATATTCCTCATCGTGTTTGTCATCCTGCCGATCATCGCAGCGCTCTATTACAGCCTGACCGACTACGACCTGATGAGCTCTCCGTCGTTCGCCGGCCTCAAGAACTACCGAAATTTGCCGGGTGACGTTCGTTTCGTGCGCTCGATCTCGAACACGATCCTGTTCGCAGCCGGGACGGTTCCATCCGGGGTCGTAACCTCGCTGTTGCTGGCGATGCTGATCAACCGCCAGATTCGTGGCATCTACTCCTAATCGCGCTCTGTTCTACATGCCGGTGGTCAGTTCGTTCGTCTCCGTCTCCCTGATCTGGCTCTGGTTCTACGAGCCCCAGTTCGGGCTGTTCAACGACGTGCTGGAAACGCTGGGGCTCCCGCGTTCGAAATTCCTGCGGGGAGCGCCTACGGCCATGGCGTCGATCATCGCGCTCAGCGTCTGGAAGAACATGGGGCTCAACATGGTCATCTACCTGGCCGGGCTGCAGGGCATTCCGCCGCACCTCTACGAAGCCTCCGAAATCGACGGCGCCGGGCGGGTTTCGCAGTTCTTCCGGATAACGCTGCCGCTGCTGGCCCCGACGACGTTCTTTGTGGTGATTGTGTACGCGATCGGTGCGTTGCAGATGTTCGTGCAGGTATGGATCATGACCAGTCCGGGCAGCCGGTCCACCGGCGGAAACTACGGGATCGGGGGGCCACTGGACAGCACGGTTACGGTCGTGATTCTGATCTACGAAAACGCCTTCGCCTATCTGAAAATGGGCTATGCCTCTGCCGTTTCCTTCGCGCTCTTCTTGGTGATCGGAGTGATCACGATCGTCAACGTGCGAGTACTGCGCTACGACATTGGCAACTAGACCCCGGCCAGCGTAGGAGCCGGCGCGGCGACGCCGGCGGCTGAACCGGCGGGACGAAATCGCCGACCAGCGCTCCAAAGCCGAACGCCTCCGCGCCCTCGGCCAGCTATCCGCCGGTGTCGCCCACCACATCAACAACCAGGCCGCCGCCATCGAATTCTCCTTGGGGGCCGCGCTGGCCGGCTCGAATCCCTCGGAGCGCGGACTGCTCGAAATAGCCCAGCAGGCAAATCGCGGCTTTGCCGCCACCGTGCGGCGCGTCCGCGAATACGCCGACGCTGCCCGACGCGAGGCGGTGGGGTCGGTCTATCTCTCTGCGCTGGCTGTCGAAGCCATCGCGGCGACCGAGTCGGCCCGCGGCGATCTGGTGGCCGCGGCCGACGGCGTCATCCGACTGGAGTCGGACCTGCCCCCGGGGCTATGGGTTGCGGTGCCCCCCGGCGAAATGTTGTGGGCGGTCTTCAACCTGATCGTCAACGCCGCCGAAGCCCTGCCCGAGGGCGACACGATCCGGGTGGCGAGCGGCGCACGCGGCACGGACAACTGGCTATCAGTCACCGACGATGGCATCGGCATGGACGCCGCGCTGCGCGAGCGCATCTTCGAGCACTTCTTCACCACTGGAGGCCCCGATCGCGAGGGCCTTAACCTGAATTCCGCGCGGACCCTGGTCGTGGTGCTGGGCGGTCGGCTCACCGTGACTTCAGCCCCGGGCCAGGGAACCAGCTTCATCATTGTGCTGCCGGCGGCCCCGGCGTAGCCACCCGGCCATTGCCGGAGCCGGCTGGAGCTTGCCCCGGGACGGGGGCCAGAATGTACCCTCGCAGGCGAGTGACAACCACCCGAAGAAGGCAGGTTCAATGACCGCACCAAACGTGGCCGTACTGGGAGCGGGCAACACCGGATTCGCTATCGCGGCCGAAATCAGCCATCGCGGCTTCGCGGTCACGCTGGCCGAACTGCCGGAGTTCGCCGCGGTGCTGGAACCGATCCAGGCGGAGGGCGTCATCCAGTTGTTCGGGACGGACAATACCGGCCCGGCGAGAATCCATCAGGTCACCACCGACCTGGCCGCGGCCCTCGCCGCCAACGACCTCCTCGTCATGAGCATCCCCGCCTACGGGCACGCCCCGTGGGCGCGGGCGCTGGCCCCGCACGTGCGCGCTGAGCACGTACTGACGCTAATGCCCGGCACCTTCGGCGCGCTGGAGATGGCCCGCATCCTCGGCGAAGCCGGCGCGCCGGCCATCGCCATCGCCGAGACCGACACCGCGCCCTACGTCTGCCGCCGCACCCAACCGGGCGGCGCGACCATCTGGGGCGTGGTGCCGCACATGGGCCTCGGGGTCTTCCCGGCCACCGCGACCGAGCGTGTGCTCGGCCTGCTGGGCCCGTTATTCCCCGGCATGAAGCCGGTTTCCAGCGTCCTCGAGTGCGGCCTCGGGGCCATGAACCCGGTGGTGCACCCGGTCGGCGTGCTCATGAACGCCGGCCGCATCGAGCGTTCCCGCGGCGAGTTCTACTTCTATGAGGAGGGCGTCACCCCCGGGGTGGTCGAGGTGATCGAGGCGCTCGATGCCGAGCGCCGGGCCATCGGCTCCGCGCTCGGCTTTGATCTGGCGGGCGTGGCCGCCGGTTTCGCCGCCGCCGGCTTCGGTCCGGAAGGGGACCTCTGGAGCGTCATCAACGGCAGCCGCATGCTGACGGCGCTGCGCGCCCCCGGCGCCCTCGACACCCGCTGGCTATCCGAAGACGTCCCCTACGGCCTCGGCAGCTGGTCGGCGGTCGCCGGGCAACTCGGCGTCGCCACGCCGATCATCGACGCCACGATTCGGCTGGGCCTCACGGTGCTGCGCGAGCCGGCCGACGCCTTACGGCGCACCCTCGCCGACGTCGGCCTTGATGGGCTATCCCGGGAAGAAATGCTCGCCTATGCGGAAACCGGCAACCGGCCTTAGCGCGATTGCAGCGCGCCCCGGCTAGATCGTGAGCAGGCGCGTCGCGTACGGCATCGCGCCGTCGGTAAGGGCGCGGCGTTTCTTGAAATTCGCCACCGCCTGCGGGTCCGACGCCCGCGATTCCTGCCACGAGTTCAGCCCGTCGTACCAGGTCACCAGCAGCATCGCGGTCATGTCGCCGGTCGGATGCCGGGCCGAGAAGAGCGCCATCGGTTCCGTCTCGTAGCCGTCGTTGTTCTCAAACGTCGTCCAGGCCGTATCCGACAGCGCCACCGCCTCGTCGACATCGTCGGGGCCGACCTCGAAGAAGCGAAATACATAGAGTCCGGCGCGGGTCATCGGCGCGGTGGTCTTGGGGCGCACCGTCGGCACAAAGGTCGATGACTCAATCGCCGTCACCGCCGGCAATCCCGCCAGGGTCGCTATAGAGGCGTCCACCGCCGCGTCGCTGCCGTGCGTAACCACCACCAGTTCGTTCGAGCGCACCCCAAACAGGCCCTCGAAGACACCCCAGACCTGCGCCGGGTCCAGCGCCGCTTGCGCCTCGGCGTGGATGGTCTGCCAGTCCCAGCCACTGCCCCGGATACGGATGAAAGCGAAGGTCGTGTCCACGGGTTCTCCCAGTTCTGAATGAAGCCGGCCGGTGGCCCGCGCGGTGCTCAAATTCGGGCGTTGTCCCCCGTGCGCGGACATCGCCGCGAGGGTCGCTGGTGCCGGGGGCGGGACTATGCACCGAGGCGTCTGTGGAAGTTCGGCGTCGAACACCAGACCTGTGAGAAGTTGGTCGCCATTCCACAGGCGCTCGTAGAACGCTGCTACATTGCGCTGGCGTTGCTACACGCGTTGCTACATACGTGCCCTTGGCATCTTGGCGAACGGTTGGCAGGGCATACGCGCACTGGCGACCGCCTATACGAACGCTCTTCAGTCTGGTAGTCCCCCACGAACTGTCCATACAGATGAGGACTTTGTGGGCCACGGTCATGTCTCCCAACCCGCCACCAGCAGTCTCCGACCGGCTCAATCTCGCGCCTCCACCACCACCACATGTTTGGCGCAGATCGGGACCGAGCTCGTGGCGCCGAGAGCCAGCTCACTGAGTAACCACGTGGGCCCGGAAGGTCCTTCGCGGTTGCAATAATATTCTCAGGCATACAGAATCAGCGCGGGATTGACCCGAGGGAACGAAGGAGTTGTGACCGGGTGTTGCATGGTGTACTTGACAATTCCTTGCGATCGGCCCAGCCCATTACTGAATTCCCTCATGCACTCGTCCGACTAAGCACCGGGAGCTCGACGAGAATGGCTTGCCGACCGGGGATGTCGAGCATCGCTGGCGGCCTGCCTTAGATGTTATGCCGGTACCGAAGCCGAAGCAGCAGAGAACCACACCCGCACAAGCCGCGATGGGGTCGGATTGGCTATCTCGCCGACTCCAACCGACTCCTCCCGGGGCGCGGCCATCTCGACTTCGTCCCCAGCCTCAAGGCACTCGAGGAGAGCGGCTACGATGAGCAGTAGCGGCGCTGCGCCACAGCCGAACATCCTCCTAATCGCCGTCGATTCGCTCCGAGCGGACCACATGAGCTGCTACGGCTACCCCCGACTGACCTCGCCTCACCTCGACCGGGTCGCTCAGCAAGGAACCCTCTTCGAGAACACCCTCAGCCCTCACATCCCAACCACCAGCGCGTATACGTCGATGCTGACAGGCATGGATGCGTTCACCACCCAGGTTGTCGCGTTGCGGCACAAGGGCGCCGTCAGGTCCGAGGTCACGATGCTGCCGGAGCTGCTCAGAGACCAGGGATACAACACGACCTGCGTAGGGCACACCGGGAATCCCAGCTCAAGGGGGTTCGACACCTATCTCGACTACCACGCGTGGGGCAACTGGGCCGACCGTCCCCTCGACAAGGCCCAGGACCTGAACCGCGTGGTTATTCCGGAGTTCGACCGGCTCCTGGACGAAGAGGTGCCCTTCTTCGTCCTCCTGCGGCACATGGACCCACACCCGCCGTACCTGCCGCCCGAACCCTACGAGCGCATGTTCTACCACGGCGACGAGTTCGATCCCAACAACGACTCGATGAAGCCGGTTATGTCCTTCAAGCCCTTCCGAGACTGGTTCGCAAGCTGGATGCCTCCCGGCATCACCGACAAGGACTATGTCATCGCCCAATATGACGGGGCAATCGCCTACATGGATGCGTGCATCCAGACGATCCTGACCTACCTCGAAGCGCGGGGAGTGTTGGACAACACGATCGTGGTATTCAACTCCGACCACGGAGAAACGCTCTACGCGAAGAACGAGTGCTGGTTCGACCATCACGGCCTCTACGATTCGAACCTGCGCGTGCCGCTGATCATCCGGTACCCGGCCCTTATGCCCGCTGGATTACGCATCAGTGGGTACAACCAGCACAAGGATCTCGTGCCGACGCTGCTCGAGCTGGCCGGCATCGAAAGCGACATCCCTTTCGACGGCAAGAGCCTCATGGGGATGGTCCGAGGCGAGGCTACATCCCACGACTCGGAGATGTATCTCACCGAGTGCACCTGGATGCGTAAGCACGGCTGGCGAACGCCCCAGTGGAAGCTCATCCGGGCGCTGGAGCCCGACTTCCACTTCAAGCCGCCGGTAGAGCTGTACAACCTCGACGAGGACCCCGACGAGGACCACGACCTCGCGGAAGCCCGGCCTGAGATGGTCGATGCGCTGACCGGCAGGATGGAGACGTGGATCGCATTGCGGGAGCGCGAAACCGGGTTAAAAGACCCGATATTCGACCAGGGCGACTGGCACGGACAGGAAGGCGTGGGCGCGCTCGAGTCTTCCCAGCAGGCCTACGACACCCTGCATATCGGCGACGCGATGGAGGCTAAACGCCTGCAGGCGGGCTCAAGCAGCGATGCCGACTCAGAATCAGAAGGAGAGGCAGCGATCCAATGACGCTGAAGGTGGCGATCATAGGGGTGGGCAAAATCGGCAGCATGCACGCCCAGATCTACCACGATGACCCGCGGTGCGAGATCGTGGCCGTCTGTGACGCGTTCTCGGATAAGGTCGAGGCCGCCGCCCAGAAATATGAATGCGTGGCGTTCGCGTCGGTTGGCGAGATGTTGCCGGGTACCTCGATCGATATCGCCAGCGTCTGCACGGCGGGTGAGGAGAACGGCGGAGACCACTACGAGCCGACCATGGCGCTGCTCAACGCGGGCATCGCGGTGCTGGGCGAGAAACCCATCTCCAACAAGATTCCCGAGGCGCGGGAGATGGTCGTCCTCGCCCGGGAAAAGGACCTCCGCTACGGGATCAATCTAAACCACCGGTTCACGCCGGCGGCGGAGCGTGGCCGGAAATGGGTCGACGAAGGCCGCCTGGGCGAGTTGAACATCGTCAACATGACGATGTGGATCAACAACCCCAAGGAATGCTCCCCCCACTTCCACATGCGCGCGCTGCACTCTCACTCCATCGACGTCTTGCGCTACTTCTGCGGTGACGTAAAGCAGGTCCAGGCATTCTTCAAGCAGGGCAAAGGCCGGCAGGGATGGTCCAACGTCCAGGTCAATATGCTCTTCGAGAGCGGAGTCGTCGGCCACCTGACCGGCAGCTACGACGCCGGGCCCAGCTACGGATTGGAAACCCTGGAGGTTGTCGGCTCCGAAGGACGGCTGGTGCTTCGCGACGCGTGCGAGCATCTGGAGTTCTACCCTCGAAACTCGCGCGAAGTCGAGACCCACGCCTACCTTGGCGGGATGATGAATTTCGGCGAGACGTTCCAGAGCCGCATCGGCCGCTGGATCGATCAAAACGTCGCGTCGGTCCGGCCGGAAGAGATCGACGGATCCGGCGCGGAGGCTTTGAAAGCGCAGCTCGTCATTGAGGCCGCCATCGAGTCCTGGGAGACCGGCCGCGTGATCGACGTGGCGCAGGATTAGATTGCCGTTATCAACCTACAAACAATCCCTACCACCGGCATTGCTACATACAAATAAGGGGCAGTGATGAAACTGGGCGCCAACTCGCTTCTTTTCGGCGGATACAGCATGGAGACAGCCTTCAAGAGCATCGCCATGGCTGGCTACGACGGGATCGAATTGTCGGCCGTCGACAGCATGAGCGAGCACCTCGTGCTGGACCGTTGGCGGGAGTTGGTACCCGAGATCAAGCGGCTCTCACAAGACTGGGGCCTGGAGCTGCTGGCCATTGAACAGCCACTCCACGACCGGGACGTGATGGAGCGGGCATACCAGGCGGCTGCGGAGCTGGGCATCCCCGTCGTGAACTGCGGTCCCGGAGGCGGCAAGCCCGGCGACGAGGACAGTCTGAAGACCTCGATCGAATCCCTGGCTGGCCTGGCGGAGATGGCCGAACGGTACGGGATCACGCTGTGCCTCAAAGCCCACGTTGGAAACAGCATCTTCGACACGCCGACCACCCTTCGGGCGATGGAGGCCATAACCTCGCCTGCCTTCGGCATCGACATGGACCCGTCACATGTCTACCGGGCGGGAGAGAACCCCGCGGAGGCGATCGCGGCGGTCATGTCTCGCGTGAAGCACGTCCACATCCGCGACTGTAAGGGCCGGCAGCAAGGTCCCGGCAGTCCGGAGGATCAGGCCAATGGCAGGGGCGACATCGACCTCCTCGGGTTCGTCCGCGTTTTACACGAAAGTGGATACGACGGGGCGCTCAACCTCGAGGTGATCGGCGCTCGCGAGTACAGCCTGGAGCAATGCAGCGTGATCGCAGCCGAATCCCGCGGCCACATGCAGGCGTGCCTGCAGGCGTGCGGCGCTCGGTAGGGCAAGTTAGCTCGCGCCGCGCCGGCGCGGGCCAAACATGCCTGACGCCGGGCGCTTCCGTTTGGTATCAGTCTCATGAAGATTACGCCTCAAGATCTTTACGCGTGCAAAGTGAACTCCGGCCTCTCGGCATCCACCGTCAGTCACGTGCATTTCGTGGTCAATCGCGTGTTGAAGCAGGCGTTGCGATGGAACGTGATTCTGAGAAACGTCGCCGAACTGGTCGACCCTCTCCGGCGCAAGACTGCCGATCATCAACCCTTCGACGTCGAGGAGATAGCGACGTTTCGAGCTTCGGTACCTGGTCATCGGTATGAGCCGTTCTGGAACCTGCTTTTGTCGGCCGGTTTGCGTACTTGGAGAGGCCGCTGCTTTGCGCTGGTCGGATGTGGATGTGGACGGCGGCACGACAAGTTCCGATCGATACCGACGACCCGGTGCGGCTCACTCTCACCGGGGCTCCACCTCGATCTTCATGATCTGATCCCCGAGATCGGAATTGGGCCGACCCCGTTCTTCCCATGGTGAATCTTGCGGTGGCCATTGGGGCAAACCGCCGCCACGAATTCGGGTGAGTCGGGCCCTTCGACCGCGCTCCGGACGGCGTGGTGAGCCTCCAGAACGGCACGACCAGTCGCAGCGCTAAACGGGGCTGGCCACCCGCCTCAACAAGAACGCCGGCCCGCGATGGAGCGTACTCGACGACCGCTTGGCTTTTCTCGCCATACGTGCGGCTCCTGCCGAGGAGGTTATTGAGGATGGGCCCGAGTAAATCTCCACCGCTTGACGTGCCACTACCCGTTGGAGGCTCCACGGTTCCAGATGTCTGACTTAATAGAGATCAGATGCGGCATCGCCGCCCCAAACCTGGGCGGCAACGAATCTGGCTCTGCCCGTGGACCCCGAGGGCAGCCGGGTAAGCCCATGACCCGGCATTCAGTTCCGGACCCAGTTGCGTGACGAGCGGCATCCGATCGCTGACGCCGGCAACTGGCCAGCAGGTTAGGACCAGCGGCGACGAGCTGGCCAATTCTTGCCGGGGATATGTAATGAAAATTTCTGGCCCGTGGCCTTTTGATAGGTATTGTCCGTTTCATTAGGCATATCTTCAGCTTGCGTAAACCGTCCCGGAGGCGCGTGCTCATCGCTTTGGCCGCCTCGCCGCTGGTTGTCGCTTGCAACATTGACCAACCGCGGGCATCGGGAACTGTCCCCGGCGTCCCCACCGCGCCGGCAGCGGTTCGAAGCCGCGGCGCCACGCCAGTTGCTACGGTCACCGTTTCCAGTGTGGCCGCCGGAGTCACCAACAGCCGGGGCCTACCGAGCGAACGTCCCGTCGCAGCGGACGACGAACCGTTTTCGACCATCCCCCGGCGTGAGCGGTCCATTGCTCCGGCCGACATATTCCCCGACCTTCCGCGCGACGCCATACCGCCGCTTTTCTCTCCCAAGTATCTGGACGCGGAAGATGCCGGTGCCTGGTTGGGACCAGATCACCTTGTGCTCGGATTCGAATGGCGGGGAGATGCCCGGGCCTATCCGCTGCGAATAATGAATTGGCATGAGATCGTAAACGACTGCATCGGCGGGCGCGAGGTGGTGGTCACGTATTGCCCGTTGTGTCGAACCGGGCTGGTATTCGACCGGAGCCTGGCGGACGGGACGCTGCTCACGTTTGGCAATACCGGCGCTCTCTACGAAAAGCGCCATGGTTATGTACGATCATCAGACCGACAGCCAGTGGTGGCAGGCGGCGGGCGAGGCGATCACCGGACCGCTCAAAGGCGCTTACCTGGAGCTCCTTCCCGCGATCACGGCCAGGTGGTCGGATTGGCTCGCCATGTGGCCTGAAACCCTGGTGCTGTCACGTGACACCGGATACGAGCGCGACTACGACCGAGATGTCTTCGCCGGGTACTCGGCCATCGATTCCGAACCCACTTTCCCGGTGTCTTTCATTGACGATCGGTTGCAACCCAAAGAACGGGTTCTGGGGGTCGAGGCGGCTGACGGTCCGGTTGCCTACTCGCTCACGGCGCTGGGTGCGTGGGCAGTCCTGCACGACGTGGTGGACGGCCGGCCGGTGGTGGTTTTCAGCGGACCGTCCGACGCCGGGGCCGTCTTCGAGGCCACGCTGGACGGACGGGAGCTTCGATTCAGCGCCGGCGACGAGGTTTTCGTGGACACCGACACGGGAACGACCTGGGATCTATCGGGCCGAGCCAGTGCCGGTCCGCTCGAAGGAAAGCGGCCCCTGGCGGTTCCTTCGTTCGCATCGTACTGGTTTTCGTGGGCGACGGTCTGGCCTGAAACCCGGATCGAGCCCTGACCGGTGCAGGCTGACGCCGCGCCCGGCGATAAGTTGAGGCGGCGCGAAGCGCCGACAATTTGTTCCGGCCCGGACCTGCCCTCGGTTCTGTTGGACGCACCACGGGAGCTTGAAGCCGATCGGGCGCTGGAACAGCCCCTTCTCCAGACCTAATTATCCATCAATAGGTGACTCGTACGGAGAGGCGTCGTGCGCAGAGCGTGATTCCGTGGCTATCGAGCCGCGTCCTCGGGCGACGCCGGTCGGTGCGCGTCGGGCGACGCCCGGCCGACCAGTCGTGGAGATGCCGGTGCGACCACCCACAGAGACCACGGCCGAATCTAGCGTCGTTTCCCGTGACACTACCCCTAACTTGCGCAAGATCGGACGGACGTGCGCGGGGCACGGACTTCAGCTACTTGTGCCAGAATCTAGTGCCTCGACGGTCGATGAGAAGGATCGACGGACATTCCGCGGCTATATTAAGTAGCCCACCAGAAGATAGACGTTCACACTGGAGAAATCGCTGAGCAAGCATGGCTAAACAGATCGTATACGGGCAGGACGCACGTCAACTCGTGATGGACGGGATCGAGAAGCTTGCGGGGGCGGTCAAGTCGACACTCGGGCCCAAAGGCCGGAACGTCGCTCTCGGCAGGCGCTACGGGGCGCCCACGATTACCCACGACGGCGTGACCGTTGCCAGGCACATCCAGCTCGAAGACGTGTTCGAGGATATGGGCGCCCAGGTCTTCAAAGAAGTCGCCACCCAGACCAACACCGTCGCTGGCGACGGGACCACCACCGCCGTCGTAGTCGCCGAAGCGATACTCAGTGAGGGGTTTAAGAACCTCGCCGCCGGCGCCAACCCGATGCTCATTCGAATTGGCGTGCAGAAAGCGATCGCCGAGGCCGTACAGCACGTCCGTGGTCAGGCGAAACCGATCAAGAGCCTCGTCGACATCAAGAGCGTAGCCACGATATCGGCCGGAGATGAGTCCATCGGGAATCTCGTGGGCGAGGCCATAGACCGAGTCGGCCCCACCGGGGCCGTCAGCGTCGAGGAATCTGGCGGTCTTGAGCTGGAGATCGAATATATGGAAGGTATGCGCCTGGACCGCGGCTACCTCTCGCCCTATTTCGTCACCAACCAGGATCGGATGCAAGCAGAGCTTGACGATGGCTACATCCTCATCACCGATGCGAAGATCAGCTCGGCGGCCGACATCGTTCCCGCTCTGGAGGCGGTCAAGAAGACCGGCGGTGGGTCGTTGCTGGTTATAGGTGACGCGGTCTCTGGTGAGGCCATGGCCGCCCTGGTGATGAACAAAGTCCGTGGCAGCCTTGATTGCGTGGCGATCACGGCCCCTGAATACGGGGATCGGCGGGACGCCGTGCTCGAGGACATCGCGGCGGTCGCCGGCGGTAGCCTTATCTCGCAGAAGGTCGGCCGCGACCTCGCCTCGGTTGTGATGGACGATCTCGGGCGCTGCCGCAGGATCGTCGTAGACCGGGAATCGACCACCCTCGCGGGCGGCCACGGTGATGAGGCCCAGGTCAAGTACCGGGTTTCTCAGATAAAGGCCCAGATGGATGAGACCACGTCCCAGTTTGACCGGGAGTCACTTGAAGAACGACTGGCGAAGCTCTCGGGAGGAGTCGCCACGTTGCGAGTGGGCGGGGCGACGGAGACCGAGGTCAAGGAAAAGGCGTTCCGAGTAGAGGATGCCGTGGCGGCCACGCGAGCCGCCGTCGAAGAAGGGATTGTTCCGGGAGGCGGAGTCGCCCTGCTGGTGGCGGCCAGCGCCCTGCGGGGAAGTGACACCAAGGGCGATGAGGGAACCGGTTATCAGGCGGTACGCAGAGCGTTGGAAGAACCGCTCAAACAGATCGCCCGCAACGCCGGCCTCAATGGCGACGTGATCGCCGAGGAGGTTAAGCGCCGCCAGCGCGCCCGAAAGAGCAACACGATTGGATTCGACGTCGTATTGGCCAAGTACGTGGACATGATGGCGCCGCGGGTGGCGATCATGGACCCGGCCAAAGTCGTTCGCTCCGTGCTCGAAAACGCCGGCTCGATAGCGGGCATGGTGCTGACCAACGGCGCCCTGGTGGCCGAGATACCGGACGAAGCTGCGGCTGCCGGGGCGCTGGAGTAGCGGAGCCGGCGGCTCCCGGGCGACCCATGTTTGACTGGAACTCACCGGCGGAGCGGGGTGGTATCTGGACACGCATTGCCGCTCGTGAGGGCGGCACCATCCTGGCTCTGGCTGCCCCACTCCCGCGAGCCGCTAGCGGATTCGTGCTGGCCGCCACCGGATCGGGCGTTTTCCGATCGGCCGACCGCGGCCGGAGCTGGATCGCTTCCAATCAGGGGCTCCTGACACCCAGGATCAACACGATCGCTCTATCCCCCGATTTCGATCGTGACTCGATGGCAATGGTCGGGTCGGCGGGCGGCGGCCTCTTCCGCAGCCTCAACGCCGGCGCGGCCTGGCAAAGTCTGGACTTCTGGACGCGGCGGCCGGACGTTCTCTCAGTGGCGATCTCCCCCAACTACCAGTCCGACCGCACCGCGTACGCGGCAACGCTGGGTGAGGGCCTCTACAAAACCACCAACGGCGGGCGGACCTGGAACGCAAGCAACGCCGGCCTTACCGACCACTCCATCATCTCATTGGCCGTCTCACCCGATTTCGCGGAAGACCGAACGGTTTTCGCGGCGAGTTCGGAGCTCGGCGGCTTTGTGTCGCGGGATGGCGGCGCCAGGTGGAAGCTGCTGGGGGAAGACCTGGCTGAAGCAGCCATCCAGCAGGTCGCGTTCTCGCCTGATTTCGCAAAGGACGGGACGATCTTCGCGGCTACTGAATCCGGCGGACTGCTCCGCACGATGGATGGCGGTGAATCCTGGCGCCGGTTGCGCCTGCCGGAAGGCCTGGCTACGGTAAACGCCATCGTGCTTTCGCCCCGATTTGGGTTGGATCGCACCGTCTGGATCGGCGTCGCCGACCGGGGAGTTCTGCAGTCACGCGACGCCGGTGAGGCGTGGGAGATCGTGGACCTGGGCCGGTCCGAGGACGTGACCGTGCTCACTCTTGCCACGGTCGGTGCGGAGGATGGCGCGTACACAGTTCTCGCCGGGTGCTTTGACCTCGGGATCTTGCGCTCGGAGGACGGCGGCGGGTCCTGGCGAACCGCCAACAGCGGGCTGTCGAGCCGTCCCCTGCTGACGATGGAAATATCGCCGGACTTTGCCAGCGACCGCACGATGCTGGCCGGAAGCGCGGAAGATGGCGTGCTTATCTCGACGGACGCCGGCGAATCGTGGGAGCAGGCCGCCGGCCCTTTCGATGGAGCCGAAGTTCGGGCCCTCGCGCTAGCGCCGGACTTCGCGCGAGACGGGTTTGGCATGGCCACGGTCAACGGTGGGGCCGTGGTGACTCGGGACGGCGGCCGCGAGTGGAGTCGCTTAGCCTCGGTTAGGGGAGGCGCAGAGCTTCTCGCCGTTGCACTTTCTCCAGACTTCAGCCGGGATGGGACGGCCGTCATCGGCGCCGCCGGAGGCGTGCTTCTGCTTTCTACCGACGGCGCTGAGAGTTGGACTCCTTGTCCCGCTGACTTTGACCAACTAGATATCTACGCGGTGGGTTTTTCTCCGGCTTTCGCGTCGGACCGGACACTGGTCGTCGGGGGGGTGGCAGAAGGTCGGGTGGTGCTCTATCGCTCCCAAGATGGTGGATCCACCTGGCAGCGTTACGTCACCCACGACGACGATGCGCGGTGGCTGTCGCTGGCTATACCGATCACTTACGGCCCGGAGGACGAATTCTTCTGTTTCGCCACCGGCAGCCGGGTGTTCAAACCCCTTCAGTCTCAGGAAGATATCTGGTCCTCCAGTCGTCCCTCCGGGGCACAGACCGCGGTTCTCCACGTGGCGGTATCACCTGATTTTGGCGCCGATCGAACCATGTTTGTGGCGACCAGTGACGGAGTCTTCAAGTCGGTGGACAGAGGTGAAAGCTGGATAGAGATGAACGTCAACCTGGCCAATCGATCGGTTCTGCACATCGCGCTGTCGCCCCAATACGCCCAGGATCGCGCCGTCTACGTCATTACAGTCGGTGGGGAGATCTGGCGCTGCCACGACGCCGCTCCGGGGCCCGAGGCTGAAGTGCTTATCTGAGAGTCCGCCGGGTTGATTCTCGTTCCAGCGACGTTCCGGCCGACCCGGAGGCGCCGAAGGGAGGGCTGGAATCCGCCGGGACCGGCGATCCCGTTCAGCCGCCGCGCGGGTGCCACCGGGTTTGCGTCATTAAAAGCCAGACCGGCGAGTGCGTGGTCATAAGCCTCTGGTATTTGCCGGCCGATCTGGAGGCGATGCGCGAACGCCAAGCCTTCTGGCGGGTCGCCCTCGCAAGCGAGCAGACCGACGTTAATGTACGGGACCGGGAGCGGCCTACCAGCCGGGCCGGTACCCGTATACCCCCCGCGAGACAAAGACACACCGGCTGACGATCGCTTGACTAGCGTGTCGTCACTGGTAACATGCCTCTGTCCAAAGCGAATTGAAACGTCGTTCCACGATACGGAACACCGCAACGATCCGACTCAACCCGGGATGGGGGATAGCAATCGCGACCGACACCATCGGAGCCGCGAATAGATCTGCCGGCGTTCAGTCGGTAACCAGAGTCTGCGATCTGTTGGACGCCCTCGCCAGGGATGCGGAGCTGGGGGTGACCGAACTCGGCCGCCGCTGCGACCTTCCGAAAGGAACCGTTCACCGGCTTCTTATGACCCTTGAGCGTCGCGGCTATGTCGAGCGTGCCGCTCAAGACGGTACCTACCGACTCGGCCTCAATCTGTTTGAGCTTGGTAGCCTGGTGCTCGACCGGCGGGAGCTGGTCACCGAGGGTAGGCGGCACGTCGTGCGGTTGATGGAGAAATCGAGGGAGACGGTTCACCTCGGAATCATCGATGGAGGGCACGTCGTGAACCTGGCGGTCGAGGAACCGCCCCAGGCGATACGTGTGGTTACTCCCGTCGGCGGCCGGTCGCCGATCCACTGCACGAGTACTGGCAAGGCGATCGCCGCTCACCTACCCCTTTCAGATCTTCAGGCACTCGTCGCCGAGCATGGGCTTCCGCGGCATACCGCTAATACCCTCTCCGATATGGACGTCTGGCTGGCAGATCTCGCAGAGGTTCGGGTACGCGGTTTCGCGGTGGACCAGGAGGAGCACCGAGAGGGCGGACGAAGCGTGGGCGCTCCCATCGCCAATCACACGGATACCGTCTTTGCGAGCATCAGCGTCACGGGACCCACGCATCGGTTTACAACGGAACAGATTGCGCTTTTCGCGGGCATGGTATGCGATGCGGCGGCCGACATTTCGCGCAGCCTTGGGGCTGGAAGCCACGCCGTCGCCATGATCGGAGGGACCAGTCATGAGGGGGTGATCGATCGCGGTTAGGACAGACAGTTTTCAGGTACGTTAGAGCGGGTGAGTTGAACGAGATGGTCCTTTGCAAAGGAGAATGAAGGATGAGTTTTTTCAGAGGTATCAGCAGACGTAAGGTCATAAGGGGCAGCGTGGTGGGCACCTTTGGGGTCATGGGCGCTGCCGCCATCGCAGGCTGCGGAGAAACGCAGACAGTCGAGGTCGAAAAGATCAAAGAAGTGCCGGTCGATCGTATCGTCACGGTCGAGAAAGAAGTGCCGGTCGAGGTCGAGGTCGTAAAGATTGTTGAAGCTGCTCCCGTGCCGAAGGGACCGCGGCAGGAAGTTGAGCTCTGGTCAGGCTTCGACCCCGCGACTCACGGGCAGGTCGGCCTGGTCTACGATGCAATAATCGAGATCTTCAACGCTGGCAACCCGGACTTCAAGGTTAAGCACGTCGTCCAGCCGTGGGGCCAAATCATTCCCAAGGTTCTTACATCCGTTGCTGCGGGTAACCCGCCTGACGTATTCCGCAACTGGTATGCCACTTTAGGTGTTACAGCAGCTGCCGGTGTGGTGCAGACTGTTGAGCCATTCATCAAGCGTGACACTGCTTGGGATGACGGGGACTTCCTCGAGGGGCCCATGTCACAGACCTATTTCAAGGGTCAGCGCATGGCAGTACCCCTGTCGGGGATTGTGACACTCATGTATGTCAACAAGGACATGGCGGGCGAAATGGGTGTGTCAATACCGGATGACCTCCCGCAGAACCTTGAGGCGATGGAAGAGATCGGGTCCGAGATGTATGACATCGCGGATGACGGCACCATTAACAAGATCGGGTTTGCACCTTCGATGTTTACGTCTGGGATGACCTGGGCTGCTGTATGGGGCAACGAGGGTGTTTACGATGAGGCGACAGACACCTTCAACGCCAATACCGCTGAGATGAAGCAGCTGCTTGAGTGGCATAGTGGTTACGGTGACCGGTATGGCGCTGAAGAGCTGATAGCCTGGAAGGGTACGTACGGGTCAGGTGGCTTTGGCCGGTTTACCTCGGATGGGCCGCTCTACACCAACATGGTGGGGATGGCCGGGCTATCAAGCTGGTGGTTCTCCGATATCGACAAGCAGGCGCCGGACCAGAACTACGTGTTCGACAAGGTCGTCGCACCGTCGGCTGGCTCTGGCTACCGGACCAGCGATCTGAACACCAACATCTACTCCATTCCCACAGGCGCTAATTCCGCTGAGGGTGGCTGGGCCTGGGCGTCATTCTTGACCAGTCCAGAGCAGATGCGTCGCAAGACCATCGCCGATGCTGTGCCTGCAATCAGGAAGAGCCTCGACACTCCTAGCTACCACGAAGCGTCGCCCGTTAACGGGGCTTGCATGAGCAAGGTCTTCCCGAACACGTGGCATTTGCCATCATTCGGCTCCTACAATACGTTCCGTACGAACCTGACCACGCTGACTGAGTCCGTGATGCTCGGGCAGAAAACCATTGATGAGGCCCTGATCGAAATGACCGACGCGGTCCAGCACGACATCGACGCGAAGAGCGAGAGCGGTTAATCGTTTGGAGTGGTGGTGGGACTCTCTCTCCCACCACCACTCCGGGTCGCAGAATGGGTGAGAGGAATCCGATATGAAACGCCGCGAAACCCTATGGGCAATGTTATTCCTCAGCCCCTGGATTATCGGGTTCCTCGGCTTCACGTTATTCCCCCTAGTGGCGTCCTTCTGGTTCTCGTTTACGAACTACAACATTGTCAACCCGGCGGGTGCCAAGTTCATTGGGTTGGACAACTGGGATTTTCTGTTCAACAAAGACAATGTTTTCAGGCAGGCTCTCGGGAATACGCTCTATTACGCACTGGGCCTGGTTATTATCGGGACGAGCACCGATATTTTCCTGGCCATGCTTCTTAATACCAAGATCAGGGGCCGGGCGACCTATCGGCTGATCTATTTCATACCGGTGCTTATCCCGGCAGTTGCGGGCGCGTTGATATGGGTATGGATACTCAACCCGCAGCGGGGAATTCTTAATTTTGGACTGGACATGATCGGAGTTAATGGACCTAACTGGCTGGGATCGATCCATTGGGTAAAGCCTGCGCTCATCATGATGGCTGTTTGGGGCAGCGGACGAGCCATCATTATTTTCCTGGCAGGTTTACAGGAGATCCCCAACCATTTGTATGAGGCTGCACGGATCGACGGCGCCGGACCCATACCCGTCTTCCGTCACGTGACATTACCGCTGCTCACACCTGTCATCCTGTTCAATGTGATCGTTGGGTTAATTTTCTCCTTCCAGGCGTTCACCGAACCCTATGTAATGACACAAGGGGGGCCGGCGAATGCATCGATGCTGTATGGATTGCATCTTTACTACCAGGCATTTGAAAACCTGCGAATGGGGTATGCATCTGCCATGGCCTGGCTGCTGTTTGCGATCATTTTGTTGTCAACCTTGATCGTGTTTAGGGGATCCCGGCGTTGGGTCTACTACGAAAATTGATTCCTGCGTCGCAACAATCACAAGCAGGAATTGCTTTTAGTGGGGCTCCTTCCATAAAGCCGCCCTGGTACTCCTCGGGACGAATCCGGCGCTTCCTTGGAAGATTTAGTATTCACCTTTTCCTTAGCGTATTCGGGCTCCTGTTTGCGCTTCCGCTTTACTGGTTGATTATCAGCTCGCTTAAAGAGCAGAGTGAAATTTTCAAGGTTCCTCCAACGCTCTATCCGGTAGACCCGAGGTGGATGAATTTTCCAGATGTTCTCGAGGTTATCCCATTCTTTACCTATCTTCGGAACACAATTGTGTATGTAATTTTTGGCACCCTAGGAGCTCTTCTCAGCAACACAGTAATTGCCTACGCTTTTGCGAAGTTGCGCTGGCCTGGTCGTGACTATGTGTTCATCCTTGTTCTTGCAACGATGATGCTTCCGTTCCAGGTACGGATGATCCCTATGTATATTCTTTTCTACAAGCTCCATTGGCTAAATACTCTATTGCCACTGGTGGTTCCCAGCTTCTTCGGTAATGCCTTCTACATATTCCTGCTCCGGCAGTTCTATAGAACGATTCCGATGGATCTGTCAGATGCAGCACGTATTGATGGAGCCAGTGAACTGCAAATTTTCTGGAACATTATTCTTCCGCTAATGAAGCCGGCTGTTATCACACTCCTTCTATTTGAGGTCATCTTTACCTGGAATGATTTCATCGGGCCGCTCATATACACACGGGACGTGGAAAAGTACACGCTTTCGATCGGGCTACGGATGTTCTTCACGCTGTACGGGGCGAGGTGGGACCTCCTGATGGCCTGCTCCACGATGTTCACGATACCAATGGTTATCCTCTTCTTCCTCGGTCAACGCAGATTTATTGAGGGAATCGCACTAACTGGCATCAAGGGCTAGGTTTCGCAAGATCGCCACTCACCAATTCCGATCATGAACGGCAAGGCTGGGTCCATGGCGGACGCGGTCGCGTCTATAGGTGACGGGGCGGTCGTATACCTCGGCGGTAACGGGGCCATCAACGTACCCGACCTGACGATCGCCGCGCTCGCCGAGCGCTACGAGCGAACCGGGCAACCTCGGGACTTGACCATCGTTCACACCAGCGGCCTTGGCGATCAGCAGGGTGCCGGCACGGACCGTCTCGCCTTGCCGGGCATGATCAAGCGCACCATCTTCGGTCACTACGGCATGACTCCGAAACTCGCCGCGATGGCGCTGTCAGGCGAGATCGAAGCCTACAATTTTCCGCAGGGCGTTCTCAGTCATCTCATGCGTTCCGTCGCTGGAGGAAATCCCGGAATCTTGAGCCGCATCGGTATCGGCACGTTTGTCGATCCCCGCCTCGACGGAGGCAAGGTGAACGAGCGGACCACCGAGGAGCTGGTGCGACGGGTCGACATGGATGGAGTCGACTGGCTCTATTACGCGATCCCGCTGCCGGATGTCGCCATTGTCCGCGGGAGCACCGCCGATGGGGTCGGCAACCTGACGATGGAATACGAAGCGGGCTGGTTCGAGATGCTTTCCCAGGCCACCGCCGCCAGGAATCACGGCGGTATCACCATCGCTCAGGTGGGCCGGGTCGTCCCGAATGTCACCCTCGACCCACGCCAGGTGAAGATCCCCGGTCACCTGGTGGACGTGGTCGTGGTGGACGAAATGCAATCCCAAAGCCTCGGAGAGCAATTCAACCCCGCCTACTGCGGCGAAGAGCGCCTTGCGGACCCCGGTTATCCTCCCCAACCTCTCGACGAGCGGCTGCTGATAGCGCGCCGGGCGGCCCGAGAGCTCGAGCCCGGCCAATTGGTGAACGTAGGCTTCGGCATGTCCGACGGCGTGCCCGGCGCCGCCCAGGACGCGGGGCTGGCTGATTCGGTGACGTTCACCACCGAGCAGGGCGCCTGGGGCGGCTGGCCGGTCATGGGCGTGGGGTTCGGCGCGATGGTCAATCCCTCCGCGATCGTCGATGCAGCTTACCAGTTCGATTTCTACCAGGGGGGTGGGCTCGACATCGCCTTCCTGGGCCTGGCTCAGGCGGATGCTGAAGGCAATGTGAACGTCAGCCGATTCGGCAAGATTCTCGCCGGCTGCGGCGGGTTCATAGATATCACGCAGAGCGCCCGGAAGATCGTTTTTTGCGGATCTTTCAGCGTGAAGGCCGAGGTCCAGGTTGCCGGGGCGGGCGTGACCGTTCACAACCGCGGCGTCGCGCCTAAGTTCGTAAAGGCCGTGGAACAGGTCACCTTCAACGGTCTGGAGGGGGTCCGGGGGGGACAGCGCGTTCTCTTCGTAACCGAACGGGCAGTATTCGAGCTGACCCCTGCTGGTATGGAGCTGGTGGAGATCGCGCCGGGAGTGGATCTCGAGCGTGATGTCCTCGCTGCGATGGAATTCAAGCCGCTCATCCGAGATCTTCGGCCCATGCCCGAGGACCTATTCGCGGATGGTCAGAGCTCGCCGCTACCGCCCTACGAGCCCGTGAAAAGAGATGATGTTAACGGATAGTCCGATCGCCGGGGTCACACGCCTCACCCTTAACCGGCCCGAGGTTCTCAACGCGATCGACTGGAAAACGCTCGAGCAGCTGGAGGCGGCCATAGACCGGGTAGCCTCCGATGGCGATTGCCGGGTCATGATTGTGGCCGGCAGTGGGGAGCGGGCGTTTTGCGCCGGTGCCGACCTCAAGGTCGTACGCGACCTGGACGACGACGGCCTGCACCGCTGGACCATTACCGGTCATCGGATTCTCGGCAAGCTTGCCCGGCTGCCACAAGCCACTATCGCGGTTATTCAAGGCCATTGCCTGGGCGGCGGGCTGGAACTGGCCCTCAATTGCGACCTTAGGTTGGCCGACGACGACGCCCAATTCGGATTTCCCGAGATACTCAACGGGTGGATTCCCGGATGGGGAGGGATGCGCCTGCTTCCTCAGGCCATCGGCCGTGGCCGGGCGGTAGGAATGTTGCTGCTCGGCGAGCGCATCGATGCGGAAGAGGCCTGGAAAAGCGGCCTGATTCTCAAACCTCACCGGCCCGCGGAATTGGAGACCCGTGCGATCGCCAGGGCCGAGCGATTGGCGGCGCTCAAGCCGCAGGCGGTCACGCTCTTGAAAGCGGCTCTTCTGCAAGAGCCGCTCGATGCCGCCGGAGCGGCCGCGGCGTTTGAAAGCCTGGCGCTGCGTTCGCTGCTCGCGGTGGGACCGGCGCGAGAAAACGTTGCAGCCGGCGACGGAGGCTTGTGATGTCCACCGCTGAACCCACCGATGATGGCTTGATACCGGGCTATCCCGTCTGTCGCGTCGGCGATCGGACGCCTGCGCGGGGCCGTGTGGATGCGGGGGGCCTCGTCGAAAGCGGCGACGCCCGCGTCGTCCCGCAACGCGCCCGGGATGCCCCGGAGGCGATTGGCGGCAGCCTGGATCTGGAGCCGGGGGTCTGCGTGATCGATGAAGCTCTAACTCTGCCGAGCATGGTGACCGTCACCGGGCGCGGACGGGCAACGGGACTCAGGTTCGGGGAACGAAACCGGCCGGGCGTGATCTCGGGCAACGAATTCATCGACGACGGGGCGGAAACGGAGCCTCGGACGCACGGAGTTTACCGGCACGGTGACGTGAAATCGGTGCAAGTCACCGGCAACACGATCTTCAGCTGGGACGGCATGCAGCCGATGCTGTGCGGGATATACGAAGATGCGGATTGCCGGGACAATCAGATCGCTCACAACCAATCAACCATTTCACGGACGAGGGAGTGCGTTCGGACGGCGTGGACACGGTCGTGTCGAACAACACGGCGGTCGCCGGCGCATACCCTGAACCGGGAATCAAGCCTTTCGCCCAAGAACTCGAGTGGCCCGCAATGTTCTATCGCCGTTTACCACCGAGCGGATCGAGCGGATTATGGAGTTGACCCGGAGGTAGGAACGTGCGGGCCCCGTAAATGAAGGAGACGCTGACCGTTGTTTGATGGATTTTGTCTGGATGGCAAGGTGGCCCTGGTCACCGGGGCCGGCCGCGGCATCGGCCGGGCGATAGCGATCGGCCTGGCCGAATCCGGTGCCGACGTCGCCGTCCTGGCACGCACCGAATCGGGCCTGGAAGAGGTCGCCGAGCGCATCCGCGAGGCGGGCCGCCGATCGCTGACCCTGCCCGCCGACGTGAAGGATGTCGAACAGATTCGCGCCGCGTTTACCCGCTTCGACGAGGAATTCGGCGGCCTTGACGTCTTCGTTGGATCCGCCGGTGTGTCGCAGCGTTTTCCGTTCTTGGACGTAACCGAAGATAACTATGACGATGTGTTCGACACCAACGTCCGCGGGATGATCTTCTCCTGCCAGGAGGCGGGCAAGAGGATGGTCGCCACCGGCGGCGGATCGATGGTTCTCGTGAGCTCCATCGTGGCTGACATGGCCCTGGCTTACCGCAACGTATACGGTTCCAGCAAGGGCGCCGTGTCGGCCCTGGCGCGGGCCCTGGCGCTGGAGTGGTCCGAAGCCGGGATTCGGGTGAATGCCATCGGCCCGGGGTTCATCGAAACAGCAATGACCAAGCCCATCCTCGACGTGGCTGAGGTGCGGGAGGCCGCTATCGAACGGACTCCTCTCGGGCGCATCGGCCTGCCGGAGGACATGGTGGGCGCCGCCGTTTTCCTGGCGTCGCCAGCGGCGAGCTTCATAACCGGAGCGACCATTGTCATTGATGGCGGTGTGAAAATCAGTTAGACGACTGACCGGACATCCCGGCGGAGCCATTCGTGGGAGCGGTGGCCGCCAGACGGTCTTGTTGAGACCGGAAGGAGAGCTAAAATGGCCCAGTTTCACCCGCCGAGAGACATCTACACGGGGCGCGGCTGCCGGGAATCGGTCGGCGAGAAGGCTGCCGCACTGGGTGGCCGGCGAGCCCTGTTGGTCAGCGACCCGGGTGTGATGTCAGCTCCGGCGGCCGAGGACATGCGGTCCGCGCTCCGGTCGGCGGGCCTCACCGTGTTCACTTACGACGGCGTGACCGCGGAGCCCACCGTGGCCATGGTCGAGGCCGGGATCAGGGATTACCGGTCCAATGATTGCGATATCGTCGTCGGATTGGGTGGCGGCAGTCCCATGGATGCCGCCAAGGCGATTGCGGTCATGGTCTCGGCTGGCGAGGTGAGCCTGCCAGGCTTCGAGGGCGCCGATAAGATCCCCCCAGGGCGACCGCCCCTCATCTGCTTGAGCACGACCGCCGGTACCGGGTCGGAAGTGACGCCGTTCAGCATTATCACGGACCAAGAACGGGATGTGAAAATGCTGATCGCCAGTCCGGAACTGCTGCCCGACGCGTCGTTTTCAGACCCGGCCCTGGGCGACACCGCACCTTTGGGAGCGACGATCTATGCGGGTCTCGACGCTCTCACCCATGCCATCGAGGCCTACGTGTCCCGCCGCGCTCAACCGCTCACCGACGACCTGGCCCTTTCCGCCATCAGGCGAATATCGGCGAGCATTGTCGCGGCCTGTTCCGAAGAGCCCGATCGGGCGGCGCGCGACGAGATGACATTGGCGGCGATGGAGGCGGGCCTGGCGTTCGCGAACTCGTCGGTTGCACTGGTGCATGGTATGGCCCGGCCCATCGGGGCGATATTCCATCTGCCCCACGGTCTGAGCAATGCCATGCTGCTTGGGAGCGTGATGGATTTCAGTCTGGAGGCGGCCGCCGAGCGTTATGCCGCGATCGCGGGCGCCCTCGGCTGCAACGTCGCCGGCCTGGACGCCACGGAGGCGGCTCGATTGGGTCTTGAAAAGGTCAAGGAACTCACCGCCGCGCTGGGCACTCCGACGTTGCGCGGCGCGGGAGCCGATCCTGCCCGCTTCGAAGCGTCGGTTCGCAAGATGGCGGACGACGCGCTCGCTTCGGGCAGCCCCGCCAACAACCCGCGCGTGCCCACCGCCGACGAAATAGTTCAGCTTTACAGAGAAGTTCTCTAGCCCAACAGGAGGATTGAAATGACCGGCGAAGACCTCAAGGGAATCATCCCCGCCACGGTGCTTCCCATGACCGATGACTATCAGCCCGACTGGGACGACCTGAAGGCGTACATGCGCTGGCTGGCATCCCAGGGCATCAGCGGCGTCGCCGTAAACGTGGACACGGGAGAGGCCCCCCACCTCAGCTGGCCCGAGCGGCTTTCCGTGGTCGAGGCGGTCAAGGAAGCACTCGGCGAGTCCACCCCGATCATCTCCGGCCTCCTGGCCAACAACACCGAGGCGGCCGTTCAGGGCGCCCGCGACCTGAAGGCGGCCGGCGCCGACGCGGTTCTCGTGTTCCCAATACCCGCATATCAAGGGACGCCGCTGCCTTCCGAGATCCCTTATCGATATCACGCGGCGATTGCCGAAGGCGCGGATATCCCGTTGATCCTGTTCAACCTGACTGAGTCACTCGGCGGAGTGATCCTGTCGGCCGAAACACTCGCTCGCCTGGTCGATATCCCTCAGGTAATCGGACTGAAGGAGGCCTCGTTCGACGCGCAGACCTTCATCGCCGTCCGGGACGCCCTGGAGACGGCTAGCCGCCGCATCACGCTGCTGACCGGCAACGACCCGTTCATCTACGAGTCGATGGTCATGGGAGCCGAGGGAGCCCTGATCGGCTTTGGCACGCTTGGCACGGATCTTCAGGTGAAGATGCTTGAGGCCGTGAAGCGCGGCGACTACGCCGCGGGTCAGGCGATATGGGATAGATTGAAGCCGCTGATGCAGGTCGTCTTCGGTGCTCCCGCCCGGGACTACCGGGCGCGGACCAAGGTGGCGCTTGCGGCCCAGGGCGTGATCAAGCGTGCCGTCGTGCGTCCGCCGCTGCTGCCGGTGAGCGAAGCCGAGGAATCGCGGGTGCGCGACGCGCTGGCCGAGGCCGGCCTACTGGGTTCGGGAGCGGCCGCGAGCGTCTAGCCGTCACCCGGGATCATGGGGACGGGAGTTCCCCATGCCGATATCGCGAACCCCATTCAGACTGAAACTGGGTTCCGCGCGCCAGCCCGGTCGGGACTACGGCCGACTTCCCCGGCCAAGGACCCCTTGGGCGTACAACGGCCCGCCGGGGGTGCGCACCTGGGACAAGAATTGAGCGTTGTGCATTCGTGGCCGATGGTCCACCGCCAGTGGGCGGAGCTCGATCCCGACGGCACCCTTCTCTGGGACAATATTCTCAGCGGGCTGTTCGAATCCGATTGGCACGGGAACATTACCCCGGAGTGGCCCGGCCCGTGCACCACGACTTTTACGGCTTCGAGGACGATGCGGTACTCACTCTCTATCAGCGGGACCATGCGGGGCCACCGTCCGTTTGCCGCCGAGAGCTGGCTGTTACAGGTCGTTGGGGAACTCGCCGACCGATACGGGCAATCGCTCGCACCGGCGATTCTGGTCAAGCGGATCGGCGAAGGGCGTCTGATATTCGGCAGCGTGGCATGGGGACGGCAGTCTCTGGAGCGGCCTGACCCGTCACCGGGCGGTTGGATGAGAGATATGATCGCCTGGCTGGTTCACAGCCCCGTACCGGTCCCGTAGACGGCTCGCGTTTCATCCATTTCGGCACGACGCGGGTAGACGATGGCCGGCCGGTTGTATCTGGTCAATCAGAGCAATGACGTCCCGGGCAGACGCCAGGATTGGCGGGAGATGCTGGACGTGGCCGAGCGTCCCTGCCGGTCGGTTCGGCCGAGGTGTTCGTACGCGACGGGAGGCGGGCCGAGACGCTCTATGGCCCGGAAGCGGATTCCATCTCTTTGCGAAATGGTGGATCGAAGATCAGTTACGCGGATCTTCGCGACCACCTCGTATTGCCCGTGCGCCGCTGACGACTCGCGGTGCTGGCGGCATCGGGCCGGCCCCCGGCCTGCCGCTCGTCAGCCGGCTTCCTCCGGCACCCGTGCGAATACGCGCCCGGACTGCACCCGCGTCGGGTAGACGGCCAGGCGGACGTCGGTCGGATGACCGGCGAACTCCCCGCTGAAGAAGAATTCGGTCGTTTCGCTCGGCGCATATACGCAGCGCCCACTGGCCAGGTCGAACTCCCACCAGTGCCACGGGCACATGATCCGATCGCCGACCAGATTACCCTCGGCCATGGGGGCGTCATAGTGGGGACACAGAGATCCCACGGCAAAAATCTTCCCGCCGCTACGGCAGAGCAGGATGGTTCGGCCGTTCGCGGACACGGAGAGCGTCTCGCCCTCCGCGACTTCCGCCTCCGGGGCCACGTCCTGCCAGGCCGGAGACGCGTGTCCTCCGACCCCGGCCGCCGTTTCCGCAGCCGTTTCCCCGTCCATCGACGCCTCGGCCCGCCGCCGCGCGGCTAGGCGCGAGGAGCCCGCTGCGTTCGATCGAGCAAAAACTGCTGCAGCCGGGGGTCGAGGTTTTTCACGTACTGGCTCCATCCGTACATCCGCGCCGAGAGCTCTGGACGGCTTTTCGGGTCTTGCATGACTTCGGCGATCCACTCGGGGTCGAGAACGTTCATGGTCAGGTTCATCCCCCCGAGGTCGATGTAGTACTGAAGCAGATCCGCCAGCTTATCGACTGAGATACCTTCGCCGTCACCGTTTCGGATGTGCTCGGTGTTGAGCTCCATAATGTAGGAAGACCCACCCGGAACCGCCGTTTGGTCCAGAGCGCATATGGATCGCATCGCTGCCTTCGGCCCCCGCACGTCCATGCCGGACGTGGGCGATACGCTGATTCCAACCGGCTCGTGGGCGCCGCGGCCGTCCGGAGTCGCCGCCGTCCGCGCCCCGGTCATCATGACAACCATCACGTTCGTCGAGAACAACAGCAGCGCGTACCTTCCTCCATAAGCCGTGCGCTTGTTCTCCAGCGCCCGGTAATGAGCGAGATGCACGTCGCTGGCCATTCGATCCGCGTACGGGTCGTCATTGCCATATTTCGGCGCCTCGGCCAGGAGAATCGCCTTGAGATCTTCCTCGCCGTCAAAATCAGTCTTCAACGCCGCCAGGAGGACGGGCCACTCGATTCGGCCTTCCTCGAACACCAGCTTCTTGATGGCCGCAAGGCCGTCCGCCGCGGTGCTCAGGCCGATGTTGTTGCAGCCCGAGTATGGGTACTTCGCCCCACCTTCACTCAGGTCTTTCGCTTTGCTGATTGGATCCCACCAGGTCGCCGAATAGAAGGGCAAGGGGCAGAACTCCGGCTGCGTCGTCTGCACGATACCGGTGCCCGCGCAGGCGAGGCGGGTGAAATACTCCACCTGTTCGATGAAGGCTTCCCAGACGTTTTCGAAGGAGCCGAACTTGCGCGCGTCGCCAGACTTCGGCCCCAGCTGCTCGCCCGTCAGCATGCATTCGCCGTCGTTAAGCGCCAGCTCAAGACACTTGCCGACGTTGACGAAGTTGTCCATGGTCGTCGGTAGAGCGTACCCGGGCACGATGTTCTCCACGCAGCCCACCGGCGCGTAATCGAGCGCGATCGCGCGCGGAATTCCGATCCGCTCCAGCGCCGCAACCGTCGCTTCATCGTTGAAGAGCGAGAAGCCGAGGTTCTGCTGCGTCACCTCGGCGCATAACCGGATAAAGTCGGCGACGGTTCCCGAATGGACCCTCGCGTCGATGTCGATGAGCAGGCCTCGATCTCGATGAATCTCCATCAGCATGTACGACAGCGGGTTTGTGCCATCCGCCCCGTCCGGACGAAGTCCGCCCAGCAAGATCAGCGTGTCCTGATAGGCCCGATTTAGCTTCAGGTAGAACTCGGTCAGCCGAAGCCGTACGTCATGATCGGTGATCTTGCCCGACTCGATGTCGGCTGCGTAGCACGGATATAGGTACTGGTCCAGCCTTCCCCAACCGTTGGCCAGGGCCGCGGCATCGCCCATTTCCATGTCGATGGCTCGTTGCACGAACCACACGCTCTGCAGCGCCTCGGCAAAGCTCTTCGCCGGCCTGCCCGGCACCCTCTCGCAAACCTTCGCGATCTCAAGCAGCTGTTCGCGACGCGTCGCGTCTTCTTCGGTCGACGCCGTCTTACGCGCCAGCTCCGCATAGCGGTGGGCGTGCTGGATCACACCATCGCAGGCGATCACCACCGCCCGCAGGAAGTCCCGGCCCTCCCGCTCCCCGGCCGATTCCAGTTCCTCCAGCTTCGCTTCCGTCTCCGCCTTGATCCCATCGAGGCCCATTTCCAGCACCCGGTCGAAGGCGGCGGTGCTATGACCGTGGACCCAACCCGACACCCCGATCACGCCGTACTCGAGGGCCTGCTTGATCTCCGGTGAGAACCGCTCGGCCGATTTCGACCGGGCGCTGCTCTGCTCTTTCCAATAATCCAGGTCGGCCTTCCATCCCTCGGGAATCTCCTGGCGGACCGCGAAGATGCCTCCGGTGAATTCCGGGTAGTCCATCGCGCTTTGCCAGTGCCGAGGCTCGTTGTAGTGAAGCGCGTCGGCCCCATAGACGTGGCGCTGCGGAACCCCGACGAAGAGCTCGTCGGCGGGGATTTCGATGCTGTTGTTGGCGAGGATATGGGCCAGCGCCCTGGCGCGCCGGATCGCCGCGGGTTCGCCCTCGGTCCGCCGGTATGATTCGGTGACAAGCTTCAGCCGCTCTCCCCGGGGCGCCGAATCCTCAAAGGACAGAGCCCTCTCCGTCAGGCTAACGATGCGCTCATCGTCCCGTGCGCTCAGGACCACCCGCTCGATTACCTGTGCCATATCGTCCCCCCTTATCGAATCTTCCCTCGGTTGCGGCGTTTCAGGGCTGCCGGCGCCAGAATCCGGATCCCGGCGGAGATTGTCGGTGCCGCGCGTGCGCCAAATTAATTTTACCTCCGGCTCACACTGATTCCTAAGGGAGTGTTGATCTCAACGGCGATTCCGGCCAGTGGCGAGGTGGGGGCAGCCGCTATTCCAGCACGGCTACGCCAGCCTCGCGCAGCCCCTCCCGATATCGGGTCATCTGCTTGCTGGTCGGTGGCTTGAGATCGGCGAATTCATAGGGCCGGCCCAGACGGTCATACTTTGCCGTGCCCAACGGGTGGTAGGGCAGGAGTTGGAATTCCGGTTGGTGTTCGGCGTCCAGGGACTTCAGGAAGCCGGCCAGGCTTGCCCACTCGCGGCTTGAGTCATTCTCGCCTGGAATCACCGGGGTGCGGAACCGGAGGGGTATGCCCGACTTCGCAAGCCGGCGGGCGTTGGCAAGGATCAGTTCGTTGCCGGCTCCGGTGAGGCGACGGTGGTCCAGGGCGTCGGTGACCTTGAGGTCGAAGATCACCATGTCGAGCCAGGGGAGCACGGATTCGTACCGTGACCACGCGGCGGCGCCGCAGGTCTCCATCGCCGTGTCCAGGCCCTCCTCCTTGGCCCTTTGCAGCAGGTTGCCGGCAAACGCGGATTGCGCCATCGGCTCGCCACCCGACAGCGTGACCCCTCCGCCGGAGCGACCGTAGAAGACCCGATCGCGCTCCATCTCTTCCACTACCTGGTCAACGCTGACCCACCGTCCCACCCTTACCAACGCGTTCGCCGGACAGACATCCGCGCAGAGCCCGCACGAAGTACACAGGCCGCGATCAAGGATCAACCGCCCGCCCTTTTCCTCGAGTGCATCCTCCGGACACACGGGCACGCAGGGTCCGCATACGATGCAGCGGTCCTCATAGAAGAATAGGTCCGGGCCCGCGCGAGTCGATTCCGGGTTATGGCACCAGGCGCAGTGGAGGGGACAGCCCTTGAAGAAAACGGTCGTGCGGATTCCCGGCCCATCGTGGACCGACGTACGCTGGATGTCGTAGATAAGTCCCAGCCGACCCTCACGGGCATTCCCGGCCCATCGCTCGTCCCGCTCCCCGCCGTCTGCGCCTACCGTCTTCACGCGGCGGGTTCGAGTTTGTTGATCAGGTACTCCTGTGCCTCGCGAGTGAGATCCACGAACGTCGCCGTAAAGCCAAACACCCGAACCGTCAGATGCTTGAACCGTTCCGGATCGCGTTGCGCCTCACGGAGGGTTTCGATGCTCAGGACGTTGGGTCCCATCTCCATGCCGCCCAGATCCACGAATGCCTGCAGCATCGCCGCCAGGTTGCGGGTCCCTTCCTCTCCGCTGAAGAGAGAAGGATGCCAATCCGGTATGTACGAAACGCCCCCGGGCGTCCTGCGGTAGTCGATGGCGCACACCGAGCGGACCGCGGCCGTCGGCCCCTTGCGTTCGGTGCTGGCGGTTGGCGCCACGGCCGGGGCCACCGGCTCGCCGGTGTGCCGGCCATCGGCACTGGCCGCGGTCAGCCCGCCCAGGCGCTGGCCCTCAAAGGTGGTTGTGAAAATCATGGGATGCCAGGGACCGCCGCGGGCGTTCCGGTGATCGCTTAGTTCATCGGCAAAGAGCCCCACGATCCGGTTCGCGATCCCGTCGGCCGACGGGTCGTCGCTGCCATACTTGGGCCCTTTGTTCCGCAAGCGCAACCGCAATTCTTCGTCATCCTCGAAATCGGAAGCGAGCGCACGGTGGAGCCGGCTCCACGGGACCGACCCATCCTCTCCGACCATCGTCTCAATGGCGGCGAGCGAGTTCGCGGTCTCGGCGAGCCCGAGGAGACAGGCCCCGGCGGTGTTCAGACGCGCGCCTCCGGCGGCGATGTCGCGACCGCTTTCCACACAGCCCTCGGTGAGGGCCGAAAGCAGCGGGTAGGCAAAGCCACCGGCCACCACTGCTTCGCCCAAATTCGACATCCCCACACTCGCGCGAATGAAGTGCCTGAGCTGGGTTTCGAACGCGCCCCAGACTTCGCCCGCCGTGCCGGACGCAATGGGCGTGACGGGTCCGGCCTGCTCTCCGGTTATCTGACAGCGCCCGCCGTGTATGGCCAGCTCGAGGCATTTCAGGGCGTTGACCTGCATGGCCATGGTGCGCGCGTCATGCACCCCCGGCACACAGATTTCCACACATCCCGTAACGCTGTATTCGGCCGCGTCAGCCGCGGGGATGCCGCCATCCACCAGGGCCGGAATGGTGACTTCGTCGTTCCAGACGTCCGGGCGTCCCATGCCGAGCTTTATGACCCGGGCGGCCAGCAGGTGGAGTTCCTCTGGCGTTTCCGAATGGAATCGCACCCCTACCGGGGTCGGGAATCTGAGCCGCAACATGGCTTCCAGGACTAGGAATGTGACGGAATTCGTCCCGTCGGAGCCATCCGCCGTTCTGCCGCCGACCATGATGTAGCGGTCGTCGTAGATCCGGTACGTCTTCGTGAAGAACTCCAGGATCAGGTCAAGCGCCTGCTGAGGAGTCAGATCGCCGTTGGCGACATCGCGCTCGTAGTAGGGAGCCAGATACTGGTCGAGCCTGCCGAAGCAATGCGCGGTGCTCCCCCCCATCTCGAATTCCTGGATGATATTCGTAAACCAGATCGCCTGGAGCGCCTCCCGGAAGGTCCGGGCGGGCCCGGCGGGGACCTGCTCACACACCCGGGCGATTTCTTCCAGTTCGGCCCGGCGAGCGGAATCGGCTTCTTGCGAGGCCAGGTCTTGTGCCAGCCCGGCATAGCGCTTGGCGAAAACGATCGCCGCGTCACAGGCGATGATGACCGCCTCCCGCATCGTGCGCCCCTCGGTATCTCCCTCGCCAAGCAGGCCCTGAGCCTCAGCTTGGATCCCTTCAAAGCCAACCTCTAGCACCCTCTGGAAGTTGGGGATGGTGTGAGCCCTCAAGGTCCCGTGTCCGAAGCCGATGCCGAGTCTGCCCATCTGTATCTGCGGGTCGGTGAGTTGATCCCGGAAACTCTTCGGTACGCTGGGTTTGTCCAGCCAGTAGCGAAGCGCGTCCTTGACCGCCCGGGGTACTCGCTCGTCGTCGAGCGACGCCCGGTTTACATTCCATTCGGGCGCGCTCACCGCCGGCACCCAATCCCAATCCTTGTTAGGGATGTTGTTCGTGTGACAGAGATGGATCCGGATCGGCATGCCCGCCACCAGGTCGTCAGCGAAGATCTTCACGCTGGTGTTCGCCAGGGTGTGACGGAGCGCCTTCGCCATGCGGAGCACGAATGGGTCCGACTCGGTCTGCTTCCAGGACTCGGTCACCAATACCGGTCGTTCCGCGGGATCGACGGTGTCATCGTCCATCCGCAGGGCCCGTTCTCTAAGCCGATTCAGACGTGGGGAAAGGCTCTCCTCCAGATCTAGCCTCGCGTGCGGCGTCATCACTGCCATTCCGTAACCTCCATTATTCCGGTCAATTCGATTCCCCTTCTCGGCGGCGCGCCTACCGCGCTACGCCCACCGACTCCGTTTCCGGGCACATTACCCGCGCGGTTGTTCGGCCCCCGACGAGCTCGGACGGGAAGGCGCGTCGCCGATCGGTGGCGTCGGTCCCGCCGATCAGGTCAGCCAGGCTCTGAGCGGCCCATATTCCCATCGCCCGAACCGGCTGGCGCAGGGTGGAAACACCGTCCTGGCCCGTACCCGGGACTATGCCTTCGTGGCTGATTATGGAGACGTGCTCCGGCACCCGAATCCCGCGGTTAGCCAACTCCGATATCAGGTCGAAGGCCATTCCGTCGTAGGCACAGCAAATCGCGGTGGGGCGATTCCAGCGGGCGAACCACTCTTCGACCACTCCGGCGCAGACCTCGCGGCTCCAGCGGCCCTCGTGAACTCCCCACAGCTCGACCCCCCTGGCGGCCAGGGCAGTCCGAAAGGCGTCTCTACGCACGGCCAGGTGGGGCAGCCGCGTGCCGGCGGCCACGTAGGCGACGCGCTCATGTCCCAGACCCAGCAGGTGTTCGACGGCGGATTCCGCCGACTGCGGCTCATCCACCGCGCAGTAGCCCAGGGCCTCGGGCACCTCGGTCGTGAGCAATGCCACCGTGGGCAAGCCAGCTCCGGCGAGGCGGTCAAGTATGGGGGTCTCCGCTCCAGGCCAATAGATGAGGCCATCGATCCGGCCATCCAGGAACATGGAGGCCTCGATATCGATTGGATTCTCGCTGCGATTGCGGTAGATCAGCAGGTCGTAGCCGGCCGCCTCCGCCCCGGAATGCACGCCGTCGAAGATCGCCCCCACGTAGAGGTTCAGGTAGCTGGTTCGGACCGGGAAGCAGTACCCGATGGTTTCGGTTCGGCGAAAGCGCAGCGCTCGTATGAGGCTGTTCGGGGAGTACATCAGCTCAGACGCCGCCTTGCGCACCCGGTCGGCCGTGGCAACCGATACCCGAGCATCCTTGCCATTGATCACGAACGACACCGTTGTCGGCGAAACGCCCGCCAGCTTGGCCACGTCTTTGATGGTGGTCCTTTTTGGTCTTTCCGGCTGTTTCCTCATGTCCTGCGAGACAACTTTCGATGCCGGATCCGCGCGGATTGACCCGGCTTTTAGTAAATTAATGTTAGCAGTTGCCCGGCAAGTCTGCTCCGATACCGGGTCTTCCGGGTCGTGGACCTCGCTGCGGACCCGATGGTGGATCGGAACCGGGCTCAGTCAGTCAGAGCGCGGTCGCTCCGGGGGTGGCGGCCACCAAACCGAGGGCGCGTAGTGGATGGCCACGTCCGTGGTCAGCAGACTGCCGGCCAGGCTTGCCGCGGCCCGCAGCGCCGTTGTGGCCACCGGCGCCGCATCCACGATGCCCGCCGCGGCCATATCCACATATTTCCCACTCCGCACGTCAAAGCCGTATCCGGCGTCCATCGACCCGGTTTTGGCGACCACCATCGAGCCAGAGAATCCCGCATTCCGGGCGATTTGCTCGAGCGGCCTCAACAGGGCTCGCTGCACGCAGAGCGCCCCGGCCTTATCGTTCTCGGTCCATTTCGTCCGTTCGACGACTTTCGAAGCCGCCAGGTACGTCGTGCCTCCGCCGGGGACAACGCCGCCGCGTAGCGCCGCCCGGGTGACCTCGACCGTCGCGTCCAGTTTTCTTCGCAGTTCCCGCCGCTCGACTTCGGTGGCGGCGCCGAACTCGATAACGCCGGCGCCCGAATCCAGGTGACTCAATCGCCCACGGAGGATGCGCCGCTCGACATCGTCGCGGGCCGGCGCGATCCGGTCCCGGATCTCGGCGATCCGCCGCCTGACGCGCTCCGGGTCGCCACCACCCCCGGTGATCACCGAGCTCCGTCTGCGGGTCAGGATGCGCGTCGCCGAGCCAAGGTGTTCCGGCAGGTCATCGATCATCGCCCCCAGCAGCAGCGGCAGGTCATGGACCACTTTTCCACCGGTGAAGAGGGCGAGGTCCTCCAGGATTTCCAGCTTGTTGTCGCCGAATCCCGGCGCCTGGATCGCAAGCGCCTCGATTACCCCGCTCAGCTTGTTCACCACCAATACCTGCAGTGCCGCCTCGTCGATATGGTCGGCAACGATCAGAAACGGCCGTTCCCGGGCGGCCAGATTGGCAATGATCTCGGCCATGAGCTCGGCCCCGTGAATCACGCCACTCGTCACGAATACGACGGCCTCCGCCAAAACCGCTTCGTCGCCCGTCGCGTTCGTCGCGAGCCTCGGCGAGTACCAACCCCGGTTGAGCTGCATGCCGAAGCTGTAGTAGGAACGGATTCCCGCTACGGGTCCCGGCCGAATCTCTATTTCCGACTCGTCCCCGAGACGGGCGACCATCGCGGCCACCTCGGCACCCAATCCCGCGTCGCCGCCGCAGGTGGTCGCTACGCGTTCCAGCATGTCCGATTCCGGCGCGCCGCGCGCCTGTCGGTCGATTTCGCCGATCGCGACTCGGGTCGCCTCGACTATTCCCCGTGCCAGCAGCATCGCGTTCGCTCCCGCGGCGATCTGCAGGACGCCTTGCTCGATAATGCCCTGGGCAATTACCGCCGTTGCGCCGGCCCCGTCCCTGGCCGTCTGGACCGCGGACAGAATTCCCTCGCGCATGAACTGCCCGCCCATGTCCTCAAATCGATCGTCCAACGTGATCGAGCGGGCGACCGCGGCGCCATCCCGGGCCAGAATCGGCGCCGCGCCGCGATTCTCGATCAGAACGCCGCAAGAAACCGGGCCCAGGGTGACCTTCACCGCGTCGGCGACCGCGTCCGCGCCGCGCTTCAACACCGTCAGCGTATCGAGCCCGCTCCGCATGACCATCGCCCGCCCGATTGGCGGGGTCTTGATCTCGGGCGATGGGGTGCCATCAGTCACATTGGAAGTCCCGAGTTAGCGCCGGGCGGTCGATTTCCCCCCGGCGACAATCCACCGTATATTTTCTCCAAATTCACGCGAAAAGCTCCGGGAACCGTCGGCGGATGATAATAGTCCTTCTGCCATAATGCGGAAGCTCAGGAGGGGGGGCCGCAAAACACCGTGGAACGTCGACCAGTTTACTTGGACGGGCACCGCCGGCCGGTTCGACCACCTTCACCGGGCGCGACCGAGCCGGAGATTCTGTTCGACGCCGCGGCGATCGCCGCCCTGCGGAGCGGCGTGGACGCCGTCGCCGACGCCGTCAAGATCACGCTCGGGCCGGTTTGCCAGAACGTTCTCGTCTCTAACCCTCCGCTCGGGCCCGTGGTCACCAACGACGGCGTATCCATCGCTCGCTCGATTCAGATGCCTCGTGAGTACCCGAACATGGGCGCCCAGTTGATCGTTGAGGCGGCGTCCGAGGCGTCCCGCTGGGCCGGCGACGGAACGACCTCCGCCACCGTAATGGCCCAGGGAATGCTGACCGCCGGGCTGCGGAATGTGGCGGCCGGGGCCAATCCGATGATGATCCGCCGCGGGATTGAGCTGGCGGCGGCCTGCCTTTCGGACGAGCTGACCAGACTGGTCCGGCCGGCTCGTGATGAGGACACGCTGGCTCAAGTAGGCGCTGTCGCCTCCAGCCATCCAGATCTGGGCCATTTGGCGGCTCAGGCGGTACTCGCAACCCAACCCGATGGCGGCGTGACGGTGGAGGAGGGCCCGGGAATTGGGTCTCGGCTCAGGTTTTTGGATGGCATCACCTGGGATCGGGGATTTCTCTCCTCCGCCTTCGTGAATACACCCGACAATCGGGTGGAGCTGGAGCGCCCCTACGTGTTGATAACCGATCGGAAGCTCAGCGATTTCCAGTCCATGCGGCCGTTCTTCCAACTCCTGGCCGCGGCGGGCGTCAAATCCCTCTTTGTGATGTGTGATGCGTCCGAAGGTTCGGCCCTGGCCGCCTTTATCGCCGCCAAGACCGGCGGAAACATGGAAGTCGCTCTGGTGCGAGCGCCCGCCCTTGGGCGCCGGAGAAGTGAAATTTGCGAAGACCTGGCGATAGCCACCGACGCCCAATTTGTTTCCTCCATCCTCAACCAGGACTGGTCCACCATCACCCTCGATATGCTGGGCCGGGCGGAGTCGATCATCGTTACCGCAAAGGATTTCGCGATCGTCGGACCGAAGGGCGACGCCGATCGAATCTCCGCGCGGCTGGCCTCGATGCGATCCGAAGCTGGACGGGTCCAGGGCTTCAACGCCCGGCGGCTGGCGGAGCGGGCGAGACGGATGTCGGGCAAGATGGCCGTTTTGGAGATTGCCGCTCCCACCGCGGCTGAGCGGCGGGAGCTTCGACAGCGGGCCACCAACGCCGTCTATTCGTGTCAGGCCGCGTATAAGAGCGGGGTGCTGCCCGGAGGCGGAGCGGCCCTGCTGCATGCGCGACCGGCGCTGGATCGGCTCGACGTCACCGGCGACGTGGCGGTGGGCGTCGATATCGTGCGCCGGTCGGTCGTCCGGCCACTGGCCCAAATAGCCTCTAACTCGGGAGTCGACGGTGGATTCGCGGTTGAGGAACTGATCGCGCTTGACGACCCCCGCATCGGCTTCAACGCTCTGACGGGCCGGCATGAGAATCTGCTGGAGGCTGGAATCGTCGACGCCCTCGAAGTGGTCCAGAGTTCGCTGCGCAGCGCCGCCAGCGTAGCCGCCACGATTCTTACGACCGAAACGGCCGCGAAGTACGCACCGGAACCAGGCGGCGTCGGTCGGCGCGGTGAGCCAGCTGACGACGAAGACCGGCGGCCGCCCGGCTGGAAGACCCGGGTCCTCGTCGGAGAACGAGGGAAGGAGGCTTTGCTGCGCGGGGCCAACACGTTCGCCGAGGTGGTCAGTACCACCCACGGACCCCGTGGTTTGAGTGTGATGATCGCGCGCAAATCCCCCATCGGCGCCAGGACGCCGACCGTCAGCCGGGATGGGGCCGCCGTTGCCCGGGCGATCGACCTTCCCGACCCCGCCGAAAACATCGGGGCACAATTGCTCCGGGAAGCCGCCCTTCGAACCGAAACCACCGTCGGAGATGGCACGACCACCGCCACCGTGCTCGCTCAGGCCATCCTGCAGGAGGCCCATCGGCAGATCGCCGCCGGACGCAACGCCATGTCGTTGCGGCGCGGTCTGCAACTCGCCGCCGCCTACGTCGACGCCTTCCTCCACGAGCGGGCGCAAGCCATTTCGACCCACGAAGATATCGAATCGATCGCCCGGATTTCGTCGGGGGACGCTCGCATTGCGTCCGCCGTCGCCATGGCCTTCGACCAGGTGGGGCACCGAGGCGCGGTGGACGTGCGCGAAGGAACCGGATTGGATGTCACCTGCGATTTCGTTGACGGCCTGCGCGTTGACGGTGGGCTGCAGTCACCGTTCTTCATCACCGATCCGCAGCGGGCGCAAACTGTCCTGGATCAGACGTATGTCCTCGTGCTGACCGGGTCCGGTCTGCCCGTCGCGGAGATCGCCCGCCTTGTGGAGATTGTCGGCGATGCGGGCGGCAAGAACCTGCTCATCGTCGCCGCCAATTTTCCCGGCCAGGTGCTGGGGTTTCTAGCGGCGAACTGGGCTCGAGGCGCAGTCAGGGCGTGCCCCGTGCTGGCTCCCTACTCCGGCGCCCTTCAGCATGGAATTCTTCTTGACGTGGCCGCGGCCACCGGAGCCAGGCCAATATCGCCAGAGACCGCTCTGATCTGGAAGCCCGAGATGTCAAATGTATTCGGTCACGCCGCCCGGGTGGTGGCCTCCCCGGAGCACACCATGTTTGTCGGGGGGCGCCCCGGACCGGGAGCCATGCGACGCCGGCGCCGCCAGGTCGAAACCCAGTTGAGCGGGGAGAAACAACCTCGCTTGCGCAAGGCGCTCGGCCATCGGGCGCTTCACTTATCCGGCAAGGTCGCGTTGCTCGAAGTGGGGGCAGCCACCGAATTGGAACGACGCAACAGTCTCCAGCTTACCGACGATGCCGTTCGCGCCGTGCGGGCCGCTATGGAGGAAGGGGTGGTTCCGGGGGGCGGCACCGCGTACCTTCACGCCGGCCGGTCTCTTCCTGAATATTCCGATGCGGAGAGCGACACCGCCGTCGGGATTTCTATCCTGCGCAAAGCCCTGGTGGAACCATTTCGATCGATCGTCGCCAACTCGGGAGCCAATCCCGGAGAAGTGCTCGCCCAGGTTCATTCATTGCCCTTCGGCCATGGCTACGACGCGGCGCAGGGCAAGTTCGTGGACCTACTTGAGTGTGGAATCGTGGATCCCGTAAAGGTCGCTCAGCATGCGCTTCGCTCCGCGATCAGTGTCGCCATCTCGTTGATCACGACCGACTCGGTGATCGCCCCAATCCCGCCGCCGAGTTCGGGAATCATCGAGGTCGATGCCGGTACGTATGCCCGGATGCTGGCCGACGATCCTTCAGTCGATTGGGGTCGTTGACCGGAGACTAAGCGGGCTCAGAACCGGCCGTGACAACGCTCGGGCGGAGCATGAGGCGGCAGCCTGGCGAGATGAATGACCGAAATAGTCGGTCAAGGGGTTCCATCCCTCGTACAGGTTCGGCCGCAGACACTTGCCGAATCTGGTCACTGTACGGATCGCGGTGAAATCGCCAGAAGATAGGTGCTCTTTGAACCGCTCCTCCGGGCTCTTGCCGGTCTGTCCCACGTAGAGACAGTCCATCCCTTCGCGATAGTCCGGATTCTCCTTGGCTATTCGTGCCGGGACGTTCTGGGCGAGCATCAAACTTGCTGCTCCAAGCCGAAGGTTAGGGTATCTCATTGTCGGCAGGCCTGCGGCGTCTTG
>PVBE011384716.1_pt1 | contig 39763 bp, 33 predicted proteins | sample 1631181 | NCBI WGS metagenome assembly PVBE01 (sample SAMN08397723, study PRJNA350692) | Marine metagenome, whole genome shotgun sequencing project. | isolation source: water | place: Pacific Ocean | collected 2012-04 | reverse complement strand
TGTTGTCCCGGCAAAGTTTGACCGCGCTCGCCAGGATTCCGACGCCGGCGCTGGAGAGGTAGTCCAGTTTTCGGCAGTTGATCACGATCGTGGCGCGATCCTCCTCCAGGATCAGGCGGTTGAGGAATTCTTCGAAGTGACGGTACGTATGGCCGTCCAGGAGACCCGCGAAGTCGAGGATCGAGACGGCGTGATCGTGTTTGCCGCTTTTCCGCGCGGGCGCCCTGCGCACCTGGACGCGACATCCCTCGACGGAGATCCCGAGTTTTTCGTTCTTGCGGGGGGGAGCCTTTTTTTTGATCTTCTTTTTCGTCGAATCCGTCTTCGTCCCGGGAGGGCTATCGCCAGTGATTTCCTGCAACTGGTCAGGCGTGGCGGCCCCCGTTTCGACAAGGAGTTTTCCGAGGCGCGGGAATTCACGGCCGGCCTTCCAGTGATCCTCCTGCGTCCGGAGCGCTTCCCGGATCCGCTCCTGGCTGATCGATCCGCTTCGGCCCAGGACGATCCCGAGCGCGACGTCCTCGTCCCGCGCCCGGTCGTGCCGGATTCCGATTTTGAGGAGACGAAGTTGTTCCGAGGTGAGGAAGTCCTTCCGGATGAGGATCCCGGTAAGCTCTTCCGGCACGCCGTTCTTTTCGAGGACCTTCTGGAGGTGGCGGATCTCGGTCAGTTGATCCAGTGTGAGGAACCGGACCTTGAGGGCGAGTTCAATTATGGCGTCGTCCGTGCGTGTCATGATTCGATTGAGGAACCGGGACCGTAGCACAGGTTCCGCACCGAGACAAGCGAAAGTGAAAAGCGCCAAAGGGCTCCAGATAAGCATTTGGAGCCGGTTTGTCGGTTTGGGTCCAGTCCCGTCCGGTCCCGTGCCGAAATAACCAGTGGTTAGCTGGGGTGGATCATGTTACGACAGTCAGGGTTCCTGGTCTGTGTCGTCGTAGCTCTACTTGCCGTTGGGCTCGTGGAGCTTTTTTCGGCGACCGCGATTTCGTCCGACTATCGCCGGGCGGACGCGCTTTTCTTTTTCAAGAAACAGGTCCTGTGGACCCTCTTCTCCGTTGTCGCACTCCTGGTCGCCAGTCGGATCCCGCTCTCCCTGTGGAGCCGGATGCGGTTGCCCCTCCTGATCTTCACCTTCGTTCTGCTCGCGTTGGTGTATGTCCCGGGTATCGGAGAGGAGCGGAACGGATCGCGGCGCTGGCTCGACATGGGAGGCTGGTTGCTGCAGCCGTCGGAGATGGCGAAACTGACGCTTTGCATCTCCCTCTGCTCTTATGTGACGGAGAAACCGGAGCGGCTTAATAGCTTCTTCTCCGGTTTTCTCCCCACATTCGGGCTCCTCGGATGCGCCTGCGTTATGATCGGATTCCAGCGGGACGTGGGGACGGCGATTTTCCTGGCGGCGGTCCTGGGGGTGACGCTTCTCGTCGCGGGAGTCCGGATGCGCCATTTCCTGCCCGCGGCCGCGGTGACGATTCCGGCCGTTGCGCTTTTCTGCTTCACCCGGATGGCGCACGTGCAATCCCGGATCAACACCTGGCTTCATCCGGGCGCGGATCCGTTCGGGAGCGGGCACCAGGTGAACCAATCCCTGATCGCGCTCGGGTCGGGCGGGTTCTGGGGGGAAGGTCTCGGGCAGGGAACGCAGAAACTATTCTTTCTTCCCGAGGTGCACGCCGATTTCCTCTTCCCGATCATCGGGGAGGAACTCGGATTCATCGGTGCGTTGGGCGTTCTCGGGCTCTACGTTCTGTTCGGCTTTGCCGGGTGGCGGATCGCCCGACGAGCCTCCTCCCGATTCGGCTTCCTCTTGTCGTTCGCGCTGACCACCCATATACTGGTGCAGGCGGCCATTAATATCGCCGTCTCGACCGCACTGGTGCCGGCGAAGGGGATCCCGTTGCCGTTGATGAGTTACGGAGGGAGTTCCCTTCTCTTTACCATGATCGGGATCGGCATCCTGGTGCGAATCGCCGGAGAGGAAGAGAGGGGTGACACGCCGGAGGTACGGGAATCCTGATTACGTCTTCGCCGGGGGAGGAACCGGCGGCCATCTCTACCCGGGCATCGCGCTCGCCAACGAACTGGACGGAGAGACGCTCTTCCTCTGCACGGAGCGCCCCTTCGACCGGGGCGCGCTCGAAGCTGCCGGCCAGCGTTTCGAATGCCTCTCCTCTCCCATGCTCGGCCCCTCTTTCCCCCTTCGTTTCGGAAAGGCCTGTTCCCGCGCTCTGAAAGTCCTGGAGGAGGGCCGGCCCCGGGTGGTGATCGGGTTGGGCGGTTACGGAGCGGTTCCCGCGGCGGTCGCCGCGGTTCTCCGGGGAATCCCCTTCGTTCTGCTGGAGCAGAATATCGTTCCCGGGAAAGCGAACCGGCTCCTGGCGAACCTGGCGAGACGGGTCTACGTGCAATGGGAGGGGACGGCGATGCGCGGCCGGCTCGTGGCCACCGGGAGTCCCCTCCGTTCCCGGTTGCGGAAAATACCCCGCGGCGAGGCGTGCCGCAGGCTGGGACTCGATCCGGATAAGCGGGTGGTCCTGATTCTCGGCGGAAGCCAGGGCGCGTCCGCCTTGAACCGGCTGGAGGTCCCGGCGCAGACGCTCCGAATCGCGGGACGGGGCAAGTCTGCTCCCGGAGATGTCGTCCTGGAATACCTGGAGGAGATGGAGGTGGCCTACTCCGCGGCCGACCTGGCCGTATCCCGGGCCGGCGCCATGGCGATCGCGGAACTCGCTTTTTTCTCCCTCCCGACCATCCTGGTCCCCTATCCCCACGCCGCGGGCGACCATCAACGGGCGAACGCGCGGGCGTTGGGGGCCGCGGTCCGGGTGGTGGAGGAGGGGGAGATTGATCTTCTTCCCGACCTCATAGCAAAGCTTGTTTCCGGCGGGGCGCCTCTCCATAATATGGGCCGCGCGCTGGGAAAATTCGCGCGTCCGGATGCGGCGCGCCTCATTTCGGAAGATCTGGCACGAATATGAAGATACACCTGGTCGGGGTCGGGGGAATCGGCATGAGCGGACTGGCCCGCTGCCTGGTTTCCCGGGGAGACACGGTCACCGGGTCCGACCTCGTTCGGACTCCCCTGGTGGACCGGCTCGAGATTCCGGTCGAGATCGGCCATTCCGAAGAAAATATCGGTGACGCACAGATGGTGATCCGGTCCGCGGCCGTCTCCGGCGACAACGTCGAGATTCGGGCCGCGCAGGAGAAGGGCGTTCCGGTGGTGAAGTACGCCGAGTTCGTGGGGACGCTGATGGAAGGGCGGTCCGGAATCGCCGTGGCGGGTTGTCACGGAAAGTCCACCACGGCGGCGATGATTACCTGGATTCTCCATCGTGCCGGTTTCGATCCGGGGTACATGATCGGAGGATCGATTCCCCAGCTTGGGGGAAGCGCGGCACTGGGCAAGGGGGAACACTTCGTCGTGGAGGCGTGCGAGTTCGACCGGTCCTTCCTCTCACTCCGGCCCAAGTGCGCCGTGATCACGAACATCGAGGAGGATCATCTCGATTATTACAGGGACATCGAGGAGATCACCGGGGCTTTCCGGGAATATGCGGCGCAGGCGGGGGAGATCGTTATCGGTTCGATCGACAACCCGAGACCTGCATCGATCGTCACGGGGAGGAGGGGCACGGACGAGGGATTCTCGATCGAAAAGGAAGCGGACTGGCGGGCGAACAACATCGAGGTACGCGACGGAATCTGGACCTTCGAGGTATTGAAGTACGGTCGTTCCCTCGGCCAGTTCGAACTGGGGGTCCCGGGGATTCACAACGTCTCCAACGCCCTTCCGGCGATCGCGGCGGCGACCTGGGCGGGGGTGGGTCAGGAGATCATCCAGCTTGCGTTGGCGGAGTTCACGGGAGTGGATCGCCGGTTCCAGGTCCTGGGGGAAAGGAACGGGGCGATCGTCATCGACGATTACGGCCACCATCCCACGGAGATCCAGGCAACGCTGAAAGCCGCGCGGGAACGGTACCCGAACCGGAAGATCTGGTGCGTCTTCCAGCCTCATCAATTTTCCCGGACCAGGATATTCGCGAACGAGTTCGCAAAGTCCTTCACCGAGGCGGGTCTGGTTCTTCTCCCCGAGGTGTACGGCGCCCGCGAAGAGGGGAAGGGTAAGGGGGTTTCCAGTGCGGACCTGGCCCGTCTCCTCGACGAGAACGGAAAAGCCGCGCTCTTTCTCCCCAGGTTCGACGACGTGGTATCCTTCCTTCGGACCAAGGCGACCGGGGAATGCCTGATCCTGACCATGGGAGCGGGGAACGTCGATGAGATCGCCCGCAAGGTACTGGAAGCCTAGGAGCCTGTCCGGGTAATCAAGATGTCCCCGGTGGTGGCTCCGAGGGTGCCCGATGCGAGGCACGCCGACGAGATCTATCCCCAGTAGGTGCTGTCGAGGAGGCGCAACGAATCAGATGCGTCCTCGCCGCCGCCATCCCCTTGGGGGCCAAGCTGATAAGCTTCGCAGTTCGGCGTCGCTCGTCGTCGACAACCTGTGGTCTCCTCCTCGCTCCTGACCCAGTTCGCTTCTTGGCCTGTCGTAGACACCCTGATTACCGGGACAGGCTCCTGGGAACCTGTCTCTTCCGACCCCACAAGCCAATCGATCCGATTTCTATTGTATTTTATAATTTACACATTATAATTTAGATGGAGAGAGAGAAAATTGGGATGTCGACGGTGACTGCGGAAATGGTGCTTCGGGAAAGCGGGCTGGATGTGCGATCCGGCGTCGCCCTCGGTCCCTTCACCACGCTCAAGGTGGGTGGTGCCGCGGAAATCTACCTGGAGCCCGATTCGATCGAGCAGGTCCAGGCCATCACCTCCTGCGGACTCCCGTACCGCGTTTTGGGCAGTGGCGCAAATCTGCTTGTGCGGGACGCGGGCATTCCTGGAATCGTCCTTCGCCTGGCGCGGCTTCGAAAACGGACCGGACTTTACGCGGAGGCGGGGATGAGCCTTCCCCGTCTCGTGAAAGAAACCGTCTCGGAGGGACTCTCCGGGTTGCAGTGCCTTGCGGGCGTTCCCGCCACCATCGGCGGGGCGATTTTCATGAACGCGGGCGGGAAACATGGCGAGATTTGCGGTGCGGTCCGGTTCGTGGACGTTCTCGAGGAGGGGAAGGTGCGACGTCTCTCCCGCGAGGAAGTGGGGTTCCGCTACCGGTCCACCCGCCTGGAAAACCGGATCGTGCTTGGCGCGGAATTCGAACTGGAGCCGGAAGACCGGGTTCGGGAAAGGTACGACGAAATCCTGTCGGGAAAAAAATCGACCCAGCCTCTCGGCTCGCCCAATGCCGGGTGCATGTTCAAGAATCCCCCGGGCGAAAGCGCTGGGTGGTTGATCCAACAAGCGGATCTATGCGGGGCCCGGGTCAACCGGGTTCACGTTTCCGGCAAGCACGCGAATTTCATGATCAATGACGGAGGAGCTTCCTCCGATGATGTTTTACGTCTGGTGGATCTCGTCCAAAACCGGGTGGAAGACCGGTTCGGGATCCGGCTCGAACTCGAAATTCAGATTTGGTAGGGAAGGTCATGAAGAACGGGAAGTTGGCGGTACTGATGGGCGGCGTTTCCGAGGAGCGGGAGATTTCCCTCCTCTCCGGGAGGGCGGTCGCCGACGCGCTGGAGTCGAAGGGGCGGGAAGTGATCCGCATCGATATCCAGACCGAATCGGGAGGCGAGTTGGAGGGTCTCCGGTGCGATGTCGCCTTCCTTGCGCTTCATGGACGGTTCGGGGAGGACGGCTCGATCCAGCGCCTCCTGGAAAAGAAGGGAATCCCCTTTACCGGTTCCGGGTCAGGCGCGTCCCGCATCGCCATGGACAAGCTTGAATCGCGGAAGGTGCTCCAGGGATCGGGCCTGGTAACCCCTCCCCATGCGATCATCTCCCAGGAGGATGGAAAGGAAGAGTGGGGCCGGTGGGCGCAATCGCTCTCCTGGCCCGTGATCGTGAAGCCGCGCTCGCAGGGATCGAGCATCGGCATCTCTCTTCATCGCGACGCTTCGACCCTGGAGGCGGGCGTGCGCGAAGCGTTCCGGTATGACAGCACCATCCTGATCGAAAAGTTCATCCCGGGCAGGGAAGTGACGGTCGGGATCCTGGACGGCCGCGCCCTTCCGATCATGGAACTCCGTTCCTCCCATGACTTCTTCGACTTCAAGGCGAAGTACGAGGATCCCGAAACGCTCTACCTGGTCGACCCGCCGTTCAGCGCGCTCGATCGAAGCCGGATCCAGCAGGCCGCGCTCGAATCCCACCGCGTCCTGGGGTGTGCCGGGTTCAGCCGGGTGGACATGATTTTCAATTCCCGCCACGAGCCGGTGGTGCTGGAAGTGAACACGATTCCGGGATTGACGAAACGGAGTCTCCTCCCGCGGGCCGCCCAGGCGGCGGGAATCGATTTCCCGACCCTCTGCCTGAGAATCGTGGAAACGGCGATTCGTCGCCGACGAGGATTTCCGGGGATCGCCGCGGCGATGCTGTAGGGGGGGCTAATCGCCTTCGACACATTCCACGGGCACCCAGCCCAGGCCGACGCCGTTCGGACCGACCACCGTCGCTTTCAGGAAATAATCCCGTTCCCGGAGCGAGGAAGGAAGCGGCAGGGCGAGCGTGAAAGTCCCCTTCTCGAATTTCCGGGTCAGCGAGGTGACCCGCTTGTCGTTCGCCGCCCGGTAGCGCTCCGTGATGTCGTTCCGGAACGTCGGCGAGGAGAGGGCCGCGTTCGGCAGGGTCCCCGCGAATTCGTTTCGCAGGCAGTCGAGTTGCAGGGTGACCGTTCCCCCGGGGAAGGGGGTCTTCCCGCGGACGATGAGCCGGTCTCCCGCCCGCACTTTCCGCAGGCAGGAGAGCGTCACCGTCGTCTCCGGGGTTCGGAGGCGGAGCGCCGGGTCCCCGAGCAGGATATAATGGAGCACCCCGTCCTTCCGCATTGCGTCGAGGTTGCCCGGTCCCTGGATCATTCCCGCGAGCCGGTCCGCCGATTTTCGGAGGGCGGACCCGTCCTTCCCGAGGACTTCCTTTTTCGCTTCGATCAGCGCTTCCCCGAGGGTGGGCGGCGTCGGACCGAAGACCTGCGCGATCATCGCTTTTCCGATCAGGGCGTTGACGTAGGGTTGCGTGACGCGGGTGCCGCCGATGAATGCCACCGGGCCTTTCTCATTCTTGAAGAGTTCCTCCCCGATGCAATCCCCCGACCGGGCGTCGAAGAAGGCGGTGGAACAGGCGATCACGAACATGACGGGGAGCCCGTTCCTGATCTCCACCCGCGGAACGTGTTGCAGGTTGAAGATCGGGTATACCTCTTTTTTCCAGCGAATGTTGTCGAATCCCCTGCGGAAGCCGTGGCCGACATAGACGTAGAAGAGGGAACCATCGTTCAGGAGCCGGATCGCGTTTTCGTTGAATTCGGGCGGGTAGGGGCAGTAGCGGGAGGTCGTCTTGGAATAGGCGAGCTCGATGTCGTAGGGCGGCGGAATGTTGTCGGAGACGATCCGGGTGAACTGTTTCTCGATGAAGGCGTCGATGAAGGGGTTGAATCCCGCCTCGCCCGTGATGAACTTTATTTTCTTCTGCCACGTTCCGGGAGCGAGTTTAGCCTCGTACCGGACGGTCTTGCCGGCCATCGCGGCGACCTCCTCCTCCGAGTCCGCCGGAAATCGCCCCACCGCCATGGTCGCGTGGAGTCCCTTTTCCGGAACCCCGTACAGGTGGTCGGTGGCCAGTTCCGGGTCGTTTTGAAATTTCTTCGTCTGGTAGTGGGACCTTCGGAGGATCGGCGGAATCCGGTCCGCGTCGCCCACCAGGAGGAGGAAGCGCGGGGAGGGCGGTTTCCATTCGCGGGAAGCGAACCGGACGAAGTCGAGCGGACTCTCCCACTGCTTCCGGATGCTCTCCAGTGTGACGATGCCGACGCGAAGGCCTCCGGCCTTTCGGTGTTCCGCCAGCGGGGTCAGCGCGTCCACGAACTCCGCGGGCGCCAGGACGAGGTAGTCGATCCGGTTTTCCTTCGAGCCGGGATCCTCAACCACGTGGGAGCCCAGTGCCAGGACCAGCGAAAGGAGAATGTTCATCGGGGCATTATAGGAAACAGGGGGGTGAAAATTAAATGGGGACATTACTATTTAAATTCCCCGACAGGACGGCCCATAAAAGGGGACATTACTATTTAAATTACACGATAAGAGGGTGCTGAGGGTGTTTTCCAAGGGAATGCGTTCCGGGGTATCTCCATTAAATAGTAATGTCCCCATTAATGCCGATCAATAGGAAGGATGAAGAAGAACGAAAAGGCGGGGCGGGCGGTCGGAGAAGGCTCCGGGGATGTCTCCCGGGCTCGGGAGCTTTGGGCGGCGGGCGACCTCGCGAACGCGCTCACGGCCTACCGGATGGCGCTTGATTCGTTTCCGATCGAATACCCGCTCTACCAGGAGACCGCCGCGGTTCTCTTCCAGCTGGGAAGGCTCGACGATTCCGCGCGGTATTTCCAGGCGTACCTCCAGTCCGAGGAGAACGACCCCCGCGCATGGAACGACCTGGGCGTTCTCCGGTTCGAGCAGAACAGGTTCGGGAAGGCGGTCACCGCGTTCGAGAGGGCGGTGCGGCTGGACCGTGGAAACGGGGAATATCTCTGCAACCTGGCGAACGCCCTGATGGAGAAGGGGGATCACCGCGCCTCCGTTCTCCTGCTCCAGAAGATCCTGAAGACGCGTCCGACCGAGGGGCGGGCGCACTGCCTCCTCGGAATCGAACTGGCGGATCCCGCGATGCAATGGCGGACCGGGGAGGTGGAAGTCGGTCAACCGATCATCGTCATGAGGCATACCTGGTTTTCGGGAACCGGCGGGGACCAGGAATGGAAAAGCCGCGTGGAAAACGTCACGGGCGATTCGATCCGGTTTTCCCTGCCCACCTCGGGATGGAAAACGATGCCGCTCCGGAAGGGGACGCGCGTCATCCTGGGCTTTGAGGCTCCCGACGCTTTCTGGGGGGCGGTGGCCGAAGTGACCGGTTTTATCCAGGACAACATTCCCCTCGTCGAAGTCCGTCACGCGCCGTCGTTCAAGCGGGTACAGCGGAGGGCGGACGTCCGCATCACTCCCGCCGGAACGATTCGGAAGGTGACCGTGATCGACGCGGGGCCGGGCGCGGCCGCTTCCCCGTTCCTGGGCGGGCTTCCTTTCGAGGAGGACAACATGAGCGCGGCGGGGACCGGTTTCCTGGTCCGTCACCCCGTATCGATGGGCGCGCGTGTTCTCCTGGATCTTTTCCTGGAGGGCGAACTGCTGACGTTGGAGGGGGGGGTGGTCCGGAAGATTCCCCGGGGGGAGGGGACGGATCTGATCGGCGTCGCCTTCTTCGACGTGGACGACCGGACGCATGAGCGGCTGGCTCGGCACGTCCTCCGGGTCCAGTTGGAGCGCCGGAAGAAATCGAAGCGATGAGCCTTCTTCGTCTCGGAACCTCGAGCTGATCGAATCGGGACTGGGTCGGTCCCTTCTATCCCGGGGGAATGAAACCGGCGGAGTACCTCTCCCACTATGCCACCCGCTACGATATCGTCGAGGTGGACTCGACGTTCTACCGTCTTCCCACCCCGTTTCTCTGCAGGAGGTGGGCGGAAATGACGCCCGGCCATTTCCGTTTCTCGATGAAGGTGACCCGGTCCATCACCCATGACCGTGTCCTGGAAAATTGCGAAGAGGAGTGGGAGAAGTACCTGGAGGCGGCGGGGGAACTTGGCGACCGGCTCGGGAACATCCTCTTTCAATTCGGGTACTTCAATCGCACCTCAGCCTGTCCCGATCTCGCGGCCTTCCTGAAACGGTTGGAAGCCTTTTCCCGCCGGTGTCCGGATCGTCATCGATACGTGGTGGAAATTCGAAACAGGAACTGGCTCCTCCCGAATCTTCTCTCCGCCCTGAAAGGGATGAACTTCGGGCTCGCCCTCGTGGACCAGCAATGGATGCCGAGGCCGGGACCTCTCTGGAAACGGTTCGGACCCGATCTCCTCACCTCCGATGTCGCGTACGTCCGGTTTCTCGGCGAACGGGACCGGATCGAACGCATCACGAAAAAATGGGGGGAGATCGTGATTGACCGGGGGAAGGAGACGGGGGAGTGGATCCCGGTTCTCCGGGAGATCCTCGCGAGGAAGGTTCCGGTCTTCGCCTTTTTCAACAACCATTACGCGGGTCACGGCCCGGCGTCGATCGAGTTCTTCCGCAAGGCCTGGGGGGCGTGAAGACTTTCCCGCCGTTTCCCGTACATTATTGGGTTAAACCCGACGATAATTACTTCGGAAGCCACCCGGTTAGGTAACGAAAATCGTCGTTTTTTTTGGCGGGAAGACGTTGAATACAAGAACGGTTCAAGGAACGAACACGCTGGAGAAAAAATTTATGCCGAATCGTTACAAGAACGATTGGGATCGCCGGGCCAGGGAAGATTCGCGCGGATACATCGCGAGCCACGATCACGAAACCGAGGAAGTTTTCGATTCAAGCGGAGCCCGGATGAAGGAAGTCATCTTCGGGATCGCCGACTTCCAGGAAGAGGGTCCGCTCGACCGCGTGCTCGAGATCGGGTGTGGGAGCGGAAGGATCCTGGGCCACTTCGGGGAAGACTTCAAGAAACTCTGCGGCATAGACGTCTCCCCCGAGATGCTCCTTCTCGCCCGGGAACGGCTGGCGAAAAAAGGCATCACCGATGCCCTGGACCTTCTCGAGGTCGACGGAGATGGGCGGATCAGGACGGAGGAAAAGTTCGACCTGATCTACTCCTGGGTCGTCTTCCAGCATATCGAGAGAAAACATACCGTGGCGTATTTCCGGGAGATTGGACGGCTTCTGAAAGAGACCGGGGTGGCGGTTCTCCAATTCGCGGAGCCCTACGGAATCCGCCGAAACCTTCAAGCCCTGTTTCATATCGATCCCTTGAGGTCCGACACCTTCCGGTTTCGATATTTCCGCCGGGCCCAGGTGGAAAGTCTCTGCCGAAAAAACGGACTCAAGGTGGACAAGTGTCTCAAGGAAGGTGCTTATCGCATCGTCCCGGTGAGACCAGGTTCCCGGTAGAGGGAACCGAAGTCATCCTGGATTCCGCTTCCGTTCCGACGTACGGTTCGCGCGTTCCGAGCAGGATATCGAACCAGGGACGCGTGACACACCAGTTTGCGTCCTGGTTCCTTCCGAGATGGTGGTCGACATGCCAGGGCATGTGTCGGCGCGCCCAGGTGACGTCGAGATGCGCCTTCTTATGGCGGAAATAATAATTGAAGTGGCACCAGCACAGCCCGAGGGCGAACCCGGGGGTGACCAGAACGACGGGGGAGAGGATCAACCCGCTGACGAGGAGGGCGAAAGCTTCCTTCGATTGGCCGTTCCATTTCGTGAAAAGTCCCTCCCTGTAGTCGGGGTCGTCGATCCGGTTCCGGCGGGATTGCCGGTGATGGTCGTGCCAGTGGAAGTTCCAGAAACTCTTCTTGCGTTTTCCCACGCCGTGCAGTAGGTACTTATGCACCATCCATTCGGTGGCGTTTCCGACCAGCAGTGCGATCGGAATTCCCAGTAGGAAGTGGGCCAGGAGTACGGGGGCGCTCATTTCCCAGAAAGGACCGAAGATCATGGCTGGGTCGCTCTTGAATAATATGACTATATAGTCATTGTAGGTGTCTGGGGAATTATGTCAAGGATTTACCCGAAACGGGAGTCCACACGCAAACAGCGCCTGCCAACGCAACGTCCCGGCCCTAGAGGGGGGCGGCGGGACCGGAACCGGCAGGAGCGGATCCAGGGACTCTGCCGGGCGGGGCTGAAACTGTTCCTCAAGAGCGGGATCGAGGGCGTCACCATCGACGACATCGTCGTCGAGGCGGGCGTCGCGAAGGGAAGTTTCTACCTCTACTTCAAGGACAAGACGGAACTGACGCAGGCGATCCTCTCTCCCCTGGCGGACGACCTTGAAAAGGCGTTCCAGGAATGCGAAGAAGGGCTGGCGTCCGCCGACACCCCGGAGGCCGTTTACCAGATCCTGGGAGCCCGGCTGGGCGAAACGATGTTCCGGGATCCGGAAGTCACCCGGCTATACCTGCAGGAATCGAGATCCCCTGCCGTGGGCGCGAGAAAACCGGTCGCGCTCCTGGCCGATTTCGTGGAAGAGCGCGCCATTGAATTGACCCGGGTGGCTCACCGGTACGATCTTCTCCGTCCGATGGAGCCGAAGGTAAGCGCGTTGGCGGTCGTCGGGGCGGTGGAAAAGCTCCTCTTCCGCATACTGCGCGGAGGGGACGTGGGTGATCCGCTCACGGTTGCGAACGACATGGTCTCCCTGGTCCTGGACGGGCTTCGCGTACCGGGGGGAGAGGAATGAACCTGGTTTCGTTGGCCCTTCTCGCTTTCCTACCTGCCGCCGCCGGCGACGAGCCCCGATTTGAATACCGGCTCTCGATGCCGAAGCCGACGACCCACCTGTATCATCTTACGCTCACGGTGAAAGATCTTCCCGGGAAGAACTTCGATCTTGTCATGCCCGTCTGGACGCCCGGGTCGTACAAGGTTCGGGACTACGTGCGCTTCGTTCAGAAGATGAAATCGACCGAAGCGCGGATCGAAAAAATCGACAAGACGACGTGGCGCGTTCATCACCTCGGCGCCCGTTCGGTCACGATCCGCTACCGCGTCTTCGCGCACGAAATGAGCGTCCGCACCAGCCACCTCGATTCCGAACACGGTACCGTGATCGGCGCCGCCACCTTCTTCTACGTGAAGGGGTACGGAGACCGTCCCTGGTTCCTGGAGGTGGATCCCTTCCCGGGCTGGCGCGTGGCGACCGGGCTGGAGGTCATCGGGGAGAACCGGTTCCGGGCGGCCGACTTCGACACGCTTGTCGATTGTCCGCTGGAGATCGCCGACTTTCGCGAAATCTCGTTTTCCGTAAACGGAGTTCCCCACCGGGTCGTTATTTCCGGACCGGTGGCCGTCCCCCTCGAAAAGATCCGGGACGATTTCCGAAAGATCGTCCGGGAAACGACGGCGGTTTTCGGTTCGATTCCGTACCGCGCCTACACCTTCCTGGTCCGCTCCCTCCCGGGTGGCGGGGGCGGGGGGCTCGAACACATGAATTCCACGCTCATGGACGTGTCCACCCTCGGGCTCGTTTCCGACGACGGGTACCGCCGTTTTCTCGGGCTTGCCGCGCACGAATTCTTCCACACCTGGCTGGTCAAGCGGATCCGGCCGAGGTCGCTGGGGCCGTTAAATTACACCCGTGAGAACTATACGAGAATGCTCTGGGCGATGGAGGGGATCACTTCCTACTATACCCCGGTGATCCTTTCCCGGGCCGGTCTCACCACCCGGAAGGTGGCGCTCGCATCGCTGGCGAAGACGATGACCTCTCTTGCCTCCCGCCCCGGTCGGAAAGGGGAAAGCCCCGAGATGGCCTCCTTCAACGCCTGGATTCACCAGTACCAGCCGGGACCAGACTCTGTAAACACGACCGCCTCCTATTATTCGACCGGAAAAATGATCGGATGGGCGCTTGATCTTGCGATTCGGGCGTTGTCCGGAAAAAGCCTGGATGACGTCCTGCGGGCGCTCTTCAAAATCTCCGCCACGGGAATTACGCCGGAGATGTTCCAGGAGGAATGCGAGAAGGTGGCCGGAAGGTCCCTGTCGAGATTCTTCGCGAAATGCGTGCGGGGAACCCGGGACCCGGATCCCCGGGGAGGCCTTCGGGAGGTCGGGCTCGTCCTGGAGGACGAGGGCACGTCCGCTCCCTGGCTCGGCGTCATTTTTGAAGAGGGGCGGATCTCCTCCGTCCTGGAAAAGGGGCCCGGGTGGGAAGGGGGACTCTGCGTCGGCGACGAACTTCTCGCGGTCGAAGGGTTCAAGGCGAACGCGAAAAACTGGTCGGACTGGGTCGGGGATCGCGCGGAAGGCGCCCTCTTTCGGATCACGGTATTCCGCAGGGGGATCCTGAAGGAGGTGGACGTTCCTTTCCGGAGCCGCAAACGGCCCGACTATCGCATCCGGAAAGCGGACGATGCGACCCCGGAACAGGAGAAGGCTCTCAATGCGTGGCTGGGAGGGTAGCCTGTTCCCTCCCTACTTCAGGATCTTCTTCAGTTCCTTCTCCGCCTCGGAGGGATCGAATCCCCATGGTCCGGGTCCGCCCTGGTAGGCGACCTTTCCGTCTTTCCCGACGATGTAGATCCGGTCGGGCCAGGCCGCCCAGGCTCCTCCCACCTCGTTCTTCATGTTGTCGATGAGGAAGGGAATGGAGAGTTCCATCGTCTGCGCACATTCGCTCGCGACCTCTTCCCGTTCTTCCAGGGTTTTCGGATTCTTCACCTTGATCCCGTCCTGGTCGTTCTTCCGGCTCCTGCGTCCGTCCGTCGGGTGCGCCTCGCGGACGTAGACGACGAAAAAGGCGGCCTTCTTCCCGTGCTTCCGGTACATCTTCTCAAGCGAACTCGCTTTGCTTCGGAAGGGAGGTCACGTGTAGGAACCGAAGATCAGGACGACGGGCTGTTCTCCCTTGAAGTCGGAGAGCTTGACGAACTCCGCCTCCCCGGTTCGTTCCATCTCGTTGGCGAGAAGTTTCTTCAACCGGAAGTCGGGGGCCTCTTTCCCCTCGGGGACTCCCTTCCCCCGTCTCGATCCGCGGCGATCCTGCGGGTCCCCTCCGGCCAGGAGGAGAAGGGCCAGGAAAAAGGCGACTGCGTTCATCGGGTCTCCCTTCTAGTTGCGATCTGAATCATTCTATGAACGCCGGACCGGGCGGATTGTTGCGGTTCAATCGTCCCCGTTTTCCAATTTCCACGAATTTCCCACCCGGACGATCCTGCGTCCGGAGGGGAGAAGTTCGAATTCCACGACTTTCTCCTCCCGGATCCGGAAGCCGATTTCGAAGGAAAGATGTCCCAGGATTTCGACGCGGGCGACGTTCTTTTCCACTGACCGGATCTCGCCCGGTTGCAGGAGCGTGATCCGTCCGTTTTTTCCGCGGCCGACATGGTTCCAGATCCTCTCGAGGTCGGGCGTTCCGGTCCAGTGGAAATCCGTGTCCGTTTCGGAAAGGGACAGGAGCACCGAGGTGAGGTTCGGGCGGGAGAGGTCTTTCGTATGCGGGGGGGTCCCCGCTTCGCGCCATTCGAAAAAGAGGCGGGGATCCATCGAGGCCGCGCGGGAGAGCATTTCTTTCAGGGGATCTCCGTGGATGTCTCCGGAGATTCTTCGTTCGTACAGGGTCCGGATCCAGTAGAAATCGAGTCGCGCCGGTTTCGTCTCGAGCGGAGTCCAGAGGAAAAGCAGGAGCGTACCGAAGGTATGGCGGCTTTGCCTCGCGGCCGTCGCGATCGAGTCTTCGAAGGCGTCCCTGAATTCCGCCCGGGCGAGGCGGTCGGGAATGTCGACGGCGAGCACTTCGACCCGGGACGGGAAATCGTCGCGCGGAAAGAGCCCTTGACGCCCTTTCCAGGGATGTCCGGGAAGTCATCCCCTTCCAGGGAGAACGACGGGTGGGAGGCGAACCGGGATCCCGGGGGAAGTTCCCGGTCGAAGAGTTCCATGAATTCCACTCCCGGAACGGGGAAGGGGGGCTTTTCTCCCATCTTTTCGGAAAGGCGGTTCACCAGTTGCCGGAAGCCGATCTCCCAGGAGAATTCTTTCCGGGTAAGAAAGGCGAGGAGGACGATCTTTCCCCTTCTCCGGATCCATTTCTTTCGAACGGTCCAGGCGTCTCCCTGTCGCTGAACCTTCCGGGCCGTGGTCTCGTCGGGACATTCGACGGCAAAGAAGCCGAGATTCCACCGGAAGAAGGTCGCCGTGTAGGCGCGACTCATCTGGGAGGGGCTCAGGTTCAGGACGCCCATGTCGTCCAGGTTCTTCGCGGTAATCTCGAGATCCCCGGCGCTCTCGGCGAGGAAGGGACTGCGCGGAAGATTTTCAGCGGGCCGGGCGAAGACGTAGGATCCGGGCGCGTCCCTTTCATCGAAGAGGAGGTCTTCCAGGGTGAGGGGACCCTCTTCCCGTACGGCCGGGTCGGAGGGGGCCGCGGGTTGCGGGGGAAAAATCCTGCCCCAGAAGGGAACGCTCGCGGCGAGGAGGGCGATCGCGATGGCGGGGATCAGGAGGAGCCGTTTCCTGCGGGGGCGGGAAACGGGGCTTTTCCTGCCGGGTCCCGGTTGGACGAGGGCCGTGGCGTTCGTCGTAATCTCCCGGCCGGCGTCGCGAAGTTCGGTGATCCGCTGGAACCGCTTTTCGGGGTCTTTCTCGAGGGCCTTCAGGACCACCGGGTCGAGCCGGGAATCGATCCCCTTCGTTCCGGAAGGCGGGTCGAATTTTCCCAGGGGCAGTTCCCCGGTGAGCATTTCGTAGAGGAGAACGCCCACCGCGTAAATGTCGGTCCGGTAATCCACTCCGGAGGGGTTTTCAAACTGTTCCGGAGACATGTAGCGGGGCGTTCCCATGAGTGCCCCCGGTTCCGTGAGCGCCTTGTTCCCGTCGCCGGTCAACTTCGCCAGACCGAAATCGGTGACGCGGATGTTTCCGGCCAGGTCGAGCAGGATGTTTTCCGGCTTGATGTCGCGGTGAACGATGCCGGCCCGGTGGGCGTAGTGGATCGCGTCGCAGATCTGCGGGACCAGGAGGAGCGCCTCTTCCGGGGGAAGCGCCTTCCGGCGAAAGAGGGTTCGAAGGTTCTGGCCGGGGACGTATTCCATCACGAAGAAGCAGAGTTCTTCCTCTTTCCCGAACTCGTGGATGGCGACGATGTTCGGGTGGGACAGGGTCGCGAGGGCCTGCGCTTCCCGCTGAAACCGTTCGACGAACTCCGGGTCCGTTCCGAGGTTTGGAAGAAGGATCTTGATCGCGACCGTTCGGTCGAGTTCGGGTTGCCTCGCCTTGTAGACCGTTCCCATTCCTCCCTGCCCGAGAATGGCGACGATTTCCATTCCGCGGAACCAGGTTCCCGGCTTCAGCGCCGGGGAGGGGGAGGTGCGGGTGTCGGGAAGGGTGGGGGTGTCGGACTCCGGGTGGATGCATTCCGGGCAGACTCCCGGGACCTCTTCCAACCCCTCTTCCGGGATGAATTCTTTCCGGCAGCGCGAACAGGTTCTTTCTTCCGCCATGAATTGACCGTCATGGTAGCAATCGAACCGTGGGACCGGCATGGAAATATGACGGGGTTACTTTCTCTGGCGGCTCTCGCGGTCGAGTTGCGTCAGTTTCCGCCAGTCGACGTCGTAGGAGACGTCGTCCACGGCGGTGCGCCGGTCGGTCAGCTCGGGCGTCCGGGGATAGAGTTTTCGGAAATCACCCAGCTTGAAGCCGATGCAGAGCGCCTTGGCTCCCCCTCCGAAACGGGGCGTGGTGAGGCTCATGCAGATGTATTTCTCGTTTCCGCACAGGGACATCCGCGTCACCTGGACGTGGCGTGACTCGCCGGAGGCTCGCAGTTCGTCCGCGCCGAAAAATTTCTCCAGGCTTTTCATGACGCCCCAGGTGGAGGGGAAGAGTTGCCCGGAGCTGTAGTCGTGCTGGACCGGGAGTCCGTTCCCGCGGAAGAGTTTCTGGAGTTCGAAGGGGCCTTCCGGGCCGGACGCATCCACGCGGATGAAGTGCGCCTGCTTGAGGTGGAGCTGGACGATCCGAAGCATCAGCGTTTCCGGGGAAATGCCGAGTTCCCGGCAGGTTTCTTCGACGAGCCCGGGCGAGAAGCGGGTCATGATCTCCTTCTCCCGTTCCTGCACCATGTTACGGGGAAGAAGGATGGCGGCGGCGAACCGGTTGATCAGCACCTCCGCCTTTCCCTGGCGGTAGGACCGCACGGGGCTCGGCCATGAGTAGTTGTGGAGGGCTTCGTCCGGAATCATTCCCTCGTTCGTTCCCAGCGCGATCCCCGCTTCGCGTGCGAAGATGAAGGCGAGGCGGGTGTCGTCCATCCGGGCGCGGATGCAGAGGTGGCGCGTCCGCTTCCGGGTTTCCGCCGTGTAGCGGACGTCGGCGCGGTGATCCGGCATGTGGGAACTGAAGGAAATTTCGAAATCGGTTCCGCCGATCGAAAGCGGGAGGAACTTCCGTCCAAAGATCCGTTCCGGACCGGGGATATCCTCGACGTAGGCGAGGATCCTGCGGCGGATTCCCCGGTTCCGAAGCGCGATTCGCTCGATCTTCGAGAAGTCGCGGTCGAATTGTCCCTCCTCGTGATCGGAATCGGTGAAGACGCGGATCACGGAATCGTCCCCCAGCGCGCGGGCGAGTCCCTGCAGGATTTCGCTTTGCCGTTGGAGGACGTCGAAATCGAGGCTGAGATACTTGTGGGCCGTGGCGGTGCCCGCGTGGGTGATGTACCAGGTGTAGAGCGACCGGAGCCACCGCATCGTCTGGATTTCGTGACGGGTCAACCCGTACGCCTTTTTTTCGTCCGGCCAGCAGGCGTCGTTTCCGAGAAGGCGGACCGGAACCCCCAGTTTCTTCGCGATGAGGGCTAGTTTCGGATCGTTCGGAACGGCCTGTTCCTTTCCGCGGACGAGGAGATTGGTGAACTTGGAGAAGAACCCGCGGGAGATCTTTTTTCGCTTCAGGGCCTCCGGGGAGACCAGGTCGACTTCCTTCCATCCCCGCGCGAGCATGATCGCGCGAACCTTGATTCCCGCGCACTCGGCGACCGCGTTCTTCCTCATGGCAGGGATGGTATCGGGACGGGGGAAGAGGGGTCAAGGATCCTGCCTTTTTCCCGGTAGGCTTACCTCATGGTTGCATCCGGGTAAATTTACGTGATGATAGCGCGGTGCGTCATGCTTCCCCCGTTTCTCCGGGGGGATTCCGCCAAAAGTGTCGTGAAGTCCGGAAAAGTGATCGATAATATTTTCAGCAGAAGAGGATGGAATAGATGACAGGGTTGATGGAGAAAGAAGAGCGGGTTCCGAACACCGCGCCGGGCGACGCGGAGAGGGACGAAGGGTTCCTTTCCCTCCTGCTTCCTCTTCACGCGATTTTCACTCCGCGCCAGCGGGAGTTCGTGGCCGCGCGTTATCGTGTCCTGGAACGGGCCCACCGGGGAGTGCAACCGACGCATCCCGCGGCTTCGGACGTGACGGACGGGGCGTGGCGCATAGAGCTTCCGGACTGGTGCCGGGACCAGCGCAACCAGATGACCGGGCCGGCGGACGACGCCGAACTGGTCGTCAAGATGCTGAACTCCGGGGCGCCCGGCGTCATGCTCGACCTGGAAGATTCCATGGCGAACACGTGGGCGACCCTGGCGCAGGGGATCGACAACGTCGTGAACGCCCTGCACGGGACGCTCACCTACGAAGACCGAAAGAGAAACCGGACGGTCGCGATCGACGAAAGCCCGACGGTGATCTTCACGCGCGCGCGCGGCCTGCACCTGGACCAGGCGGGCGTGATCGAAGGCGGGATGGTTTCGGCCTCCCTCTTCGACGTCGCGTCGATCGTCCACCGGGTGGATCCGGAACGGCTGAAACAGCCCCTCTGCTTCTACATTCCCAAGAGCGAATCTGCGGGAGAAGCGGCATGGTGGGCGGACCTCTTCCGGGAACTCGAAAAGGCGAAGGGGCTTCCCCCGAAGAGCATCAAGTGCATGGCCCTGGTCGAATCCCACCCCATGGCGCACGAGATGGAGGAATTCATTTACCACCTGCGCGACAGCATTCTCGGTCTGAATCTCGGTCGCTGGGATTACATGGCGAGCCTGGCGCACTTCAACCTGCAGGATCCCGCGTGGGTGCTTCCGGATCGAAATACGATTCCGCACGACGTCCCCTTCTTCCAGAATCTTCGACGGTTGTTGCCGGAAATCTGTCACAAGCGGGGGATCCTGGCGATCGGGGGGATGACGGCGCTCTACCCGAGCCGGGTGGACGCGGAGTTGAACGGGCGCGCGCTGGAAGCGCTCGGGAAGGACAAGAAAAACGAGGCGGACTGCCTTATGGACGGCGCCTGGACGGGCCATCCCGATCAGAACAAGATCGCCGTCTCCTGCTTCCCGGAACCGAACCAGGCCGGGAAACGGCGACCGAACGAGGAGCGGTACCCGGATCTCCGGCCCCAACCCGTCGGCGTCGGCCGGGTCTCGCTGGAGGGGACGCGCGCCGCGATCCGGACGGTCATCCGCTACCGGTTCGGCGTCCTCGGAGGGAAGGGCGCGAGCCTCCTGGACGGGTACATGGAGGATCTCGCCACCGACCGCATTTACCGGCTGATGATCGCACAGCGGACGCTTCACCGCGTAAAGGTCGACGGCGTGGAGCATACCCCGGAACGGATCACGGGGCTCTTCGAGGAGGAACTGGAACGGCTCCTCGCCGCCCTGCCCGAAAATACGGATCCCACGATCCGGAAGCGGTACCGGTCGGCGAGGAAACTCAGCGAAAGAATGATTGTCAAAGGGGAATTTGATCCCGTCTAACTTGGAGGTGAGGTCGGATGATTCAGTTGAAAAATGGTGTAGCGGACCTGGTGGAGACCCCGTTGTTGCCGAAGGGCTTTCAGGTGCCGAAGTCGCGGTTCACGCATCCCAGCACGCGGATGCGGGCCCTGCTCGATTCGGAGCCCTACCTCTTCGGTCCGGGGGTCTACGACCCGCTCGGCGCCCAGCAGGTGATGTACCACGGGTTCAAGGCGGTCTATTTCAGCGGGTATTCCTTCGCGATGGGACACGTCGGGTCGACCGACATGGATCTCTACTCGAACGTCGAGATCGCGGACGCGGCGCGGCGCACCGTGAGCGCGCTCCGGAAATTCCAGCTCACCCAGGCGGTGGGGGACCCGGAGAAGGGAATCGCCCCGAAGCATCTCGAAATTCCCCCGGTCATCGTCGACATGGACGGCGGGTACGGGAACATCTTCAACGTTCAGCGGACGACCGAGCTCTACGTGAACGCCGGCGTGGCGGCGGCGCATATCGAGGACCAGGTTCTTCCGAAACGGTGCGGACATATCGGCGGCAAGGCGCTCATCCCCGTCAGCGAAATGGTGGGGAAACTGAAAATGGCGCGAGCAGTCGCGGACGATCTCGGGAACCGGGACTTCGTGGTGATTGCGAGGACGGACGGCCTCAGCGCGATGGACGCGCCGGAACCGCTTCGCGGCATGGAACTGGCGGTCGACCGCGGCCTGCGGTACCTCGAGACGGGGGTTCCGGACCTGCTCTGGTGCGAATTTCCGACCTCGGATCGAAAGACCCTGCAGACCTTCACCGGGGAAATCCAAAAGCGATACCCCGCAGTCCGGTTCGCGTTCAATTACTCGTCCAGTTTCAAGTGGTTCAACGACAAGAACCCGCTCACCTTCGACGAACTCGGGGAGATGGGGATCAAGTTCATCTTCATCACGCTGGGCGGCCAGCACGCGAACGGCCACGGCCTCGCCACGCTTCTCCAGGACATGGCCAGAAACAAGGAGCAGGGCTATATCAACCTCCAAAAGAAGGAGTGGGAGGCAGGGACGGACTACCCGACGAAGAGCCATCATTTCTTCTCGGGCGTTCCGTACCACCACCAGGTGGGAAAAATGTACAACGCGTCCCGGCTCGGGACCGAGTACGTCGAGGAGTTGCCGGACGAGAAGGTCGTATAACGCCGGACACATCCGACTTCAAGCGGGGGGCCTCCGGGCCCCCCGCACTTTTTTTGCGCTCTTCCCCTTTCCGGGGTAGAATGTTGCCCCGGTTTGGCCATGGTATTCCGCTCAAGGAAGGAGACGCTCATGGGATGGTTCAAGGGCCAGTTCATAGACATTATCCAGTGGGAAGACAAGCGCCGGGATCATATCGTCTGGCGTTTCGAGAGACATAACGCGGAAATCAAGAGCGGCGCGAAGTTGATCGTCAATCCCGGGGAGGCCGCGATTTTCGTCAACAAGGGAAAGCCGGAACACGTCTTTTATGAACCGGGCACCTACGAACTGAGCACGTCGAACTACCCCTTCCTTTCCACGATTCTCGGGCTTCCCTACGGACTCGAGAGTCCCCACAAGGCGTACGTCTACTTCGTCAGCCAGGCCCTTTTCATGGGGATGAAATGGGGGACGAAGGGGAAGATCGATTTTAACGATCCGGACATGGGCCCGGTCTCTCTCGGGGCGTACGGGACCTACGATTTCTCCGTGAAGAAGGCGGAGCACTTCTTCGAGAAAATCGTGGCGTCGCTTCCCGAATTCTCGACGGCCGCGGTTTCCGACCAGATCCGGACGATCATCTCGAGCGCCGTCAGCACGATCATTCCGAAAAGCCAGGTGCCCCTCATGCAGATCGAGGAGAACAAGGACGAGTTCCAGAAGATGCTCCTGGGGCCGATCCAGGAGGAACTGGACCTTTACGGACTCCAGATCGAGAAATTCATCATCGCCGATATTTCGTTTCCGCCGGAAATCGAGGAGGCGCTCGGGGAGTTGCGCAAGGCGAACGTCGAAGTGATGAAGATGAAAAAGATGAAGGACGTCGTCGGGACGTACCAGCAGATCGCCGCCGCCGACGCGATGAAGGCGGCCGCTAAGAATCCCGGGATGGCGGGAGGCGCCATGGGGATGGGCGCCGGATTCGCGATGGGAAACCAGATGACCAACGCGATGTCCCCGGGGATGCAGCCACCCGCCGCTGCCTCCGCCGCGCCGCCCCCGCTACCGGCCGCCGGTTCGTACTTCGTCGCCATCGACGGGAAACAGCACGGACCGTATACCCCCCAGCAGATCCAGCAATACGTCGCGGGGAACCGGATCTCGAAATCGAGCCTGGTCTGGAAGCAGGGCATGGCGCAATGGATCGCGGCCGAACAGGTCCCCGAACTGGCCCGTCTTTTCGCGCCGGCCGGACCTCCGCCTCTTCCTCCCGGAGGTTCCGCGCCTCCGCCCCCTCCCCCCCCGATCGCGTAAGGAGGTCCCGGCATGACAGAGGAAGCGGGAGCCACGCAGGCGAAACAGTTCAAGTGCCTGGGGTGCGGTGCGGACCTGGAGTTCGACCCCAAGTCCGGGAGCCAGAAGTGTCCCTACTGCGGACATGAACATGAGGTTCCGGCGTCGGAAGAGGAGATCCGGGAACTCGATTTCGAAAAGGTCCTCGCCGAGGCGTCGGGAGAGGAGGAGACCCGGACGCAGAAGGTCGTCAAGTGCGGCGACTGCGGGGCGGAATCGACCCTGGACCCGAACGTCACGTCGGACGATTGCCCCTTTTGCGGATCGCCGGTCGTCGTCGGCGAAAGCGAATCGAAGAAGATCAAGCCGAAGTCGATCCTGCCCTTCAAGGTGGCGCAGACCGAGGCGGGGGAGTTGTTCCGGAAATGGCTCGCCGGTCTCTGGTTCGCCCCGAACAAGCTCAAGCACCTCGCCCGGAGGGACGTGCCCCTCGACGGGATGTACATTCCCTACTGGACCTACGACAGCAACACTACGAGTTTTTACCGCGGGGAACGCGGGGTGGATTACTGGGTCAGCGAGACCTACACCGACTCCCAGGGAAATACGCGGACGCGGCAGGTGAGAAGAACGCGCTGGTACCCGGTCAGCGGTTGCGTCTGGAACAACTTCGATGACGTTCTCGTGCTCGCGAGCAATTCGTTGCCCCGGAAATATGCCGAGGAGCTTGAGCCGTGGGACCTGGAGAACCTGGCGGGGTACAGCGACGAGTTCCTGTCGGGCTTCCGGACGGAGAGCTACCAGGTTGGCCTCGAGGAGGGGTTCGGGCGGGCGCGCGACATCATGGACGGCGCGATCCGAAACTCCATCTGCCGCGACATCGGCGGGGATCACCAGCGCATCCACTCCGTTTCCACCCAGTACGACGACATCACCTTCAAGCATATCCTGCTTCCGATCTGGATCAGCGCCTACCGGTACAACCAGAAACCGTTCCGGTTCCTGGTCAACGGCCGGACCGGCGAGGTGCAGGGGGAGCGCCCCTGGAGTTGGATCAAGATCACCCTCGCGGTTTTCTCCGCGATCGCCCTGCTGGCGGGCGGGTACTACGCCTTCACGCTGGCGCAGTGACGAGGAGGGCCCCGGCCCCTTGACTTGGCAGGAAGATCCCGGTACTATCTCCACCCATACGAAGCCCATATGGGTTGGATATGGGTGGTTGCGATACCTGGAAAATCAAGGGGGTTGGCATCATGTGTCGAATTCCGATACTGCGGAATCTCTCCGTCCTCTTCCTGCTTGGGGTTCTCCCGGCGTTCGTCGCGTGCGACCGGAAACAGGAGACCGGTTCCGACGATAGTCCTGTCGTCAACCCATCCGTCGTCATCGCTCCGCCACTCCTTCGCTGGAACGAGCATGACGCCGATTTCTCCATGCCGGCGAAGCGGGCCTGGCTTGATTCCGACAACGCCGACATCGCGGAGTACCTTCCCCATCACCAGGCGAACGACCTCTTCCTCAAGGCGGGGGAGGGCGCTTCCGTCGAAGGACGTTTCCATTACGGGGACCTGCGCCTCGACCTCGGCGGGGAGGAGATCGGCTTCTGGTACCGGGAGGCGGGCGACGCGGCCTGGACGTACTGGATGGACGGCGTCACGGACGGGGACGGGAACGTCTCCTTTCCCCTGCCTGCCGAAATCACCGGAACGCCCGGAAGGTGGTTCGTGAAAATGGTCGTCTACGGAGACCGGACCTTCTCCGATTCGTTCGTCCGCGTCGTGAACGGAACGGTTCCCGCCGTCGTCTTCGACATCGACGGGACGCTGACGCTCTCCGACGACGAGATGATTTCGGAAATCCTCAGCGATTTTCTCGACGTCCACCACGTTCCCCGGATGCAGAACGACGCGAACAAGTTCGCCTGTCAACTCGCGAGGGAAGGGTACGAAATTTTCTACGTCACGGCGCGGCCTTACTGGCTTCGGCGCGCCTCCCGCCGGTGGCTGGAACTGAAAGGGTTCCCGGTCGGGTCGTTGTACACCTGGTCCGGCGCGTTCCCGGCGACCGGAAGCCAGGCTGTCGGCTACAAGTCGGGCGTGTTGCTCTCGGCCAGGGAGAGGGGCGCGAAATTCCAGTATGCCTTCGGGAATGCCAAGACGGACGTGGAGGCGTTCGCCGTCGCGCGGATCCCGCATTCCTCCACCTATACGATCGGAGAAAACGCCGGGATGGGAGGTACCGTCGCGCTGGAGAAATATTCCGACCTGTACGACACGATCGTGCCCGCACCCGTGCCCGGGAAACGGGTGCTTCTCTTCATCGTCGACGGCCTTCGGCCGGACGTTTTCCGCTACTACCTCGACAACATCGCGGGAAACGATTCGGCGCTCCGGTCGATTTTCGACAAGAGAATCGACGTGCGGAACAGCGCGACCTCCTTTCCGAGCATGACTTTCACCGGCCATGCGCTGATCTCCTCGGGCGTTCATCCGGGGGAGAACGGGATCGTCGGAAACAAGTTTTTTGACCGGGAAACGGGGACACCCTACGCCCTCTCGGGAGGCGAAACCATGGAACTGGGACAGGCCATTTCCGTCTACCGGGGAGAGGGCCTCGCCAACCGGATGCTCACGGCGCCGACCATCTACGAGCAGATGAGTTCCAGCGGACGCACCGCGCTCGTCGCCAACCACATGTACTTCCGGGGGGCGGAATACCTCTATCCTTCCATCATGGAGATGCTCTCCTTCATCCTGGACGTGCGGGTATACGACCGGAGCGTTACGGACGCCGTCCTCGAAAGGCTCGACGGGACGGACATCCCCGACATGGTCACCCTCTACTACGGGGGGCTCGACGGAGAATCGCACGAGAAGGGGAAAACCGCGGTTCTGCATCCCGATAATCCCCAGGTCCGCTACCTGGACGAAGTTCTCGACACCGAGATGAAACTGGTCCGGGATCGCATCGAGAGTCTCGGCCTGCTGGACGAATTCGTCTTCCTCCTCTGCTCCGATCACGGGATGAAGGACCTGGTGGCGGATTCCAAGCATGCCTTCAACCTCTCCCGGGGGGTGAAGGTGATCGAGAGTTCTCCGTACGAGGACGTCTACGACAAGCCCATTTTCGAGGGCGATTTCGATTCCCATATCGGCAACAACGGAGGGGCTTTCTACGTCACGCTCCGGAACCGGGAAACCGTTTCGTGGCAGGATGACCCCAGGTTCGTGGAAGACGTCATGCCGGTGCTCGGCGCCATCCAGAAGCATCGCTGGAACGGGGAAATGGTCGGGGCGGTCGAGGAAGTGCTGGGCCGCGAGGGCCTTCAATCTCCCTACAAGGTATACCGCCCGACGGTGGTCAAAATCCAGTTCGAAAAGATCCAGGTGATCGACGACGGGAATCCCGGCGGACCCGCGAGTCTGACCTTCTCCCTCGGGGCGAACGGGAAGTTCCCCCTCTCGACCGGACCCGTCACGGTCGAATCGGGCGACACGATCGACGTCAACCAGTCGATGGAGATCGATCTCCTGGGCGTGATGGACCTGGAAATCTCCGCTTTCGGAAGCGCGAAATCGGGGTCCGCCGTGACCATCGTCCCCGACCGGATTTCGATGCCCACCGGGACCTGGGTGATCGTCTCCTCCAACGGGAAATTCGCACTGGAACTCTCGATTGAAGAAGTGATCCAGCCGACGAGTTCCGCGCCGGCCCTTCCCGGGTGGGGAAACGCGTGTTCCCTCGACGTCCTGGATTCCGCCTACCTGCACGGAGCGGAGAGGGTCGCCGCGGTGGCCCATCCGACCCGGACCGGCGACCTGGTCGTCCTCATGAAATTCGACGAAGGGTATTACTGTGCCCAGGAAGAGGCGGCGGGGCACGGAAGTCTCTACCCGGAGGATTCGATCCAGGCCTTCTTTCTCGGGGGAAACCCGGTGACGCAATCGTCCGACGTGGAGGGGAAGTCGGGGGTGGACATCGCCGCGACGATCTGCGACATCCTCGGGGTGGAACTCCGGGGGTCGGACGGGGTCTCACGGTTGGGGAACTGATCGCGCTTATTTCTTCTCCACGCAGGTACCGCCGTTCTGCCCCGCCAGGTCCCGCATGAATGCGCTCGTTCCGAGCGAAATCGTGTTGATGATGATCTGGCGGGAGCGGTTTTTTTTCCGAATCTCCCGAAGAATCTCCCTCGTGTCCGTGATCTTTCCCGATCCGGGCGCCCCGTCGCTCAGGAGGTAGATCGTATCGACATCCGGATCCTCGAACGCGGTTTCGAGCGTGTCGTAGATGTTCGTTCCCCCCCGGATGGAGATCGAGTTGACCTTCTTGATCGCCTTGGAGCGGAAGCGGCCGAGCGGGACAAGTTTTTTCTGCCAGGGCTCGACGGTCGTCTCGAAGAAGATCAGGTTGACATAAACCTTTTTTCCGAGGGACTTCAGGACGGCGGTCAGTTCCTTCTTGGCGAGGTCGAGTCGGGATCCCACTTCGCCGGCGGGCGTGCTCATGCTTCCGGAGATGTCGAGACAGAAAATGATCCGCTCGCTGAGGACGGGAACCCCGAAGTAGGTCGTCTCGACTCCGCCTCCAACACCGGCCCCCACGCCCTCCACCTTGTCGGAGAAGACGAAGGTATCCTTTTTTACCGCCCACCAGGATTTCCAATGGCGCTGGTCGTACCCGAGCGCCTTCCCGGTCAGTTTTTGAAGGGCCTGGGCGATGTCGACCCGGAGTCGCCCCTTCTCCTTCGGCATTCTTTCGATGAGGAAGTCGATCGATTCCTTCTCGCGGAGTTTTCCCAGGGAGCGGATGACGGCCGCGCGGACGGGCCATTCCCGGCTTTTCAACGCCTTCTTGAAGAGGGGGAGGGCCGCGGGATTTTGCAGGTCTCCCATGGCGTCGTAGGCGGCGATGCGGATGTCCGCGACCCGGTTCCGGGTCAATTTCTCGAGAAGCTTGAACGTCGCATCGGTCCTGAACCGGGCCAGGCCGTTGATCGCGGTGAGCGCGTTCTCGACGTTCCTGCCCTGCGCCTCCTTGTGGAGGAGTTCCTCGCATTCGGGCTCGTTGCGTTCCCCGAGCGCTTCCACGGCCGCTATCCGGACGATCTCGCTCTTGTCGCGGAGCAGTTTCTTGAGGTGTTTCACCGCGTCTTCCGTCGCAAGTTTTCCCAGGATGCGGGCGACCATGGCGCGGACCATCGCGTTCCCGTTGTTGCGGGCTTTCAGGATTTCGGCGACTTCTTCCGGGTCCTTGCGCGAGGTGAAGAAGGCCAGCAGGGTTGATTTTAACCGTGAATCGGCGCCCGGGACGGCGTCGAGGAGAACGCGGACCGCCTCGACCCCCCCGACCACCTTCCAGACGTCCACCGCGGCCGACTTCACCGTGGAGTGCACCGAGGGATCCCGGAGGGCATTCTTCGCTTCTTCCAGGACGTCGGGGTCTTTCAGCGGGGCGAGCGCCCGGAAGGCCATGCCCCGGACGCTGATGTTGGTGTCCTGGAGGGCTTCGCGCCAGTAAGATTCCGTCTCCTTCAGCGGGTAACGCTGGAGGGCGCTGTACGCTCCCATCCGCAGGCGGTTCATGGGGTTCTTGTCCCGGGTCAGGGATACGATCAGGTCGAACGCCTTTTTCGACTTTGTGTTTGCGAGGGCGGTGAGGGCGCCCGACCGGGAGTTGTAATCGGCGCTCCTGTCCCGGGCCACGGCGAACAGGAACTCGATCGCCCGGGGGTGGCCGCTGGTGCCCATGCAGGTGAGTGCATACCGACGGATTTGCAGATTCCGGTCGGTGTTGTGAACCTTCGCCAGGAAGTCGACCGCTTCCCCCGTCTTCAGCCTGCCGATGCTTGAAAGGGTCCGGGTCCGTTCGGCGTACGGCTTCTTTCTTTCGGACGCGAATTTCTCCTTCAGGGAGTCCAGGTCGCTCCCGGGCAGGAAGAGCAACGCGACGAGCAGGATCTTCATTCGATCTTCTTCCTCACTCCTAGTTTACGTGGTGGAGGGGGCCGAAGGGGGCAATTATTTTCTCAATAGAAACGGGGGAACCGGGCGGGATCCGACTCGCGCATGAGGTCGTAGACCGCTTCGAAGAGGTCGTCGGCGTTCGGCTTGGAGAAATAGTCTCCGTCCGATCCGTAGGCGCCCCGGTGTTCCCGGGCGGTGACGGTGACCGGCATCGAGTCGAGCCAGTGGTACCCTTCCTGTTCCTCAAGCACCTTCTGCATCATGAACGCGCTTCCGCCTCCCGGGACGTCCTCGTCGAGGAAGACGATCCGGGACGTTTTCTTCAGCGACGCGACGATCCGGTTTTCCCGGTCGAAGGGAAGAAGCGTCTGGACGTCGATCAATTCACAGGAGATCCCGACTTCGCCGAGCGCGTGGACCGCCTCCTGCGCGACCCGGACGCACGAGCCGTACGTGACGAGGGTCACGTCGGTTCCTTCCTGGAGCACGGCGGGGATTCCCAGCGGAACCGTGAACTCCCCGATGTTGTCCGGGAGCTTTTCCTTCAGCCGGTAGCCGTTGAGGCATTCGATGAGGAGTCCCGGGTCGTCCGACCGGAGGAGCGTGTTGTACATGCCCGCCGCCTGCGTCATGTTCCGCGGAACGAGAACGTGAACGCCACGGAGGGAGTGGAGGATCATGCCCATGGGCGACCCCGTGTGCCAGATTCCCTCGAGGCGATGTCCGCGCGTGCGGATGATGAGGGGGGCCTTCTGTCCCCCCCGGGTCCGGTACTGGAGCGTGGCGAGGTCGTCGGTGAGCGGTTGGAGTCCGTAGATCAGGTAATCGAGGTACTGGATTTCGGCGATGGGACGGAGACCCCGCATGGCGAGGCCGATTCCCTGTCCGATGATGGTATTTTCCCGGATCCCCGTATCGAATACGCGGTATTCCCCATGTTTCTTCTGGAGCCCGGCGAACCCCTGGTTGACGCCCCCGAGAAGGCCGACGTCCTCTCCGAAGGCGAGGACACGGGGATCGCGCCGGAGGGCTTCGTCGAAGCAATGGTTGAGGATTTCGAAGCCGAGCACCGTCCGGGATTCCTCGGAGTAAACCGGGGGGACCTCGCGGACGTTCAGCGCCGATTCCGTGGATTCGCTGTGAAGATGGGAGCTGTACCGTTTCCGGTTGACGTTCGCGTACCGTTCCTTCCAGTCGATCAACTCCTGCCGGGAGGAAACCACCTCTTTCTGCAGGAATCTCAAGGCGGTCTTGGCCGCTCTCATCACGTCCCGTCGAAGGGGGTCGATCGTGGAGGAGAGCCCTTTCCGGATGCCGAGGATCTTGTCCCGGTTCCGGCTCTGGTTGGCGACTTTCTCCAGGATCACTCCCAGTTCCGTTATTTCCGCGCGGATCGGGGCGCGATGTTTCTCCGCCGCCGACCGCTTCGCCTCGTTCACGATCTCCTTCGCATGCCGCTCGATCTCGTCCAGTTCCTCGGCCGTGGCGACCCCCTTTTCGACGAGCCAGGAACGCATGCGACCGATGCAATCATGGTCCGCTTCCCACTGAAGGCGCGACTTGGACTTGTACCGTTCCTGCGAACCGGAGGTGGAATGGCCCTGCGGCTGGGTGAGTTCCCCGACGATGAAGATGACCGGGATGTGGGTCTTCCTGGTCCGGGCGATGCCCTTCGCGTAGGCGTCGCAAAGGGCGGGGTAGTCCCATCCCTTCACCTTTTCGATGTAGATTCCCTCTCCCGTTTTGTTCGCGCTGAAGCCGTCGAGAATGGCGCCCAGGTCCTGCTTGGTGATCTGGTATTTCTGGGGAACGGAGATTCCGTACCCGTCGTCCCAGATGGAGACGGCGAGCGGGATCCGCATGACGCCGGCCGCGTTGATCGATTCCCAGAAGATCCCCTCGGCACAACTGGCGTCACCGATGGTGCAGAAAGCGACCTCGTTTCCCTTGTCGGAGAAGGTGGACATTTCGTGAAGGTTTTCGTCCTGCCGGTAATGTTTCGAGGCGAGGGCGAGTCCGACGGAACGGGACATCTGGCTCGCGGTGGGGGAGCAGTCGGCGGCGGAGTTTTTTCTTTCCACGAGGTTCCGCCAGCTGCCATCTTCGTGGAGCGTCCGGGATCCGAAATGGGCGTTCATCTGCCGCCCGGCGGAATGAGGGTCGTTCGTGATGTCGGGGTCGGCGTAGAGCTGGGAGAAGAACTGTTCCATCGTCAGGGTTCCCGTGGCGAGCATGAAGGTCTGGTCCCGGTAGTACCCGGCTCGGAAATCGCCGTTCTGGAAGGCCTTTGCCATTGCGATCTGGGCGACCTCTTTTCCGTCGCCGAAGATTCCGAACTTGGCCTTCCCGGTCAGGACCTCTTTCCGGCCCAGCAGGCTGAGGAACCGGCTCTCGTTTGCGAGGCGGTAATCGGCCAGGACCTCCTCGCGGAACCTCTTGTAGGCCGCGGATTTCCTGTTTTTGGGGACGGTTTTCGCGCCGACGACGCTTCGATTTTTCGTCAATTGGACCTCCCACCTCCAGGCTCCCAAGAGGATACCACAGGGGGAGAGGGGATGCTTGAGAAATCAGGCCGGGGAATGTCCGATAAAAAAGCCCCGACTTTCGCCGCCCGTTAAAAAAGGAATTAATCCTTATAGGGGTCGAACCGGACCGGCCGACCATATATATTGAGCAGGGGGAGTCGATCAATGTTGCAGGTTCTCAGCGAATATACCTTCCTGCCGCGGATTCGTCCGACGGCGCCGGCCCAGCCCAGCCGGGGGCCCGGGAGTTCCGCGTATCTCCACAAGAGCGTCCGGGCGAAGCGATATTGCAACGAACGCGCTAAATACTGGATCTTCGAACCGGCCGATCCCCGTCCCGCGAAAGTCCCGGTGATCTTCTTCTTCCCGGGATGGGGCGGCATTCATCCGGAACCCTACCGGGCGTGGATCGATCACATGGTTCGCCGGGGCAACATCGTGGTCTATGCCATTTACCAGCGGCCGGTCTTCGAATTTCCCTGGAGGTTCACCTCCAACGCGGTCGCCATCGTCCGGGAGTCGGTCAAAACCCTCAAGCGGGCGCGTCCCGTGCGGGCCCGACTGGGGAAGTGCGCCTTCCTGGGCCACTCCGCCGGCGCGGTCGTCGGGGCCAACCTGGCCTCTGATTGGAAAGAACTCGGGATTCCCTCGCCGGCCGCCCTCATGGGCGTTCAACCCGGCGCGGGCATGCGGGGGAAACCGGGAATCCCGTTCGGCGATTTCGGCCGGATTTCTTCCTCCCTCCTCATGCTGATGGTGGCGGGGGAACACGATGCCGTCGTCGGCTCCGACAACGCCCTTTGCATATACAAGGGGGCGAAGGCGATCCCGAAAAAGAACCGCAATTTCATTCACATGAAGACCGACCGGCACGGGATGCCCTGGGTTCATTCCGGCCATTTCTCGCCCGTCACGATGGGGCGGAGGCGGGTCACCGCGATCGACTGGTTCGGCTACTGGAAACTTTTCGACGCGCTTTGTGACACGGCTTTTGTCGGAAAAAACCGCCGGTACGCGTTTGGAAACACGAGCCAACAGCGGAACATGGGGACGTGGAGCGACGGCGTTCCCGTCCGGGAAATGGAGATCGTCACCGATCCTTCCCGGGTGTGACCCAGCCCATCCGGAACTCACAGCGCGAAGCCCCTTCCGCGATGGTCCCCTCCCTCCGGAAGTTGACTTCCGGTTCGACCTGTCCGAAAAAGACCGCGTCTCCCTGGCAGAAGACCCGCGCCAGTTCGGGCACGCCCGCCTCCCGGCAGAGCCCGGGGAAATGACACGCGGTGACGTCGAATTCCACCCGGTCCCCGTCGATTCGTTTCCAATCCATCTCGGCATTGAAAAACCGGCCGCCGGTTTTCCGGACCCATTCATCTCGTTCCCGTTCGTTCATCCCCGCGAGGTTCGACCTTCGAATCGGCCCGATCGTTTTCCGAAGGAAGACGAGCGTGCTTTGGACGACGACATCGCCGATGATCCGCAGGGCTTCCTCCTGCGAATGATCCGCCTGCAATTCGCGGTATAGATTGATCGCGGGGCCGATCTGTTCGCGGCTGAGAGCTTCCTTTTCGTTTCCCGGCGGGGGAAGGGTCGAGAAAGGCTCCCCCGCTTTTTCCCGTTTCCGGATGCGCATGCCGAAAAGGATGGCGCGGAAGAATCCGAATTCATCCCGAAGAACCTTCAGGGCCGCCCGGCTCTCGGTGGGCAGGGGAAGGAAATCGATCAACGACATGGGGGGGAGTGTACCGGTGCGTGCCTTCTCTTACCAGCGCTGGACCTGGACGTGCTGGATCTTGCCGGAGAAGTGATGGCGGCTGTCCGAGGACCCCTGCGGATCCGCGCCCAGGACGAGCGGGGAGTTGTTGCGGGTGATCCCGCCGGTCGCCGTGTCAGAGTTCACACTCTTCGCGCTTCCGTTGATCCGGAGGCGCACCTTTCCGGAACCGTCGTACGCGGCCACGATGTGGTAAGAACCGCTTCCCTCCAGGTCGTAGATCGCCCGGACAGCGTATCGATACTGCCCGTTTACGTGGACCACGAAGCGGAGAACGGGAGCGGTCCACCATCCCTCCGGGTTGTGGATCTCCAGTCCGTACCCGCTGTTGTCGGTCTTGGCCAGCAGGCAACGGGTCGACCCGTCCGCGATCGAAAGTTCGTCGAAGTTGACCACCATCGAGACCAGGATTCCCTTTCCAGAATGGTTTTCGAGGTCGCCGAAGCCGATCGAATGTTCCTCGCTCCGTTCCAGGATCAACGAACCTCCGAAGCGATCCTCTCCTGTACCGAGCCATTCGAACCCGGGGAAGAAGGCTGCGTTGGTGTAGAGCGATTTCGCCGCGCCCTTCCTTCGGTACGCGATTTTTCCGTCCTCCGTGGCTTCGTTCCAGACGTTCATGTACAGCAGGGAGTTCTGCTTTTGGACGAGGTCCCGGGCCTGGCCGGCCGGGATGTCCACCACTATCGCGTCCACCTCCTCGCGGAAGGCGGCCACGTCCATCTTTTCCGAGAGGCTCCAGACGCCCGTTCCCATTCCGAGCGCCCGGGCATAGACCAGTTTTCCGAAAAGATCGTCGCGGCTGTGTTTGAGTTCCACTCCGTCGACGCCGGCGTTGAATAATTTTCCGATTTTGGCCTGCCCCTGGTTTTCGGCGAGGATGGCATGAAGGCGGATGTAGGGGCGGATGTGGATGTATTTCCTTTCTTTCAAGAGGGCCTTCATCAGGGTGAGATTTTTCTCCCGTTCCTCTGTGGCGAAGGAGCGAATCACGACCGGACGTCCGTTGGTCGCGAATCCCAGTTCGAGAATCAGGTCGAGAAGAAGACGGCATTTCCGGGTGGAAGGGGACTTCTCCTTGAACTCGAGGAAAAGCAGTTGGTCTCCGTCCTGGAGGTCCGAATCAGCCAGGACATCGGAGAGTTTCGCGGCTTCCTTCGCTCCGCCATTGTCGTCGTGGGTCACCCGGAGGATATGGTCCCAGGAGACGATGTCGAGTTCGATCGCGTCGGCGTCGTTCGCCTGTTCGGCGTGGACCTTGTCGAGGGTGGCCGCGAGGTTTTTCGCGGGGGTGGAGAGGCCGTCCTCGTAAGTGTTGTGCGCGCAGACGACCACCTCGTTGTCGAGTTGCGTCCGGGCCGGATTTCGTTCCACCCCGGTCCAGTAGCCCGGCCGGTCGAAGAATTCAACGGTCGTGGTGAAGGATTCCGTGGCGGACCATGCGTTTCCGGCCGTTCCCGCCTGGATCTCGAAGAGATGTCTTCCTTCCGTGAGATCGGTGGAGGGGGTGAAATTCTTCCGGGTCGTGACGCGCCAGGACCCCTTGTCGAGTCGAAACCGGTATTTCGTCGTCGCGGGAACGGTTCCTCCCGGCTCCCAGGTCCAGCAAGGACGGTAATGTCCCGCGGATTCCTCTCCCTGTACGATGGGCTTCGGGGGGATTCCGGCACAACCGGCGAGAAGGGCAAGGATCGGCACGAGCAGGAGGATTTTCCTCATGGGAATCTGTGTGCGGATAGCGGCGGATCGATTGGAGAAAATCAGTGCCGAATCGCTGCCAGGAGGGCTTCCCGGTTTTTTTTCCAGGCGCCGGCACCCGACTCGATTTCGAGCGTGACCATGGGGATTTTCCGCTCGATGCCAGCCCAGGTGCCGAACGAGCCCGGAGTGGGGTAGCCGATATCGCCCCTGACGGGGTAGCCGTTATGCTCCGCCATCGCTTCCGCGAGAGGCCGGCCTTCGGCGTTGTCGAAATTGTTGACCTTGAAAGGCTCGTGAACCGAGATGATCTTGTCGGGGCGGATTTCCTCCACCAGCGCCATCGCGAGCCTCGACTCAGGTTCCGAGGCGCCGTGTCCGCCCGGGTTGTCCTTCCTGCGGAGAGACCCGTCTCCCCAGTCACCGGTGGGGAAGTTCCGGTTCAGGTCGACCCGGTTGGCGTTTTCTCTTCGGCGCAGGAGGTACCCGTCCGGGTTGAGGAGGGGGACGATCACCACGCGGTGCCCCTCCGGAACTCCGCCCGATTCCGCGATCCAGTGGCAGAGATTGATCGTGACCCGGACCGCCGTCCGTTCGTCCCCGTGGAATCCTCCGAAGATCAGGGTCGTGTTCTTTCCCACCCCGAAGGCGACCTGGTAGATCGGCCGGTTCTTCGCCGAGCGTCCGACCACGGTCCAGGGCAGGTCCGGCTTTCCCGGGAAATACGGGTCAGGCGATTCCCGCACGATACAGCCTGCCAGAAGGACGAAAACGAGTGCGCGTCCCATCTCTCTTCCCTATCATGTTTCCGTTCATCGCACGGAATTCTATCAGGCGGCCATGAAAACACTCATCTTAAATTCGAAGGAAGTCTCCGGGTTGCTCGACATGAAGGAGGTTCTTCCCGCGGTCGAAGCCGGGTTCGTGGCGCACGGGCGGGGCGAAACGATCATGCCCCCGAAAGTCTACCTGCCGCTGGAGGAATACCACGGAGATTTCCGGGCGATGCCGGTCGCGTTCGACGGCGCCGCCGGGGTGAAATGGGTGAACGCCCACCCGCGAAATCCGAGGGAACACGGGATCCCCTCCGTTCTCGGCGTTTTCATTCTGAGCGATCCGGTCACCGCACGCCCCCTCTCCGTGATGGACGCGACTTCGATCACCGCCTACCGCACCGGCGCCTCGGCCGCCGTCGCGACGAAATACCTGGCGAAGGAAGGTTCCGTCACGCTCGGGTTCGTCGGATGCGGAGTGCAGGCGGGGACCGCGCTTGCGGCGATCCGGGAGGTCCGGGATGTATCCGATCTCTTGCTGTACGATCTTTTGCCGGAGGCGACGGCCAATATCGGATCGGGGCGGGTTGCTTCGCTGGAAGAAACGTGCGGCGCGGATGTGATCGTCACCATGACTCCCTCGCGCGAGCCGGTTGTACAGCGAGCGTGGATAAAAGAAGGTGCGCACATCAACGCCATGGGCGCGGACGCTCCCGGCAAGCAGGAACTCGATCCGGCCATTCTTTCGGACGCCCGTGTATTCCTGGACGACATGGAACAAGGCTCCGAGAGCGGGGAGGTGAACGGTCCGCTCCGTTCGGGGACCCTCCGCCGCCAAGAGATCGCGGGAACGCTCGGGGAGGTTGTGGCGGGCCGCATCCCTGGTCGCGTGGGAGCCTCGATCACCGTTTTTGACTCCACGGGCCTCGCGGTGCAGGACCTCGCCGTCGCGCGGGTGCTCTACGAAAAGGCGCGGGCAAGGGGCCTCGGAGTCGAAATTGACCTCGTGGGAGCGTAAACGGAAAAACTGAATCCCACCTACTTTGACCCCCTCTTGGGATTTGGGGCCATGGTTTTGGGGTTTTCCTGGGATCTCGATTCGATCGCCGCTTCGACCCGGATCTCCCGGATCCTGTCCCGATGCCTGTCCTTCTTCGGATAGGTTCCCCGGATAACGCGCCGGATCGAGGAAACTTCTTTCCCTTCAAATTTCACGGCCGCCTTGAACGTTCCTTCAAAGGCGAGTCCCTCCTGTCCGGCCAGCGGCATCCGGAAATCGCCCGCCAGCGTGGCGACATTCGCGCCCGCCTTCTTCCAGTCCAGTTCCCCGAGGATCGCCTTGTAGGGCGCCCCTTTCTCCATCGTGCCGTCGGGGTAAATCCGGGAGAGCCAGGACGAAAACACCTCCGCGTCGATCTTCCCGCGGGAGTCGGTGCGGGCGAGCGCATTTCGGATCTCCGCGTCCCACTTCATCGTGTAGATGATCGGAGATCCCGTCATGTTGTCGGAGGTGAGAAACATGCGGAGCCCGTCCTCGATGTCCGGCAGGGTGAGTTTCTTTTCCTTCGCAGGTCTCGTGAACTCGATCTTTTCGAGGAGTTTGGCAACCTGGTCGCGCAGGTACCGGCCCATCCTGTCGGGCGAGAAACCGAGCGAGCCGGGCGTTTTTCCGGGGAAGGGGTGAAACGCGCCGACGAATCCTCCGCTCGTGTCCAGAACGTAAAACGTGACGTTGTTCTTTTCCCGGGCGCCGTATTCCCGGTGAAGCTTCCGGATGTCCGCGGGCATCCTTCTCCCGTACGCCCCGTTCCAGCCGGTGACGAGGAAGGGTTCGAGGATTTCGAGCGCGTCGGGATGGGAGAGGGAACTCCCTCTCACGTGGGCGGCGTTCGCTCAGCAGTGGCCGGTAAAGAAATTTCCGAAATCGTTCCGGACGAGAATGAGGAGGACGGGGCGATTCTCCTCCGCGGCGCGGGTCCGCGCCTCTTCCAGCGTCGGAACCCAGTCGAGGGTGTAGAGGGCGAGTTTTTCTCTTCCCGGAAGGACCAACTCGAATTCACGTTCGATTTCACGAACGGAACCCTCCTGGAGGGGAGAGCAGAGGAGGATGACGAGCATGATGCTCATGACAGGAGAACGCGGCCGGCGGCCATTTATTGCGCCGGTCGGGAAAAGGGGAAGCGGATCCGGGAAAGCGGGACCTTCTGCTCGAAGCCCCTCAAGCGGCTTTCGAAGGGCTCGATCTTCGCGTTCCCCGTTTCGAGTTGGGAGCGGACGCCGGGGGCGTCGAGCACGGCCTCCGTGAGGATCAGGTCGTCTCCCCCGCTCCGGCTCTGTACTCTCTGTGCCAGGTTGACGCAGGATCCGAAGTAGTCGAGTTTTTCGTTCGAGGTGACCGCGATGCAGGGGCCGGTGTGGATTCCGAGCTTGATCTCCATCGGCGACTCGACGATCTCTTCCTGGATCACCGTGGCCGCCCGGACCGCCCGGGCGGGAACCGAGAAGGCCGCCATGACGGCGTCGCCCATCGTCTTGATCACCGCGCCGTCATGGTCGCGGATGATCCGGGTCAGCATGCCGAAATGTTTGCGCACCAGTGCGTACGCGAGCGCGTCCCCGATCCGCTCGTACAACTCGGTCGACTGTTTCAGGTCGGTGAAGAGAAGCGTCAGGCTCTGAATGGAAAGCTGTTCCCCCGGGGAGAGCATCTCGTGCGCGAAAAAATCGCGGAAATCCTGGAGGCTGGTGACGAGCGCCGCGCTCGCGGCGATATCGCTCCAGTTTTCCTGCTCGATCCGGACCAATCCCTCCCTATCCGTGTGGTTCTCCGTGCGGAACCGGATTCTCCCGGGGTGAAAATGATTCGGATGGAGACGGATTCCCTCCTTCTCCAGCGTGATTTTCCCAGCATCCTCCTTCGCCTCCGCCGAAACCTCGAGGATGACGGGTTCGGCCGCCTCGGGGCTCGTGACCAGGTAGATGCCCGCGGGGAGATCGATCTCCATCCCGTCGGGGTCCCCCTTCCGGACACGTTTTTGCGCGAAGATATGGGGCGTATTCAGGGGACCGCCGATGCAGAAGGTCTGGTGCTCCGCGTTCCGGATAGCGGGGTGGACGGTGAAGCGCACCTCGATGGCCCGGTCGAAGTCCGACCGGAAACGGACCTGGCAGGACTCGCAGGGTGTCTGACGGGAGGTTTAGCAAACGTTCGGATTCGTTCTTCACGCCGCGGCAGGATGGACAGATCACGCTCCAGGTCAGCACGACGAGGCCGACGCGTGTCGCGTGCAGGAAGGTTCTCATGACGGTGAGACGGTCCTTTTCCCATCCATCGGCCATTTCGAACGGTCGCATGCCGACCACCGCTTCTTCCGGGGCAGCCCGGAGGTGTTCGACCATCAGCGGGATCACCGAAGGCGCCGCGCCCCGTTCTTTCAGTTTACGTTCCCCTTCCGCCAGGTATCCCTCGTCCACCACGATCCTTCCCGCGCGGGCGGGGTAGGGCGTTTTGCTTTCCCTCCGGAGACAGGATTCGAAGTTGCCCAGGACGTCCCCGAATTTCTGAAAGCTTCGGACGACGCCGAATTTCGAAGCGATGTGGCCGAGGAGGCCCTTCGGTTCGATCTCCGCGTATCCCTCGACGCGGGTTCCGGTTCCGTCGGGTACCAGGCGGGTTCCCAGCACCATCCGTCGGAAGGGACCCTGGAGAAATTCTCGTTCGACCCTGTATTCTTCCGGGGTGGTCCACTCGAAGGGATGCTCGATCCACTCCAGCGTCTGTCCGAGGGTGGAGGCTTTCGCGATCACCCTCGCGCCCCCCGTTTCCTTTTTCTCGAAGGAGTAGCGCACGTTGGGAAGCCCCAGTTCCCGGTTGAGGGAATCGGTGTTCGCCACCAGGGGCCAGATGTCTTTCGGGGGAGATCCGATATGGAATGTTCGTTCCAGTCTCATCGTCGGGGGGCATTATAAGGGAAGGAGGGGAATGGCCCAGATTTCATCGGAGGGAGGCGATTCGCCCGTCCGCACGGGCCGCGGCGACGAAGTGTGGGGATCGGTTTTCCCGCGCCGCTTCGTCGAGGACCTCCCGGACGAGAGGGGGAATGGCGTTGAACCTCGATTCGATTTTTTCGGT
>PVBE012806938.1_pt1 | contig 39766 bp, 33 predicted proteins | sample 1631181 | NCBI WGS metagenome assembly PVBE01 (sample SAMN08397723, study PRJNA350692) | Marine metagenome, whole genome shotgun sequencing project. | isolation source: water | place: Pacific Ocean | collected 2012-04 | reverse complement strand
GTCCTTCTTGTCGTGATCTCCGCCCTTCTTCCTTCCCTTGTCCTTCTTGTCGTGATCTCCGCCCTTCTTTCTTCCCCAGTCCTTCTTGTCGTGGTCTCCGCCCTTCTTTCCGCCCCAGTCCTTCTTGTCGTGGTCTCCGCCCTTCTTCCTTCCCCAGTCCTTCTTGTCGTGGTCTCCGCCCTTCTTTCTTCCCCAGTCCTTCTTGTCGTGGTCGCGCTCTTCGTTCCGGTCGTGATCGCGGTTTTTTCCGCGATTCCGGTCCCCGCGCTCGCGTCTTTCGTAGGGTCCGTTGTTACCCAGGCGTTCATCCCGTTCGTGGTTACGCCGCTCGTCGCGCTCCCGGTCGCCGCGTTCGTTCCCGCGCCGTTCGTCCCGTTCGTGGTTGCGCCGCTCGTCGCGCTCCCGGTCGCCGCGTTCGTTCCCACGCCGTTCGTCCCGTTCGTGGTTACGACGCTCGTCGCGCTCCCGGTCACCGCGTTCGTGCCCGCGCCGTTCCCCGAGCGCGCGTTCGATCCGTTCCATCTGGCGGCCGAACTGTTCTTCCATCTTGTGCATCTCGGCGCGGAACCGTTCTTCGAGTTGCGCCCGGTGGTGTTCGAACTGTTCCTTTAATTCTTCCCGTTTCCGTTCGAGGTCGTCCTGCGCGGACGCGGTTGTACCCACGAACAGGATCATTCCCAGTGTGACAAGTGCGGTTCGCATCGATTCTCCTCCCAGAAGTGGTTTTCGTTTTAGGTCCCGCCATCAGGATATACGCGTCATGATCCCGGAATGGTGGCGGAGATGGAATAATTATCGGGGATAACGATAGTTCACCGTGGTCGTGAACTCGCGTACGGCGTCGGGGCCCAGCATTCGGCCGATCCCACTCGCTTTCACGCCCCCCCATGGGCATTCCGCGAGGGATCCGACGAACTGATTGATGGCGATTGTGCCTGCCTGGAGCCGTTGTGCGATTCGGTCCGCCTTTTCCGGGTCGCCAGACCAGACCGTGGCGGTCAGGCCGAACCGGGTCTCGTTGGCGCGGGCGATCGCTTCTTCCACGTCTTCGACCCGGGTCACGTTCATGACCGGCCCGAAGGTTTCCTCCCGGGTGATGACCATTTCGTTCGAAAGTTCCGTGATGATCGTCGGTTCGAAAAAGAGCCCTTCCAGCCTCGATCCCCCCGTCAAGATCCGGGCACCCCTTGATTTCGCGTCCGAAAGATGCCGCTCCACGGTGGAGACCTGTTCCTCCCGGTTCATCGGACCCATGTCCACGCCGGGTTCAAGGCCGTTGCCCACCTTGAGAGACCGGGTCTTCTCCACCGTCTTTTCCAGGAAAGAATCGAAGATCTCCTTCTCCACGTAGATCCGTTCGATGCCACAGCAGACCTGTCCGCTGTTCCGGAAGGTCCCCGTGACCGCCCCTTCCACGGCCGCATCGAGGTCGGCATCGGCGCAGACGATCATCGGATCCTTGCCGCCGAGTTCGAGGGTGAGCGGTCGGATTTTGTCCGCCGATCGACGCATGATGGAGGCTCCCACCGCACGGCTTCCGACGAACGAGATCATGTCCGCGTCGCTGTCGACGATCGCCTTTCCCACCTCTTCCATCCCATGCACCGTCTCCAAGGGAGCATCGGGAAAGAGATTCGCGACGGCGTCTCCGAGAAGCGGTGTTCTTTCCGAAGGTTTGAATAGGATCGCGTTCCCGGCGAGGATCGCGGGGCCGATCGTCCAGAGCGGAATGGTGACGGGAAAGTTCCATGGCTTGATGGCGCCGATCACCCCGATGGGTTGGAACCGGGTTACGCTGAGCGCGTTCCCGAGATCCGTTTCCACCGGGGCGAGAGCCGCGGGAGCGGTTTCACAGAAGTAATCGAGGCGGACGGCGGCGTTGGCGACCTCTCCCTTCGATTCCTTCAGGGGCTTCCCCTGCTCTTCGGTCATCAACCGGGCAAGATTATCGACGTTTTCGCGGATCTTTTCGGCGGCGGAGCGTACCCACCCGATGCGCGTCCGGAGGTCCGCGGCCGGAAGTCGCGCCCGCAGTGCGTCGACCTTCCGCTGAATATCCCCCGGGTCGGAAGCTGCAACGCTCCCGATATCTTTCCCGGTGGCGGGGTTGAAGGAAACCAGTTCCACGGGATCCAAGACTACCGTCCGGATGCCCAGACGTCAAATTCCGGGGGAGGAGGCGGTGAGGATTACCGATCCGTGCGGGCCACGTGGGAGATGTCCAGCGCGGAGATGGTTTTCGGAAGGCCCTTGAGCCAATCCGCGAAGTCCCCTTCCCCGGGGGCGGTGATTTCAAGGATGGTGCCATCGGAAACGAGGAGGACGGATCCTTCTCCCTGGTTCCAGAGGGGAATGCGAACCGCTTCCCGGTGCAGGAAAATCCCGTCGGTCACGTCGAGAATCTGCAATACTTCCTTCGGGCCAAATTCGATCATGCCCGGCATTGTAACGTTTGCCCATGAGGGGTTGCAATCCGGTATAATGCGCAATCTATTCAGGAGGAAATTCGATGGCGGTTGACCTGAGGAACTTCGCCAAGAGCGGAGGCTGAGCGGCAAAGTTGAGTCCGGTGGACTTGAAGGGGCTTTTTCAAAAACTGGACCCCACCTCCGATCCCCGCCTGCTCGTGGGAATCGACACGATGGATGACGCGGGCGTATACAGGTTGAACGACGACTTGGCGCTGGTCGTGACGGTGGACTACATCACGCCGGTCATCGACGATCCGCTCTGGTTCGGCAGGGTCGCCGCGGCGAACGCGATCAGCGACGTCTTTGCCATGGGCGGAAAACCGATCACGGCGCTCAATCTCTGCAACTTTCCCGGGGAGGGAATCGACCTGGCGGATCTCGCCCTGATTCTTCGCGGGGGAGAGGAGAAAATCCGGGAATCGGGAGCCGTTCTTGCGGGCGGCCACACGGTCCGCGACGAGGAACTGAAATACGGACTCTCCGTGAACGGGCTGGTGCATCCGGACAAGGTGACCGGAAACGCGGGTGCGCGGGCGGGGGACCTGTTCGTTCTCACAAAGCCACTCGGAACGGGCGTTCACATCACCGCGTCCAAGAAGGGATTGATCGACCCGGATACGATGCGGCCCGTGGTCGAGACGATGGCGACGCTGAACCGGGTCGCCTCGGAGGTGATGGTTGAATTTGGAAGCCGGTGCGCCACGGACATCACGGGGTTCGGGCTGGGCGGCCATACCCTCAGCATGGCGAAAGCGAGCGGAGTGGGGATCCGATTCCGTTTCGACGCCCTTCCCCGTTTCCCGGATACGCTCGACCTCATCGGGAAGGGGGTCAAGACCGGAGTGACCGCCTCGAACCGGGAACTGGTCGAGGGGGGCATTAAGTTTGACGGGGTGTTCGAGGAGACCGAGAAGACTCTTTTCGTGGATCCGCAGACTTCCGGCGGCCTTTTCATCGCGGTGAAGGAAGCGGAAGCGGAGGCGCTGGTGAAGGAACTTCACGCCCGGGGCGTATCGGAAGCGGCGATCGTCGCGGAGGCGTTTGAAACCGATTCTCCCGGGCTGGAGGTGGTGCGGAACTAGGAGCGTGTCCAGGCGCTTCGGGGATTTGGCCGTTGCTGTTGGTGGTTGAAATTTACTTCAGTCTCTTGATGATGAACCAGCCGGATTTCGGCCTGGATACGAGGGTGACCTCGTCGATTTCGAGATCGAAGACGGCACCACCTATCTGCAATTCCCAAAGTCGGCGGGAATAGTCGTTCCCGAGCCTTTTGACGCCGTGGTTCACGATCCCGATCCCTCCGGGGTGGCGGAGTTTCTTGACCGAAAATCGCCTGATGATTTCCGGAAAATCGGCGCCTTTGACGACCTGCTGGTATAGCTTCTCGGCAAGTTCCTTCGTCTCCGCCTCGGTCCGTTTTTCGAGGTTCGGCCCCCCGATCAAGGCGAGGCGCACTTCGATCCGGTCCGGTTCTCCCTCGGCCTTTTCCTTCCGGGTCTCCCGCGGTTTCGTTACGGAGGCGGGGTCGACGGGTTCCTCGTTGTGGTCGCAGGAAGCGATCAGCAGTGCCAGGATCAGCAGGCGTCTCATATGGCGCGGTATGCTACAGCGGGAGGGGGGGGCACGTCAAACATCGTCCGGGGAACAGACTGCGCGGAGGGCGGGGAGGACCCGATCAGCGGTGCACCCGTATATCCCCGCGTCGCAGGGGGAGGAGATTTCGCTGACGGCCCATTTTCCGTCGAAGAGCCCGAAGTCCACGACACAGGCGCTCGGGAGATGGTGGGAGGCCTCCTCGATGAGCGCCGTGGCGCGGTCCCCCACGATGCGGTCACGCTGCTTGTCGAAATACCAGTTTCCATCGCCGTCGTGCGCCGCCAGCCGGCCTTTCGCGATGGGCGAGTAGGTCAGGACTTCCCCACCGCCGATGAAGAAACGATATTGCCATTCCCATTCGAGGATTTCGCTGATCAGGACCGGGGTCCGGTCGCCGAGTTCCTTCGCCCCCGGAAGGCCCCTTCCGTCGTAGAAGATTCCCATGGGAAAAACGTTTTTCGCGGCGGGCCGGATGTGCCATTTCCCCTTGATCTGCCTCGCTTCCCCCAGGGTCGAAGGCTGTACTTCCCGTTTCAGGAAGTGGCGTGGAATCGAGTAGAGAATGTTCAGCGCCGGCACCTTGAGGGTCAGGTTAAGTTTGGGTGCGATCATTTCGGCGAACGGAGGTTTTCCGTAGAGAACCGGATCGTCGATGCTCTTCTCCTCGGGAATAATCCAGTCCTCCAGGCGCTCCACGTTCCAGGAGGCCTGGGTCGCCGCCTGCGCGACTCGGATGGTATCTTCGCTGTACCGGGGAGGCAGAACGAGCGTTGGCATACGAGCCATTGTAGCGGCGGGGAATATTGCGTCCACGAAATCCATGACAATCGGGAAATGGAATCCCAGAATGGTGGGAATGACCGGACTTGTTTCACTCGAGGGAAAGATCAGCGTCGAGGCCGCCCTGCGGGCGCGCCTGCGAAAATTCGAGGTCGTCCTCGTCAGCACAGCGGTGCACGAGGAGAAGGTCGCCGACGTGGTCCGGTTGGCGGAGGAATGCCGGGTTCCCCTCCTGAAGGTTCCCCCCGCCGCGCTGGAGAAAATGACGCACGGGAAGACGCACGGAGGCGTCGTCGCGACCTGCACGGACCGGTCGCTTACCCCGCTTGATGATCTGCTCTCAAGTCGAAAGAAACCGCATCTCCTGCTCTACCTCGAGGGGATCGAGGACGTTAGAACGCTTGGACAGATTCTCCGAAGCGCCGACGCCTTCGGCGTGACCGGGGTGCTCGTTCGAAAGCACAAGTGGGATTTCGATTCAGGGGACCTGTCGCGCGCTTCCTCCGGGTCATACGAGCACCTCCCCTTTCACCGGTTCGAGGGGACCGACGTGATCGGGCGGGTACGGAAGGAGGGGATCTCCGTCGTGGGATGCATCGCGGGCGTCCGCCGAACCATTTACGAGGGGAAATGGGAACGGTCGACGATGATCGCCATCGGGGGGGAAAAGCGGGGGCTCTCCGGCGCCACGCGCGAGCAGTGTGACTCGTTCCTGAAGATTCCCACGCGGGAGGGGGCGCCTTCGCTCACGTCCGGTCATGCGGCGGCGATCGTTCTTGCGGAAGCCCGGCACGTCCGGGGGTGAAGTCTTTCACAACTCATCCCCTAATCCTTTGACGTAAAAGGGAGGAGTTGGAAGGGGCGGGTTATTTCTTGAGGAGAGTTTCTCGGGTCTGGTGGAGCTTTTTGAAGCTGTCGCCCGAGATGACGTAATACCAGGCGGCGAAGCGGTCGTTGAGTTCCTTCGCCCTCTCCTTCCCCCGGGTCACCTTCTTTTCCCACTCCCTGCGCTTTCGCTCCATGTCGGCGTCGTTTGTTTTCTGCCATTCCTGGAGTTTCCGCTCCCGTTCCTCCCGGAGAGCTCGCCGGGCGTCGAAGTCGAGTCGCGGATCGTTCTCCCGGAGGTCCGTCGCGGCCGGTTTTTCCGAGGGCGCGGGGGGCGGGACGAGCGAGACGTCGAACCGGGCCATGATGAAGACGTACCGGTTTTCCCTCCCCTCCTTCTCCTTCCCGTCCTCGTTCTTCTCCCCCCCGGCGGTGACCGCATCCCCTTCCCCGTAGATGATTTCCCCGAAGCGGAGCGAATAGATCACGCCCTCATCGGTCGCCACCTCGAGTTCGCCTTCGTTGGAGACCAGGATTTCCCCTTTCCCTTCTCCGATCGGGAGGACGAAGAAACCCAATCCACGCAGGTTCATGCGCGTCCGCTGGTCCAACCGGATACCCTCGTCCACTTCCAGGTCCCGGGTCAGGCTGAGCGGTTTTCGCCGCACCCCCACGATAAGGAGTTCGTCGAGCGTGGAGAGCATCGCCGTCACGGGATCCTGTTCCACTTCCGTGCCGTCGATCCCCCACTTCTCCTCTCCGACCTTCGTAAGGGCAAATGGATCCCAGTCGGTGATTTCCGACTCGTCCTTGATGTTCCCGGTGGAAAGATCGATCGAGAGGGAGCGTTCCTTGATCTTGTACGGGTTGAGCGTCAACTGCCGGACGTCCTCCTTCTCGACCTGCAGCAGGTCGGTGTTGATCCAATCGGAAAAACGGCTGGAGACGTCGGCAGACGTCCATACGCCGTACGTTCTTTTCCGGCCGGGCACGCGCACGTAGCGCATCGTGAGTTCCAGCGTCGAGGTCTCCGTCTTCGTCTTTCCCGTCTCCAGGTCTTTCACCTTGATCTCGGTGGAAATCTGCTTCTTCTCCTTGTTGGGGACTTCCTTCCCCAGGACGTAATCCGCCAGGAGGTTCCCGGAATCGTCGTAAAGGGAGACCCGTTTTCCGTATCCCCCTCCCCCGGCGACGGCGGGATCGAGCGGGTCGAGGACCTGGAACGATTCGTGGTCCTCCGTCCGGGCCGAGTATAGCACGTCCTTTTTCAGGCCCAGGAGAGCGGAGGAGGTTTTTTTCATTCGTTCTTCCGCATCGGCGGGATAGTCGTGATGGGAGGGAATGATCCACTTCCCGTTGTCGAAGGCGACCTTGAAGGACTTGGAGCTCCCCTTGTTCGATTGGAACGTGGTCACTTCCAGCGATTTCACGTCGAGGGGGCGGGAGAAAGCGGGATAGAACTCCTCTCCTTCCGCGGAGAAGAGGTCCGGGTTGACGATGGAGGGTGCCGTCAAAACGGCCAGGAGGACGATGACCCCGGCGATCGCTCCCAGTCCGCCCGTCCGAATCCACTCGTTCATCTCTGCACCCATCTTTCCCTGGGGATCGATTGTCGTTCCCGCGAATACCGGTGCAGGAAAACGAAAAGGGCAAGGAGAAAGGCGGGAATCGGCGAGAGCAGGATGGCGAGGAGCCGAATCCGTTTCCGGATGCTTCGAATCTCGATCTCCATCCCTTCCTTCGCCTTCGCGATCGATTCATCCTTCTCTTCCGAGATCGCCAGTTTCTCGGCGTCGAACCGGCGCTGTTCCACGGTGATGACTTCGTTTTTCAGGATGTTCTTCGTCTGGTCGTCCAGGTCCGTCCTTTCCTGGATGGCGTTCACCTTGGCCTGGAGTCGTTCATTGGCCAGTTTCAACCGAAGATCCGCCTTCTCCTCCGCCTCCTTCACCTGTTCCAGTCTCTCCTCCTCGAATCTCTGTGTCTGGCGGGCGATCCGTTCAAGGGTGCGATGGCGGGGGCGCCTCTTGCGGAGCGCGATGATCGATTCGTCCCCGGCGAGGGAATCGATGCAATTAAGGACGAACGTGACGTTGTCGATCCGGAGATCCTCGTACTTCTCCCGGCGGATCCGGAAGAACATGTTGGAGAGCAGGTCGAGGTCGGCCACGGCGAGAATATTCACCTTCTCTCCGGAATCCCCCTCTTTCTTCCCGGGGAGTTCCCCCGTCACGCGCGCGGCGATGACGTATTGCTCGGGCGTGGCAGGCCCGCGCCATCCACGGGCGTTGAGAATCTGCGAACCGGACTGGATCGCGGAGCGGATGACGGGCTGGAAGCGGAGGCCGGGAATCTGCTTCGACGTAAGGCGGCCGGCAAAGAGAAAGACCATTTCCTGGAGGCCGGAAGTGACCGGATCCTTCCCGTCGAAAACGAAATTTTCCTCCGTGAGTTCCTCATCCTTGTTGATCGATTCGGCCAGGAAGAGCACCTCGGGGTCGGCCTGGATCTTCGGGTGCGGATTGTTGGACTGCCAGATCATTTCCTTCCCGACGAAATTGAGGCCGGCGGCCCGGAGGACGATCTGCAGGTCCCCCTTCTCCGGGGGCCTTTGCCGGGACATGGGCGATTGCGCTTTCGGCATCCAGGGCGCAAGCCGGGGCCGGCCGCTTCGGTCGGCGCTGAAGATCGGGTAAGGATCGAAGAGGAGCAGGACGGGTTTCCCGGTCCGGATGTATCTCGCGAGCCGTTCCATTTCGGGCGCGAGGAGGGAGGACGGGAGCGGCACGACGAGAACGTTCAGGTCGTCCGGGTAGTCCGACCCGGTCGACACCTGCAGAACCTCGTACTGCCGCTTCAACTCGGTGACGATTTCCCACGGGGGATCTTTCCTGAATTCCCCCCTCTGGATGGCGGCCATGTCGAAGCCGCCAGAAAGTTTCGCGTCCGTGGAGAGGATCCCGACCCTGCGCCTTTCCTGTTGCGCCACGGCGCGGATGGATCCGGTCAGTTCGTACTCGACGGAGAGGCCCTTGAAAAAGAAGGGAACGACGACCTCCTCTTCCCCGCTGACGAAGGCCGCGCCGAGCCACACCTGGTAGAACGCATTTTCGTCCGCGCTGAAGATCTGTCGCGGCCGGATCCCATATTCCTTCGCGTGCGCCGCTTCCGGGGTGTACATCTCCGTTTCATTGATATCCACGATGATCTTCCCTTCCCCGAGGGATTCGTATTCCTGGAGAAGATCGAGAAGGGCCAACCGGGTTTCCACGTAGTCCTTGGGGACTTCGGAACTGACGTAGGCCCGGATGAAGATCGGGCGGTTTTCCGGAAGGTCGCCGAGAAGGTTCCGGGATTCCTCCGAAATCGAATGGATTCCTTCGGCGGTGAAATCGGCCTGGACGTTCGCCCGCGCCACGAGGACGTTGAGCCCGACGAGCGCGACCATGGCGAAGACGATCCTCGCCCACTGGTGGTACCGAACGGGGTCTCCAAGTCCCCTCAACCTCCTCCGGGAGACGAGCCTGATATTTTCCAGGAGGCCGATAAGGGTCAGGCAGAGGAAATAGAAGAGCGCGCTGAAGGTGATCCGGCCGGAAGCGAGGTCCCGGAAATGGGGCCAGATACCGAGGGTTTCGAGGAACCCTTCCAGGCTGTCGGGGAGGATGACCGCTCCCTTTTCGATGAAAATAAAGAGGGCGCAGGAGAGCGCTCCCAGGATGAACCCGATCGTGGGCGTATCCGATCTCGCCGATCCGACCATGCCGACGGCCAGGAGGGCTACCCCGAGAATCCAGTAGCCGAACCAGGTGGAAAACATGAGGCCCATGTCGGGCTTGCCCAGCCAGAGGAGGACCGCGACGTAGCTCAGGGAAAAGAGGAGCGAAACGGTGTAGATCCCGAGTGCCGCGAGGTATTTCCCGAGAACGATCTGGAAATCGGATCCCGGCAGCGTGAAGAGAAGTTCGTCCGTTCCGAACCGCTTCTCGTCCGACCAGAGGCTCATCGTGACCGCGGGCACGAAGAAGAGGAGCAGGTAGGGGAACCATTCGTTCAGCGTGTCGAGATTCGCCAGGTTCCGCAGGAAAAAATCCTCCTGGAAGAAGGCCGCGATGCCGCCCAGGAGAACGAAGACCGTGATGAAGACGTAGCCGATCGGATTCCGGAAATGACTGGAGAAGTTCCGTTTGAAAATGGCGCGGATCACGATTCGGGACCCTCCGCCGTTTCCAGAGCCCCGGTCAGGCTGTGGAAGAAGTGCTCCCTGTCGTGGCCTTCTTTCGTCATCTCCTCCGGCTTCCCGTCGAAGACGATCCGTCCCTCGTGGATAAAGATCACCCGGTCGGCGACGGCGTCCACCTCCTGCAGGATGTGGGTGGAAAGGAGGATGGTCTTTGTTTTTCCAAGTTCCCGGATGGTGGCGCGCACGTCCCGGATCTGGTTCGGATCGAGGCCGGCGGTTGGTTCGTCCATGACGAGGATGTCGGGTTCGTGGAGCAGGACCTGCGCCATGCCGACCCTCTGGCGGTATCCCTTTGAAAGCTTGTAGATCGGCTTGTGCAGAACCTGTGTGAAGGCGAATTGTTCGGCGACTTCCCGGATGCGGCTTGCCCTCGTTTCCACGGCGATGCCACGGGCTTCCGCGAAAAAGGAGAGAAGACCCGCCGGCGTCATGTCGAGGTAGAGCGGGCCGTTTTCGGGAAGGTACCCGATTCGTACGGCGGCCTCCCGGCGTTGGCGCGAAAGATCGAACCCGGCCATGCGGACCGATCCCGAGGTCGGGGAGAGGAACCCCGTAAGAATTTTCATGGTGGTGGATTTTCCCGCGCCGTTGGGACCGAGGAAGGCGGCGACCTGTCCACGGGGCACGGAGAAAGTGACGTCCTGGATGGCAGCGAAACTGCCGTAGTTCTTGGTGAGGCCGACCGCCTCGATCATCGGGGAGGATTGATCCATGGCGAAGTGACTACTCGTCGGACTCTTCCTCGGCCGCTTCCGCCGCGGCTTCCTTGGCGGCTTCCGCGTCTTCTTTTTTCTTCTTCGCCTTGGCGGCGCGGGCGGCCTTTTTCCGGGCTTTTTCGTCGTCGATTTTCTGGGTGAACTCTTCGAAGGCGAGGTTTTTCCCTTCGTCCGTATCCTCGTATTCCAGGACCGTTTCGTCCAGGTCAACGGGCATCAGGAACCATCCCTGCTTGGAGTTGTAGGTGGTCTTGGTGATCCGGGTTCCGTCCTTGTAGATGTACAGTTCGGAATCTTCCTTGGTCCAGTCTTTCGGCAGTTCTTCACCCATGTTGGTTCCTCTCTATCCTTTGATTCCGTGTAAATATAGCGATTCCGACGCGCTTTACAAGGAATTCACAGGGGGGGACGAATTCCGGACCGTCTTTTTTTCCAGAACCATTTCCAGAGAACGAGGCCGGAGACGAGGCAAAGGAGGAGGGTCAGTGCGGATGCCCATTCGGCGGGAGTGTTGTCCTCGACCAGGGCGAGTTGAAGAGCGCCGAAGGCGAGCGCGAGAAGGATGACGAGCGAAACCGCGAAACCGATGGCGATGCGGATCCGTCCCGCGATGGCGCGGACCGGGTCGGCCGGTTCCGTCATGCGGAGTTTTCGGAAAGAACTCCACGACCAGTAAACGGCGGTCGCCCATCCCACCGCAAGCACGATCCAAGGCCACATGCGGGTACGCTAGCAGAAAGGGATCCGGTTTCCCAACACAGAATGAAGTTCCCCCGACAGCGCGGAGACCAGGATGTGCCTGACGTTCGGAAGCGGGAACCGGGTTTTCCCCTCCCGGGTGACGTGCAGATTATCATCGACGAGGGAAACCGTCTGCCCAGCGAATTCATCGCGAACAAGGCGCACGAGACGGGCCTCCGGATCCCGGCGGTTCCCGCCGACCTGAGGGAGAATTGACATGTCCAAACTTTCCACCCTGGTCGAACCCTGGGCTTTCCCGAGACAGAGGAAATAATGGTGGTTGACCCCCATCATCATCTCCCGGGTCCTGTTCGGGGTGTTGATCGACCTGGCGGAAAGCTCCGGGGTGCTGCCGTTTCTACACGCGTTTTTCTGATCGACCGGGCTTCCGTTCGAAGGCGACCGCCATCCCCAGGCCGCCGCTGACGCAGAGGGTGGCGAGGCCGCGGCGGACGTCGCGCCGTTTCATTTCGTGCAGAAGGGTGACGACGATCCGGGCGCCGGTGGCGCCGATGGGATGGCCGAGGGCGATCGATCCGCCGTTGACGTTGGTGCGGGCCGGATCGAACTTCAATTCCCGGTCGCAGGCGATCACCTGCGCGGCGAAGGCCTCGTTGACCTCCACCAGGTCGTAGTCCTTCATCTCCCACCCGGTCCTTTCCCGGAGCTTGTGGAAAGCGGGGACGGGGCCGAGGCCCATGCGCTTCGGATCGAGCCCCGCGACAGAACTTCCCGCGATTCGCGCGAGGGGTTTCCTCCCGTCCAACTTCTCCTCCGCCATCAACACGAGAGCTGCGCCGCCGTCGGTGATCCCGCTGGAATTTCCCGCGTGAACCGTTCCGTTTTTGCGGAAGACCGGGGGCAGTTTCGCGAGCGATTCGAGGGTAACCCCGTCCCGGGCGTGTTCGTCGACATCGAGAACCTTGTCGCCCTTGAGGGGAACGGGAACCATTTCGTCCTGGAAACGCCCCGCTTCCCGCGCCGCCTGGCAGCGCGCCTGGGATTCCACCGCGTAGCGATCCTGCTCCTCTCGGGAAATTTCGTATTCCTCCGCGAGGGTTTCCGCCGTCGCCCCCATCAGGTCGCCGCAAAGGGGACAGAGGAATCCGTCGCGATACATGCCGTCGATCAGTTCTCCATGACCGAGCCGGTACCCGGTCCGGACGCCGTCGAGGTAATAGGGAGTGCGGGACATCGCCTCCATCCCCCCCACCAGGATGGAGTCCGCTTCGCCGCAGGCGATCGATTGCGCCGCGATCGTGAGCGCCCGGAGGCTGGAGGCGCACGCCTTGTTGATCGTCATCGCGGGAACCTCGTCGGAAAGCCCGGCCAACCGGAGGACCTGCCGTGCCGGGTTGGGTCCGTTCCCCGCCTGCCGCCCATGTCCGAAGATGACCTCGTCGATCGCGGGATTTCCCGCATCTTCCAGCGCCGCCTTTGCGGCGAGGGCTCCGAGATCGGGAGCGCTTTTCTTTTTCAGGGACCCGAGGTAGCGGCCGATCGCCGTCCTCCGGGCCGAAACCACCGCGACGTTTCTCATGCCGCGCACTCTATCACCCCCCGATTTGAGGCGTCAACCTTGGGAAAATCCCAAGTCCCAGGCCCAATATCTGGAACAACGAGGGGGGATTTCGCTGTTATTGATTTCACCCCGTGTTCGCTTCCACGTTGCCCCCCGTCCGTCGCGATTTTCCGCATTATGATTTTCGATTTGGGAATTCCCTGGGACTTGGGATTTTTCTTCAGGGTTCCTCGAAGCAGACCGTTTCCCATCCACGCAGGACGACCGGCATGGAACTGAGGACGTTGTCGAATTCGGACTCCTTCCCGGAGAGGAGTTCGCCGGAGAAGAGGAGGTGGCGGAGCGCGTTCCGGTAGGCGCGTTCGCACTGTTTCCGATCGCCCTTCGAGGTTCTTTCCAGGGTGGCCCGGTCCGCCCACCAGGTTCCTTCCTTCAGGTGCCTGCGCAGGGAAAGGTGCAGGTGCCGTTTTTCCCTCCGTTCGGGATCGGGAAGGCCACGACCTTTCTCGACGAGTTCCACCCGGTTTTCATACTCCTCCGACAATTCCCTCCATCGCTCGACGGCGAAGGGGCGTGCACCGGTCCTCCCGGCAAGGTCCCGGAAACTTTCCGCGAGCGCGCGGAAGATCCGCACGAGACGGGTCGTCGAATCCGTGGGGACCAGCAGGAGATGGTGCGCCTCGTAGATTCCCGCGACCTCGAGGAGCAGGATTTTCTCGAGGAGGGAATCCCCCAGGGAACGGATTCGGAGGGAGGGATCCCGGACCTTGCGTAGAAAGAGGTCCGCGAGCCGGGAGGAGGATTCCGCCCGGGCCTCCTCGGAACCGACCCCCGACATGATGAGCACGCTTTCCCGCGCCGACCGGGCGAGGAAGGCTGCCCCGGGATTTTTCCGGAGTAGAGGACCCATCGAGGGAAAGCGCAAGCGGAAGTCGGGCCATTTCCAGGCGCGCAGGCGTTCGAGGGTCTCGTAAATCCTGGCCCGTGCTATCTGCGCTTCGAAATCGTCCCGATCCTGCAGACCGGGAAGCAATTTCGCGTAGGCGAAGACGGCCTCGCCCGGTTTCCCCTCCGCTTCCAGGGATTCCGCATCCTTCAACGAAATCGGGTCCGGGAGTCGCTCGGAGGTTCCGCATCCTGCGGCGGTCAAACATAAAATCAAGACGGATCCGCGGCCTACCATCCGCCGCTCCCGATCAATTTCACAAACCGGCAGGCGCAGACCGTGCGTCGGTGGATGCGCCCCCCTTCCCGGGTGATCACTTCCAACTGCTGTTTCTCTTCCCCGCCGATCGGAATGACCAGTCGGGCTCCTTCCCCCAGTTGATCCACGAGCGCATCGGGGATAGAGGGCGAGCCCGCCGCAACGAGTATCCCGTCGAAGGGGGCCTCCTCCGGAAGCCCCTCCGAGCCGTCCCTGATTTCGCCGTGAAATTGGAATCCAAGTTCTTCCAGCCTTTTCCAGGATTCGTGGGCAAGGTCGGAAATTCTCTCCACGGTATGGACCACCGCGCCGAGGAATCCAAGCACGGCCGTCTGGTACCCGGACCCCGTTCCGATTTAGAGCACCTTCATTCCCGGAACGATGGAAAGCGCTTCGGTCATGCAGGCCACCATGTAGGGCTGGGAGATAGTCTGGTCATGGCCTATGGAGAGAGGTCGGTCCTGGTAGGCCTCAGCGGCCAGTCCCGGTCCGACAAACCGGTGGCGGGGAATCTTCCGAAACGCTTCCAGAACGCGTGTACAGAGAATCCCACGACGGAGGAGCTGATCCTCCACCATTTTCCCGCGTTCCGCCGAAAAATCCATCGATCCAAACCCATGCGGTAGACCACGACCGCCTTGAGGAAGCGCAAAGTGTCCCGGGCCGCTCCGAACTTGCTCCGCTCCGAACCGTACCGCGTGGAAACGGGAACCTCCACCACCCGGAGCCCCGCCCGTCCAGCCTTCAACAGCAATTCTACCTCGACCTCGTACCGGCGAGAACGGATTTCCATCTTTCGAAAGAGATCCGCGCGGTAGACGCGGTAGCCGGAGTGCACGTCGTACCGGCGACGCCCGGAGAGGATCGAGATCAGGGCGGAACTGGCGCCGTTGCACAAGCGGCGTAACGGGGGCATCTCTTTCGAGCGTCTCCGTTTCCCGATCACCATGTACGACCCTTCAAGGGCGGAGAGAAGTCGCGGAATTTCGCCGGGATCGTGCTGACCGTCCCCGTCGAGCGTCACGATCGCTTGGGCGCCCGCCGCGAGCGCCGCCCGGATGCCGGTGCGAAGCGCGGCCCCCTTTCCGAGATTCCGGGAATGACGCAGGACATTTCCGCGAAGGGCGGAGGTGGCGTCCCGCGAACCGTCGTCCACCACGAAGACGAGATCGACGTGGGGACGGGTCCGGTCGCGAACATCCCCAATGGTCTCCGCCTCGTCGAACGCAGGGATGACCGCCACCGTCTTCATTCGTCAGCCCCGTCCTCCTCGAGACGGCTCACGCGAAGCTTCAACACCTTCAGGGTGTCCTCGGTGATCTTGACGGAATTGTCGATCCGGTAGCCGACCACCCACACGATGCGGTCGTCGTCCGCGAGAATCGGGATCCGGTCCCGGAGCGGTTGCGGCACCTTGTGATCGATGAAGAACTTCTTGAGCTTGCACGAGCCCCGCCCGCCCAGGGGGGTGAAGTGGTCGCCCTTCCGGCGAAGGCGGATGCTGAGCTTTCCCTGGACCTTCTCGTAGTCGACGATCTCCTCGGTATAGTCCTTGTTACGGACGTACTCCTTCATGCCGACGACCCTTCCCTCCTGGACCTGGGTGTCGATCTTCAGATTCAGTTTCTTGATGACGGTCGTTCCCGGAACCTTCAACGGGATCCTGGAGATCTTCGGCGGAGGCGGAACCTCCTTCGGCCAGTAGATCTTCAGGATGTACGATTCCCGGCGCGCCTCGAGACCTTTCGGGAGGCGGATCGTCTTCGAGTACCCGCCCGATCCGCAGAGGGAGATGACCTCGAGGTAATGTTCGAAGTTCAGGTGAGGGAGCGTTCCCACGAGCGTTTTCACCGCGCGGTCGATCAACAGGGTCTGGATCGCCGGGGGAAGTTTCGCGAACGCCTCCACGTTGAAACAGACCTCGTCACTGCCGGAAAGCATCTTCGTGTTCTCGTACACCTCGCCGGCGATTTCCCGGAGCAGGAGATAGAACGAGCTCGCGGTCTGGCCCAGTTTCACGAGGGCCATTTTCACGCGGGGATTGAAATCCTCCTCGATCATGGGCAGGAGCTTGTGCCGGATCCTGTTTCGCGTGATCGATGTGTCCAGGTTGCTCAAATCCGTTTTGGAAGCATGGCCCCTTTCCTGCAGGAACGTCTCGATCTCGAACCGCTCCACTTCGAGCATGGGACGGACGAGGAACATGTCGTGCTTGCGGGAAAGCAGGCGGATGGGCGCCATTCCCTTCAGGCCGCGAAGCCCGGTCCCGCGGATGATCCGGTGCATGATCGTTTCCGACTGGTCGTCCAGGTTATGGGCGAGGGCGATCTTCTGCGCCTTGATCTTCAGCGCCGTCTCTTCGAGCCACTGGTGACGGACGTTCCGTCCCGCTTCCTCCATCGAAAGCTTCTTCTTTTCCCGGATCTTCTTCACGTTGATGGAGGTGGTGTGGAAGGGCATGCCCAGTTTCTCGGCCAGTTCCCGCACGAAATCCTGGTCTCCCGCCGCCGCCTTGCCGCGGAGACCGTGGTTGATGTGCGCCACGTGTAACTTCCAGTCGGCCTGCTGGATCTCGTTGATTTCCTTGAGGGCGTGCAGCATGACGACCGAGTCGGGACCACCCGAAACCGCGCAGAGAACGACTTCCCCCTGCCGGACCAGGTCATATCCCTCTATGGTCAGGTAAACTTTTTTCAGAAGATTCATGAACCCAATCATACCACGGAACGCGGGAAGCGGAATTGAAATGAAAAGTTTCGGGGAACAGGCTATTCCCCCTTTTTCCGCCTGCACTCGACCGGTCCGCCCAATTTCTGTTTCCCGAGCGTCGCGGACCACGTTCCCTTCATGTGACCGTCGCCGACCAGTTTCATCACGATCACGTATTGCGAGCCCTGTTGGGCTCCCCGGATTTTCAGCGTCGTCCCGTCGAACGTCCCGGCCACGGGTTGGGTGGTTTCCCGGTTCATGATCACCGTGGTGACGCTCCCGGTCACCCGGGTTCCCCGGAGTTTCAGCACCGCGAGGAACTTCGACTTCATCCGGAAGGCGGGAACCGACATCGTGCCGGACCACGTTCCGGAGACCGGGTCGCCTTTCCCGGCGGCCGTTTTCGTTTTCGTCGGTCCCCCGATCCTCTTCACGTCGCCGCCCCGCGAAGGGATATGCGCGAAGTAGGGGGAGGCGGACTTGTCGTAAAGGAGTTTCCCATTCACGAAGGTCATGTCGACGAAGGTGCGGTAGTCGAAGGGGTTTCCGTCGAGCACCACCAGGTCGGCGTCCTTCCCCGGCTCGATCGATCCGATCCGGTCGGCGACGCCCAGCATCTCCGCGGCGGTGATCGTAATCGACTCCAGCGCAGTCTGTTCGTCCAGGCCGCCCCGGACCGCGAACGCGGCCTCCAGCGGAAGGTTCATCAGGTCCCGGCCTGCGATTCCCCCGATCGAGACGCCCCCGTCGAGAGAGATGATGGAGAACTTCACACCCGCCTTCTTGAGCATGAGCGCCTGCTCGATCCTGCTCCCGTTGGGACGGTTGATGTTTTCGTCGATCGCGGATCGGTCGCGGGGCGTGATGATGCAGTAGGCGTGCGCCCGGCCGATTTCCTCCGCCAGGCTCCATCCCTCCACAACACCTGTCAGGATGCACTTGAACCGGTAATCCCCGACCAGGTTAAGGGCGGCCCGGATCTGCGGGGCCGTCCGGGCGTTCATCCGCGCAAACGTCTCCCCTTCGAGAAGCCGGATGTAGGAGCCCAAGCCGCTTTCACCGGGACGCTTCTCCCCTTTCTTCAGTTGCCCCGCCGCCGCCCTCTTCTCGTACTCTTTCCGCCGGAGGATGATCCCCTTCGCCTTGTCGAATTTCTCGCGGATCTGGTACCGGCCGGAAGGGGCCGCCCGGAGCCACCCGGTGAGGTTCACGCTTCCAGGTTCGAGAAGGGTCATCCGATCGAGATCCCCGTAGGACATCTTCACGACGATGTTGTTCTCCGCGCTCGTCCGAAAACGAATCCCGAAAAATCCGCCCCCAGCACCCGGGTCGACGAAGGCCGTCGTGACGCCCGACGCGAGCGCGAGCTTGATCTGCTCGTGGTACGGATCGAGGGAATCGGACAGTTTCCCGGAACCGGAAACGCCAAGGCCGTACGATTCGACCGCGACGAATCCGGGCAGAACCCTCTTGCCCTTCACGTCGTAACGGATCGTTCCCTCCGGAAGGGGGAGATCCCGTCCGATCCCGTGGATCTTGTCGTCCTTGATCAGAACCGTGGCGCCCGGAAGCGTTCCCCGGGTCACGGTATGGACGTCGCCCCCCTCGAGGGCGATGTAGACCGGCGCCTTCTTTTCCGCCTCCTGCGCGAACGCGGTCGCGCCACAGAAGAGCAGGACCCAGAACGCCTTCATGGTTTCCCCTCCGCATGGATCACCTTTCCGTCCACCAGCACCTTCGAGACCCGTGTCGCGAAGGCGAAGGGATCCCCGGTCAGGAGAACGACATCCCCGTCCTTCCCCTTTTCCAGGCTCCCGATTCTTTTTTCCAACCCGAGCATTTCCGCCGCATGAATGGTGAAGGATTTCAGCCCGGTCTCCCGGGGAAGACCGAACTTGACCATCTCCGCCATCCGGTGGAGGAACTCCGCGTGGGAGGAGGGGCGCATCACGAGGACCGCTCCCGCGCGCGACAGTTCCCCGGGCGTGTTCATGCGGGTCCGCGTGTAGGGCAGGTAACTCAACCCCGGGGTCATCGCGACCCGGTACTTTTCCTTCTTCACCCGGTCGAGCGCCTTGAAGAGATTCGATCCCACGACGTGGGTTCTCTTCGGGGCCAGGCCGGAGAACTCCTTCATCACCTGTTCCCAGTGGGCGAGGTCGGCCGGGGAGGAGATCTCGATGACGCCCGGGAGTTCGCCCTTGAGGAAACGGACCAGGACCAGCGTCTTCCCGTCCGGTTTCTTCGGGGCCTTCGGTTCAACCAGCGGCTTCTCCTCCGTCTTTTTCCCGGGGGGAGCCTTCTTCTTCGCGGCTTCCCGCTTCTTTTTCTCCGCGTCGTACTTCTTTTTCTCCGAGAGGTATTTCTTCTCCACCTCGATATATTTCTTCGCCTTCCCCAGTACGCCTTTCAGGAGTTTCTTCGTGGAAGTTCCGCGCGACATCCGGATGCGGAGAAAGGCCGACTTTTCCAGGACCATCCCTTCCTTGTCGGCGCGGCGCATCTTGACGACCAGCCCCTGGCCCGAAATGGTACCGGCGGCGGGATAAATCCCGAGGGTGGTGAACCCGTGTTTCGCGAGGGTCTCCAACCCCCTGTCGGCGGGGTCGAACGAATCGTACGCCAGGACATGGGGGGAACTTCCCCCTCCCGACGATCCCCCGGCGGAAGCGATCCGGCTGTAGGGGGAGATGAACCCGGGCAAGGCGGTCAATCCATTCCCGTCGATGACCTTCGCTCCGGACGGCACGCGCACGTCCTTCCCGATGGCGACGATCTTCCCGTCCCCGATCAGGATGGTGGCGACCGGCAGGATCCCCTTCGTCACGGTCATCGCCCGGACGCCCGTGATCGCGACGAACTCCTTCGGCGCCGCTTCCTTCTTTTCCGGGGCGGCGGTCTGAAGAAGTAGGGCCGCCAGCAGTGCGAGCATCTAGTATCTCCTCCTGTCGCGGCGAAGATCGTAGACGACCCTGCCGTTGATCATGGTCAGGACCACGTGGGACCGGACGTCGAGAGGCGGACCGCTCCAGAGAACGATGTCCGCGTCCTTCCCCACCTCGATACTTCCCACCCGGTCATCCGCGAGAACCGCGCGCGCCGGCGCGATCGTCACTCCGTCCAGCGCGACGCGAACCGGCAGGCCGTACCGGACGGCCATCGCCGCCTGGACGGTCAGGTCCTCCTGCGGAACCACCGGCGAGTCGGTATTGATCGAAAGCTTTCGCACGCCGGCGGAATGGTAGTACAGGGGAATCCCGATGAACCGTTCCCGGAAGGACCAGAAGGGAGGGTCATAAATCCGGGGCCCCACGTCGACGTGCAGGTTTCGTTTCGCGATTTCCGGCGCAACCAGGTAGGAGCGGTCCTCCCCGTGGGAGAGAATCACGGGAACGCCGTACCGGTCGTGGAACATCCGCACCGTTCCCATCATGTCGCGCTGGTCCGCCGTGTGAATGATCACCGGGAACCGGCCCGCGAAGAGCCCCCGCATCTTCTCGAGGTCGGGTTCGACCGCGGGAGGAATCCGGGTCATCCCTTTTTCGAAACTGTTCCAGGCATCGTGGTACCGCTTCCCGCGGTCGAGCGTTTTCCGGAGCAGCCACCACATTCCCGCCCGGGAAGCGCCCAGGTCGCCGGCGTCCCTTTCGGGGTTCCACGCCTGCGCCACCTTCATCGCGCCCGGGTACCGGAGGATCAACCCCTCCACGGAATCGGCGCCGCCCGTTTTCATCAGGACCCCGAAGCCGCCGAGATTGGTCCCGCTCCCGGGAATGTACAGAACGGTCGTCACTCCGCCCGCCTGCGCGAGGCGGAGGAGTTCGTTGTCCGGCTCGATCGTCGGTTTCGTCGAGAGTCCCGGGTTCGTGGGAAAGACCATGTCGTTGATGTCCCATCCCGTTCCGCCCGAGTGGCAGTGAAGGTCCACGAGACCGGGCAGGGTCCACCGACCGCGCGCGTCGATCACGGTGGCGCCATCGGAAATCGGGACTTTCGGCCCCACCGCGACGATCTTTCCCGCGCGAACGAGAATCACGCCCGAATGGAGCACTCCCTGTTTTCCCTGCGTGAGAATCTTCCCGCACCGGAAGGCGATCGTCTCCCCGTCCTCCTGGAAACCGGAAGAGCCCACCATCGCGAGCGCGAGAACCAGTCCCGACAGCATCAGTACCGCCTCCCGTCCCGTTCGATGTCGTAGACGATTTTCCCGTTGATGATCGTCATCGTGACGTAAGAACGGATGTCGAAGGGGTCTCCGGTCTTCAGAACGATGTCCGCGTCCTTTCCGACCTCGAGGGAACCGACCCGGTCGTCCGCAAAGACCGCCCGCGCGGGAACGATCGTCACCCCGGCGAGGGCATCTTCCACCGGCATGCCGAGGCGCACGGCCATGGAAGCCTGGAACCAGAGATCCTCCTGGGGCACCACGGGGGAGTCCGTGTTGAGGGAAATTTTCCGGACGCCCCCCTCCCGGTACTTCGTGGGAATCCCGTCGAACCGGCTGTCGTATTTCTGGTAGGCGAAATCGTATATGCGGGGGCCGATGTTGGTGTGGATCCCCCGTTTCGCGATCTCCGCCGCGACGCGGAACCCGCCGAACTCGCCGTGGGAGATGATCATCGGGACCTTGTACTGGTCGTGGAACATCCGGACCGTTCCCATGACGTCCCGGGCGTCCGCGGTGTGGATGATGACCGGGAACCTGCGCTGGAAAAGCCCCCGCATCTTCTCAAGATCGGGTTCCATGGCGGGCGGGATTTCCGTCAGTCCCTTTTCGAACCGGATCCACGAGTCGTGGTAGGCCTTCGCCCGCGTGAGAAGATGGCGCAGGTTCCACCACATTCCCATCCGGGTGCGTCCGAGGTCCCCTCCCCGCCGTTCGGGGTTCCACGCCTGGGCCACCTTCACCGCGCCGGGAAAACGGATGACCAGTCCGGCGATCGTGTCGGCGCCGCCCGTCTTCATCAGGACCCCGAAGCCGCCCATGTTGGTTCCGCTCCCGGGAATGTAGAGCACGGTCGTGACGCCCCCGGCCCACGCGTTTTTCAGGTTCTCGTTGTCCGGCTGGATCGTCGAGAGCGTGGAGAGCCCGGGGTTGGTCGGCAGGACCATGTCGTTGAGGTTTCCCCAGGGACTCCCGTTTCCAACGTGACAATGGAGGTCGACCATTCCGGGCATCGCCCAGCGGTTTTTCGCGTCGATGATCCGAGCCCCTTCCGGGATTTTCACTTCCTTCCCGATCGCGGCGATCTTCCCTTTCCGAACGAGGATCGTGCCGTGGTTGATCACCCCGCCGGTGACGGTAAGGATCTTCCCGACACGCAGGGCGATGACATCCTCGGATGGCGACTCCTGTGCCGAAACGGGAAGGAAGAACAACAGGAGAAGGGTCGTCGTCCGGATCACGATCTCATTTCCTCTCGTACACGATTTTCCCGTCGACCATCACCACCTTCACGCGGCTTTTCAGATCGAACAGGTCCCCGGAAAGAATCACCAGGTCCGCATCCCGGCCACGCTCGATCGAGCCGAGATCGCCCTGCGCCAACAGCATCCGCGCCGGGTTGAGCGTCAGCGCCTTGAGCGCATCGAACGGATCCATCCCGTTCCGGACGGCGAAAGCGGCCGTGAAGGGAAGAAGTTTCGTGCCGGTGGTCGCCCCCGAATAGAAACCGACCTGCACACCGCGGGAAGCAAGTCCGCCCGGAACGTTGATCGTCGCCCCCTTCTCTTCCTCCAGGAAATCGACCCCGAGGGCGACCGAGACGCGCTTGTCGAAGAGAAGGCGCACCGCGTGGATCGTATCCCGGGAACCGACCAGCACGAGGGGAAGGCCGAACTCCTCCCGGAAAACCTTCACGGCGTTCTCGATCGACGGAACCTTGCCCACCCGGACGATCGCGGGAATCTCTTTCCGGAAAAGGGGGCGATACGACTCGAGCCGTTCGTCCTTCTTCGGCTTTTTCACCTCGCCCGGCTTCTTTCCGCCGCCGGCCGTTTCCGGTCCCGTGGAGGCGGTCCCCGCCCCCCGCCTGCATTCGATGGGCCCGTCCATCTCCTGTCCCTGGACGGACAATTTCCAGGCTCCCTTCATGTGATCGGGCGCGACGAGATTCATGGTGATTTCATACGTCTGCCCCTGCTGGGTCCCCGTCACCTTCAGCACCCTGGACTGGAACGTTCCTTCGAGGGAAACCTTCGTCGTCTGTCCCCGCATCGTGACGGCGAGTATGCCGGTCACGCGTGTCCCGTCCAGTTTCAGGTCGGCCGTGAACCGGGCCTCGATCCCGTACTGCTTGATGACGAGCATACCGGTCCAGGCCCCGGTGATCGGATCGCCCTTCGTGGGCACCACCACTTTTTTGGGAGGAGGCGCCTTCTTTTTTTCTTTCTGCGACCGTTCCCACGCTTCCCACTGCTGGTGGTAGCGGAGGGCGCCCTTGAGGCGGTTGCTCATCGCCTCGCGCTGGGAGGTTCCCCCTCCGAGGGTGAACCGATAAGCGCCCACTTCCCGCGCGACGCGACATCCATTCTGCGTCAGTTTCAGGAGACTGCACGGTCCGTCGGTCGTGGGAGAGAGCAGGAAGGAGGTAACGCCGCCGGCGACCACTTTCCGGTAGGCCACGTCCTGCAATCTCACGAAACGGGAAGGCGGAAGGGAAAGCCGCGCGGGAATCGATCTTCCCTGCGCCCGGCTCCAATTCAACGCCTCCCGGGTCTGGTCCTGGTGAAAACCAAGATGGGAGCCCATGTCGATCATGCCGGGAACGACCACGTCCCCGCTCGCGTCGATGATTTTTGTCTCCGCGGGGATCGACCTGGCCCGGCCGACGTAAACAATTTTTCCGTTTTCGACCAGGATCAACCCGTCGTGAATCACCCCTTCGGTCAACGAGTAGGTCGTCCCCGCCCGGATGGCGATCCGATCCACTCCCTTCACCGGAGATCGGTCCTCGAGACGTTCCTCCGTACGATCGTCGGAGGCTTTCCGTTCGTACACGAATTCCCCGCGAATCATGACCCGTTCCGGCCGGGCGGTCGCGTGGAAGGGATCCCCGTTGAGGAAGACCAGGTCCGCCGCCTTGCCCTTCTCGATCGAGCCGAGGAGGTCGTCCACGCCGAGGATTTCCGCGGGCGTCAGGGTGATCGACCGGAGCGCCTGCTCTTCGGTCAACCCCATTCTCGCGCCGGCCGCGGCGACGAAAAGAAGATCCCGGCTGTCGCCGTCGGAGGCGGTATCGAGGGCGACGCGAACACCCGCTTTCGCGAGGATCGCGGCGGACTCCGCGTTCGGAAGCGCTTCGAACTCGGGCCGTTCCTCGTCCGTCTGGTAAACCCTCCGGGGGGTCATCGGAGACTGGAGGATCACGGGAACGTTCCGTTCGGCGAGGAAATCGGCGACGCGCCACGCTTCCACACCGTGAACGATCACGGGCCGTACCTTCTGTTCCACGCAGAAGAGAACCGCCTTCACGATGTCGTCCGCCGCCAACGCGGTGATGAAGAGGGGTTCCCGGCCGGAGATCACCTCCCGGAAAGGCTCCTGGTCTTCCTCCCCGGCCCGGACTTCCGAAAAGATCCTGCGCAGTTCGGCAAACTCGCCCATGCGGGTCCGGGGATACTGCCTCCGGGCAGGCTTGATCGGGTTGTTCACAGAGGGGGGGATCGGCGCCTTGAAGATCGCCGGGGGATTCTTGACCGATTCTCCGAGAATCACGTGAAGCCCGTACGTCTCGCTCAACATCCGGCCCGGTCCGCCCAGTTGGATCACCGCGCCCCGTCCGACCAGCAGGCGACCCGTTCCAGGGGCGACGTAGGCGGTCGTGAGTCCGCCGGAAAGGAGCGACCAGTGCCGCTGGAAGAAATCGATCCCGTCCGCCGCGCGGATTTCGGGAGCGATGGATCGCCGATCGGCGCCCGTTCCGGCCAGGTACATGGAAGCGTCGATCACGCCGGGGATGACCACCTGGTTCGAGGCGTCGATCACCGTCGCCCCCTCGGGGACGGCGCTCCCGGGGAGAACGTCCACGATCATGCCCTCCTCGACGAGGATCACCCCGCGATCGAGGGCCTTCCCGGAAACGGTCAGGATTTTCCCGCAAAGGATGGCGGTAAGTCCGCTCTTCGCCGCCTCCTCCTGGCCGGGAAGGAAGAGGAGCGTCGCCGCGAGGATGCCGAGGATTTTCATGGGCCTCCCGCTACTTTACCAGGTCGAGAATTCGCTTCAGTTTTTCGTCCTTGGACCGTTCGTAGACGACCCGCCCACCGACGAGAACGGTGTCGACCCAGGTCATCGTGTCGAGCGGATCGCCCGTCAGGATGACGAGATCGGCAGCCTTCCCCTTCTCGATCGAGCCCATCCGGTCCGCGAGTCCGAGGATCCGGGCGGGATAAATCGTGCCCGCCTTCAGCGCCTCCTCCCTCGGAAGCCCGTACTTCACCGCGGTCGCCGCCTGGTACCACATGTAGGAGGTTCCGAACCGGGAGGGATCGGTCTGGAACGCGAACTTCACGCCCGCCTTCCAGAAGGCGATCGGGGCGATGCGCAGGACCTCGTCGTGCTTCTCCTCGTCGGTCTCCCAGTAGACCAGGGAAGGGTCGAGGATGACTTCGAGTTTCGCCGCGGCGATTTCCTTCGCCGCCTTCCATGCGTCGTGCCCCACGACGAGTTTCATCTTGAACTTGAACTGGCGGGAGAGATCGATCGCGCGCAGAACGGAGGAGGCGTCGGGACAGTAGACGAGCGCCCACATTTTTCCCTGGAGCAGGTTCGCCATCGCCTCCCGCTTGATGTCGAGTTCGAGGTCCGGTTTCTTCCCCTTGTCCCCGGATGCCTTCACTTCCCGCTTTTCCTTCAAGTCGGCCATGTACCGGAGAATCGTCGAAAATTCTTTTCGAAGCGCGGCGAGGTGCGCCATGCGGCTCTGGCCCGATTTCGGTTTCAGCGAGATCTTCATGAAGAGGTCGCGCGCCACGGCCATCTCCTCGACGGTGACGCCGACCGGATGGACCGCCATTCCGCGGCCGCCGATGAGCGTGGAGTTCCCCGGGGAAACGTGCAGGGTCGTGATGCCCTGCCGAAGACTGTCCTCGAAGAAGGGCGCCGCGGGATTGATGGAATCGAAAACCGAGACGTACGGGACACTGGCCACGTTCTCGTTGCCCCGGTCCAGTCCCTTGGAAGTGTGCGCCTCGATCCAACCGGGCATCACCACCTTGTCGGAGGCGTCGATCACCCCGGCGTCCCACGGGATCTTGACGTTCTTTCCGACCGCCTCGATCTTCCCGTCGCGGATGAGGATGATTCCGGGGGAGATCTCCTTCCCGGTGATCGTGATGATCTTCCCCGCCTTGATCGCGATCGCGTTTTCCTTCGAATTTTCGTCCGCCCCGGCTCCCGTCGAGAGTGAAAAAACAAGAGCCAATCCAGTCCAGACCATCCGCATTCTCGTCTCCCTGTGCAGAACTGTTTTCGTCATGAGTTCGATCTTCCTATTCATGGAGGGACTTTCCCGCCACGCGGATCCCGCCAATGTAAACCGCCTTTACACCCGTTTTCGGATCGAGGGGGTCGCCGTTCAGAACGAGGAAATCGGCGTCCCTGCCTGGCGCGAGGCTTCCCACCCGGTCGGCCACCCCGATCAACTCCGCGGGGGTGAGGGTGATCGCGCGAAGAGCCTTTCCGCGGTCTCCCCCGCACCGGACGGCGAAGGACGCCATGTCCAGGAGGGAAGCACGGGGATCGGTTCCCCCGGGAAGAAGCGCCACCCGGACGCCCGCGTCGCAGAGCCGGGCGAAGGTATCGAGCCGGTTGACCCCTCCGTTCCTCAGGTGGATCTGCCCGGTCTGGAATTCCGGTCGAAGCACCACGGGAATTTTTCGTTTCGCGATCGCACCGGAGTGGAGGCACGCCTCGTGGGCGCCTTCCAACTGGATATCGAGTCCGAACTCCCCGGCGAGGCGCAGGGCCGTTTCGATGTCGAAGGCCCGGGAAGCGTAGACGCGGACCGGAAGTTTCTTTTCCATCGCTCGGATCAGGATCTTCGTTCCCTCGGGAAGCCCGCCCGATTTCTCGTCGCGCGCCTTCCGGGCGTCGATGAAAGCCTTCCGGAACTCCCAGACGACGCCCATGCGGGTCGTGGGACGGCGGGCGTAAAACGAAGGGACGGAATACCGGGGAGCGAAATTCCCCGCGCTCGGTCCGTTCCCCATCGCCGCTTTCAGGAAAACGTCTTCCCGGACGACGAAATCGGCGCCGTCCGTCTTGAAGACGGATCCGAGGCCGCCGATCACGTTGCGGTTCCCCGGTTCGACGAGCACGGTGGTCACGCCCAGTTTTCGGAGTCTCTGGAAAAGGGGGGCGTCCAGATCCACCGCCCGGGTGACGCGGAAGTCGGGCGTGATCTCGGAAGTTTCCTCGTTGTCCGCCCTCAACCCGGCATGGACAAGCCCCGGCATGAGAGTGTAGGCGGAAAGATCGACGACCCTGGCGCCCTCTGGAAGGACGACTTCTTTCCCGATCTCCAGGATTTTTCCCGACCGGACGAGAATCGTTCCCGGAGAGATCTCTTCCCCGGAAATGGTGAGAATCTTTCCCGCCCTGTAGGCGACGACATCGTCGTCCGGGAAGGCGGCCCTTGGAGCCGCCGCAAGAAGGAGCAGGAGAGCCAGGCGGATCATTCGATCAAGTCCCCTATTTCCGATTCCGTTGGTAAACCACCTTCCCCCCGACCATGACCAGGAGCACGTCGGAGGAGAGGCGAAGAGGATCGCCGTCGAAGATGACCAGGTCGGCGAGTTTTCCCGCCTCGACGCTTCCCACTTCCTTCTCCACGCCGAGGATCTCGGCGGCGGAGAGGGTCAACGCGCGAAGGGCGTCTTCCCTCCCGAGCCCGTGACGCATCGCGAGGGAGGCCGAAAGCCGGAGGTAGGATTCCCGGGTAAGCGGCGCGTCGGAGGCAAAGGCGAAGCGAATTCCCGCCCCGGCCAGTTTGCCCGGAGTGGAGAGGTATTCGACGGAATCCGAGATGCCCAGCGGAGAGAGAACAACCGGGATGCCGGATTTCCGGATCGCGGGAATCGCCCGTGACGACTCGTCCGCGTGAAGGAGAACGGCGTCGAGATCGAACTCTTTCCGGAGTCGTATCGCCTCGTCGATCTCCCGGACGGACCGGGCGTCGAGAAAGACCCGGCGATTCGTGCGGTTGATTTCCTGTCCGACTTTTCCCGAAAGAAGTTCCCGGAGCCACCGGAGAGATCCGGAGACCGAAGTGGGCTTTCGATCCGACCGGAGAACCTCGCCCGTCAGGCCGATTTTCCAACCGTCCGGGTTACGGAAGATCATGTGGTCGAACCGGGGTCCCGCGAAGCGGACCAGCCCGGTTCTGCCGGCGACCAGGTTCCCGGGACCGGGCGCGATGGAGACAAGAGTAACGCCGGACCGGACGGCGGCCGTCGCATCCGGGTGATGACTCGCGAAGGCGTCGAGGGCGTGAACCCGGGGCGTGACCGCCTCGGTCCACTCTTCCACGTCGCGGGAACTGGCCAGGTAGGAATGTGCGTCGATGAACCCCGGGGTGACCACCGATTTCGGACCGAGATCGATGACCTCCGCGCCGGGGGGAATTTCCAGTCCCATCGCGACGCCGGAGATTTTCCCGTCGCGAACGAGAATCACGCCCGACTCGATCGCTCCGCCGGATACGGTCCGAACCTCCCCCGCCCGGATGGCGACTGTGGCGGAATCCGCAGCCTGGAAAGGGAGCAGGAGAAGAAGGAACGCCAGGTTCATGGGGACTCCGTTCGAACAAATTCCCACCGACCGTTGATCATCGTTCGTTCCACGACGCGATCCGCGTCGAAGAGATCGCCGGAAAGCATGACGAGGTCGGCGTCCTTTCCCTTCTCCAGGGATCCGATCCGTTTCCCGACGCCCAGAATGTTCGCGGCGTCAATGGTGATCATTCTCAACGCATCAGGGGAAGAACCGCCCCCGCGGGAAGCCCAGGCCACGGCCTCGGGAAGAAATCGACTCGCGCCGAAGCCCTCGTGGCCCGCGTTGGGAACGGGAAAAGTGCCGATGGAGACTGAAACCCCCGCCTTCTTCAGAAGGAAGGGCGTTCGGGGGGAATGGCGCAGGTAATCCACGCCGGGGAAACCGTAGCGGAAGACGGGACCGACCACGACGGGAACCTTCGCCTCCGCGATCTTCTTCGCCACTTCCCCACCCGAGGTCACCTGGTCCAGGATCAACCGGAACTTGTACTCCTTCGCGAGCGCCAGGATCCACTCGATCGAATCGGGATAATGAACCTCGACGCGAACGGGGAGAGGCGCCTTGGGGTTCATGGTCCGGGCGATGACCTGGAAGGAGACGTTCACGGGCGGTTTCTTCGGTTTTTTCAGCGGAGGGGCTTTTTTCCCTTCGGGGGCTTTTTTCGAATCGCCCGCCTTCTTCGCCTTCTCCTGCGCCTTTGATTTTTTCCGGTATTCCGCGAGCGCTTTCCGGTACTTGTTCCACGATTCCATGTAGGCCTTCGCTCCCTTGAACAATCTCCGAATGGTCTCCACCTGGGCGAACCTGCGGAAGGAATCGGAGGTGTCGGAGGAACCGCTGGAGAGCGAAAAATGAAGGGCCGCCCCCTTCCGGAGGATTCTCCGGTTACGATCGGAGGTCAGTTTCAGAACGGTCGAGATGCCTCGGGCCGTTCCCGAGGCGCGGGGAAGAACACAGACCGTCGTGATCCCGGCCTTCACCGCCTCGCGGTAGCCCTCCTGGAACGGGTCGATCTCGTCAACGACGTCGAACTCGGGAGCCCCGCCCCCCGCCGCCCCGGAGGATTCGAGGAAAAGGAAGGAAGCTGGATCGATCATGCCCGGGATGATCACCATCCCGGTCGCGTCGATGATCTCGGCGGGGTTGGGAATCTCGAGGGAAGCGCCCACGTCCACGATCTTGCCGTTCTGGAGGATGATGACGCCGTTCTCGATGGGATCTTCCGCGCCGGCATGACCGGTATAAATAGTCCCGCCGCGGATGACGACGGGGGGGTCGGTTTGGGCATGGAGGGAACCGGCGAGAAGCAGGAGGACCGCGAATGCCCGCATCATTTTCGAACCACTCCCTGAGAAATGGAAGGGGGGCACTCTAGCACGCGCGAAGCGCGGGGGTCAAATCAAAGTCCGGTCTCCCGGGAGTCCGTCCGGGTACCCATGCAGTCACCGCAAAGTAACCAAGGCTTGAAGAGTGGGTTTGGAGGATCCCGAAGTCGGAATGCAGGATTCAGAAGGGCAGAGCCGGGATCTCCCGGGTGTCGCGATGTCGATTTTCGCGGTCTAGACCGATCGAAATCGGACCTGGCTTTGTTGCCAACCAGGGATTCTCCCATTCTGAATTCCGGGTTCTGTATTCTTCCAAACCTTTCCCGGGTCCTCCGCGTCCTGGTGTTGAAGAACGGTTCCCCGGATGGAAGCCTATTCGAGTGTCGGCCCGAGCGTTTTCCGGACCGCCTCTTCCGCGACCACCGAGCATTCCAACTTGTGATCGGGCAGGCCTCCAAGGCGGTCCGCGATCGCCTGGTTGGTGATCTCCCCCGCCTCCGCGAGCGGAAGCCCCTTGAGCCATTCCGTCAGCGCGGACGAACAGGCGATGGCGGCGGCGCACCCGAAGGTCTTCGCCCGGGCGTCCATGATTCGGCCTTCCCCCACGCAAAGCGTCAACTTCATCATGTCGCCGCACTTGGTGTTGGTCACCGTTCCCGAATGAGTGGGGGATTCAAGTTCCCCCGTATTGCGGGGATTGAGGAAATGGTCCATAACGATCGGATTATATTCGTCAAAGGGAGGCATTTCAGCGCGCCAGTTCTTCCGCGGGGATGGGAAGACGGCCGTCAAAACCGGAATCGAGGTGATGGTAATACTCCACGGCCGTTTCGCCACGTTTCCAGCAAAGGTGGACCAGTCGTCCATCGATCACGCCGTAAAAATCGATGAGCCCCGCGTCCATTCCTTTCAGCACCACCTCCTGCTCGGTGAAGCGGACGTGGATCTTCTCGAAATCGGCCTTGAAATCCTGGAGTTCCTCCAGGTAATGAGAGTACTCCCGGTGGTCAGGATTCTCCCCGGAATGGACCTCCTCCCCCCATAACATTTCAAGGACGTCCATCTTCCCCTTCAACTTCCGGATCCGGCTCCGCACCTCGTCGAGGTCGCGAAAGACCAGGTCGAGGTCGGGCAGGAGTTGGTTGGCTTCCCGGACGGTGAAGATCCTGGGTCCCATGAGCCTCAACTGAATTGTGAGTAGATAAAAAATGAGCCAGGCCACCGCATCGAAGCTTTCGCCTCGAAGGCGGCCTGGCCCTGGAGAGAGGGGGAAACAGACTTTCCTATGGACCTTCCCGAATCAACCGAAACGCCTGAATCTCTCCAACACCGGCGTTCCTATTCGGGCTTGCCCCAGGCGACAGGCTGACCCAACTGGCTCTCTTGTTCCAGAAGGGCGTTCGTCACGCTCACGCGTGCCGCGAGATTGCGAGCAATCTCTCCCAACCGCACCGCAACAGCCGAATCCGGCTGTCCGACCACGATAGGCTCACCTGAATCGCCACCGATTCGAACGTCCACATCGAGAGGTATGTCTCCAAGGAACGGAATTTCCAGTGTTTCCGCCGCTTTCACGGCTCCGCCACTACTGAAGATATCCGTCCTCTTCTCACAATGAGGACATTCAAAGAACGACATATTTTCTGCGATACCCAGGATCGGCACGCGCACCGTTCTGAACATCGAAACCGCTTTCGCGGCGTCTTCCAGCGCTACATCCTGCGGCGTGGTCACGATTACCGCCCCGGTCGGAGGGATCAACTGGCACATGGAAAGCGCCACGTCTCCCGTCCCCGGGGGCAGATCACAGATCAGGTAATCGAGTTCGCCCCACAAGACGTCCGTACTCATTTGCCGGATGTAATGGTGCACCATCGGTCCACGCCAATTGACCGCCTGTCCCTCTTTCAGGAAGAATCCGACGGACATTACCTTGACGCCGTAGCGGGTGGGCGGCTTCATTTTACCGTCAAGCACGCCTACCTGGCCTTTTATCCCCACCATGGTGGGAACATTCGGCCCCCATACATCCAAGTCAAAGAGCCCTACTCTCGCCCCATCCCGGGCCAGAGCCACCGCGAGGTTAACAGCGACGGTGGATTTTCCTACTCCACCCTTGCCGCTCCCTACGGCGATAATATTCTTCACGCCCGCCAGAAGTTCGTCCCGGTTCCCCGTCGACGTCACTTTCGACGTCATATTAATCGACACGGTCTCGATTCCAGGGATCGACTGAACGGCCCTTCTGGCCTCTGCTTCCAACTCTCTCTTTACCGGGCATGCCGGTGTCGTCAACTCCACGTCAAAGGATACGCTTGTATCGCAAACCTTTACGTTCTTGACGAATCCGAGCTCAACGATATTTTTCCCGAGGTCGGGATCCTGAACGACCTTGAGCGCTTCGCGTATTTCTTTTTCCCCGACTCGCTCCATCCTTAAGACCTCAGCGTTCAATACCGGTTAAAAAGCTCAGCTGCAAGGCATTACCGCTGACATCCGGAAGGCAGCTACAGCTAACCTTCCTTCCCCCTGCATCCATAATTTCACAGAGCAACTTCTATGCCTCAAGTTTATACGATGCTCCTGCGGCAATACAAGCAAAATTCGGCGAAAAATGAAGGGGACGATCCACCCCTCAGATCCGGATATTACCCGATTCCAGGCTTGGAGCTAGGAATAGATCACGTAATAATGAGTCACGGGGATCCAAGCCGATTGAAAAGTGACAAACTATAAAGAGAATGCGGACGTATGACTTGGAAATACCCAATTCCTTTCATATAATCGCCCCGCAACGTCCGTCGCCCGGAGGGGAAAATGGCTGCCAGCCCGAAAGATCAGAAGTCGAGCATCGGAATCGTCGCACTCCAGCGCAATCTCATCGACCAGAAGCAACTCATGGAGTGTCTGAACCTCCAACGCGCGGCCGGACCGGACACACCCCTTGTGAAGATCCTGATCGAGAGGGGCTACCTGACCCGGAAGCAGGTTCAAGAACTCTTAAGCGGCGGCGGTGGCACCACACGGGCGACCCGCCCCGCCAAGGCGCCTACACGGGCGACCGCCCCCCCCAAGGCGCCCACACGGGCGACCCGCCCCACCAAGGCGCCCACACGGGCGACCCGCCCCGCCAAGGCGCCCACACGCGTTGGAAAGCAGGCTACGGGCCTCCCTCCAGTTCCTGTCGCGCCCAAAAAGCGGATCCACCGGGCCACCGATATGCGGCCTTCGGTCGGAAGTTCCGTCAGCAAAATGAAACCCCGGTCCGGGACACGGGTAACCGCGAAAAGATCTGAAATGCGGCCAAAACCACCCCCTCCCGGGAAGAACCGCGCGATCCTGCTGGGCGGTTGCGCCGCGGGCATCCCGATCCTGATACTGGTTCTCTACATGGTGTTGAAGCCGGATAATACAGCTCCCACGGAGACAAGACGGGACGTCCCGCCCGCGGAAACCCCGCGGGAACCCAAAAATAAACCCGAAGTTGTCGAGACCCCCATTGAGACGGAAATCTATCGAGAATCGGCGAAGAATATCCGGCTGAGCCAGATCCCGGGCAATTCAGACCTCCTGCGCCGGTGGAACAAAATCGTCGAAGATATCGGACGCACTCCCAGCCCGGTGAGCACCGCCCGGGCGATCGCCGACGTTCAGATGCTCGTGCCGGAGGCGAAGGGAACCCCGCATGAAGCGGAGATCATCGCCGCCTACCGGGCGATGATCAGGCAGGTACACGCCTACGCGGAGGAGATGTTTGAATTCACCGCGGAACAGGCTGAATCGCTCGCCAAGGCGGGAAAATACGCCGACGCGGTGAAGGCATGGGAGTGGTTCCCTTCCATCCTCGATCCAAACGGCATCTACGAGGACCGGATTTCGGCCACCAAGGACCAGACCCGCACCGCCGGACTGACCTTCTACGAAACCCTCAAGTCCAGGGCACAGGCGCTGGTCCAGGACGAAAAATACGAAGAAGCCCGCCGGCTTATGATGTCCGCCCTGGAAATCGGTTTCCCCGAGGTCACGGAAGAGGCCTACGAGGAGATTGCGTCGCTTTCCGACCTGGAGCACAAGGCTTCCCGGGAGGCCGAAGCGAGTGCCATCGCCGAATACGAGGCCGAAATCCGGGAGCAAAAAGAGACCAGTTCCATCGTGGAGACCATGCGGGCCCGGTTCTGGCAGTTGATTTCGCAGAGAAAACGGGACGCGGTCGCATCTTTTCTTCGTGCCGAGAAGCAAAAGAGGACGGGAGAGCCGTTCCAATCGGAATTCACCCTTCTGGACCGGGTCCTGGCAAGAATCGACGCCCTTTTCGATTCGGTGGGGAAAAACCTGGCCGGAAAACGTGGCCGCTCGGTAACACTCTCCTTCCTCGACCAAGTGCGAACACTTCGGCTGAAGGACGTTCGGAAAGGTAAAATTATCCATCTCGTGGATGGCCGAGAGCTGAGCGAGGAACTCTGGCAACTCCACTCCGAGGAATTGCTGAAACTTGCGGGAACCAACGCCCTGAACCGCGCCTCGGCGCACCTGATGGCGGATGAATACGACGAATCGATCGAAATTCTCCGGGGAGAGGGGGCTTCGGGAGAGACGCTTGCCACCTTCATCGAGAAATCGGGAAGTTACGTGGCCCGGAACGCCGGGAAGATCCGGGATCGCGCCCGGGCCCATGAACGGGAAGGCGATTACGAGAAAGCGATCCGCGCCTGGTCAAAACTGGCCTCGGTTCCCAAATTGCGCGCGGAAGCCCTTCTCGCCCGGGCGAACGCGTATTACGAGAGCCAGAATTTCGTCGCCGCGGTTTTTGATGTGGAACAGCTTTTCGAGATGAACGTGGCGTCGAAAAAGGCAATCAACATCCTGAACCAGTCGTATGAGCGGTCGGCGCTGATCACGAAGGCTCTGTCGATCTACGAAAAAGCCGCCCGGAAGATGCCGGAAGAGCCAAAAATCCTCGGTGCACTGGTCGGCCTCTACATGAAAATCCATGAATACGGGAAAGCCCGAATCGCCCTCGAACAGGCGAAGAAACTGAAGGGATGGGACGACAGTCTCGGGGGACCGATCCACCTCCTGAACATCGCGGAACAGGGAGCCTTCGCCGGACAGGTCTATAAAACCCCGCTGGGGCGATACGTGGTGGAATCGAACGTGGACCAGTCCTACACCAACGAAATCGCCAGCTTCATGGGCAACGTCTACAAGATGTATGAGCGGGTTTTCCCCTACAAGAAGAACGACAATCTTCGGTTTTTCGTCAAGATCTTCCGCACGGAGAGCGAGTTCCAGGGCTACTTCAAGAGGGTCACCGGGCAGGACGCCGCCGGGGGGGCGGGAGTGGTGACGGCCTACTACATGCCGATCACGAAGGAACTGGTCGGATGGAAAGGGAAAGACCTCAAGAACACCCTCCAGCACGAGGGACTCCACCAATTCATCGATTTCTACGTGGATGACTGCCCGATGTGGTTCAACGAGGGGTTCGCCTCCATTTTCGAGACCTCCACAGCCGATTCCATCAATATGAACCGGGAACGTCACCGGCTGGCGAAGGTGGGTATCGCGAGGAAAATGACCTCCCTTCGAGACCTCCTCCTGATGAGTCGTCGGGAATGGAACAGGGACAACAACAAGACCGTCTTTTTCTACGGCGTTTCGTGGTCCTTCATCTATTTCCTGGTCAAGCAGGGAAAACGGGACATGCTCGACAAGTATTTCGAAGAATTGATGAAGGGCCGGACCCGTCGGCAGGCCTTCGACGCCGTTTTCGGCCCCGGAAAGGTAAACCTGGCCGAGCTCGAGGCGAAATGGAAACTCGCGGTCTTCAACGACCGGTACGAATAAGCGATCGCAGCCCCCTTCCCCCCATTTCCTGATCATTTCACATTTAAATCAAATTTTCCGCCCCGAAGATCATATTACTCCCATCTCCCTTTTCAAACTCGGAGGAAAAGATGCGATTGGAATGGAATGTGATCCTGGTTTCCCTGGTAGTCATGGTGGGATCGTCCCCCCTAATGGCCCAGTCCGGCGCCGTCTCGGAAGATTTCGAGAACGGGATCGAAGGCTGGACGATCATCGGGGGCGGGACGGGCGTCACTTGGGCCGCTGATGGAACGCCCGCGGCCGTTCCCGGAGGTGCGGCGGATATGGGCGTCAGCAGCCTCAATTACAACAACGGGGTCGACTACGCCGGTTTGACCACGGGAGCCGCAATCTCCCCGGTCTTCCCCCTCTCCGCGGGAGGAAAACACACCCTGATTTTCCAGTGCAACTTTGAAACCGAGACGGACGACGCCACGTGGGGTTTCGACGTCCGACAGATCACCATCACTCCCGGAAACGGAGCAGCCATCACGGAACTGCTCGGCGTGATCAACGCGGGAGCGACAGTGGGTCCCTGCCTGGGCATGGGGAGCTGGCACCAGCACGAGATCGAGCTCGACGGGAACTGGGAAAGCGTGCAGGTCGAGTTTTACTTCGACAGCGTCGACGACCTTATCAACGATTACTCCGGATGGTTCGTGGACGGTTTCACCATCACGGAAGAGATGACCACCAAGAAGAGCCCCACCACCTTCGGCAGCAACCGGGACAACGACAACGGGGACCACACGATCAACGACACCCTCTGCGGTGGATCGCTCGCCATGGGATATGGAAATGCCTTCCTGTTGACGGCCCTCCTGGCAGGACTGGCGCTCTTCGCCTTTCCCCGACGTCGAAGCTAACTCATCCCATTTACGTCAAAGGCTTTTGGGATAAGTTCCCCATCGACCCTGTATTTCCGGACAACGGACCCCGAAAATCTTTGGCCTGAAAGGGGTCAGTTGCCAGTGGGTTCGCTGCCTGATAGAATTCGGCGATGAAAGCCGTCCAGATCCACGAATTCGGAGGTCCCGAAGTCCTGAAATGGGAGGAGATTCCCGATCCCGTGCCGGGCCCGGACGAGGTCCTGTTCGAAGTGAAGGCGACTTCCGTCAACCACCTCGACATCTGGATCCGGAAGGGGCTCCCCTTCGTGAAACTTCCCCGGATCCTCGGCTGTGACGCCGCCGGGATCGTCGACGGAAAACGCTACCTCCTCAATCCCGCGACCGCCTGCGGCACCTGCGAGTTCTGCACCGACGGCAACATGTCGATGTGCTCCGCGTACGCCATCTGGGGAGAACACAAGAACGGGACGGACGCGGAATTTCTCGCTGTTCCCCGCCACTGCCTGGTTCCGATTCCGGACGACCTCTCCTTCGCGGAGGCGGCCGCGGCTCCCCTCGTTTTTGTGACCGCCTGGCGGATGCTCATGACGCGGGGGCGTCTCCAGCCTTCGGAGGACGTCCTGGTCTGGAGCGCCGGGGCGGGCGTCGGCACCGTCTGCATCCAGATGGCGAAAGTGGCAGGCGCGCGCGTGATCGCCACAGCCTCCAGCGACGAAAAATGCGCCCGCTTGAAGGACCTCGGCGCCGACCATGTCTTCAACCACGCCACGGAAGACGTCGTTCGAAAGGTGAAGGAACTGACCGGGAAACGGGGAGTGGACCTGGTCGTCGATTACACCGGGAAGGATACCTGGGCGCGCTCCCTCAAATGCGCCCGCCGGGGAGGCCGGATCGTCACCTGCGGCGCGACCAGCGGATTCGCCCCCCCCGAGGATCTTCGCCATATCTTCTTCCGACAGTTCGAAATCATCGGGTGCACGATGGGCAACAACAAGGAACTGCTCGACGCCCTCCGCCTGCTCTTCACGGGCCGCGTCCGCCCGGTCATTCACGACACCCTCTCCATGAGCGAAGTGGCGGAAGCGCACCGGCAGATCGAGGCCAGGACCGTCTTCGGAAAGCTGATTCTCACCCCCTAAATTCTCCTGCCGAAGCATCCCGGATCGTCGTATAATTAAATATGGGTCGTCGGTTGTTTTCGACGATAAAAGGAGTAGAGAGAGAGAGGGATCGGAGGATTGTATGTTTCGTATGGAAAGCGGCGTGGTCCTGAAGTATTTCCCGGCGATGGATTCCTTCGTCAAGATCCGGGTCTTCACCGAGGAGGAAATTTCCCGGCTCATGACGCGCGCGAACATCACCGACAAGCGAAGCTATTTCGGGTTGATCCTGAACGCCTGTCTCCTGCACTACAACGACCTGATTCTTCCGAAGGTTCCGCACGACGATCCCTCCGTCGAAGAAACGCTCTACAAGCTCTGCATCGAGGTTAATCCCTCGCTCGACATCAACAAGGTCACCATCCCGGCGCCCGAATCGGCCGGCGGGGAAATCCACCTCCTGGAAGGGCCGAAGGGGGAACCGCGCACCGTGCAGGGACTCGAACGGTTCCGGAACATGGAAGCGGACATCAACCGGCGCGTCATCGGCCAGGAGGAGGCGGTCGCGCACGTATCCCACGCGATCAAGAAGAGCATGACGGGCCTGCGGGATCCCGCGCGCCCCATCGCCACCTTCCTTTTCGTCGGACAGACCGGCGTGGGGAAAACGGAAATGGCGAAGGCGCTTTCCCACTACATGTTCAACGACCTGAACAAGATGATCCGGGTGGACTGCTCCGAGTTCGCCCTGCCGCACGAATACGCGAAGTTGATCGGCTCCCCTCCCGGCTACGTCGGGCACGACGAGGGAGGCCTCCTGTCCGAAGCCGCCCGCATCAACGGAGAAACGGTCGTGCTTTTCGACGAGGTGGAAAAATCGGATCCGAAGGTCCACGACCTTCTTCTCCAGATGATGGACGAGGGATTCCTCACGGACAACAAGGGAAAAAGGATTCCTTTCAACGACGCGGTCATCATCCTCACCTCCAACGTCGGAACCAGCGAGGTGGAGAAACTCCGCAACCGGATCGGGTTCGATTCCGACCCGCGCGGGAGCATGGACCGGGACGTCATCCTGAGCGAAACCCTCTCCTCCCTGCACGATCGTTTCCGACCGGAGTTCCTCAACCGGATCGGGGAGATCATCCTCTTCAACGAAATCGGCGTCCGGGAATGCGAGAAGATCATCAACACCTTCCTCGGCGAAGTGACGAAGCACGCCGCCAGCATCCCCTTCACGGTCCATTTCACCCGGAACGTCCCCCGCTTCCTCGCGGAGCGGGGATACAAGCCGGAATGCGGGGCGCGGGAACTGCGCCGGACGGTGGAGCGGGAGGTGGAAAGCCCCCTCTCGGATCTCCTCATCGACGGCCGGATCAAGGAAGGGGACGTGGTCGAGGTCCGGGTGCAGAGGGACCGGCTGAAGTTCCACCGGAACTAGGCGCGCGTTTCCCTGTTGACGAATAACGGGGTGGAGTCCACAATCCGATAGTGCCGTCACTCCTGAGGAATTTACTGGGGCCGATCAAAAGGTGGATCCTTCCCGAGCCTCTTCCCTACACGCAGCGTATGGTGAAAAAGCATTGTCGTGGATTCGGCATGGAAATCGGACCCGGTCCAACCTCGTGCACCCCGGTTGGTTCCACCATTTACCTGGATAAATTTGGTACCGGCGGCAACGGTCCCCCCTCAGAGATAATTTCAGGAAGAACTTTTGTCGCAGCCGATGCCGAGAATATTCCTGCGAAACCGGATTCGTTCGATTTCCTCTTTTCCGCCCATTGCCTGGAACATTGCCCGGATATCATCCGCGTACTGAAAGAATGGATGCGCATATTGAAACGGGGTGGAACCCTGTTCCTTGTCCTTCCCCATGTAGAAAGAACATTCGACCGTGAGAGGCCCAAGACCACCCTGGAACACCACCTGGAAGACTACAGGAAAAAAGTGGACCATCGGGATCAGACCCATTGGCGGGAATTCGAGGAATATTCCATCCCCCAGCCCGGGTTGATCGTCTAAGGAAAAAAACAAAAGAG
>PVBE011944902.1_pt1 | contig 39770 bp, 31 predicted proteins | sample 1631181 | NCBI WGS metagenome assembly PVBE01 (sample SAMN08397723, study PRJNA350692) | Marine metagenome, whole genome shotgun sequencing project. | isolation source: water | place: Pacific Ocean | collected 2012-04 | reverse complement strand
TCCAATACCCGGCCGGATTCATCCGGCAACGACGTAAAACTTCCCTGTCGCATCTTCGCAGCCTCCTTGCTAGCGTTACGCGTTTCACACCACGTAAACTAACAGGAGGCTGCGATTTAGGCTTCATTAAACGGTATTGGCTTAAGCCCGAATCCTTCAGCAGATACTTGGCTGACCAGTGTTCGTGCGGATCGACGGCCAGTAGCTGAGCGCCGGCCTCTTGGAAACGAGTGACTTGATCGCGCAACTGCGCGAGTTGTCCGTGGCAGACCGGTCACGTGTCGCCGTAAATAAAGACCAGGACAACCGCCTGCTTCCCTCGAAATTGACTTAGTTGGATCTCCTTGCCATCGACGGACTTCAGGTGAAAGTCAGGTGCGGGCTTGCCGATTCTGGCCATCGCGATCCGGCCATGATCAAACTGCCTTAGCGACTTGAGGACATCCGGACCAACCCTGTTGGTGCCCCGCTGGAGCGCATAGCCAATGTGCTTTCGCACGTCACCATTGCGCTCTTGATCCCGCCATTGGCGGAGGGAATCACTTGCCTCGGAAGCTTTCCCCACCATCCCAAGTACGTCAACCAAATAGAGTCGCACCGAGGGATTCGATTCTTCGCGGAGCAGGTCGAGCAATTGGGTTGTCGATAATTCGGTGCCTAGATAACCGAGTGCTTGCGCGGCAAGAATCCGTTCGGGCAACTCCCCGTGCCGGACGCTCTCTAAGAGTTGGTCCTTCGCGCCGGAGCCGGCTTTGCTGAGCTTGATGAGCGTTGTCATGCGAACCTTCCAGTCCTCATCGTCGAGAGGACGGATGTAGGCACGTCGACCACCGACCCAAGCGGACTCGTCCCATTTGCTCGAAAACTCGGCTAACAAGTCCCTGGCGGATTTCTTCTCCTCCGCGGAAGCGAGGGAACTAGCGACAGTCAGAGCAGCAAGAAAAAGCAAACATCGCCCGATCATTGCAGTAACCTCATCGATTAGTCTTTCTTGGTCACTTCTGCGCACCGTACGCACGTGTTTGACAGTAGTAGGCACACTCCGTGCACGGAGTGTGCCTGCTACTTTTTGGTTGTGGCCGTCAGGCCGCGTTAGGAAGTGGTGTATTTCGGGCACCATTCTAGTCGATTCCGATGTGGCTTGCCGGCGCATGATGGGTTCGTGGACGACCTACGCAATCGTGCCGTGCCTGGAATTGAATGTGCGGATTTCGGTTCAGGGTATTGGGATTCTACATTCCGCCTCTCGAATTCGACTGTGCAATCGTTCACACTCTCCGCTTAGCCCTGGCTAGTCGAGTTTCTTTCGGTGCTTGCACGAGAGGCCTCGAGTAAGGGATTCTAACGAGGCAGGGCCTCGAACCAATCCGAGCTAACGCCTCTCACTTGCTTTCATGCTGATGAAGGTGTTTGAGGTGTTCCGGGAGTTGGTAGCCACCCGTTTCAACGAAGGCGTGCAGATCCAGGATTTCGTTCCTGGTCAGCACGTTCAACATACCAATAGGCATGGGTGACACTTTCGACGCAATTCTCTCGTCGACGTCTCGCTTGCGGATCTGAGTCAGCGTGTTGGGTGTCAGCAAGTTGCTGGCGACGTGATAGTTCCGCTTGTCCTCTTTCGCAATCACGCCGGTGATTACGCGGCCATCGTCCATCAGGAATTGGTGGTTCTGAAACTCTTCGTGAATCTTGCTGGAAGGCTCGATGATTTGCCGCAACAGTTCTTCCCCTTTCAGTTTCTTGACGGACTCGGCGAGATCCGGACCAAGGTTGACTCCGTGACCCGCAACGACGTGACATTGATTGCAGCGGGCTTTGACGAACGCCGTCATCCCGCGTACCACGGTAGCCTCGTCTGGCTGGTGGGCGATCTTCGCGAAGTCAGCAAAGTCAGCCATGGTCCATTGCTTGATCACTTTTGGCTGACTTGCCGCCAGCAGCGCGTCGGCGCTCGCTTTGTCGTCTGCCACCACCATTACGCCGTTCATGACGACCCAGTGGCCAGGAAAAGTACAGACATAGCGATAAATGCCAGCCTCCGCCGGGGCTGTGAATCGCAATACGTGAACCAGCGACGGCCGCGTTGGGCCGATCATGGGAGACGCGTGTAAGATCAAGTCCCGTTTCTCCCGAGGAATAAAATCCGAGTTTGCATTGCGAGGATCTTTGGCCATTTCATTGGCAGCCATGCCAACTTCGGCCAGAGCCCCGGGCTTGACGAGTACAAAGTTGTGGTCCGTGGCGTCTGGATTTATGAAGACGACCTTCACAGGCTGCCCAGGCTTGGCCGTAAAACTGTTCACCGAAAACAGCATCCGCTCAGGCACGCAGGAGATTTTCACCAGCTTCAAGTTCGTCTGACTGTCAAACTGTGCTTGTGACGCGCTGGGAGTCGGTTCCTTGATGACGTTCTTCTTGGCAGCTCGCTTGAGCAGCTCGGCAATTCCGTATTGGTTGTCGTTTTCCCAAAATGGACGCAGTGTGTGCGATCCTAGGGAGCCGACGATGGCGTACGCGACATGACCGTCACGCGAGTGCTTAAACACGTCGAGGATTGCTTCGAAGGCTTGCTTTGTCCCGATGTAGCTCGCCGCGATCGCCGCTTCCATCCGCACAATCGCATTGGTATCGTTGGCTGAGCGGTTCAAAAGGCTGGCGGCATCCTCAAAGAGCGGATGCCAGTATCGCAGTTGGTGGGTCGCCGCGGCTCGGGCATGGTGGTCATCGCAGTCGAGCAACTCGCCGAGCACGCGCGTCCCACTGACAAACTCGGCACGAGTGTGCTGCGCAAGCGCCCCACGGCCACCGAGCTCTACGAGCCCAATCCATCGGTAGGTCCAAATCGCTTCGATCTGATGATGCCGAAACCGCGGATCGGATGGATCGAGTTTAACAACCCAAGCGTCGAGCGCAGTTTTGACGTCGGCAAGGTTTCGCGAGTGCAGTTCGCGCTTCGCCCAGTCGCGGATACGATACTCGGGCCGCTTGAGCAAATCGAGCAGTTCGTCGATCGACGCACCGTCGATCTTCTGCAGGTCTTGCAGAGGCTTGCCTTTGGTGGTGATCCGCCAAATCCGTCCTGAGTGCCGGTCACGACGCGGGTCACGCAGTGAATACTGCGCGTGACCTTTGACTGGGTTGTACCAGTCGCAAACGTACAGGGCGCCGCGCGGACCCCATTGTAAGTCCACAGGAATGAAGCTCAGGTTGGTCGAGAAAAGTAGGTCGCTGACGTACTGTTCGTTGTATCCGAATTCGCCTTCGACCCATTCGTGAATCTCGATACGGTTGGTTGGCTTGTAGCGGACCTTGATGAAGTCGCCTTGCAGTTCCTCAGGAAAAGTCGCAAAGTCGACAAACTGATGACCGCACACGCCCGAATACGCCTGCAGTCCTTTCGGCGAAGGGTGCTGCTGCGGAAACGGCGGGTCGAGCGAATGAAAGGCGGCTGCATAGACCGGGTGACTGGCCATATGCTGGCCCCAATCGTCAAATGTCACGCCCCATGGATTGGTGCTGTGATACGTTCCAAAACTGATCAGCCGATGCGTTCGCGGCTCGAAGCGGAACCAACCGCTGTTCTGCTGCCGAACTGGGCCGTAGGGCGTTTCGACTTGCGAGTGATGAAAGATCGATTCACGGAAGATAAGATTACCGTCCGGCGTCCACGTAAGATCGTGCAAACTGTGATGCGAATCTTCGGTGCCGAAACCTGACAGCACGATCTCGTGCACGTCGGCGCTGTCGTCACCATCGGTGTCTTTCAAGAACGTCAAATTCGGCTGCTCGGACAGATACACTCCGCCGTCACCGAATTCGAATGACAGCGGTATCTGCAGATCGTCGGCAAAGACCGTCGACTTGTCCGCACGGCCGTCGCCATCGGTATCTTCCAGAATCACCAGCTTGTCGTTCGGCTCGTTGCCGGGGTAGACGTGTGGATAGGTCGTCGAGCAACTGACCCACAACCGCCCGCGCGGATCCCAGCGCATCTGGATCGGATTGGCGATATCAGGGAATTGCTCCTCGCCGGCGAACAAGTTCAATTCGAATCGAGGATCGATCTTGAACGCCTTCTGTTCCTCGGCTGCCGACATCCAGCGGTTCGCGCCTCGGCTCTGTTTCGTCTGTGGCAGGAGAGGAATGTTCGAGTCGTCGATCTTTGCAGGAACATCCCTTCCTTGTGCGAGATCCCAAATCCGCCGATCGCGATTGGCGACCAGCATATCGAAGTTGCGCATGGCTGGCAGGAAATCGAGATATCCGTAGCTCTTGTTTCGGCCACCCGTGTAATAAAAAGTGTTCACAGGACGAAAACGGCGAAAGAACTGCCTGTTCTTATCCACAATGATCTCACGAATCGACTGGTTCACTTCCGGCGGGTCTTCGCCGAATACTTCGTGGAAAAGGGAACTGGCGAACAGCTGGTCTCCTGCCTGGGTCAAATGGACACCGTTGATCGTCAGATCCGAACCTGGACTTTGCAACTCGCGCTGCGTGTCATTGAACACGCTGGCGAAACCGATGCGCTGCTCACGCGCCACGTCGCGCATCACAGCGGTGTAAAGCTCAAGCCTCGCATTGTTCAAATCGGCCGCGGCGACACCTTCGATGTTCTCGTTGGCGATCGGCGAGATCAACACAATCTGTGGCGCGGTCTGACCGTTAAAGGCTTTGGTCTTCAAGTTGGCAACATAGTCAGTCAGCTTGCGGCGAAACGTATCGAGTCCTGCCGGGCCTGCAAATGATTCGTTAAAGCCGAACGCCGCGAAGATCACGTCGGCCCGCTCGTGCATCAGATGCTGTTCGGTATCGGCGAAGTTGGCGGGTCGTGGTTGGACGTCGATCTCGTCCGCCGACCACGCGAGATGCCGCACGGCCAGCTCGTGCTTGGGAAACTGCTGGTGGAGCATCGCCTCGAATTGTCCGAACTGTCCAGAGCGTTCCAGCAGAGTGTTGCCGATCAAAGCGATGCGGCTCTTGGGTTTCAGCTCCAACGGCAGCGTGGTGGTCGATGGCTCGGTGGTCACGGCGCGTGGAGCGGTGTTTTCGTAGATGGCGTACTTCGCGAAAGCAGGATCGTGAGGGGGATCCGGCGCGCCTGTTGGTCTGTTCTTTGCATCCTCGACTGTCGGCGCAGGCCGCGTCTTACGCTGTTGGACGGCCACGGCACGGATCGGCGCGGCGGCCAGACTGTGGGGAACGGGCTTTCCCGCCGCCCAATGAATTCCGTTGAGGAACAATCGCACGAAATTCGGGTCGGCGAACGTCTTGGGATGTCCCAGAGTCGTCACGAAGACTCGGCCTCCCCACTGGTTCTTCCACGTCCAGGCGACGTCTTGGGTCATCGTCTTCTTCAGGTGATGTGTACCGAATGCGTTTCTGACCTCCCCAACCTTTTTTGCACTTCCCGTCCCGCGCAGCAGCACGGTTGCATCCTTTGGGATCTTGGAAAGATACAGAGTTCCGGCTGCAGTTTGCGGTTTTTTGAAGTCGACACGATTCAGGATTTCGTGCTCTCCCGCTGCGACGACGGTCGTTGATCCAGCAAGATGCATGAAGTACTTCGACCCCAATACATCTCTGCCGAACCCATCATTCCATTTTGAATTCGGGGTTTCCCTTGGGTAGGAAAACGCATGTGTGCTCGTACGAAATGCCACGACAGGCTTGCCTTCCTTTACATAGTCTTCGATCAATTTCAGCTGATCGTTTGGCAGCGTTAGGAACCGCATGAAAAACACTGCCACGTCGGCGTCCTTTAAGGCGTCGAGGCCATCGATACCCTTTTCATTCCGTTCCGGATTCCCGTCCGGTAGAACCACCGTTGTCCGAAAGCCGGACGCCTCAAGCTGCTTAGCCAACCCTGGCATCGTCGCGGCAGGGCTGTAATGCGTCGTACCAACCACGAACACCGCGTGAGGCTTGTCTGCCAGCGCAGACGCCGTCAAGAGCGAACACAGCAGCAGCAAGAGCATCAATCGCTGGAGATGCGTTAGGATTGTCCTAGGAATTACTGTCTGATAGTCGCCATTCGCTCCGCGAAAGGAACGTGCTATCGCGGAACGAAAGGGGACAATAAAAGATCGAACACTGCTTAGCGGGTTGGGCCGCGCAAGAACAAACCATTTCGATGTCACGTTTATCTGTTGCATGAGTGCTTTCCCTTTGATCGCCAGCGTGGCAATCCGCCTGGCCTTTGAACTTCATTTCACACTGGTACTTTTTTGTAGCCTGTTGGTTTACTGCCGCAGTCAATATCGGTCATTCCACAGGCTCTTTGCCAAGCCAACGGCAGGCGTTCTCGATCACCTTAATCATTTCGAGTTGCTTGAAGACAGGATACGTTTCGTGGCCGGGGCGGAAGTAGAAGACCTTGCCTTTGCCGATATTCCACACCATCCCACTACGAAAGCGCTCGCCGAGTTCCCACGTCTCTTCAAAGATCACCTCGTCTGGATCGGGCACATGAAACGGCTCGTTATACATCTCCGTTCGGGAGACCTGGAATGCCGTGGGCAGACCTTTGGCGATGGGGTGCCCGGGCGACTTGACCGTGATCGTGCTCGGCTTGCCATCAGGCCGGTAGTCCGGGAAGCAACACCAAGGCAAGTGAATCAAACCGTGATAATCGTTACGACTTTTCTTGTAGCCGAAGTAGGCAGGCGTCAACACTCCGCCATGGATGGGCACCGTGAATTCGCGTGGTGGAGCAACGGTTTCGATGGTGAGTTTCTTGCCATTGGCGTGTTCTGCCAGATGTTTGCGTCCATCTTCGATGCTCCGCCAGTTCATCGCTTCGACAAACGGCCTTGCCCAATGTGCCGAATGCAACGCGACCAGGTCGAGATCTCCGCGTCGGATGTAGTCAACAATGCGCTGCGCATTTTCCACCGACACCTTGTTTTGACGAACATGCCCCCACCAGACGATCACATCGGCCCATTCGAGGTTGCCGGCCGAAAGTCCTTGGTCCGGATCGTCGAGTGCAGTCGAACGCAACTCCAGGTCATCCGTGGACGATTTCAATCGTGCGACAATCTCGTTGCCGAGGAAGTTGTCGTACGCTTCCTCTTGACGCGGTTGGCGTTCGTCCCAAACCAGCACATGAATTGGTTCGGCCCGCAATGTCGTTGCAGTTGTTGCGATGCAGGCAATGATCCAGGTGAATTGAAGGCGTGACGTTCTCATCTTTCTTTTACCATCCCATTCAAGAACTGTAATGAGGCACCAGGGCCTGTTGCAAACGTGTGCACAACAGGCCGAGCGACGAAACTGAAATCGAACCGTACACGAACGCGTCCATCGCTTAGCCTGTTGTGCTGTTGTTTGCTGGCCCGCGTCTTCCCTATGTTACTCCAGAATAAGCATTCTGGAAGCCATCTGGTCCACCAACGTGAGTCACGCTTCGCATGGCGAAACAGGAATGAAAGTGGCCGCCGTCGAGAGGCTTGTCTCGGTAGGACCAAGATCTTGAGTGTCGCGCATCCAGGCGGGGGCGCTTGCGTAAAAGAGAGAACGACTAGACTTTGGCAAAACTGACAACAATACAAGCAATAACATCTCCGAGGCAAAGAGAATCTGACAGCCGGAAGATCTCAGTGTAGGCCGGTAACAAGGAGCGTTAGCGACGCACTTCCGGCGATGGAAACCACTTATTTCGACGCATTGCCGGAACTTCGCTTCGCTAGTTCGCGGCCTACAAGTGCTCAATGCATGAAGAACAACTGGCCATTTAGTGCCGATAGACAAAGCTGTATCGCCAGCAGGTTTCATGATGGCTATCTCTTCTTGAAAACCTCCGCGACGGCCGGTTTGGTAACTTTTCCCATCGCGTTGCGAGGCAGAGAATCGACGACCAGAAGTTGATGGGGAATCTTGTATTTGGAAAGTCGATCACGGCACCATGGTCGAAGCGACTCCAAGTCCAACTCCTGCTTGTCGTTTAGAACCACTGCCACGGCAACGGCTTCGCCCCACGTATCGTCAGATACGCCGACAACGGCGCATTCTCGGATTGCGGGATGTTCGAGAAGCGCGGCTTCGATTTCCAATGCCGAAAGTTTGTAGCCACCGCTCTTGATGATATCGACGGACTGACGACCCATGATCCGGTAATAGCCGTTTTCACAGAACGCGATGTCGCCGGTTCGAAACCAACCGTCATCAAATGACTTGGAGGTCACGTCGGGAAGATCCCAATACTCTCCAAAGACGGCCGGACCCCGAACTTGGATTTCGCCCGGCTCGCCATCGGCCGTTACCAGTTCTCCCTGCTCAGACTTAAGTCTGAGCTGAACGCCTGGCAAGGGTTGACCGACGGTTCCTGGCAGCCGCGCGCCGTCGTAGGGATTGGAAAGGGCCATACCGATCTCTGTCATTCCATAGCGTTCTAACAGCTTCTGTCCGGTCAACGCGGTCCAGGTCTCGTGGACGCTCGACGGCAGTGCGGCCGAGCCGGAGACCATCAGGCGCATCTTGGCAAATCCGGCGACGATTCGGGCTCGATTCTCTTCCGACGACGCTTCAAGAGCCTGGATCAGCTTTACATAGATCGTGGGGACCGCCATGAACACCGTGTAGGCGTCGGCGGCAACACGATCCAGAATGGTGTCGATATCAAAATGGCCTAGCGGCTCGATCGTGGCACCCGACCAAAGCGCGCATGAGACGACGTTGATGATGCCGTGAATATGGTGCAGCGGAAGGAACAGCGGGATGCGATCGGTCGTTTGCCACGCCCACGCCTGAACGAGTGCCACGATCTGTGATTGAATATTTGCGTGGGTCGAGACAACGCCTTTCGGCTTGGCGGTCGTGCCGCTGGTATACAAGATCATTGCGCGCCGTTGTAGCTCGACGTCGGGCAGCGCGACGACGGGCAGGTCGCTCGCCACCGACACGTCAGGCACCTTATCGATAACGAGGAGGAAAAGTCCAAGTCGCTGGCAAAGCGAATCGACCTTCTCCACCAATCCACGTGGCGCGACGACACAACGCGACACCGAGTCGGCTAGCGCGTGTTCCAGCTCCGGTTCAGTGGCCGACAAGCTCAGAGGAACGGCCACGCCACCAGCGCGCCAGATCGCCCATTGGACTGCGACGTAGTCGAATCCGGCCGGCACCAAGAACGCCACACGCGTTTCCTGCAAGTCATTCTCGTCTTTCAAGAGCACCGTCGCCAACGTGGCCGAGCGTTCAAGTAGCTCGTTGTACGTTCGCTCGCCGGAATCGGATCGGAGTACGACGGCATTGGAAAACGTCCGTGCGCGGGCAATCAGGGGAAGCTCTGGCATAAGAATGTCTCACACGAGCAATCGTATCACCATAAATACAAACGAGGGACCCAGCAGACAACCGAGCCCGGTGTAGAACGTCGCGGTCATCGCGCCGTACGGCACCAGCTTCGAGTCGGTGGCCGCCAGTCCTCCTGCAACACCACTGGTGGTCCCCATCAATCCACCGAAGATTAAGGCAGATCGTGAGTTGTCGAGTCCGATGAATCTCGCAACCAGCGGTGTCGTTGTCATGACCAAAATCGACTTGATCAACCCGATCGCAACGCTCAACGCGATCACCTCCGATGTGGCTCCCAACGCGGTACCCGTCACTGGTCCGACGATATAGGTCGCTGCACCGCCGCCAATCGTCGTCAGGCTGACTGCATCACGGTAACCAAACGAATAGGCCACACCAGCTCCCACAAGAAACGACATGAGGACTCCCACCAAGAGTGAGACGATTCCGCTGATTCCCGTCTTACGGAATTCATCCATCCGCACGCCGAATGCCGTCGCCACGATCGCCAGATCGCGGAGCATCGAACCGCCCATCAAGCCAATTCCAGACAGTACTTCGATATCGGCAATTCCCTTCTTGCCACCGGTGATGATCCCGCCGACGTACGCCAACAAGAGCCCGATCAAGATCGCAATTGCCGAACCGTGCACGCGACCTCGCGTGAGACGTTCGGACAGGAAATATGAAACCCAGACCGTCACGCCAATCACGGCAAAGGAAGTGATCAGTGAATACTTCGTCCAGATACCGTCCAGCGAATCGAACAACTCCATCATGGCTCTTCTTCAGACTCCGTGATGACTTCCGATGGCGGCACAGATCCAAGACGGCTGATCAGTGGCACCAATGCAAAACTGATGATGACGACGAGAACGCCGGCCAAGATCGCCAACGGACCACCTTTGATGGCGGCGATGACGTTCTGACTGGCCGCCATCGCCACCACGATTGGAATATAGATGGAACTCCAAAAGAGGATTCCCTGCCGGCTGGGTGGTGGTAAACGCCCCGACCGCTGCAAGGTGTCGCAAACCAGAATCAGCAACAACATGGCAATGCCGACACCGCCAACGTTGGCGTCTACACCGACAAGCACGCCAAGAAGTCTTCCCAACACCAGTCCAACAATCAGACAGATCGATAACAGGGCTGTTCCGTAGATCGCCATTCGAATTCCAGCATTGGCTCGCGTAAGAGTCTGTCGTGCCGCAAACCGTCATCGCCTAACGGAGCAGAAACGGTCCGACAATCACATCAAATAGCCAAGACATAGCGCGGACATAGATGACCCCGAGGGCGGCGACCGCAATCGGAATCGCCACAAGAAAGAGTAGCAATAAGATCCCATCGAATCCAATCGCCCGGGCAAAACCAGCGGCAAGAGCCACAATGGTGGTCACATGAAAGAGCGTTGACAACCGAAATTGTTGCTTGGCGAATGTCATTTGGGCCAGATACCAAAGCTACCGAGGCGAGTCCCAATCGACTCACCATGAGTTGCAGTAGCGTACCAATTTGTCTTTGCAGATACAAGCTTCTGGTGACTTTGGTCCACTGTTACCGTGGCCTATGGCTTTGTCATCTTGATCAAATGCCACAGGCCGAGCGGAACGCCAATCAACAGTCCGACCAGAGTCAGCAAGCTTGTGCCGAAGTGGTTGTCGAGCCATGTGCCGATCACGGCGGGGATGACCATTTCGAGCGCAACAGTTGTGATTCGTGCAGCCCACTGCACACCACGCGCGATCGCACCCGTGTCCGCCGGGCGATGTTTGAGCTGCTGGACAACGACCAGCTGATCGGGCACGTCGGATGAATGCTCTAACATGAGATCCTGATCGGCGAGTTGCTCACGGATGCGTTCAAGTTCACTATTGATGTCGTCAGACGTTTGATCAATGAACAGATCAGAAATGAGGCCGATGCAGAGCCTACGCGTCCCATGTTCGAACGTCAATTCATTCAGTTGCTCACGGACCGTTCGAAGATCGAGCCCGTTGTTGGTCAGGAAGTCAGTCATTACGCACTCATTCTGACTTATTTTTCGTGTGATACAAGAAACCCTCGCCTGGCTGGCTGTAGCGCGAAGCACCGGAGTGTATGATTCAAAACACGACAACTCATTCACAGATCTAGTCGTTCACGAACTTGTAGGGACAATAAACAGTGATCGTCAACAACAAGCGAGCATCCGTAGTAATAGCAGTCTTTGTTCTTGGACTCGTGAATGCCGGTGTGTCGGCGACAGAGCTCGCAGACGCTACCGCAGTCGCCAAGGTGACGCAGATCGTTGCTCATCGCGGCGCAAGTGCCGAACGGCCTGAATGCACGCTGGCCGCCATGCGACGGGCGATCGAAGTCGGGGCAACTGCGGTAGAGGTTGATATCCGTACCAGCAAAGACGGGCAGTTGTTCATTCTGCACGATGCCATGCTGGACAGAACGACCGATGAAAAGGGTCCGGCCAACGCGTTGACGCTCGCCCAACTTCAGCAACTCGATGCCGGATCGTGGTTTCATGCAAAGTATCGAGGAGAGCGGATTCCATCGCTAATGGAAGCGGCCACGCTGTGCCGCGGGAAGATTGACTTGTTGCTGGACTTGAAGGAACAGGGAGACGAATACGATCGCAATGTTGTTCGCGTGATTCGCGCGTGCGGTGATTCCAACCGGACGATCGTCGGCGTGAGGAGCGTCACGCAAGCAAAGCGATTCCGCAAGTTACTGCCGGAAGCAAAACAACTGGCACTGATCCCGGCAGTTGACGAAATTGAAGCGTTTGCGGAAGCGGGTGTCGACTGCATTCGTCTTTGGCCGCGTTGGCTGGGCGAGAACGATGAACCAGTGAAACGGATTCGTGCAGCCACCAAGCAACTTCATCTCAACGGAAGTATGGGTGGGCTGGATGAAACTCGGGCACTGCTCGTTCACCAGCCCGATTCGCTGTCGTCCGATCATCCGCGGAAGCTAAAGGACACACTGCAGAAGATTGCAGGCGGCCAGCGTCTTCGAGAGAGATCGATACCAAAGACACCGGCTCCACAATAATGGCCATCACGCTCCACCGTGACGAGCCTTCCCTGCCGCTCAACGATATCGTGAAACCGTTGAACAGATATTCTGAATGGTATCAAGCTGGATGTCCCGCATCGTAACCCTCGTCACGGTGGAGCAAGACGGTGTCTGTGGTCAACAGGCTGCTACTGGAAGACGTGTTTCGGCATCGGTGCGACGTCGCGGAGTTGAGGTGCAAAGTCCATCTGGGCCAACACATCTCGATCGAGGTCAATACCAGGTGCGATTTCAATCAGTTCGAGTCCGCGGTTGGCCAGGCGAAACACGGCCCGCTCCGTCACATACAGCACTTCTTGCCCGACTCTGCGCGCACGATCGGCGCTAAACGAAACTTGCTCAACCTTGTCAACGAATTTTCGCGTGCGCCCCTCGCGGACAACGCTTAGCCGATTGCCTTTCACTGCAACCCGCAATCCGCCAGCCGTAAATGCTCCACAAAAGACGAGGCGTTTGGCAGTTTGCGTGATGTTCACAAATCCGCCAACACCGGCCAGTCGCGTTCCGAACTTCGAGACATTAACATTGCCATGCCGGTCGATTTGAGCGGCGCCCAGTGCGGCGAAATCCAGTCCACCACCGTCGTAGAAATCGAACATCGCCGGCTGATCGATAATCGCTTGAGGGTAGACACTAGCACCAAACGCCAGGCCACCGGCTGGCATACCACCGTAAGGACCACTCTCGACGGTCAATGTAACTCGATCAAGCAGACCGCGCTGGGCGGCAATCCGCGCGATCCCTTCGGGCATACCGATTCCCAAATTGCAGATCGCTCCCTCGTGCAATTCATCGCAGGCACGCGCCGCGATCAGACGCCGAGCGTCCAGCGGCATCGGCTCGGCGGAATCCAAGCCTGCCGGCGCACCTGCCGGCTGCGGGGAACAAAACGATGGGCTACATTCTCCAAACGTTTGTTCGTGTTCGTGCTCTTCAGCCACCACAATGTGATCGACCAACACACCGGGCACGTGTACTGCGTGCGGCGGAAAGGGACCATCAGAGACGCTTTTGACTTGGGCAATCACCAGGCCATCGTGGTTGTGTGCGGCCTGGGCAATCGGCAGCACTTCACCGATCATGACTTCACCTTCCATGCTCAAGTTGCCAAACGGATCCGCCTGGTTAGCGCGAATCAGTCCGACATGAATCGGCATGGCCTTGTACCACAGCCATGTGTTGCCACCCAATTCAACGCGTTGGACAAGACCTTCGTCGGGGGTTTGCGCGTTGAGCCGGCCGCCCTGGTGGATTGGATCGATGAAAGTATCCAGTCCGACGTGGGTGATGCAGCCAGGTCGCCCCGCCGCAATATCTCGATAGAGTTGGCAGATCACGCCTTGGGGAAAATTATAGGCCTCGATCTTCCCCTCGATTGCCAGTTGGCCCATTCGCGGCGCGAGGCCCCAGTGTCCGCCGATGACTCGTCTGACGAGGCCCTCGTAAGCCAGATGATTCAAACCGCGCAGGTCGCCATCGCCTTGGCCTGCACCGTACAACAGGGTGAGGTCGCGAGGCTCCTGCGTGCTCTTGAATCGACGCTCCAACGCGATCAGCAGCGTTTCCGGCACCGCAGCGCCGATCAGCCCGCTAGTCGCAACGGTTTGACCGCTGCGAACACGGGCCGCGGCGTCGCTGGCATCGCAGAGTTTACGATCGATTGGATTCACGGTCCCCACCATCCACCATTGACGTGAATCGTCTGGCCTGTGATGTAGGACGCCAAATCGCTGCAGAGAAACAAAATAACTCCGGCAATTTCTTGCGGTTCGGCAAATCGTCCCAGCGGCACGGATTTCAACATGCCAGCACGAAACTCTTCAGGAATCGTTAGCCCCATGCCAGCCTCGACAACCCCCGGGGCGACAGCGTTGACGGTAATCCGCCGACTGGCCAACTCGCGGCTCAGAACCTTGGTCAATCCTACGATGCCGGCCTTGGCCGCTGCATAATTGGCCTGGCCATAAATACCCAACGCAGCCGACACGGACGACATGCTCACAATCCGGCCGCCATCGCTCAACGGCCCGATCGCAGCCTGACAGACGTTGAAGACGCCGGTCAGATTCGAATCAATCACTGCCTGCCATTCTTCGAGCTTCATGTTCTTGGCAGTTCGGTCGCGCAAAATACCGGCATTGTTGACGACAATGTCCAAACGCCCGAAGCGGGCGACAGTCTGTTCGATCATCGATTTCACAGCTTCGGCAGCACGCACGTCTGCTTCGATCACCGCACCGTGTTCGCCCCAGTCGGCCGCGGTTTCCTCGGCACGTTGCAGATTAACTCCCGCCGCGTCAGCCAGATAATTGACAACGACATCAGCCCCTGCATCGCGCAGCAGACTAGCGGTCGCTGCACCTAGCCCCTGCCCTCCACCGGTGACAAGTGCGGTTTTGCCGGAAAGGTCGATCGGTATCACGCGTTACGCTCCGAGTCATTAGAAAGCTTGTATCAGGTTCTACTTAACAAATGAGTCAAAGTCATTCTGCGTGCTGATCGGCTTCTCCAAAGAAGATCGCAGGCGATTTCGAGCGGCGACGCGTTCGAAATCAACGTCGCCCAGATTCAGGACCTGTGAACCGAGTGATCTGGACACGCCGCCGAACGGCGTACCGCTCGGCGTACGAATCACGATCGGGTCGTGCTTGGCACCGAGCCATCCTCCGTATTCGCCCGCTTGAAGCGTACCATTGTCCACGAGAGGATACGGCAAGTGCTCGCCGATCTGAATACCAGACGTCGCGGTCGCGATCGGATTGAACTCGCCACGGAATTCAACAGGCGCGTTGAGCTTCGGGTCCCACGTTTCGTGATGGCTCATGCCACCCCATGCGTACACGATGATGCACGCCTTGGCGTGTCGCCGGTTCTCCGGACTTGGGCTGGCTGCCGAACTCTGCAACCGCAATAACGACGGTAGCGTGAGCCCACCGAAGGCGGCCGACGTAGCCAGCATGTCGCGACGCGAAAACTCTCGCACAACGTTGCTGATCCCGTGAAGTTCGTTGTTCATGGCATCCATTGTGGGGTGGTGTGTGCGGGAATGAAGCATCTGCTTACGGAAACTATCGACAAATCGAGGATACACGTCAACTCGCAAGCAGCCGAATGCCTCGATTACGGAATCCTCGGCTACGAAACTACTTGGAATCCGTGCTGACAGACGGACCCACCCTTGGAACCTCAGATTTCGACGGGAAAAATCAGCTGTCGGGCTCAGTCCGAGATTATTCCTAAGCCCTCAATACCCGCACAACCGATGAAATCGATACGACTAGAGTAGTCTACCCAGTCCAACGAAGGAACTTTCAATGGATCCCGCAATAGATCCTCGCCGGCTCATCGCCCTCTCCGTCCTCGCGACGGCTTACTTGCTGGTGGCCTCCGCGATTTCTGCTGACGAACCGCAGCGCGACGACGAGCGGACGACTCGGCAAGTTGCGGATGAACCTAGATTGCTCGACAACGAAGTCTGGTTCGCACATGTTTTTGCGGCAGAGGCGGAATCGCCAAGTGACCGAATCGTGCCACAAATCACAGTGCCGCCAGGTCCAGCGCCGGAAACCCGTCCCCGTGTGGATCCGCGAGAGGATCCCGTCTTGCCTCCAGTCGTTCAACCGACCATCGACGACGACGACTCACAACCACCCATCGTCGTCGCCCCCAACATCACCGCACGCGACGCCGCGCCAACGGACGAACCTCGCTTTACGTTGTTCCGCCGGTCTCGTTCCCGAGCGAGCTTTGCGCGACGTCGCAGGCCAATTGCGGTGCTTGGAGACTCGCTAGCTGACACAGGGCAGATGAATCTGCAATACACAGTCCTGGACAAGAGCACATGGCCGGCCACGCCAATGGCGGCCTCTGCATCGATCGACATTCCGCTAACTGCCGCCGCCACGCGGAGAAGGATTTCCAAGAACAGTAGCGTGTTGCCAACGGATCGCCTGATATTCTCGTATCATCATTTTCACAACGCCCTCGCTGTCGAAACGACGCACCCCATTGCTGGTGACACGCGGAACATCTTAAACCTGGATCGGATGACAATTGGGTTCGAAAAGATATTTTTTGATGGACAATGGGCGATCGACGTGCGGTTGCCAGCGATGAGTCGCTTCGACACCGCGACAACGGATTTCACACTAACCAATGGCCGGCTCGGTAACACGTCCCTCCTGCTCAAGCATCTTTGGTATGAAGCGGATGCGATTGCTTTGGGAGTGGGAGTGGGGATCGACACGCCGACCGGCAGCGATGGCCATGTCGTGTTGCCAAACACCGAAGTTGTCGTTGCCAACGATGCATACCACGCGCTTCCCTATCTGGGTCTGCTGTTTACACCGACAGACAACTGCGTGGTCCAGGCATTCGCACAGCTGGACATTCCGCTCAACGGTAACGAAATCGAGGTACTTACGCCCTCTAATGGCAGTTTTTTGGGACAGTTCGACGAACGGGAATTGCTGTTCCTCAGTCTCTCGGCGGCACACTGGCTTTATCAGAATCCCGACGCCTCGTATTTGAAAGGGCTGGCGGCGCTGCTCGAGCTGCACCATACGACGTCACTGGACGACAGCGACCGCGTCACGATCAACGCACTAGCCGATTCCTATGACCTGCGCGATTCTGCAAATGCTTACAACAACCTGAACATGGCGATGGGCGTGCAGGCTCAAATCGGGTTGACCGAGTTTCGTGCCGCGGCGGTCCTCCCGTTGCTCGATGGCGCGAATCGGCCGTTCGACGCCGAATTCCTATTTCAAATCAATCGGCACTACTGACGCAGAGCTGAACATCGAACTTCGGACATTCAACTTCGAACATTCAACTTCCTATTTCCTACTTCCTCATTCCTACTTCCATCATTCAGTCGTTCGACGTTCGATGTTCCCTAATGTTTGCCACAGCGGCGTTCTTTGCTGGGAAGGACCTCCAGACATGTAGTCCACCAGCCTGTGACGATTGCTTCAATGAACTCCTCGGGCAAACGCTCGCCGGCCATCTCTGCGGCGAGACGCTGATAATCGTAGTGCACCGGCGCGAATTCGACGCGAAACTCCCCGTTTTGCTCTTCCAGCAGCGCATAGAAAACGTGGTTCGCGCCGTCGTTTTCTGGCCGCCCTAATGCGCCAACGTTGACGAAGTGGCGGCCTTCCCCAAGCGGTCGGTGCCACTTAATGCCGGTGTGGGTTGCGGCAATCACATCAGCGTAATGTGCTTTGGCCAATGACGACAGGAAATGCGTCGATGTCGTCGATTCCCAGAGAAATTCGTTCGTCTTGCGCGGACTGCCGTGGCAAAGCAACAAGGCAAGCGGCCCCAGTTCGTAACGGATTTCCTTGGGCAAGTCGCAGAGGAAGGCGCGATTCGAATCGGATGTATTGGCCAGCGTGTAATCGTAGCTAAGCTGCGCGAAGTGGTTGTCACGCGGATCCGTATAGCCACACTGACAGTCATCCAAAGCGTTGCCGATAGAATCGTCGTAATTGCCCTGAACGCAGGCGATGTTATGGTCATGCAACAATGGGAACACACGATTCGGATGCGGGCCGAAGGCACCCATATCGCCGAGACAGAACATCGCGTCGACACCGCGTGCGTGCGCGTCGCTGATGGCGGCTTCGAGCGCCAAATAGTTGTTGTAGATGCCGCCGAAGCAGGCGATTCGATGCGTCATGGATCCCGCTGGCTCGGTGGCGATGTCATGCCGCGCTCAACTTACCAGGCCTTTGGTGACGAGCATAAACACGTCCTCAAGCGTTGGTTCTTTTTCGCCAAAGCTACGAATGCCGACGCCCTGACCGATCAACTGATTTAGCAAACTGGCAACACCGTCATCGTCCGTTTCCAGTTCGACGGTGGCCATGTGATCGTCAATTTGAATGTCACGAGTGATTTCCGCACTGCGCAGAATGGTCAGCCCTAAGTCCATCTTGTCGGTAAATTTGACAACCACGATCCGGTTACCGCGAATTCGACGGTGTACGTCGTCGATCGGACCGTGCATCAACAACTGGCCACGCTCGATAATACCAATCGATGTACAACAATCGGCCAGCTCCGTCAAAATGTGACTGGAAATCAGAATGGTCTTGCCCATCCGCCGTAGTTCTTTGAGCAGCGCTTTGACTTCGACTCGGGCACGTGGGTCGAGACCGCTAGCCGGTTCGTCTAAGATCAAGACCGGAGGATCATGTACCAACGTTTTCGCCAAACACAGGCGTTGCTTCATACCGCGAGACAGACCATTGACAAAATCGTCTCGTTTGTGCGCCAAATCCAAGAGTTCCAGCACATCATTGATCACACGTTTGCGTTGCGTGCGTCCGATCCGATAAGCCACGGCAAAGAAATCCAGGAATTCCCATACCTTCATGCCGTCGTAAACGCCAAAGTTGTCCGGCATATAGCCGACACTTTGTCGGACACTCATGGGATCTCGGGTTACACTGAACCCGTTGACGATGCCCTCCCCGCGACTGGCCTTCAGCAACGTCGCCAGAAACCGAATTGACGTGCTCTTGCCGGCACCGTTGGGTCCGATGAACCCGAACATCTCACCCGCCTCGATCTTCAAATTCAGGCGCTCGACGGCGGTAAAATCGCCGTAGTCCTTGCCAAAGTCGATCAGTTCGATCATATCTGCATTGCCATCGGGCTAATTGTCACTGGGTTTCGAGTCACTGGGTTTCGAGTCATCGGCCCCGTCGTCGGTGGGCTTTTCGTCGCCCTTGCCGTCTGCGTCCTGTTCAGTTCCGGCATTACCCTGGGCGGCATTACCCTGGACGGCATCATCCTGGTCGGGGTCTTCTAGGTCTTTTTCGTCGAGCTTGCGTTCCTTTTCATCGGTCAAGTCCGCCTTGCAATTGACATCCCGAACGGCGGGCGACATCGGGGCACGACGCAAGTGCACGACGAACAACGTTCGGCGCATGACTTGAGCCGCACTGGGACGAATGGTCATGCCGGGTATTTCGTCATCGGAATAGGCGATCAATCGGACTTCACCCTCGTCCAGTGTCAGCCCTTGGCTGGCCAGTTCGACCAGTTGGCCGATCGAAACTTCGCCGGCGCGTGTTTTACGGCACCAATGCTTGATTTCAGCGTCTACCAAGCGGCCATCCGGCGGCTGATCTGGTACTCCGTCAATGTCAACGAGATTAAACTTGTCCGATAGTTCAGGATCGCCAGCGGCTTCACGTCGATCAATTACCTTGTTGTGATTTGCATCGAGCCGCTCCAGCAACGCTTTGGCCTGTCTGTTGTAACTGAGCGTGGCCAGCGCGTCATCCCATTGCGGCAACTGGTTGGTGCCCGAGGGCAGATCAACAAACGTGAGCGGTGCAAATGATCCCGCCTTCAAATCGCCGACCCAAGCCGCCTGGACCGGTCCGTCAACGCGAGCGCCTGCTACACGTCTCGGCTGTCCACCTCGAAGGATCCCGGCACCTTTAAGACTGAACTTTGAACCGTTATTGATCTGAAAGCCCTGCGTGTCGTTTCCGGTCAACGAAAACACGCCACCTAAATCGGCATGTTGCTCGCAGTGCATATAGCCGATGCTATTCGAAATAACTTGTATTCCACCAAACCGTAAATTGCCTTCGCGGTGCATCGTCACAGTATGGACAGACTCGCCCGTATCGGGCCTGAAATCGATTGAACCGAACGGCTGGGCGACTGCCGAATTGTCGTCAAAGACAAAGTCGTAGCCCGTTGACAGGGACGTATACAGGGCGGAATACCGCGTGACGTGAGCACGAGGATAGTCGCCGTGAACTTCCGCCACCACGACTTCGGTAACACTACGAGCGAACCCAATGTCCAACTGCGCGGTTCGAGCAACGACAAAGGCGCCCACAATCGCAATCACCGGGGCCGCCATCCACGCCCATTCAACTCGACCAATCATGCGAAACAGCCCCCAATTCACGGGCGCCAGGATCAGAAGGTACAGAGCCAGAACGCGTAACACAAAACCGCTTTGCGGAATCGAAATACCGGCCGCGTCTTCCAGCGATTGCCGTGCCGCGTCTGAGGCACCGCTGCGGTCATTCCAAGCTCCCAGGCCATAGTTAAGGCGGGAAGGATAGCCATCGAAATGCCAATTGCCTTCTGCAGAATTTGATGACCTCATAGCAACAGAGTTATCTGCGGTTCGTGGATCACTTACCGCAGCAGTATCCGACGCCTCTAAGGCGTGCAGGTTCTTCTCTTCACCAGGCTCGACGGCAGCTGAGTTCCTGGCAAGGGCATGACCGATGTCACGAGTGAAATACCGCTGGGTGGTAACCAATCGTGGATCCTTGGCGAGAACACCAGGAAAATCCTTCCAAACAGTATTCAGCAACTCCAGCCCTGTGTTGTTGCCAATGAACTCGCGGCGAGGTCTTCTCAGCAGACAAGCGTTAAAGAAACTGTCGTAACTGGCCCCCCATTGCATGAAGTAACGATCCGTCAGCGAGAACGACGAAACCACAATTCGCCCCTGTCCAATCCGTCGCTCAAGCACCAGATTGGCCGTATTGGCCAGCGGGACAGCGTCCGGGTGTTGGTGTAACGCGACACCAATCATCGGGGTCTGTGGCAGTACCTCCAATCTGCGTGTACGCCCGGATCGTGGATGACTCGGTAACGACCAATGCTTGTTCAGTTCCTCGATGGCGGCCGGATCGATCTCGATGGTGTCGCCAGACTGTGCTGGTAAATAGTCTTCGAGAAAACTGCCCTTGAGTTTATCCAACGAATTTGGGCCGCTGATGATCACCTGGCCGCCCCAATGCAACCAATCCAACAGGGCTCGTTCTTGCGGCGGCGTAAATCGACTTTGATCTAAGTCGTCAAGTAACAAATAGCTGATACAAGTCCACGTCAGCGCGTTGGACGGCAGCGGAACAAAACGATCAACCTGCGGCTGCAAGACGCGATAATACAACAGCGTCTCGTCCTCGAATTCCTTGCTTGTCGGCGTGTTCATTGCGGTCAACCGCTGGAGAAAACCGTACCGACTGGGCGTACTGGAGAGCACCACGAAATAATACTGATAGCCTGGCATCGCCGTGATTGGCGAGCGATCCGGCGGTGTGACGAGGCGTCCACCACGCGCGGCACGCAATTCTCGATTAAGCCAGATCACTTTCGATGGCATCGCCCCCTCGCGTGGGACGAAATAGGTCGTCTCAAACAAACGCCCCTGCCCTTTGGCAAGTTTGGCGGGACGCGAGCCTTGCAGCACGTATTGAGTTGACTCGACGTGGTACGGTTGACCGCGACTGTCGGTGGCACCCGTGTGCAACTGCGCCGGGAAATTGAAATTATTGGCTTTGATTTCGTGAATCGTGGTCAGCCAGTGTCCCGGTTTGGCAAACGGCCGAACCGCCACTTCGTCGGCTGGCACGGTCTTGACCGGTTTCAGATCGAAATCTTCCTTGCGTTTCTCTTTCTTCTTTTTCTTGTCGATGTCATCCAGTGCTTTTTTTCGCTTGACTAAAGGGTCCTGATTGCATCCTGTGCAACCAGTGAGCGACGTTGCCAGCACAATGGCCAGGCAGATCCAAACCGTCCAGCGAAGTCTTGGATTCATCGTGCGAATGGGACTCAAACGAGCGGAAAACAACGAAGCAGTGCTTGAGAAATGACCGTTCTCAGTGTATGAAGTGGCAGGGAGCGAGGGAAGTCACCGGCTGGCCAATCAAAAATGTCCCTCTTCGGCCGACAAGCGTCTGTAATCATCGACCGTGTCTAGATCGTCCAGGATTGACGGCTGGTTCACAGCAACCTCGCGAGTTGGCGTCCGCGCCAACAACACGTTTACCCCTTCGTCTTCGTTCAACCTGGCAACATCTTGTGCTAACGGCCAGGGAAAGAGTACAGGATGCCCTCGCTTCACAGCGGTGGCCTGCCGCGAGGGGCCACGCGCGGGCGTGGCGTGCGTGGGTACCAGAATCGCCTGATTTGACCCACTGTGCTCGTCAAGCAGCGCATCAATCACCTCGGATGAAAGGCGTGGCATGTCTGCGGGCGCCAGGAGCCACGCTGCGTCGCCGCGAGGATGAAATCGCGTCGTGATTGCGTCCAGGGCCGCCATCACCGAATCCTTCATTTCCGGCGGCGGCGGCTCGGGCACCACGACGATCGCACCCGCCCGTTGGCAGAGCCCCGCAAGCTCCGAGTCATCAGATCGCACGACGGCCACAACGTGGTCGACCCCACTGCGCCGCCAGGCCGCAACGACTTGTTCGATCACCGTCATCGCGCCCCACAGCATCTTTAACTTCGGCTGTCCCATGCGTCGACTACGCCCGGCGGCCGGGATGATGCCAAATGACTGAAAAGCGTGGACGCGTGGTTCGGCCATCACGGCCTCCAGTTGCTGGTTGCCACCACGTACCATCAAAAAGTAGCCATCACGTTTTGTCATCATGGCCAAGCACGCGGGAAGTTGTGCCTGTGACAATGCTATTACTGACGTGGCATCATCACTAACTGCCTCGTCACGGCGGAGCGTGACAGCTACATTCAAAAGCGGCGGTGTCCAACTAAGTTTCACAACCGAGACCTTGCACATCGACCGCTGTGGGACGGCCGGGGACCTGACCGTTGCGATTTCGGTGTGACACCAATTCCGCACAAATACTGACTGCAATCTCCGGAACCGTCTGCGATCCAATCTCGATTCCCAATGGCGCATACACACGGGCCAGTGATTCGGTGGAAATACCCTCGTCAATTAAGTCGTCAAAGATCAACTTGATCTTCCGACGACTGCCGATCAAGCCCACGTAACGTGCGCCGCGTTGAGCCAAGTGGTATAGCGCACGCTGATCGTGGTTGTGGCCACGCGTCACGATCAGACAATAGGTGTCAGACGTGATCTCGAGTTCCGGCAGGACCTGTTCAATATCCGCGGCAATGCGTCGTTGGGCGAAAGGAAATCGTTCGGCCGACGTAAACTCCTGTCGGTCGTCGACCACCCAGATATCGAACTCCAGTTCCGCTGCCAATCGGGCCACGGCCTGGCCAACATGACCACCACCAACAATCACCAGTCGACAGCGAGGCTGCACCGTCAGGTAGGCGACGCCATGCGCGGCATACGGACGCGACCGCGTCGCAAGCGGCCGCAAGCCCGCCGCGACTTGCTCCGGCAGATCGTCGATCGAGGCGTGCAGCGCAACGGCGGGTGTATCGTGCTGGTCAAACAGATACGAAGCCGTTTCGACCAAGCCGCTCGCCTCCCCATCAAAAACAATCGCTTCGGTAAATCCCGCACCTCGTTCCACTAACTCGGACAGTTGTTGAAAATATTCCGGTGCCGTACTGGCTTGAATGGGTTCGATCAAGATACTCATCCGGCCACCGCAAATGAGTCCGTCGTCCCAACCGTAATCGCTATTCAGCTGAAACGTAGCGACCTTCGCGGTTTCATCCTGGAGCACTACCAGCGCCCGTCGTTTGACTTCCGCTTCCACACAGCCGCCGCCAAGCGTCCCGGCCTGCGAGCCATCGGAAAACACCAGCATCAAAGCACCAGCCTTTTGCGGCGTCGATCCACGTGTCTCGACAAGTCGACAATAAGCGACCGGCCGACCGGCCTGGAGCGCTTCGATAAGTTGGCAAACAACATCACGCATACGTACAGCTCGTCTTTCCCAAAAAAAGAATCATCTCAGCAAATATGGCCACTAGACCTAGCCAGAGCCACTGATCAGGCCGGATGTAAGACGCGCAACGTCGTCTTCACGACCATCCCTTTGACTTTTTCACGGTACGTCACCATGTGAGGCGCGACAAGATGGGCCTGCAACGCCTTCAGACTCTCCCAGCTCTCCACAACCGTCAGGCAATTACCACGGGCGGGTGGCTGAGCAGTCAGTTCGGTCTGCAGATCGAGCGTTGGGGTATACTCCAAGCAACCCTCTTCCGCCAAAACGTTGGGGACATTGGCCCGAAAATGGGTCACAAACTCGTCGCGATTGCCATCGACCAGTTCAATTTCTGCGATTACGTAAATCATCGAAGCGAATCTCCTGCTACCATTGCGTCTCGAACGATTCATTCTGAACCGTGGCGCGAACAAAAACAACGGCCCGATTCAAGACACGCATCTCCGCCAGCCACGCCTGGTCGCTTCACAAACAGTCGGGTTACTCGCGCAGCGGTTGACTGATGCGACCGTCTAAAACCGTAAAATGGACCGATTTCAGCTGACTGGCTCACCAAAACTAAGCTTCATCACAAACCGTCAGACCGAATTGCGATATCCTGCAACATCGATACGATATGAATGTTCGCCATTGATGTTCGCCAACGGATCGGTGTTAGTCGCGTTTGTGTCGCTCCGTTGAACGTCAGTGCTGGTTTGGAGTTCTCTGGTTTGCAAGGAGCAGTTGTCGATGAGCGGTACGATGGGACGGGGAAAAGAAACGGGATTGAACATCGAACACGCGGTCGGGCAGCGATATTCTGCCGCTTCACAGGCCTCCGAACCAGCTTTGTGTTGTCCCGTTCAATACGACACCAGTCTCCTAAAAGTGCTGCCCCAGGAGCTGATTGACCGTGACTACGGGTGTGGGGATCCGTCTCGCTATGTGCAAACAGGCGAAGTTGTCTTGGACTTGGGATCGGGTGGCGGAAAGATCTGCTACATCGCGTCACAAGTGGTTGGCGAAAAGGGAAGTGTGATCGGCGTCGACATGAACAGCGACATGTTGGCTCTGGCTCACCAGTATCAACAGGAAATCGGCGATCGTATCGGTTGGCATAACGTCAAATTTCATAGGGGCCGGATTCAGGATCTGGCGCTTGATCTGGACAAGTTCGAGTCCTTCCTCGCCAGCCAGCCAATCGCCACAACCAACGACTGGCTTAGCGCGCAAGACCATGCGCAGAGACTGCGCACGGAACAGCCGATGGTGGAGAGCGATTCGGTCGACGTGGTGCTTTCGAATTGTGTCCTGAACCTGGTTAGCCCACGCGAACGGCAACGGCTGTTTGCTGAAGTCTTCCGCGTCCTCCAGCCGGGCGGCCGCGCTGTCATTAGCGACATCGTTTGTGACGAGCCCGTTCCAGAGCGGTTACAGAACGATCCGACCTTGTGGAGTGGCTGCATCAGCGGAGCGCATCAGGAGGCCGAGTTCCTCGTTCAGTTCCAGCAAGCAGGCTTTTACGGAATTGAAATCGTCGAGCGACAGGTCGAACCATGGGCCACGGTCGAGGGCATCGAGTTTCGCAGTATCACGGTTCGCGCCTTCAAAGGAAAAGAGGGGCCGTGCCAGGATCATAAGCAAGCCGTCATCTACCGGGGCCCCTGGAAAAGCGTTACCGACGATGATGGCCATCTGCTGCGTCGGGGCGTGCGGACTGCCGTTTGCAAGAAGACATTCGACATCTATACCAATGCGCCTTACGCGGAACACCTCTGCGCCCTCTCGCCCTACACGCAGGTCAACGCAGACGCGGCCGAACCATTCGACTGCCGGCAAAATGCGATCCGTGATCCGCGCGAAACAAAGGGAACCGGTTTCATCAAGACGGAATTGCCCACTACCGATTGCTGCGGGCCGGATTCCTGTTGTTGACCGCATTAAAAGTGGTGCATCAAAGGTGTCCAACACCGAAAACCAAATGCTCGATGTGCCCCTAACGCGGCCCGACGACCGCAACCAAAGTAGCAGGCACACTCCGTGTGGCTTAGCGGCGGACGGCACACAGAGTTTGCCTACTACTATCCAACACGCAGGCACAGAGCGCGGAGGTAACCAAGAAAGTCCTTAGCGCGTCAATCGTTTCATCACGTCGCCCAGAACCAGTTCGGCGTCGCCGGTCATTGGCGATTGATTGAAGCTTAGATGGCTGAAGTGGCGAACCACGGTATCCTCCACACCTTCCAAGCGACCGCGTTTCAAAGCCACTGCACCGTCACCCCGTCCATCGATCACTTCGTCTAGATCCGCCAACCACTCGTCCACGCGGCTGCCAAAAAACTGAACCCAACGACTCGACTCGCCGGCCTTACCTAGCATCCGGCGGGCCGAAGCCAACTCGCCCGCCTTCAGTTGAGCGATATCGCCCAAGAACACTGAGTAACGAACCTGCGGATTGCGGCGCCGAGCGTTCAATGCGGTCAAGAATGGTGATCCCGGCTGCAAATCGATTTGGGCGTCCGCCAGCCCGTCTTCGATCGCCGCAGTTGTCCAACGAGCACGATCACGTCGAGCCGCGCCGAGGACCGACTCGCAAAGATCGAGACCGAAGCCAAATTCGGCGAGCACCGAGCCATGATTCGGTGGTGAGATCATGATCAACTGATCGACGTTGCCGGGATTCAATCTCGGATCCTCCACTACGGCCCGAGCGACAAGACCACCCATGGAGTGAGCGAGCAACGTCACACGCCGATCCGGATGCGTCTTGCGAAAATCACGCAGTTCGCGCGCCAACAATGCGGCCGAGTCTTGGATGGGTTGATCGTTGGGGTAGTCAAAGACCCCACACGGCAAGCCCGCTGCACGTGGACGAACCAACAAGTTCGCCATGTGGTTGCCGCTGGACTGCAGCCCGTGAACTAACAGGACCACCGGCTGATCAGACGCAGTTCGTTGCCACTCGCGATCGAAGCGTAGACCGTAGGGCCTCGCGACCTTGATCCTGGCTTTGACCGTATTACGCAATCGTCGCGTGATCTCCCGATGCGATGCCAAAAGTGCTTTGCGATCCAATCGAATCTGCAACTGAGATGGTTCGCCAGACACCGGAACCTCCGTGATGCGGAAGCGGATGTCCGGCGCAAACGCTGCATTCATCGCCGCCAGGATCGGTCGCGTAAACGGGCTGTCGATGGGAAACGCACCGCGCGAACCAAAATCCTCAAGCGCCCGATCGTCAAAGCCTCGAGCACGCGACACGCCTCGGAAAATGTCAGTCCAGGAAACCAATCCGTCTCGTGAGGGCACATTGATCGTGGTGACAAAGGCCTCGCGGTCATGAATCACCTGAATTGACGCAGCTTCATTCTCGCCGTGCGCAACCGTCGACAGAAAGCAGTATCCGACAACTGCCGTCAGCAGTGCAACAATGCGCTTCGTTCGGCAATCCATCACATCCTCCTGTGCAAGTCGCCCATCGATTGATTCCCGACAATTCTATTGCGTGGCAGCAAACAGGCAAATGCAGATTGGGCGGACGAATCGCGTTTGTGGCGCTAAAATGCGAGCTCGTCGTGAATCTTCTAAGAAAACACCGTGCCGCCGAGCCGGACATCCTCCGGCCCTCTCCCTCCATTGGAGCCGGCCAGGCGAACACAGTGAATAGTAGACGTTGAAGCCCAGACGAGCGGTCAGACGTCGCTCAATCCTCAAGTCAATATCGGCTGCAACTCCAGCGTCTTGGCCTCATTGGCTGCGATAGCGGTGGTTCTTTCCCCGGCAACGCAAAGAGCGTGCCAGTCTGGTGCCGCGATTCATCATCGCAGAGTTAATCTGTTAGATCGGGCTCCAATTGCAGAGACTTATGCCCTCTGGTCGGACGCGGCAGCGGCCTGGGAGAGAGGCCATGGCGAGAGATCCGCAGCAAACCAAGATCATAGAATCGATACAGTCAATCAGTTCGTCGGAACAGAACAAGCGACGCTTGGCAGTGCGCGATTCACGCGCCATGGTTGCTTAAACAAGCAGCAACATGGACGTCTGCCATGATCGGTTTGCACGCAGGGCGTACATTAATTCGCCTATGAACGTAGCAGGCTCACCAGGCGCGATCTGCCCGTGGCACGCAGTTTGCATTCGAGCAAGAAATCAAACCCTTACACAACGGCTCCCTCTCCAGCCGTTGGCAGCTGGCGCGCGCGGCGTGCGCTGCGACTTGTGTTCCAACTTGTCCGCACTAGAAGGCTTGTATCTGATTGTTCTTTTCAATCCCAAGTGCGGCTCGCAATCGTTCGCCGAGCTGTTGCAAGCCCGATAACAGTAAGAGAACCCATGATCACCAAGAACACCGAGACAATTGTCGTAATCGGCAACGGAATGGTCGGCCATCGTTTCTGCGAAAAACTCGTCGAATTCGACGAGTCGAGACATTATCGAATCATCACGTTTTGCGAAGAACCGCGGGCCGCCTACGACCGCGTCGGGCTGACTTCGTTCTTTGCCCATCGTGACGCTGAGAAACTGATGTTGGCGAATCTCGAGTGGTACCGGCGCAACGGCGTCGATATTCATATTGGAGATCGAGCCAATCGCATCGACCGAAAGCAACGGATCGTGCACTCAGACAATGACCGGTCGATCGCGTACGACCACGTGGTGCTGGCCACAGGCTCATACCCCTTCGTGCCGCCGATCGAAGGCGTCAAGCTGCGCGGCGTCTTTGTTTATCGGACCATCGAAGACCTGCAACGAATCATGGCGTTCGGGAAAAAGGTCCGGCGAGCTGCCGTGATCGGTGGCGGGCTACTGGGGCTCGAAGCCGCCAAAGCCACCTACGATTTGGGCCTCGAAACACACGTGATTGAATTCGCGCCGCGGTTGATGCCCCGACAGGTCGATGATGCCGGTTCGCGACTGCTCGTCCGCGAAATCGAAAACTTGGGTGTTCGAGTCCACTTGAACAAGGCGACCAAGGAGATTCAGGGTGACGGTCGTGTCCAACGGATGGTCTTCGTGGACGACGAAGTCCTGGACGTCGACATGATCATTATTTCGGCCGGCATCCGTCCACGTGACGAACTCGCGCGTGATTGCGGCATTGACGTGGGCCAGCGAGGCGGGGTGATCGTCAACGACACCTTGCAAACCTCGGATCCTAGCATCTTCGCCATCGGCGAAGTCGCCTTGCACGACAGTATGATCTACGGCCTGGTCGCACCAGGCTACGAAATGGCTGAAATCGTAGCCGGCAATCTCTGCGACCGGCAGATGTCATTCACCAGCAGTGACCTATCGACGAAACTGAAATTAATGGGTGTGGATGTTGCCAGCTTTGGAGACTACGAAGCCGGCCCCGAACGCGCACAACCGCTGCTCTATGAAGATCCGTTTGGTGGAGTTTACAGGAAGCTGTTGTTCGATCTGAGCGGGACACGGTTGCTAGGCGGCGTCTTGGTGGGTGATGCCGCGGACTACGGCCTTCTGTCAGCACTGGCCAAGAGCCCAGATCCCCTCCCCTGTGCTCCGGGCATTTTGATCGCCGGAAGCGGCGGTGGTGGTGCGTTGGGTGCCGATTCAATCTCCGATGACGGACAAGTCTGTTCCTGTAACAACGTCACCAAGGGCCAGATCTGTGCGGCGATTCGCGATAACGACCTCGTGACGCTTGGCGATGTCAAGGCATGTACCCAAGCCGGCGCAGGGTGTGGCGGGTGCGTGCCTTTGCTGACTGATATTCTCAACGCGGAACTTATGGCGGCCGGCAAAACGGTCGACACGGACTTGTGCGAACACTTCGCCTACACACGGCAAGAGCTGTTCGAGATCGTCCAGGTGAAACAAATCCGAAACTTTGAGGCGTTGATCCACAGTCACGGCAGGGGCGACGGTTGCGAGATTTGCAAGCCCACAGTGACTTCGATCCTGGCAAGCCTCTGGAACGAACAAATCACCGAGCCCGCGCATTGGACGTTGCAAGACACCAACGATCGATTTCTGGCCAACGTGCAGCGCGGCGGGCTGTATTCCGTAGTTCCTCGAGTGCCCGGCGGTGAGATCACACCCGATAAACTGATAACGCTCGGTCGCGTCGCGAAGAGGTTTGGTCTGTACACCAAAATCACGGGCGGTCAGCGTGTCGATCTGTTTGGCGCGCAGGTTCAGCAGCTGCCCGCGATCTGGGAGGAACTGGTCAACGCCGGATTCGAAAGCGGCCATGCTTACGGCAAATCGCTGCGGACGGTGAAGAGCTGCGTTGGGACGACCTGGTGCCGGTACGGTGTCCAGGACTCGGTAGGCTTTGCGATCCGCCTGGAACAACGTTACCGAGGCATCCGTTCTCCACACAAAATGAAAATGGCCGTTTCCGGCTGCATTCGGGAGTGTGCCGAGGCACAGTGCAAAGATATCGGACTGGTCGCCACGGAGAACGGCTACAACTTGTACGTCGGTGGAAATGGCGGGGCAAAACCACGACACGCCGAAATGCTGGCCACGGACATCGACGAGGCGACGGCGGTCAAGTACATCGACCGGTTCATGATCTACTATGTTCGCACGGCCGACAAACTGGCGCGGACAGCTGTTTGGCTTGGGAATCTGGAAGGCGGCATCCAACAGCTGAAGAACGTCGTGATCGAAGACAGCCTCGGCCTCTGTGAAGAATTCGAAACACAAATGCAGTACCTCGTCGATACTTACAAATGCGAATGGAAGGAGGTCGTCAACAACCCCGAAAAACGCAAGTTGTTTTGCCAATTCGTTAACCCCGACGAAACCGAGCAAGGCATTGAAGTCGTGGCCGAGCGGAATCAACGACGGCCAGCCGACCGGCCGAAGGACTTCGTGCCAATTTCCGATCTTGGATCGCATGTCGGCGCGCCGGACGGCGGTTTGCCAGGCGGCGCCCTCGATCCACCTCTGCCCACTGACGATTCAAATCCGCCACGCCCGCCCCTCAAGAAATGGGTCAACGTCGGCAGGACGGCGGATTTCCCCGAGAATGGTGGTGCCGCGATCAAGTACGGCAAAGTGCAGATCGCCGTCTTCAACTTTACCAGCCGAGGTCAGTGGTATGCCTGCCAAAACATGTGCCCACACAAGAACGCGCTTGTGCTCTCTCGCGGCATCGTCGGCAGCGCGGGAGAGGCCCCCAAGATTTCCTGCCCGTTGCACAAAAAGCCCTTCTCGTTGCAAACCGGCGAGTGCCTGTCGGGTGACGACTTTTCCATCAAGATCTTTCCGGTGAGAATCGATGGCAACGCGGTGTTGGTGGAGTTGCCACCGCAAGTACAGCTGGTCGCACTGCTCGCCACGCAACGGCACTGCGTGGGTGCGTGCGACACCATAGCCAACGCTGTGGCCGACCAGGCAGGCGAAGTCACCGAAATGCAGACCACATAGCCGCGCCGCCCTTCACCGAAGTGCAGACGTCTACGACGTTGAAGTTCCGCCAGCCCGTGCCTCGGTAATCTCGATTGCCTTGAGCAGGCCGCGGGCCTTGCTCAGCGTCTCTTGATACTCCGAAGTCGGATCGCTATCGGCGACGATGCCCGCGCCGGCTTGGACGTAGGCTTTGTTGCCTTGGACGACCAGTGTCCGCAGGGCGATGCAGGTGTCCATATTGCCAGCGAAATCGAAATAGCCAACCGCCCCCGCATACGGTCCACGTCGGTGACGCTCCAGTTCATCGATGACCTCCATGGCACGGACCTTTGGCGCACCAGACACGGTGCCCGCAGGGAGGCACGCCCGCAGGGCGTCAAAAGCGTTGTTCTTCGACGTCAGCCTGCCTGTCACATTGGACGTGATGTGCATCACGTGACTATAGCGTTCAATCGACATAACGTCGGAAAGCTTGACGGTTCCATACTCGGCCACGCGGCCGACATCGTTGCGGCCCAAGTCGACCAGCATGACGTGTTCGGCGCGTTCTTTCGGGTCCGCTAAAAGCTCTTCTGCAAGCTGCGCGTCCTCTTCCGCGTTCTTGCCCCGGGGACGCGTGCCAGCCAATGGTCGTACGGTCACTTCGCCATCAACCACACGGCACATGATCTCCGGTGAACTGCCGACAAGCGTGACATCGGGAGTGCGAAGAAAAAACATGAATGGGCTTGGGTTAACCACACGTAAGGTGCGATAGATTTCGAATGGCTTCGATGAGACTTCGCATTCCAAACGTTGGCTGATGACAACCTGAAAAATATCGCCGGCGCGAATGTACTCGACACACTTCCGCACCGCATCCTCGAATTCCGTCTGTTCAAAATTCGACTTGAACGAGATTTCAGGTGCGCCCGTCGCATCGATGTCCGCACAGGTCAGCCCATCAGCCGGTCCGGCGAGCTTCGCGACCACTCGGTCAACGCGATCCTTGGCAACTTCATACGCGGCTTCGAGATCCGCCGCAGAATCATCAATGCGTGCCATGACGATCACAAACATCGTCTTAGTGACGTTGTCGAAGACGATCATTTCGTCGTAGAACCCAAAACAGAGATCCGGCAATTGGCGATCATCTTGCGGAGCATTTGGGAGGTGTTCGGTGTACCGTACGACATCGTAGCCGGCGTAGCCGATAGCACCTCCTTCAAATGGCGGCAGCTGAGGCAGATGCGCTGCTTTCAACGCATTGATCTGCTTGCGGATCTCCTCCAGCGGGTCTGCCGAGTCAAACTCGGAGGTACCTTCCGACGTCTTCAAGGTGACTCGGTTGCTGTGGGCACTGAGCTCGGCATACGGTTTGGCAGCCAAGAAACTGTAGCGCCCAACCTTCTCGCCACCAATTACGCTTTCAAAAAGACAGGCACTACCGCCATCGTCCAGTCGCTGGAAGGCACTAACGGGTGTCAACGAATCGCATAAAAGGCAGCGATAGACAGGGACCAGATGATGATCGGTGGCGAGTTGTTGAAAAGTCTCGATGTCGGGAAAGTGTGGCATGTGTCTATCTTGAAATGTGCGCGGCGGGACCAGAAAGGCACCATGGTTCCGATGTGGTGGGATCCCTGCTTGGCGGACAATGTACTTCTTCGCCTTTGTCGGCCCAAAACGGCTGCCTGACGATCACCGAGCCCAAGCTTATCAGTCGCCGTTTAGGGCCACAACGCCGTCGTGGGGTGGCGTGGTACCCACGATGACAAAGATCGGAGATAATACCGTCTTACGGTCGACTTGTGTCAGCTGCTACCAATCTTGACACTTTTTGGGCCCCCGCTAGAATCCTAGCTGAAACGTAAGTCTTGGTATGATTGGACGTTGGGAGAATCCATTTGGGTGCCCCAGTGGATTGACAGCCCAAGGGATAGGTGGATCGATGGCGCTGCGATGTCAACAATGTGAAAAGCCCGCGACATTTCACATCACGGAGCTGACTGGAGACAAACCCCAGGAACTCCACCTTTGCGAGGACTGCGCCAAGATCTACTTGACCAAGGACGACGAATCAATGGACCCTTCGCCTCCCACGTTGGCGGGCGTTTTGGCACAACAACTGAAAATCGGTCAAACGGCGAAGGATCTGCAACGACTGGACCAACAGGCATGCCCCGTCTGCGGCATCACCTTTTATGAATTTCGTCAGCAAGGGCGGCTGGGATGTCCGCACGACTACATCTGCTTCGCCAATGAACTCGAACCGTTGATCGTGAACATCCATGGCGAAAGGAAGCATGTCGGGAAACGCCCCAAGCGTGTCCACGACAGCACGGACGAACGGACCGAATTGATCCGACTGCGACGCGACATGCAGGAAGCGGTCGAAGAGGAAGACTATGAACGCGCCTCTGAATTACGCGATAAGATCCAGAAATTTGAGCAGCAACAAAGCGATTCGTAGGCGTTTCAATAGGACAGTATTGTGAAACTTGAAGATCTAGCCGGACGATGCGGTGAGTGGTTACGAGGGTCCGGCCCAGAGTCCGACATCGTGATTAGCAGTCGTATTCGCTTGGCGCGCAACCTGGCCGATTTCCCATTTGTCCGGCAATGCGACGACAAGGATCGCACTGCAATCCAGCAGGCGCTCTGTGATGCCGTCGAAGATGGAAAAGAGCTAACGGACGTCAGCTACATTGACGTCGATGGCCTACCTATCGTTGATCGCCAATTCTTAGTCGAACGCCAACTGATCAGTCGCGAATTGGCCGATGCAGACGGACCGCGCGGTGTGGCGATCAATGATGGCGAAAAGTTCAGCTTGATGATCAACGAAGAAGATCACTTGCGAATCCAAGTGATGAACAGCGGCCTGGACTTGGATTCCGCTTGGGAGCAGATCAACCGGATTGACGATCTTATCGAAGCACGCGTCACCTATGCTTTTCATGACTCGCTTGGCTACCTGACCGCCTGCCCAACCAACGTCGGAACGGGTATGCGTGTCAGCGTAATGCTCCACCTGCCGGCATTAGTGATCACGCGTCAGATCGAAAAGGTGTTTCGCAGCTTACAGAAAATCAGCCTGGCAGTGCGTGGTCTCTACGGCGAAGGATCACAAGCGATGGGCGACTTCTACCAGATCAGCAATCAAATCACGCTCGGTCGCAGCGAAGACGAACTGATCGGCCAGGTCGCTGAAGTCGTGCCCGCGATGATTGATTACGAACGTAAGGCCCGCGAGTTCTTGGTCAAGGAAAGCCAAAAGGACCTACATGACCGAGTGAGCCGCGCATATGGCACGCTCTGCAGTGCGCAAACAATCAGCAGCGAAGAGACGATGATGCTGCTTTCAAGTGTCCGCATGGGCGTCAACTTGGGTCTGATCAAGGACATTGAGATTCCGACCATCAATCAGTTGTTCATCCACACGCAACCTGCGCATTTACAAAAGCTGCGCGGATCGGAACTCGACACTGCCGATCGAAACATCGAACGCGCGCTATACCTGCAACAGCATCTGCGGCGCGAAACGGATGGAGAGGCAGAAAAGAACTAAGAAAGACCTGACAGTACGACCAATCGGAGTTTGCACCGATGCGACAGTCCTCACTTTTTCTGATCTTGGTCGGCCTCCTTTCCTGCGGCACCTTCCTTTCAGCCAACGACAAAGTCAGTGCTGATTTGGCGCGTTCTTCGGACGATGGAAAAACCCTGTGGTTCGAAATCCAACATCTCGGCCTTGAAGGTCAAGGATGGCAGGAAACCAAGTCGCCATTTGATCGATTGCCCGCCAAGGCAGAGGGTGTGGTGCGAAAGCCAGTCTGGAATCTCAGCCGTCATTCCGCTGGAATTAGCGTGCGATTTGCCACCGACGCCAAAACGATCGAGGCAAAGTGGACGCTCACATCGTCGAACCTGGCCATGCCGCACATGCCGGCGACCGGCGTGAGCGGACTCGATCTTTACGTGAAGACACCCGGGGGCAGTTGGAGATGGGTAGCCAACGGTCGACCAACGAGACAAAGCAATGAACTCCAGTTGCTCGGCGAAATCCCCACAGGACGGCATGAATTCTGCCTCTACCTGCCGCTATACAATGGCGTGACGTCAGTCGAAATTGGCATCCCCACGGACGCTGAACTCGCTCGGCTGCCGCGCACCAAAGGAACGGAAAGACCGATCGTCTTTTACGGCACGTCGATCACGCATGGCGGCTGTGCGTCGCGACCGGGGATGGTCCACACCAGTATTTTGGGACGCCGTCTGAATCGCCCCGTGATCAATCTGGGATTCTCGGGCAACGGCACGATGGATCTCGAAATGGCCGAACTGTTGGCGGAACTCGACGCATCTATGTATGTCATTGACTGCTTGCCCAATATGGAGGCCGAACTGGTTCGCCAGCGCGTCAAACCGCTCGTAGAGCAGATTCGCTCAGTGCGACCAAACGTGCCGATCGTGCTGGCCGAAGACCGCACCTATTCGAATTCGTTCTTCATCCCATCAAAGAAAGAGAGAAATGACGAGAGCCGCGTTTCACTCCGCGAGACGTTCGAGCAACTGCTCAAAGCAGGCGTGAAGAACCTGCTGTATCTCGAGGGTGAAGGTCAACTGGGCGACGATGGCGAGGCAACCGTCGACAGCTCGCACCCCACCGACCTTGGGTTCATGCGGATGGCGGATGCTTTCGAACCCGTAATGCGCCAGGCACTGAAGATCAACAACTGAATCGCGTTGTCTTCAAGTGGTTTGATATGAACGCACGGTTTGCGATTCACATTCGTGGCCGTCTTTGGTTCTGCTCGTGATCGTTCATGCGAATTGGGCCAGGCTTCTAATCCTCACGGCGTAAACGGCGCCTTGGCGCGGAGTGTGGGAATCACCGATTGCGGCACGAACCGCGCCAGCTTATCGTCACTCGAAAGCGGCAGAATCTGCTTGATCAATGAACTAGACACATGCGTAAACTCTTCGTCCGCCATCAAAAAAACCGTTTCAATGTCTGGATCCAATTGACGATTGGCCATCATCATCGTGAATTCACCCGCGATGTCAGTCAACGGTCGGACGCCGCGAATCATAACGCGGGCTCCACATTCCCGCACAAACGTGACCGCCAGACCGGAGAACGTACGTACGTCAACATTGGTGCAGTGTGAAGTTGCTCGCTTGACCATCTCGACGCGCTCTTCCTGTGAGAACATCGGTGTCTTTTCGACATTAATTCCGACACCAATGACCAACGTATCGACGAGCCGACAACTACGTTCAATCACACTCAGGTGTCCCAACGTGATCGGGTCAAACGAACCGGTATAAACAGCAAGACGTGGCGTCGTCGAATTCATCGCGTGTTCCAATCAACGATTGCACGGGAGGAAGGATCTTCACACAGATCATCAAGTCGTCAGTCTAGAGTGCGTGCTGATTCACTGTACCGGCTTTTTGCCGTTTGGACTCAGGAAACAAAGCGCCGCGGACGCTTCACGTCGCTGCGACACGCACTAGTTGATTTCAGGAAGTCGATTGCAAGACGGCAATCATGCGGTCGACATCGTCTTCGTTGCAGTAGGCGTGCGGACTAATCCTCAGCCACCCTCCGCGGAGACTCAAGACGACGCCATTGTCGAGGCACCGGCGGCGAACTTCAACTGGGTCGCCAGCAGGCGGGCTGAAGGCGACAATCCCCGAACGATGGCCCGACTCGCGGCAACTGGCCACGTCTGCCCCGATCGCTGCCAGACGCTGGCAAGCGTAATCGGTCACTTCCAAGACCCGTTCGGCGATGGGAGAAGATTGCGGAGTCAACCCAAAGTCGATCAACGTCTGTAAGCTGGCGGCCAAGCCAATCATGCCCACCAGATTCTGTGATCCGCCTTCGTACCGAGCGGCATCGGGACGCAGGTTTAGATCGATGTGGCCGAAATCCGCGCCCTGCACAACGCTGTTCCAGCCAACGCCAATCGGCCTGAGCGTATTAAGGTGCTCTTTCCGAACGTAAAAGATGCCGGCACCTTCAGGGCCCAACATCCATTTGTGACCGTCAGCCGCCAGGAAATCGACCCCCGTCGCCTGGACGTCCAGCGGAAAGACACCCAGTCCTTGAATAGCATCCAAGAACACCAAAACGTCCCGGTCATGTGCCATTTGCACGAGCTTACCCACGTCCAATCGCCAGCCAAGGGCGTACCCAACCCAGCTGACCGTGATCAGGCGAGTGCGAGCATCGCAGGCCGCGGCAATCTTCTCTAAGTCAACTCGGCCCTCTTCCACCGGCAAGCGGCGAACTTCGACCCCGTAGCTCGCCAAGTTCATCCACGGATAGAGATTGGAAGGGAATTCATTTTCCAACGTCACGATATTGTCACCCTCTTGCCAAGGAAATCCCTCGGCAACCAACGTAATCCCGTGCGTGGTGTTGTTTATGATGGCTATTTCGTCGTCGGCGGCGTTCAATATCTGAGCGGCGAGGCGGCGGACCTTAACCCCCCGTTGGAGCCATTGTGGCCATGCGGTATCACCCTCTTCCGTGGCTTCACTGGCCCACCGCAGGATGGCGGCCCGCGAAGTTTCTGGTAACGGAGCGACGGCCGCATTGTCGAAGTAGGCCCATCTGTTTGTGACTGGCACCAAAGCCCGAAATGCCGCCCAGGACGCAGGCGTGGCTGCCTTAGGATCGCTCATGGACTGGACTTACCACGGGAAAGAGGCTATGCGCTGCCACTGGAAAGAATCCTGTGACGCGGATGACATGCGAGATGTTTGAATTATACTAACGAGGATGCGGTAAACTGGGGAAGTGTGCGTTAGTTACGGAAATCCGGTTCAGGAAATCCAAGGAAGCGTTCGAATGCCTAAGGCGTTATGTCTTGTGGGGATGGTTGTCTCCATCCTCATTTTCTTGATATTTCTGCTTGATCTTGTCCTGCCACGCGACTGGGCCTTTTTTCAAAAAGGCCAGTGGGGTCTGGACATTATCTTCGTCCTATGCGCGGCCGGTTTAGGGTATTTAAGCTGGTCTACGCTGCGTGAGCAAGATAAGTAATATCAAGCTGCGACATGCGCTAGGCGGCGCGCAGGATTGACGTGGCTTTCTTCACGGCAGGCTTGCGGATCAACGTTTTGGTAAGGCCGGACATCGACGTAACGGCCAGGGCTTTTTTGTCGCGCTGCCGTTGCAGATGGGCCAAGACCAGGTCCAATGCGCCCAAAGCTCCTGTGTTTCCCTCCATTCGCGCCCCATCGATCACGAAATGCGCCACGCCAGCGGCCCGAATTACGTGACGAACGCTCTGCCGCAGCGACCAGCCTGTTCCGAACCAGGACCAGTCATTCGGCTGTGGAAGAACGACGGTGATTGGCGAATACCAAACACCGAATCGGACGGACTGTGGCAGCAGGCCCTCGCCACCACGGCGCCCGCCACGAATCATGCCAACACGATGCTTGACGAGCAAATCCAGGTTTTCGTCTAACTTCGCATCACGCAACGCGATCGCCACGACATTGATGTTGGTGGATCGAACGGCTTCGACGCGCGCTGCCAATTCACGAGCAAATCGGGTCCGGCCCGCCGCTTTACCGATCCAGGAGGAATCGCCGACGAGGGCAAGATCGTGCCCTGTGTTGGGCGCGGCCAATTCCTCGCGCAAGGAGAACTGTTGAGGGGCTTGCGGCACCCAGCTGGCCGATAGGTGTCGCGAGTCCACCATGTGAAACAGCTTCCTAGCCAATTTGTCATTTACACGACCACCGGTGGCGTCTTCCGCTGGTACGTCGATTGATAGAACAACGGTACCCCTTTGCGACTTTGGACCTTTCATTCGCATTTCTCCTCACCTAGAAAGTGCCGTGCCGATCCCGCTACATAAAACGGGCTTTCCGCCAACTTGATCGAACATTTGAGGCAGACCCTTTTTCCATCGGCTCGTCGGCGGCGAGGATTGACCCGATCATGGTCGTTATGGCGGCTGTGACTGCTCGAATCACTCAGAATGTGGTGCCAGTGCAACTTGCGGCGGTTTTCGGATTGAGGCTGACCCTGCGGATCGTGCGGTCTCCCACCTACTTTTGGCGGGTCGAAGCAAAGACCCCACCCCGCACAGACTTTTTCGCTTTTGACTACAAGAAAAAGCCGACAGCGAGTCCCTTCTCCCCTCGGTGAGAAGGATAGGATGAGGGGGCGAACTGCCAAATGAAATTAGCCACCCCTCATCCGGCCTTCGGCCACCTTCTCCCTTCGCAGACTTTCCGACTTTTGTTGACGAGGCAAAAAAGTGGCCTCACGACGATTGGGCGATTTCGGTAATAAACTGGTTTTGGAGTAACCACCGAACCCAAACGAAGGAGGCCAATCTGATGCTAGCGATG
>PVBE011493033.1_pt1 | contig 39772 bp, 28 predicted proteins | sample 1631181 | NCBI WGS metagenome assembly PVBE01 (sample SAMN08397723, study PRJNA350692) | Marine metagenome, whole genome shotgun sequencing project. | isolation source: water | place: Pacific Ocean | collected 2012-04 | reverse complement strand
TTTGCGCTTTGATTCATCTGGAATCAATTCTTCAATTTTTGGAACCGTTTTTCTTTTCATATGTCAAAGTTATTGATTATTAATCATTTCTCTGACACACTTTTTTGAACAGACTCGAAACACGCAACACGAAACTCCCTAACTCAACCACTCAACTTCTCACAAACACCCAACTCCCTTCTTCAGACTTCGGACTTCCATCTCCCATCACTCTACCCATTTAAGCATTTACTAATTTAGCCATTCACAACTCAACATTCAACATTCAAAATTCCCTACTCACTACCTCACCAACATCACAGTTCCCTGTTTAACTTCAGAGGCTGTAGTTGATGGGACAAAAGTGTTGTAAGCAATCTTATAAACATATGACCCTGGTTGGCATAGCTCACCATTGTACGTTCCATCCCAACCCTGGGTTATATCGTTTGTTTGATAGATCATCGCACCCCAGCGATTAAATATTGATAATGAAAAATGCTCTATTTCTTCAATAGGTGTAACAGGTTTAAATTCATCATTTAATCCGTCTCCATTGGGGGTAAAGGCATTTGGGAAGTATATCTTGATTAGTTCAGGTGTTGTTGAAAATAATACATAGGAAGAGTCAATTCCAATACATCCTTCAGGTGATTCAACTTCTGCAGAATACCAGCCTTTTTCTTCTACCCATATCATCTGTGTTGTATCTCCTGTATTCCATAAATAATGTATAAATCCTGTTCCTGCATCAAGATCGAATGGATCATCTGTAAATATGGTATCTTGTACTGCAAATTCAGGGGTTGATGGATAAAGCAGTATTTCAAATGTAGAATCCTTATAGCAACCTAATGTATCAGTTACTAGTATAGTGTATAATCCTGCCTGGCTTAGTTGTATATTATTAATTGTTAATAGAGCTTCACTACTAGTATCTCCACCGGGTTCAGTCCATAAATAAGTGACAACACCATTACTTATCCATACCATAGGCATAAGTTGCAGGGTGTCTCCCTGGCAGGCTTCATTTGTAGCGTATAAGTCGAAAGATACGTTATTATATATCTTTACCGTTCCGATGAAATAGTCTACGGGTATAGTTACGCCCGTAGAATTTTCAAAGAAACTTGCTCCGGGTGATCCATCCCACTCAACAAAACTCAATCTGGGATCTATTGACTGGAAAACCAGATCTGTCATAGGAGTACTATCACTAAGTGTTACACCTAATGATGACCAAGTGAGTTCTACTTTTCCCTCTGCAGGGAATAACAACACATCTAATGAATCTTCCAGCAGTGGATGCGTATTGGCAAAACCCTGACAAGTGAGTAGATCCTTATTATATAGTAGTGTTGTTTTAAAATTACCCACATCATTGAAATTACTAACAACCAGTGGTACAAAAGCTGAATTGCCTGGACATACTTCATCATCACCTGCAACAGCTTGTAGTCTAATGGTTACCTCTTCGGGTACTTCAATAATAAAAGTAGTATCACATCCAAATTCATCAGCCACAACACATGTATAGAAGCCTGCTGTGAGGTTATAGAAGCCACCATCATTGATCTGAAAGTTTATGCCGTTATCATTAGAATAATACAAAGTATCTGATGCTCCTGAAGCAGTGATATCGATTGATCCATTGTTCATTCCAACAGATGCGTTACCGACCTGCACATCAATTATATCAGGTCCACCTATATTCTGAATAATTACAGGGTTATCAATAAACACTGATTGGCAATCAGTGGAATCTCTGACTCTAACCACATAACTTCCTGAGGATAAACTTGTGAAAATTCCTAGGTTACTAAAATAAGTAGTCCCATTATCAATTGAATAGTACAGCATATCTCCTAAACCGGAAATTGCAGTTACTGTTATTGATCCATCCTGTTGTCCACAATGTTCCTGTGTATAGTTTACATCCTGTATAAGAATATCTCCTGCATCGTAAATAGTATAAGGTCCAATCTCTGTTGTACAATTATTACCATCGCTTACGAGTAAAGTGTAATTTCCAACTGATAAGTTATAGATATCAAATGTAGATCCAATAGGATTACCTACATCATCAACCCATTGCAAGATTAGTGGTGGAGTTCCTATAATATCAAGTCCACGAATAACACCTGTGCTACCTCCGCAAGTAGTAGGACTAATTACCAAGTTTGTAATATCAGCAACAGCTGACTCGCGGTATCCTACATAGATAGAATCTATAGTAGAATATCCTACTTCGTTAGTTACAATTACCCAGTACCATCCTGAATCGGATACTGTGATTTGACTTGTTCCTAATTGCCCTGTGCTCCATGAGTACATGTGGGGACCGCATTCTGCATCTAATATAACTTGTTGACCATCACATATTGTAGTATCAGGACCTAGGTCTGGTTGGGGAGAATATTCAACTTCTACCTCTCGGCTTGTATGTTCAAACCTGCCTGATGGATACCATACATCAACTTCCACTTCATAAATACCTCCGTATCTAAAGGTATGCAAAGGATTTAATTCATTTGAAACATTGTTAGAACCAGACAACGGATCGTCAAACAACCAACTAATTGAATCTGGAATAGGATTAAAATTGGATGTAAACTGAAAGGGTTCTCGTTCACAAATTCCTTCAAATTCGAAACGATAAAGGTAGTCCATTAGTATGCTTGGCGTTGCGCTAGATGTAGCACCAGGGTACATGTTTAAGGCCTGTTGTTGATATTGACAATTTCCACCTAATTCCCAAGGATTATGAATAACCCCAATAAAATATCGTGACGGTGATCCGAGAGTATCCTTAGAATTTATACAGTAAATTTTACCATCTGTGGCTAATTGTAGTTCATTTCCAATCTCTTGACCAATAATAACAGAAGTTGTAATAAATAAGGACTGATCTTCAACATATTGCATATCATGTTGTCTTATTTTAATTTCATTAGGATTTCCATGGTCATAAGCAATATAAGCGAATTTTGAATCAGGTGAGAATTCCAGTCCAAATGTAGGTTCCCCCATGTTATGTTCATATAAAAACTCTATCTCACCTGTCTTGTTATTAAACTTGCATATTTCCGTTATATTAGAGTATGCATAACTAGCAAAAAGATATTTTTTATTATATGAAATCTTCATATACCCTTGGTCTGCATATTGTCTTAAACGATCTGGTGCCGGATATAATACAGGTGTTTCATTTATTCCTTCGGGGGTAATAAGAAAAACAGCATAATTATCATTAATAATTTTACGAGTGATTATCCATATATCTCGTTTGTTTGCATGCCTTGTGGCGGTGAGTTTATCAACTGCATCCCAAGCATATGTTAAAGGAATATCTTTTTCTATAACAGCTCCTAAACCATTGTTTTGACTCATATCAACAATGTTATAATATAGCCCGGTAGGTCCACCTCCTACTTGGAAAAGAGTAGTTAGAAACACAAAGTACAAAGAATCGGATTCAGGCCAGGGAATTATTAGATTACTTTGGCTACCTGATCCTACATGCTCCAATTCGCTACCAAGTTCCATTACTGTATGTTGTGAAGTATAAGTAGCGTAATTACTAACGTAAAATAATAAATTACTTAACGAATCACATATTGTACCACAACCAGAAAATTCGTTATAAGTCTGCCCATCATATAATACTTCAGGTTCACCCGTACTAAAATCCAAACCACAATTACGTCAAAAATACCAACGGTCGGCTTCTCGTTGGGGGTGAGCAGTTAAGGTTATTAATAATAGTAATGAAGTTAATAGAAAGCCCTTTCTTGCTGTAGGTATGTATTGTCGGCAATTATTTATAGAGGATAAAAGCAGTGTTATGAAAGAAATATAAATTTTTTTCATATGGGTGTTTTTTTATGCGTCTATATATAAGACAGATAAAGTAATATATACCCTTATTCCAGAAACTATTTTTTTGGCAACTCACTTCTCTGCCTCAGTCGGGTCAGGATTGCTTAAAACGCATTAAATTGGCCTGGGAGCTTATAAAAGGCAACTAACTTATATCTTCTCTTTCGAATGTTTCAGAATATTATATAAAAACTCACGCGATCTAAAAAGTTGTGCCTTAACTGTTCCAAGTGGCAAATTGAGCTCCTTTACTATTTCCTCATATGAGTATTCCTTAAAATATCTTAGCTCTATCAGTTTTTTATAATGAGGTTTAAGCCGTTGAACAACTTCGTGCATTAAATGAATTTTTTGCTCTATTATAAACTGCTCTTCAGGGTCGGGCGTTAAAGTTACTACTTGTGATGACAAATCATCTTCGCCAGTATCAGGATTTATCGCGAAATTCCCCTTGCTTTTTTTTCGCATAAAGTCGATACAGTTATTTGTTGCTATTTTAAAAAGCCATGTGCTAAAGGCATATTCTGATGTGTACTGAAACAGATTTTTAAAAGCTTTACCAAATGCTTCAATAGTAAGGTCATCGGCATCATGAGGATCACCGGTCATTCTTAGCATTGTGAAATATAGTGAATCGCGGTAGTTGTTCATTAGCTCAGCATAGGCGTGTTGATCGCCATTATCGAGTGCAAGTCTGATTAATTTATAATCTCGCTGACCTTTTTCTGTTAACTTAGGATTCACTTCCACCTTGTTTGTTTTCTAATTAAGCTAAGAAATGTTATTACTGGCAAAATAAAAACATAAAGTATATCGCCAAACAGCGAAAATAACAATATTTGATTTTCACTTAACTGGGATGCGGCTTTTTTTTGAATGAAGATTCTGGATAATATTGTGATCAGCATCACTATTAATACAGGAAACAGCAATACATTTTTGCTGATTAGTATTACTAGTGTGACATAAAACAAAAGTTGAGAACTGCTAAAACTACCTAGTAATATTTTAAAAATGAATGAGTAATGTTTACTTGTGGAAAGATGTCTCTGCTTTTGTCGAAACCATGTACTCAAATTGTGCTTAGGTTCCGAATACATAAAACTATCTGGAGAAATATCAATTTTAGTATTACTCCTGTTTGCCACTTGCATTATAAACAAATCATCATCACCGGAGGGAATATTATAATGAGATGTAAAACCTTTGTTCTTAAAAAATAGTGATTTTCGATAGCTCAGATTTCTCCCTACACCCATATATGGAATTCCCATTAGTGCAAATGAAAAATATTGCATTGCAATCATGAATGTATCATATCTGATAAACAGATTAAGAAATCCACCAGAGCTGTTATACGGTCCGTAACCTAATACTACTTCTGTTTGTGATGCGTATTTAGATGCCATCGATTCTATCCATTTGTCAGAATTCGGTTTACAGTCGGCATCTGTTAGGAGCAGTATTTCATGTTTAGCTGATTTGATTCCAATTGATAAAGGAAATTTTTTGCCTTTAAAAAAATTTAATTCTCTCTCAATGTTTACTATTTTCAGGTTACTATATTTCCGTTGCAGGTCCATAATTACATCTGCGGTATTATCAGAGGAAGCATGGTTTACAACAACAACTTCAAAATCGGGATAATTTTGATCAAGTATGGCAGGTAAATTTCTTTGAAGGTTATAATCTTCGTTATGTGCAGTAATTATTACTGATACTGGAGGCAATTCTTTGCTTCTGCTGCTTTCTTGTTTATAGAAGGCTAATTTTGAGAATACAACAAAATAATATAACAGTTGAATTATTGCTGAAAGTAAAAACAAAGCTGCTAGTATTAGCTCAAATAATGAAAGCTGTAGAAGTGATATTGAAAAATTCATATATAGCAAATAATTATATTAAGTTAGGTTTGGCTAGTTTTAAAACCTGGTTGTTTTACCTTTCTTGTCCCGTTAGGGACATAATATTTATAGATCTTTATAATCAGCATTTAACGTAAGTCCCTTTAGGGACGTCATATTAATAAATATCCTTTAATATGTATCTTTCATCATAATTAATATTAAACCTTGTTAGCAATTCAAGATATTCTTCTCTAAATGTATTCTTTTTATGGTGTTGTTCCTGATTCATGATGTATTTTACAACTCTATCAATATGAGAATTGGAATATGAAAAGGCCCCATAACTTTCCTGCCAATTGAATTTAGTATTATTAAAATCATTTTTATTTATCCAACCCGAAGATGATCCTTTTATATCTTGCAACAAATCAGGTATCAATTGATGTGGTTTATAACCAATTAATATGTGCACATGATTAGGCATTCCATTAATTGCAATTAGTTTATGTTTGTTGTTTTGTACTATTCCTGTAATATATCTGTAAAGTTCATCTTTCCATGTGTAATGAATTAGTGAGGCCCTATTTTGGACTGCAAAAACAAATTGAATATATATTTGTGTATATGTATTAGCCATGATCTTGTATATAACGTCCCTATAGGACTTTTTTTATTGGTTGTTTCATTTCTAGAAATATTATGTCCCTAACGGGACAAAATATACACACAAAAAATAAACAAAAATATCTCAGTCGGTTAATTACTATTACTATTAGCAAAAATATTATACTGATTGAATTTCATAAATAATGAATCAGTATTCTAAAATATTATTAAAACCATATCAATGCAAATTTATTCAACTTATGTGAATTGACGTATCTTTGCCGAAATTTTTATTAAATGCAATTTAAACTTCAAACCACCGACATTAATAGCTCTGCTCGTGCCGGGGAATTAATTACTGATCATGGTAATATACAAACCCCAATATTTATGCCGGTTGGAACTATTGGTTCTGTGAAGGGAATTCATATTAGTGATGTAAAGAACGATATTAATGCCGACATTATCCTGGGTAATACATATCATCTTTACTTACGCCCTGGTTTGGATGTTATTGAACAGGCAGGGGGTTTGCATAGTTTTATTGGATGGGAGATGCCAATACTTACCGATAGTGGTGGATACCAGGTTTATTCGTTAGCGGACAGAAGGAAACTTTCAGAAGAAGGTGTTGTTTTTCAATCGCATATTGATGGATCGAGACATAGTTTTAGTCCTGAAAATGTTATTAATATCCAAAGAAGCATAGGTGCCGATATTGTTATGGCTTTTGATGAATGTACACCATACCCATGTGATTATAAGTATGCTGATAACTCGATGAAAATAACTCACAGGTGGTTAGATAGATGTATTGCAAGATTTATTGAAACAGAATCCAAGTACGGGTTCCAGCAAAGCTTATTTCCAATTGTTCAGGGAAGTACATACCCCGACTTACGAAAGCAATCTGCTGAATATATTGCCTCTCGTGGAGCCGAGGGAAATGCTATAGGTGGTTTATCAGTTGGAGAACCAGCCGAGGCAATGTATGAAATGACAGAATTAGTATGTAATATACTTCCTGAAGATAAACCACGTTATTTGATGGGAGTGGGAACACCAGAAAATATTCTTGAAGGAATTTCTCTTGGCGTTGATATGTTTGATTGCGTTATGCCAACCCGAAATGGCAGAAATGGAATGTTATTTACGAAGAACGGAATTATCAATATAAGAAATGAAAAGTGGAAAAATGATTTTACAAGTATTGATAATGAGGGTGATTCAATAGTTGATAGTCAATATACAAAAGCTTATTTACGACATTTGTTTATTGCTAAGGAGATGTTAGGAAGTATGATAGCAAGTCAACATAATCTTTCTTTTTACTTATGGTTAGTTCGCGAATCAAGAAAGCATATTATTACCGGTGATTTTAAAGATTGGAAAGACAAGATGATCGTAAATGTTTCAAGACGAATATGAATTTTCAGTATAAAGTTTATTACTAAACAGAATTGAAGCAGTAGAATAGAAAATGATGTATGATTCTGATATTGAATGCTTTTATTTGACTTTGTGCACCTTTGTGATGTACTTTGTTCACCTTTGTGGTAAAAACTTAACCACTAAGTAGCACTAAGGTATGCGCAAAGGAAGCACAAAGAAAAAATAATCTTTACAAACTAAATGATAATTATAATATTTCGGTGAAATGATTAGTTACTAAGGTTTAATGTTAAAAATAATCGACATATACATAATTAAGAAATTTCTTGGAACTTTCTTTTATGCCATTTCATTGTTGATTTTGATAGTTATTATTTTTGATGTTAGTGAAAATCTTGATAGCTTTATTCAGAAAGATGCTCCTTTAAAAGCAATAGTATTTGATTATTACCTAAATTTTATTCCGTATTTCATTAACCTTTTTATTTACTTATTTACATTTATTTCGGTTATCTTTTTTACATCCAAAATGGCTGGTGATACTGAGATTATTGCGATATTAAGTAGTGGCGTAAGTTTTCGCAGGTTACTTTATCCTTATTTGATTTCCGCAGTATTATTGGCAATGCTTTCGTTTTATCTTGGCAATTTTTTAATTCCAAAAACAAATGAAGCTAGGAGAGAATTCAAGAATAAGTACATGGAAAATCTTACGAAAGATAAGTCGAGAGATTTACATATTCAAATTGCACCTAATACTTTTGTTTATGTTCAACGGTATAATAGCCAATTAAAAACTGGATATAAATTTTCACTTGAAAAATTTGATGGTCAAGATATGACATACAAGCTGATGGCAGATCTTATAAAACTAGATACATCAACTGGCTATTGGACACTCAAGAATTATTATATCAGAACTATCGACAGTAGTGGACAAAGTTTCGTTAAGGGTGTTGAAATGGACACGACGTTTTTGTTAAAGCCTGAGGATTTGTATAAAATAAAAGAAGAGTTTGAAGAGATGGATTTTTATGAGCTTGCCGATTATATAATTTCTGAAAAGCAAAAGGGATCCAAAGCGTACAAAAAATTTGAGGTTGAGAAAAATAAAAGAACATCAGGTCCGGTAGCCATAATTATACTTACGATTATTGGTGTTGCATTATCAAGTAGGAAAGTGCGGGGTGGTATTGGAATGCATCTTGGTGCTGGAATCGGACTCACATTCTCTTACATATTGTTGATGCAGGTTTCAACAGTATTTTCAACATTTGGTAATTTATCACCAATAATAGCAGCCTGGATACCCAACTTCATTTTTCTGATTATTGCAATAATTTTATTACAAAAGGCACCTAAGTGAGGTAATGTTAGACTGACACGTTAATTATCCAACAGCTATCTCAATTCCATTATCTGAAAAGTAGCGTTTTAACTTTTTTTCTTTTTCAATGTCATATAACTTACATATCGGATCATCAGTGTCGAATATAATATGCTGTCCTGATCTTTCAAGTTTCTGAATCCAGGCCGGATTGTTTGGCAATAGCACGGCTTTCTTTACCGTATGCTCATTATAAAACTCAATTATCTGCTGGATATTTGTTTCACTATCAGTAATTCCCGGAATCAAAGGTGTTCGTGACAGCAGTTCAAAATCTTCGACTTGAGATTTGCTGTTTAATTTAATAAAATTCTCTAAAATGAGTTCATTACTAACTCCACAAGCTGCTTGTGTTGGATTGGATCAATAAATTTTATATCGAAATAAATAATATCAACAAAGGGAAGAATTAGCGACTCAAAAAGTTCGAAATTAAACAACCCTGCTGTTTCTACCAAAGTTGGAACTCCTTCTTTTTTTAATTTTTTTAGCAATTTCGAAGTGAATTCTATTGATAAAGTTGGCTCTCCTCCTGATAAAGTAACCCCACCTCTGGATCTATCGAAAAAAGGTTTGTATTTAATTACTTGCCCTACTATCTCCTCCACGTTCATTTCCTGACCAACTTGGCTCATAGCTTTTGAGGGACAAACCTCCACGCATTCGAAACAAAGCGTGCAAAGACTTCTATCAATATAAAAAGGATTGCTGTTTGATATAGCTCCTTCCAGGCAAACTTTAATGCATTCCCCGCAATCTATACACTTTTCCTTCTCCCACCATAACTCGGATGAAACTTTCTTGCTTTCTGGATTCTGACACCAGACACAATCTAGCGGACAACCTTTAAAGAAAACAACCGAGCGAATTCCAGGACCGTCTTCTAACGAGTTGTGTTTAATATCGAAGATTAAGTTTGCTCGCAAGTGCTTAAATCTTAAACTCCGTTCTTCCAATAATTTCCAATTGCAAATCTTGCTGCATACGAGTGTAGTACCCTGTATATCCAGATACACGGGCTATTAAATCCTGATAAAGTTCTGGGTGTGCCATTGCATCTTTAAGTGTATCGGTATCAACAACATTACATTGTATTTGCATACCTCCATTAATAAAATAAGTTTGTATATAATTTGCAAGATGGTCAACATTTTGTTTATGTGAATTTTCGTCTTTTTCTGAAAAAGAAACACGAACATTAAAAGTGTAATTATTATCACAATTTAAAGGATTAATACTTGCAACGTCATTTAAGTTATCAAGTATGTTATTTGATGCTGCCGGATTTGGTGTTAGCCCCGAAGTAAACGGTTTACCGGCATGCCTACCTGATGCCGACGCACCTGAAACACGTCCATAAACTGTATGATTATTGTTTGTTCGATAACCAGGGAAATAGCACCCTCCTCTACCATTATCATGACTATGCATATAATCTGCAATCATGGTTGTAACACGATCAACCATAAGTCTACCACTTTCGTCACCAGAGCCAAACTTAGGAACTCTATTTGAAATATATGAATGCAGCGATTTATGTCCTATAAAGTCAGCATCCATAGCATCTTTAAGCTCATCAAATGTGTATTTTTTATCTTCAAAAATCACTTTCTTAATCACGAGTAATGAGTCAACTACATCGGATAATGCTGTAAATGCAACACCTGAAGAGTTGTATTTTGCACCCCCATGTGTCATTCCAACACCATCTTTAATACAATTCTCCAGTAAAGCAGAATTTAGTGGAGCTGGCATCAAATGCTGCTGAACCTTAAGTATTTGTAATGAAGCTTCTGTACCTTGTTTATAAATAAAGTCAAATTGTTTTTCAAAAGCAGCATAAAACTCATCAAAAGTTTTAAAATCAGTTAGTTTACCTGTTTTGGGACCAAAATCCCATCTAGCAGAAGGGTGATAACCATTATAGATAGCCATAGTTAACGGAACCATCAGATTCGAGTCCAAATCCCCTGTTGCGGCAAAGTGCTTACCATGGATTATTGGTTCAACACAACCACATGAAACCCAATCACGAACATCTTTAACATCCCATCCATGGCTTGATAAAGCTTTGATAATAGCTTCATCGTTGTGAATTGAGGGAGTTCCGCTTGTTATGTAGTTTAACTCAGCAACACGTCTAATATAATCATTACTATTAACACCTACCATATAACGAGCATCCATATCCGGATCGTTAAGTGATAGCATTTCGGCAACTTTTAGAACTATGTAGGTCATATCATTCACTGCATCATCACCATCAGGAGTAACACCACCAACAATTACAGAAGTAACGCCTGGTGCTCCAGAATTTTGCCAGGAGGCAACGGTTGCTGCTGCAACCAAGTGATTGGTAAAACGTAAAAACAAACTACCAACTAGTTCAATTGCACTTTCTATATATGCTTCTCGTTCATTTTCAGGTAATTTCTTAATATCGGCTTCAAAATATGGTTGCAAGATTTGATCAAGCCTGCCAATTGTAATACTTTCATCCATTGCATCTAAACAAGTACCAATAAACATTATCCATAAAGATTGTACGGCTTCATGAAGTGTTCGTGCTGGTTTTTCAGGTACTTGTTGCAGTGAAGCGTATATATTTTCAAGCTCCTTTTTTCGTAAAAGATTTGTTTCTTTAGCTAACTCATCCTTGGTGACTTTCGCGAGATTCTTTGTATATGCCAACATACCATTCAATGAGGCTCTCATTGCTTCCCAACTATGCTTCTTTTCAATATTATTTTTCTGGTATTCTTGGGTTGCCTTACCAAACTCAATTAAGTGTTCGTCAATTTCCTTAATATGACTTCCTATGCCCTTTTTAACCACCTTATCATAACCGCCACTTCCTGGATTTAATGATACAAGTCCCCATAATCCAAAACAAAACATCCTATCGTTAATTTTAGCCGATAAAGGATAATCATAATCAACTTTCCATTTTTGCTGAATATACTTGTCTCTCCAAAATGGAAAAACATACTTACTAAGAGTATTCTTTGTTTCTGGGGTAATAGAAAAAGGGTCAAGCTCCCGATAAGCAATTGTGTTTAGTTCACCCCATATTGACCAGCCAACAGTATAGGGCTGATTAACTGAACCACAAATAGGATTTGGGGTAACAGTCCCCGCAAGAAGGTCGTTTTCACGAATAAGTGGCTTTTTATTTTTCATAAGATACTCAAACCCCTTAGCAGTACGGAGTATTGGATTCCATGGAGTCCCATCCTTTTGAGTTTCAAAACCGTTTGCAACATAATAATCAGTGAGTAATTTGCCTTGCTCGGAGGTCACTTCAGGCATTGTGTTCAGATGGTCATGTTTAAACTTTACGAGCCGCGGAAAATCCTCAATAGTATATTTTGACAGATAAGGTTCATCCAACCACAAAACACCAGGATCAACTTTTTCGGCTTTAAGCCTTGTTCTTATACGATTAGTCTTCATATTTCTGCCAACTCTTGCTGCACTTTTAGCTGCCGCTAGATTTTGCTTCTCATGTATATTTTTTTGGAGATCAAAGTCCTTGATATCATCTTGCCATGACAACAAACTAATTAAATAGTTAACATATCCGAAAATAGAAAGGTTGCCTTCGAGGCGAACCCTACTGGCTAAAAACATTCTTATCGCCTCATCAGAATTGGCATTAACATAATTATTAAATTCTTCAATTGAGTCGAAAATTAAGGTTGCATCTGCATCAACGTCACAAAAATCTTCAATAACACTAAATACGCCTTCTTTAATATTAATAGTTGTTTTGATGGATTCGTCTTGTGTTTTTATTCCAATAATAGCATCAATTGGACCAAGATCACCTACCATTTCCTTGTGGAAATTTTCGCTCCCATTTAGTGCGACAGCAATTCCATTTAGAGTATCATTTAATAATTGGGATGCCTTTAAGCCATCATTCTCAAACTTATTCTTAGAGATACTACTTTTAAGTTTATCCATTTTTTAAGACTTTTCGATTATGTTTCGGTGGGTTAAATATTACTCTTTTCAATGACTTCTGCGTAAGTAAAGAGTCCTCTTAGTTTGTCAATAAACTCCCCTCCAAGTATGAATAAGCTGGAAATAAATATGACATCAAAAGATAAGAACATATAAAGCAAATTATTTAGACCAATTATATCAACATAATCATAATAAAGAACTACTTCAGTTAATATTGAAGGTATAGATAAAGTTAGAATAAATAGAATTATTCCTATTCGGTACCGTAACTTACTTATTGGCTTGAACGTATGACCTCCTTTCTTAGAAAATATAGTCTTGAATTTTGTTTTAATCATATTAATAAAATCCTTGCCAAGTAATATTACCGAAATAGCAAAGGCTGATTCAGCAGAGATAAGAGTTATTGACGATATTGATAAAGCCTCTGTAGTATTAAAATGCAGAAAAGGCATTATCGTAAAAACAAAAATATATGGTATCCATGAGTAGGTAAAAAGTGCAATTCCGAGGTAAAATTTCTAGGTTCTTTTCATGATTATTGTCTAATTAAATGAGTACTTCATATAAGATTTTGAATTTAGCTAAAATAAAGGTAATCGGTATTAAAACAAAATTATTTCTACTCTAAATTGATGATGTGCGTTTTGCTTGTTCTACTCATTAATTGCCTTCAATAAAAAGGAGCAATTACTTGTAAAAAGTTTAAAAAAAACTGCAGCCCATACTAAATATAAGCTACAGTTTCTATATAAGTTGGATTTAATTAGTCGTTCGAATATCTTTGGCGGAATTTCTTAGCAGCCTCTTTTCTTGCCGCTTTTTCTTCAGGACTCATTTTACCAAGATACCAACGATGCATTTCGCTATTTAAAATAGCGTCAAGTTCCTTTTGTACATTATCGGCTGCAGCAACATTGCCATGCTCTCTAGCTTCAGCGATAAGTTCCTTTACTTCAGGAACAATCTTAGTATAAAAGTTCTCTGCAAGATCAAAATTACCGTGCCATTGTGTATAATCTGGCCCCATCATAGCAGCACCCATTCTGGCTCGTCTTCCTTCGTGATGCCATAAGTAGAAATAATCCCACTCAATCTGATCATCAAATGGTATTGGTGTGATTAGTTCATTTGCTTTTAAAGATTTCATAAGAGCAAGCCCTGGTTTTCCATATTTCTCATTGTAAAGATTTACCTGGCTATCGTATTGATAGTAGAAATTGTTAACATAATCCTTAGTATGGCATTGTGAACATACGTTAATCATGTTCTGACGTCGTTGTTCCCAAGTTAAGAAATTTTCGGGTAGCGCCTTTCCTGTAGCTTTAAACTTGGCTATTTGTGCAGCATCGATTTTCTCACTTACTTTAGGCCTTAATGTCCAGCTTATTCTCTCACCAATATCATGTGTAATAGGCTGATCTGGTGTAGCACTCATATGACAAGTTGCACATGTTGGTGCAGCTGAATAATCTTCTCCAACAACCCATGGTTTTGCACTAAGATTCATTTTGTCTTTATGAGCATAGAAATTTATACCGTGTTTTGATTCATTATAGATTTCCAATTGTGGATGGTCGGGACCAATGTGGCATTTACCACAATTCTCAGGTTGTCTGGCTTGCGCAACATCAAAAGCATGTCGGTTATGACAAGCTGAACAAGCACCTTTTGATCCGTCTAGATTAACACGACCCATACCAGTGTTTGGCCATGTTTTTGGATCAAATAATAGTACACCTGATTCATTATACATAGTGTTTCCTTCAGCATCTTTTCTTACTTCAACTTTTGATCCGTGACATTGCCAACATCCGTTAGCGGCAGCTGGATTAGCTCCATTTTGAAATCCTGCATGGCCTTCAACAACTTCTGCAAGTACATTGTCTAATGAACCCATTATCATACCTGCATCAGCATGATGACTGTTTACAAATTGATTTGTTTCTTCTTCGTGACATTGAGCACAATCTTTAGGTGTAACAATTGTAGCAATCGTGAAACCTTCATGATCAAATGCATCAAGGTCATTTTTTTCGGCAGCATGACATTCCAGGCAACCTACCCCAGATACGGCATGACTACTTTGTTTCCATTGCTCAACAATTGCCTTACCTGCACCTTTCTCACCGTGACAACTGATACAATGCTTTGTACCTTTATCAATATCCAATGTTTCTTCCAAGCTAGGCGAAGATGCGTGAGCGTTATTCCAGATTGATGTTTGTAGACCTACAAATAAAGCTATACTTAATATGCTTATTGCGGCTATTCTTACTTTTTTCATTATTTTCATTTGATTAATTTTAAATTATTTTTTACTAAAAAATGTTGGTTTAAATGTCATCATTACCCAAGCCCAGTTGTTTGTGTTCTTATAATTTCCTCCTTTTAATACTTGCATTGTCTCAGTGGCAAACATTTGGGAATAACCACCACTAATAACCATATTCTTTGACACAGCATAGCCTATCGCAAAATCAATTTCTGTGCCTAATCCACTACTATAGTCTTCTCCACCTGCAGAAACTTTGGCAGCAGCAAGGAAGTAATGGGGTATTAATTTAAAAGTTAATTTTTCTATTTTTAGTACTAAAGGAAGATTAATATCTATTAAACCATTACTGTACATATAACTTCCTACGTAAAAATAATCCATCCAACCATTAAATTTATGATTTGTTCCATAGAATGGTTTGAAAGAATTATCTTTTGGATCTGCTTTGGCTTGATCTTCTGATGAAGTTCCTGAAAGATATTCATAACCAAATCCAATACTAAAAGGTTTAGTAACCTGATATGCTACATTAGCCGAAGAATAAAAAGCTGCTAACGTGTTATTAAATCCGTTTTTACCAAACTGAATGTATTCTGATAAACTTGCACTAAATTTTCCACCTTTGTAAGTAACCCTGGCTCCAAATGTTTGGCTGTAAGCTGTTTTTTGGGTTGTATCTGCTGTATTCATATACGACTTTCCATTATTCAAAATCAAAACACTAAGTCCTAGCTTATTATTAATAAACTGACCATGATACCAAACATATTGGAAAGCACGGTAACTACCGGTATAATCAGCTTTGTAAAGTGTTTCCCCGTTAGCATTAAATGCCAAACCAACATCTACTTTATGTGCCTTCGAAGGCCTATACATAATGATGGCAGCATCATGGCTGCGAGCCTGTTGTGCCCACCCAACGTTACCAAAAATTCGATGATCATCGTATGCGATTTCCTGCCTACCAACTTTAACAGATAATTTCTTGCTAAACATAACTTGGCCCCAAGCCTAATGAATTGCTGTACCATTTTTTGAGCTTAAGTTAAGCTGTGATACATCACCCCATACAGCGACATTTTGAACAACTAATCCGAACTTAAATGTACTATTTCCATAAAAAGCGTTAAGTCTTGTACGTTGTGAAATAAAACTTGCGGCATCCTTTCCGTCTGGTATTAATGTTTTGTATCCATGCCTATACTCAAACCTAGGCCTCACTTCACCAGAAATGCTCACACTCTGAGCAAATATACTTCCTGATAGAAGTGTTAAAATTCCAATAAAAATTACTCGAAGGTTAATCTTTTTCATACTCTTAAATTTAGTTTTTAATAATTTCAGTAATGTAAATCTGAAATACAAAAATAGTTTATATATAATGTCATCAATTGTATAATTAGTAATAATGTCAAATTTATACTGTTTCTAAATTATGGTTTTAGTAATCGTAAGATTATTAGGTATTTAATAATTGTCTTTTACAATTATTAAATTATTATTCGCAATTCCAATCAAGCTGTTTATCTCCAACTTAAAGTTTGGGAGTTAGGATTACTAAGTATTATTCTCAACCCACTTTCGTGCATTAACCATAGCTTCAATCCATGGTGTTACCTCATTATCTTTATGATTTTTAGGATAAATCGGCCATTGCCAAGGCAAAAATGCACGTTCAAGATGTGGCATCATTGCCAGATGCCGACCATCGTTGGAATATATCGCTGCAGTACCCCAATCAGAGCCATTTGGATTTCCGGGGTATAGGTCATAGCTAAAAGTCATAGCCATGTGGTAACTATCCCGAAAATAGGGAAAGCTGAATTTACCTTCTCCGTGTGCTACCCAAACACCAAGCCTGCTGCCAGAAAGGGATTTGAGCATTACCGAGTTATTTTCTTTTATATTAACGTTAACAAATCCCGATTCAAACTTTCCTGATTGATTGCGAAGCATTTTTGGCTTTTCTGGATGTTCCGGATAAATAAGTCCGAGTTCTAACATCAACTGACAACCGTTACAAACTCCTAAGCTTAGCGCATCCTCACGCGCATAGAAATTATCTAATGCTTCTTTAGCTTGTTTGTTATATAAAAATGCCCCCGCCCAGCCTTTTGCTGAGCCAAGTACATCAGAGTTGGAAAATCCCCCGACAAAAACAATGAAGTTAACATCAGTTAAGTTTTCACTGCCGGAAATCAGATCAGTCATATGAACATCCTTTACATCAAAGCCAGCGAGATGCATTGCATATGCCATCTCACGATCACCATTTACACCTTTCTCACGAATAATGGCTGCTTTTATTCCTGACGGATTTCTTCTACTCAGATTAATTCCATAGTCTTTAGCCGTACCCGTAAAATCTCTGTTAAAATTAAAATGCAGATCTTGTTTGCTAAAGTTATTGAATCTGGATAGTGCTGCCTCCTGTGTACTTTGTTTTTTATCCATATTGTAGGATGTCTCAAACCAGAACTTCCTCAACTTATCAATATCGAAAACATAGTTGTTAGAATTGTGTACAATATCGATTTTTCTTTCTGAAATAACTTCACCAATAAGGTGATAATTAATATTTTGGTTTTTTAGACATGAATAAACGTGATCGTGGTCATCTACCTGTATTATAATGCCTGGATTTTCACCAAACAACAATTTGATAATATCATTTTCCTTAATTTCAGATAAATTAATTCTCATCCCATGATCACAATTCGAAAAATTCATTTCGAGTAAGGTGGTTATCATCCCACCGGCTGAAATATCATGACCGGCTAATATCTTTTCTTCAGCTATTAAAGATTGGATAGCGTTAAATGCTGAGCCAAAATATTTTGCATTAGTGACATCTGGAGTCTTAGTTCCAATTTTGTTTAATGATTGAGCTAAGCTGCTCCCTCCTAATTCGAAAGGAGATTGTGATAGGTCAATATAAATAATTTTCGTACCGACGATAGTTTGTATTACCGGAGTAACAGCTTTTGTTAAGTCGGTAATTTCACCAACTGCAGAAATTATAACTGTCCCAGGTGCATAAACTACATCACCGTTAGGGTATTTCTGAGTCATCGAAAGAGAATCCTTACCCGTCGGAATATTGATTTCGAGATCAATTGCAAACTTGCTCACACCTTCCACAGCTCGATAAAGACGAGCATTTTCACCTTCATTCTTTGCAGGCCACATCCAGTTTGCACTGAGACTAACACCTTTTATGCTGTCTGTGATTGGTGCCCAAATAAGGTTTGTTAATGATTCTGCGATTGCAAGTCGTGAACCTGCTTCAGCATCTATTAAAGCACTTATCGATGCATGCCCTATAGCTGTAGCAATTCCACTTTTTCCCTGATAATCAATCGCTATAATGCCTAAATTATTTAAAGGTAATTGTAACTGTCCGGCACATTGTTGCATAGCAACCTTTCCGGTTACTGATCTATCTACTTTGTTTGTAAGCCAGTCCTTACATGCAACAGCTTCCAATTTGAGAACATTTGCCAAATACGTAGCCAACTCATTTTGTGAATAATCAATTTTTGAGAAGTTAAATTGTAGTGTTTTATCTTCCAGAACTGTTTTTGGAGGTTTTCCAAACAAGTATTCCAGTTTAAGATCAACAGGGCGAGTACTGTTATCAGCCTCAATTATAAATTCTTTATTATCAACAACTTTACCGACTTTATAAATTGGTGCTCTTTCTCTTTGTGATACTTTTTCGAGAGTAGGGTAGTCCTTAGGTTTTATCACCAACCCCATTCTTTCCTGTGATTCATTACCAAGAATTTCCTTAAAAGAAAGTGTAGGATCGCCAACTGGTAGTTTATTAATGTTGATGCTAGCACCGGTTTCTTCAACTAGTTCAGATAAACTGTTAAGATGCCCACCAGCTCCATGGTCGTGGATTGATACAATCGGATTTTCACTGGTTTCTGTCATTGAACGAATTGCATTGGCAACTCTTTTTTGCATCTCCGGATTGGCACGTTGAACGGCATTAAGTTCTATTTCATTACCAAATTCACCGGTTGCTACCGATGAAACAGCACCACCACCCATGCCAATGCGGTAATTATCTCCACCGAGGACAACAATAATATCTCCTTCTTCTGGAATGTCTTTTTGTGCATCTGATGTTACTGCAAAACCAATACCTCCAGCAAGCATTATTACTTTGTCGTAACCAAATTTTTTATTATTTTCCTCATGTTCAAAAGTTAGTAAACTTCCGTTAATCAGTGGTTGGCCATATTTATTTCCAAAATCGGAAGCTCCATTTGAAGCTTTTATGAGAATATCTTCAGGTGATTGGTAAAGCCATGGTCGTGCTTCAATATTTTTTTCCCAAACGTGATCATTACTGTTTCTAGGATATGAAGTCATGTAAACAGCCGTGCCTGCCAATGGCAAACTGCCTTTTCCTCCTGCCAGTCTGTCGCGTATCTCACCACCGGTACCTGTAGATGCACCATTAAATGGCTCAACGGTTGTTGGAAAATTATGTGTTTCTGCTTTAAGCGAAAGCACTGTGCTAATATCACTGATTTGAAAAAAATCAGCTTTGTCCTGAGTAATGGGTGCAAATTGTTCAACCTTAGGTCCGACGACAAAAGCTACATTGTCTTTATATGCAGAAACAAGCTTGTTAGGATTTTTCGAAGAGGTTTCTTTAATCAAAGCGAACAAACTGTCTTTCATTTCTTGGCCATCAATTATAAACTTGCCATTAAAAATTTTATGTCTGCAATGTTCAGAATTAATTTGAGCAAATCCGTATATTTCTGAATCGGTTAATTTTCTATCAATAGTGTTGCTGATTTCTTCCAAATAAATAATTTCATCATCACTTAAAGCTAAACCTTCCGAGTTATTGTAATTGGAAATGTCATCAATATATTTTATTGGTTCAGGTAATTCGGGAATTGCGAATACCTTTTGGTCGATACCATTGTAAATTTGTTGGAGCATTGGATCGTAACTTGCATCCTTCTCTTTTGTCAATATCATTTCTTCAATCCGAAGGATGCCAACAATACCCATGTTTTGTGTTATTTCAACAGCATTTGTACTCCATGGTGTAATCATCTCTTTGCGTGGGCCAATAAAATTACCCTTAAGCTTTTGGCTGTCAATAATTTCAGCACCACTAAAAAGCCAACTAAGTTTTTTAAGATCACCCTTTGAAAGTTTTATTTCTGTGTCTACAAAGTAAAATTTAGTGGTATTCAACTGAAAAAAGTAAACCATCGTATGTTCTTTTTAGGCAAAAAATAAGCTGCAAATATAAGAAAGGAGATCGTAGGAGGGTACATTAAAAAGGGAAAAAGTTAACATTTAGACTGTTAATTTATCTTCTGAAACACCATAAACCTCATCAGGTTCATCATTTCCAATAGGTTCGGCATGAACGATAACATCATATACGTTTGGGAGCGTATTTTTTATCTCATTTTCAACCTGAACTGAAAGCTCATGAGCATCATGTAAACTAATATTACCATCAACCTCAATATCAACCGCAATTATAAACTGATGAGCCATTTTTCTCACCCTGATTTTATGGGGATTTGAAACTCCTTCTATTCTTTTTACAGCTTCAATTATCTTTTGATAGATGTCGGGATCGTCAATACCATCCATTAAATCCCTGTTAGTTTGCATAAAAATTCTGAAAGCAATAAACATAATATAGAGACTAACGAGAAATGCGGTAATCAGATCAAAAATTGGCAGCTCAAGCATAAATGTAAAAATAAGTCCTGTTAATACAGATAGGGAAATAACTACATCGTTTTGCATATTCCTTGCATTAGCAATTAACATTTGACTATCAATCGATTTGCCAGTTTTTCTCAAAAAGAAAGCGAGAGCATATTTTCCAACTATTGATAACATAATAACATAAATGGCAATACTATTCGGAATTTCTGTTTCAATAGGATTTAAAAGTTTCTCTGAGGTAGAAATAGCTAATTGAGCACCGGCAAAAAAGATGATAAAAGCCAATAATTTTGTAGCTAAAGTATCGGCTTTATAATAACCGTATGGATATTTTAAATCAGGAGGCCGACTAATAATATGTGCTGTGAACAAAGTTATCAACGACGTAAGGACATCGCTGGCAGAGTCGATACCATCAGCTACAACTGCATAGCTACCTGCTATTATTCCAACAACAATTTTAAGAGCTGAAAGTAATAAGTTCCCAACTATTGCAATCCAGGAAGCATTTATTATTTTCTTTTCGCGTTGTCCTATTGCCATTTTCAAACCTTTCGTCAAAAGTATGAAAAGTCTTGTTATTAGCTCTTTCAGTTTTATAAATTTAATTTGGAATCAATTTTGGATGCTAATTCAAAGCGCACTACAGTGTCAACTGACTTAATAACGCAGTATATGTATATTTGCACATTATTTTAAGGACACGAGTATTATGAATTATAGTATTAATACCGGATATTGATTATGACGGAAATCGGAGGCGTATTAAATCAATCGTACTTTTTCAAGTTTATTAAATTTGGATTAGTTGGTTTTTCAGGTTTATTTATAGATTTTGGGATTACATATCTTGCTAAAGAGAAACTGAGAATTCCTAAATATATAGCCAATGCTATTGGCTTCACAACAGCTGCAACTTCTAACTATTTTTTTAATCGGGTCTGGACATTTCAAAGTAAAAATCCTGAAGTTATGGTTGAGTTCACCGAATTCTTTTTAATATCTATGGTGGGTTTAGGATTGAATACATTTTTACTTTGGTTACTGGTAAGCAAATTCAAAATCAACTTTTATCTGGCTAAGGTATTTGCCACCGTACTGGTAACAATTTGGAATTTCCTGGCTAATGCATTCATCACATTCAATCCTAATCGTGCAATAATGATTTATTAATCAATAGATTATCAAGTTTCCGTATTGATACTTGCATTGAATCCCAATTCTTATCACCCTCTAAGTTTATGTATGAATATGAAATTGCTATCAGAAAATATAATATGCAATATCAAACAATTTTTTACTTTTGTTGCAAGAGTAATTACTCAATGAAGTCAATGCAATTTTTCTTTAACTCTTTCTAAAAAAAATAGTTTATGCGACTCAGACCGTTATTCATTTTCGTTTTAGTTTCACTATGTTTCTCAGGATTAAATGCACAAGAAAAAATACCTCTTGATCATTCTGTATATGATGATTGGAAATCAATTCAAAACTCTGCAATATCCAATGATGGTAGATGGGTTACCTATACTAAAAATCCACAATTGGGCGATGGTGAACTTTTTTTGTATGATTCAAAAAATAAGACCTACGATTCCATTCAACGTGGATATAAAGCAAAGTTATCATCAAATTCAAATTTGTTAATTTTTAGCATCAAACCTCAGTTTGATACTGTTAGGGAAGCTAAACTAAAAAAAGTAAAGAAAGATAAGTTGCCGAAAGATTCAATTGGGATCTGGATTATTGGTACTGGTGATATAATAAAATTTGCAGATTTAAAGAGTGTTAAAATTCCTGAAGACAAGTCTGACTGGATCGCTTTTATGATAAAAGAAAAATCAGCCCCTAACAAAGATACAGTGAGTTCTGATACAACAGAAGTTAAGAAAGATTCAAAAAATATGAGCAAAAAGAAGAAAAAGCAAAAAGGAGATTTGCTTGTTGTTATGAATCCTGTTACAGGAGATTCAGTCTCATTCAAAAATATCACAAAATATGCACTTTCTAAAAATGGTGACTTATGTGCTTTTATAAGTATTGCGGGTGATAGTATTGACTCGGTTCAAATTGCATATTACAATACCAAAAAGCAGAAATACACCTCTGTATATAGCGAACCGGGTTTTTCAGAAAACATATCAGTTGATGAGAAAGGTAAACAGTTGACTTTTACATATTCCTCCGATACAATAAAGGAAAAAGTTTTTGGTCTGTATTATCAAAATATCTCAAAAAACAACTTAACGCTTGTATCGGGAGATAATTTTTCAAACTTGACTGAAGACTGGTCGGTTAGTAAAAATGGAAAAATTTATTTTAACGAATCAGGGTCTGATCTTTATTTTGGAACAGCCCCTAAACCTGAACCAACACCAAAAGATACATTAACCGATGATGAAAAAGTTAGTGTAGATGTTTGGAACTGGAAAGATATTCAATTACAACCTCAACAGTTAAAACAGTTGGATAAAGAAAAAAAGCGAAGTTATACGGCGGTTTATTTTCCTAAGAAGAATGAGCTTGTTCAATTGGCAGATACACAGATTAAATATGTGAATATAAACCCTAAAAGTAAAGGAAAGTATTGCCTTGGATATGATTACAAACCATATCAACGAATGACTTCATGGGAGGCGAGTCGTTATAAAGATGTATTTCTAATAAATAAGGAAACAGGGGAGAAGAATCTAGTACTACAAAAAGTAGCGTCGAGTGTGCAGATTTCTCCAAAACAAGATTTTATTCTTTGGTATAATATTGCCGACAGCTCTTGGAATTCATTTAGCGTTAGTACTGAAGAATCAGTTAATCTTACTAGTAGTATGGATATTAATTTTTATTACGAACTGAATGATGTTCCTAATGAAGCTTATCCTTATGGTATTGCTGGATGGACTAAAAATGACTCTCCGGTAATTTATGATAAGTACGATCTCTGGCTTTTTGATGGAAATGGTGAAAAAGAACCAACTAACATTACTAAACAAGAAGGAAAAACAAATGATATTCGATTTCGATATGTAAAACTTGATAAAGAACTTCAGCATCTTCCAGAAAAATTGTTGCTACGAGCTTTTAATTTTACAAATAAAGATGCCGGTTTTTATTCTTTGGACCTTGGCAAAGAAGATTCTCCAAAGAAACTGATAATTGAGAGTTATCAATACAACACACCTGTAAAGGCTAAAAAAGCCGAAAAACTAATTTGGACAAAACAATCGTTTCAAGTATATCCCAATTTATATATTAGTAACAGCGATTTTAGTAGCAGAGTTAAAATTACAGATGCAAATCCACAACAGAATAATTACATCTGGGGCAAAGTTGAGTTAGTTGATTGGATATCTTTTAATGGAGACAGTTTAAAAGGGCTACTATATAAACCTGAGAATTTTGATCCTGAAAAGAAATATCCAATGTTGGTTTATTTTTACGAAAGGTATAGCAATTCGTTGCATAGATATTATACACCGAAACCAATCAGGTCGGTTATTAATTTTAGTTACTATGTAAGTAATGGTTACTTACTATTCATACCTGATATTGTTTATAGCGTTGGTTATCCTGGACCAAGCGCATTTGATTGCATTGTAAGTGGTACACAAACTATGTGTGATAAATATCCTTATATCGACCGTGATCGACTTGGAATCCAGGGGCAAAGTTGGGGTGGCTATCAGGTAGCATATCTTGTAACAAAAACAAATATGTATAGAGCCGCCATGGCCGGTGCACCCGTAAGTAATATGACAAGTGCATATGGTGGAATAAGATGGGGTAGTGGCATGAGTAGGGCATTTCAGTATGAACAAACTCAAAGCCGAATAGGTGGTAATCTATGGGACAAACTACCATTATACATGTTAAACTCTCCATTATTTTCTGCCGATCGCATTGAAACACCTTTATTAATAATGCACAACGATAAAGATGGTGCTGTTCCTTGGTACCAGGGGATTGAACTTTTTAATGCTATTCGCAGATTAGATAAACCTGTTTGGATGCTTGTTTATAACGGTGCTCCTCATAACCTTAAGCGAAGAGCCAACTCAAAAGACCTTACAATTAGAATGCAACAATTCTTTGACTTTTATCTGAAAGATGCTCCTGAACCAATTTGGATGAAGGATGGTGTTCCGGCAATAAAAAAGGGAAAGACATTTGGGCTAGAGGTAGAAGGAGATTGAGTTTTTAAAGTGATGGCTTAATAAACCTACATTAAGAAATCTTAATATGCAATATATTGAATTTATCAGCCAAAGTGTATATATAATAAGAAGCTAGTATTTTAGAATATCTTCCAGTCCAATCCTTATTTGTTCCAATTCATCATAAGAAATTGCACCTATTTTTTTCATTAGTCTGTCCTTTGATATCGAACGGATATGAAACGTTAAAATTTCTGACTTGCTTTTAAGTCCATTTTGCTTCGTTGGTTCAATAACCAAATTGCCCTTGTAGTTTTTTATTTTGGTGGTAAGCGGACATGCAATTACTATTTCTAGATACTTGTTCAACATGTTTCCACTTATTATTAATACTGGACGATACCCAGTTTGCTCATTACCTCTTGTGGGGTTTAGGTTGGCATACCATATTTCTCTTTGTCTCATTTGTCAAGTTGTTGCAAATAATCTACCATCCCTTCTTCAGCAATTAATGTAATATCAGCATCATTTGCTGCACGTTTATAGGATTTTATATATTCTGCTTTGTTCAGTTGATCAAGATAAATTGATAGAGCCCGTTCAATTATCTTATTCTTTGGCAGGGACAATTCTTTTGCTTTTTTGCTTAGTTCCTGCAACATACTATCAGGTAAGCTACTTGTAAAGGTTGCCATATTTATGAATTATATTTATGTTTTACAAATATAACTATTTTTGGGAAATTGCAAATCAAAAAAATATATTTTTGCAATTATGAAGGATAAAAAATTCGATAGCAGTTATATCAAAATGGCTCATGTATGGGCAGAGAATTCATATTGTGACCGACGTAAAGTAGGTGCATTAATTGTAAAGGACAGAATGATAATTTCTGATGGTTACAATGGTACCCCTTCAGGATTTGAGAATATTTGCGAAGATGAAGAAGGTAATACCAAAGCTTATGTCCTTCATGCTGAAGCTAATGCCATTACAAAAGTGGCAAAATCACATAATAGCAGTCAGGGAGCAACATTATACATAACGGATTCACCATGTATAGAATGCGCCAAATTAATAATTCAGGCAGGGATATGCAGATTAGTTTATTCTAAGAAATACCGTATTACTGATGGACTTGATTTACTTGAAAGAGCAGGAATAGAAATTGATCAAATAGCATCTTCTTAAATAGAAAAGAAGAATTACACCTTAGCAATTTTCAATTTCTTTATCTAGAAATTAAATTGCGCCAAAAACTGTAACCTATTTGCATCACCATTTCTGTGATCTTGCACAAAAAGCTCACCCCAAACGTATTCTACACCAAAATTTAATTGCTCAAAAGGAGCATAGAATAAATTAATAAGTGCATAATTACTATGTTTGAAATCATTTTTAGTTAGCAAAACCGTTTTCTCTAAATTTACATAACTGTAAATAATGTTTGAACTAAATTGATGGTTCCAATAATGTGTGTATGCTATAAAACCACCTGTGCTATTTAGTAACACCAATTTTTTTGTACTGTAATCGGGTACACCATTGTAACCAAGACCACTTAAATCTGAAATAAAATTAGATACTCCTTTACCCGTTACAAAGAAAATGCTAAAATGATCTTTTTTCCAGGTATTGATAATTGCGGATAATGCTCCTCCATATCCTATATCAGCGTGTGTAACAACTCCTAATCCTGTAACAGAATCAGCATAAAAATAGCGAGTAATATCGACCATACCGCTGAGCGTGATAACACCCCAGTCACCTTTTTTGTTTATGTTCCCAACCAAACCCGGTATTGCTTTAAATGGTTTTCCTGTTTTTACAAAAGTACTAATATCGGTTCCTCGCATCTCGATGGCCAGACTATAACTCCATCCTTTTCCAATCCTGGTGGCGTATCTAATCATAGGGTTCCTAAGAGTTGGAGCACTATTTGGACCTTCGAAATCAATAGTTGCCGGAACAACATTAGCGTTTCCGAAAGTGGTATTTGTTTGACCTAACAAAAGGCCTCCTAATTCAATGAAAGCTTCTCTAAGTCTAATTCTCGATAGCACACCGGTATTACCTGTGTAAAAGTCTCCAGATACAAAGCCATGCAGTTTGCCCCACGGCGTACTATAGTTAATTCCAAAATTTAATCTTGATTGTCTGGCTGTCATATGAAACCTGAAATGGTCTTGATATGGTGTCGGATCAATTGGTATTTGGGAAGTAGTAAAGTCATCATAATCACCTAATCCGTTAAAATCAAAAATTGCATTGAGGTTTATAAAACCACTCATGTTAAATGAAAGTTTTTTCTCCCCAGTATCAATATCCTGTGCTGTTATACCTAAAAAACTTGCTATCAAGACTAAAATCAGTAAATTACGTTTCATTTTATTAAATTTTTATATGGTTTATATTTATTATTGATCTCTTAATCCAACAAAGAAATATACTACGAATTATTTTCTCCACTTATCTTCCAACTAGGTTTACGCTTACTAACGTTAAAGAATATAATTGGAATGAATAAGAGTACTGCAATTCCTATTACTAAAAAAGCAATGTATCCTATGATAGCCATAATCCCATCGCTTCTTACCGAATCCGGGGGGATAAAGCCAAAAATAATAACAAAAAAGGAGGCTAACCAGGCAATACCTGCTACAATCCACATTCCGGTTTTTCCTCCTGGTATTTGATAATCTCTTTTTACCTCAGCATGTGAATACCTTAATTTTATTGCTGCGGCAAACATAAAAAGATACATTATCAAGTATAGTTGGGCTGCTAGGGCACTCATAAGCCAAAAGGCACTGCTTACTGATGGCATAAACAATATGGCAAGTGCAAGTAGTGTAGAAGCGATACCTTGAACGTAAAGAATGCCAACAGGCATATTATTTTTATTTCTTTTTTGCCAGGTTCTGGGCAGATAACCTTCTTTTGCAACTTCAAGAAGCCCCTTTGATGGGCCTACCATCCATGTAATAACCATGGTGAAAACCCCATAAGCCAGAAAGAAACTTAAAATCGGTGTTGCCCATGGCATATTAAACACTTTGAAAAAATAGTGGAATGCCTGCATAACCCCTGCACTTAAACTCAAACTTTTATCTGGAATAACTATTGAAATTGCTAAAGAAACCAGTACCGACAATAGAATTATAATTATCGCACTAATAAAAATTGCTTTGGGGTAATTCTTTTTAGGATTCTTTACATTGCGAATGTGGACTGCAGACATTTCCATTCCTGCAATCGACATCAACATACCTGCTAACAGCATAATTTGATTCAGGTTACTGAAATCAGGAACCAACGCATCAAGTGAAAAGTCAACATTCACATCTTTACCTATTACTACATAGATCACTCCGAGAACGATTATAATAAAACCAGGGATAATTGTGCCAGAAAGAACACCAGAGGTGCTTAAAAAGGCTGATAATTTCATTCCTTTGAAGTTCAGTAAAGTAGAGGCCCATAAACACACCCATATTGTAATTATTACGAATGTTTTATTTTCGGCCAGTGAAGGCTCAAAAATAAATGCAATAGCAGAAGCAACGAATGCACAGGCAGCGGGATACCAGGGAAGATTCTCCACCCATTGCATAAAAATCGCTACAAATCCATATTTTGGTCCAAAAGCTTCTTTAACCCACAAATATACTCCTCCTGATTGTGGCCATCCCGAAGCTAATTCAGCTGAGACTAATGCTGAAGGAATAAAAAACAATAATGAAGCTGCTGACAGATAAAAAACCAATGAAAAATCATACTCAGCTAAAGCTGGAAAATTTTTCATCGACAATATTGCCGCTACATTAATCATGGCAAGTGTAAATACACCAATGGTGGCTTTGCTGGATTTTATTTTTTTCATTTCACAATGAGTTTAGACATGTTAATCTGATAGAATAAGAATTGAACTAACTATTTAAAATGCAGATATTCAATCATAAGCAATCAATACTTATTTCGTAATCCCATATTCCTTTTTAATTCCATCGTGACCAAGGAATCCTTTTTGATGCAAAGGAATTTCTTCTAGCGGCGTTAAATTAATAGTATCTTCCCATTCGTTTATTGACATTTGCATTAAATCACTTGCTTGTTTGCCATCAGGAATAGCGTTTTGAGCCAAAGTTACGTAAGGCGCACAAGTTAAAGCACATCCAACATGATTTTCAGGTATATATAAAAATTTAAAACCTGTAAATATTTCTTTGTAGTTTAAATCTTGATCTTCACCACAAAGAGCAACACTTTTTGTAATCTTCTTCAAAGTATCCATCAAGTAATTATATACACGATCGTAACTCCAATCAGCAGGGCATGTATTTGCATCTTCGATAAAAAGGTTTGCTCCACTTGAACGATCTTCAAGAAAGGTGAGCGCAATTGCCGACCAAACCCAAACAGGTCCTTTCTGTGTAATGCTTTTATTGGCGCAAACAACATGAGCTCCGGGCATGGGATTAAAACGTTGTTGTTTAACTGTTCCAAAAAGTCGTTGAGTTGCATCCAACAAAGGAAATACGTTATGAACGGGAATGGTTTTACCACCTGGCAACTTCTGCTCAAACAACAAATTACTACGAAGATTTTCAGCTTCAGCAAGGTCTATGCCCCAGGTGGCGCCATTCAGGCCACAAAAGGAAGACGCTGTTAACATATTTATTCCACCAATGTAGGCATCATTCGTTTCGCACCGATCGTATGAAACTATACCTTCTGTAACTTCATCCAAATTATCAATACTTACCTTACCAACCGAAAGTTTTAAAGTTGAAATATAACCGTTACCAGATGCATCAGGATTTAGATAGCCCATGCAAAAATCTTCTTCACTTCCCACTGCACCGTTTATCACTTTAGACGCATCAAAAATGTAATTTCTTTTTTCACTCATAATTTTAGATTTATGTGATTAATATCTTGTGCTAATATAGTTTTTAAAATTATTGATCACCCTTGGGTTCACCAAAAGTATGCATTAATTTTAACTCAACCTATTTAATGGTTTCATGTATTTTTGATAGATAAGCTATTAAATAGAGACACGGCTATTAATTATTGTGAAATTATCTGGAAAAAATGTGTTACATTTGGTGGACTCAATAAACTTTAACAACCACAATCACTTCTTTAGGATATTGCAACTGGTTATTTGGTGTTTGAGATAACGACTTTTTTAGATATATAATTTAAAAAAAAACTAGGAGAACTAATTATGGGAAAAGCCAAAAAATTAGGATTAGCAGGAGCAATATTTGTGATTGTTTCTAGCCTTGCCGGTAGTGGAATCATTGCATTACCACAACAACTGGCTCAAACTGGGTCGATTACACTTATTTCATTTTTGCTTGTAACTTTTGGAGCATTATTCCTGACACTTGTTTATGTTAGGGCGGGAACAATGTTTGAGGATCCTAGCCCCACTGCTCTCGCCACATATGTTAACCCTATTTTGGGAGCAAAAAGTGGTTTGTTTTATGTATATGGAAATCTGATATCAAATGTCTCAATACTTCTTGCCGGTTTAGGATATTTGGTAATGTTCATACCATCATTAGAAAATTCATTCATTCTCGGCATAACCGTAATAATACTGATATGGTTATTCATTTTTCTTTCGTTGAGAGGTGTAGGAATTATTACAAAAGTGGTTTCCATAACAGTAACTCTTTTGTTGATAGGAGTAATTACTACTGCAGTTGGAGGCTGGTTCGATTTTAGTATCGCGTTATTTGAATCAAACTGGAATGTAAGTGGTAAATCTGAAGGCACTGCAATCATGGCAGGTTTCGCTGTTTTGATATTTGCATATGTGGGAGTGGAAAGCGTTGCAACGAATAATGAATTAATCAAAAACCCTAAGAAAATTGTACCCCTTGCAACAATTGTTGGCTTTATAATAGTTGCTGTAATTTATATTGTTGGAACAACAGTTCTTGAAGGAATGTTCACAGCTGAGGAGCTTCAAAAAGCACCGGCTTCATTTGCTCTTTCTATCGAACATATTTTTCATTCAAAGTATGCAGGAGAGGCGATTTCTTTAATTATGGCGATAGCATGTATCGCTAGTTTCCTTGTTTGGAATCTTTCATCAGCAAGTGCTGCTAAAACCAGTGCAGATAATGGATTTCTACCTAAAGCGTATTCATACATTAATAGTTATGGAATAAATAGTAAAGGATTGATTATTAATGGTATAATAATGACAATACTCGAAGTGATTTTAATGCTTATGGGTAGTAATATAGCTTCTGCATTTAACATTACTGTAACACTTTCGGTGTTGTTGTTACTATTCCCATACTTTTGGTCGGGTATTGCCATACTTAAAAAAGATATTGAATCAGGTAAGGGCAGAACATCTACCAAGATAATAGTAGGTATTTCATCAATATTTATAATTTCAGCTTTTGTATCAGCAACATTGTATGAATTATGGCTGGTAATCGGACTTGTGCTAATAATTATGGCGATATATGCTATTAGAGGTTCAAAAACAAAAGCTTAATGTAGATGAAGGATAAAGTGTTCAGTTTCTGATAAGATTAATGAACACATTCTAAACAAATAAAATTGAACGCCTTATATTTTTAGTTATGCAATGGATATTATTTGTGGTAGTGTAGCTTAGCGAGAGATTTTGTGATTAGCACATATTAAACAAAGATTAACAAGAATAAATCAAAATATTAATCAAAAATGTAGTACCATGAAAGCTAGTAAACATCAGTGGCCGATATTGTTAGTATCAGGTCAGTTTCACGAACCATCTGATGAGGGATTCAGACTAAATGAATTAGTTGCAGAACTTGAGGATGTTCAGGAGTGTAGTGTGATCCCCTCATTTACATATGAAGATGCTCAGGAGATTTTTAGATCAAGAGCCGACCTTGGGGCAGTAGTAATTGATTGGGATATTCCGGAAGAAGATCCTGATGAGTTGATGGTTGCACCCGAACTGATTGAACTGATCAGAAGCAGGAACAAAACAATACCAATTCTACTTTTAACAGATAGGCTTGAAACTGAGGCTATACCTGTTGATGTGCTTAAATGCATGAACGGCTATTTATGGAAGACAGCCGATACAACAGAATTTCTTGCCGGCCGAATTGAGATGCACTTGCTGAAATATCTAAACACAATTTACCCGGCCTTTTTTGGGATGTTGGTGAAATATTCTACAGAATATAAATATGCATGGCATACTCCCGGACATATGGGCGGTGAAGGTTTTTTAAGAAGTCCTGCAGGAGTGGCATTGTATAAGTTTTTTGGAGAAAATACATTACGTTCCGACTTATCGATTTCTGTGCCTGAATTAGGTTCATTGCTAGATCATGAAGGAGTTGTTGGTGATGCCGAAAAAAACTCAGCTCGCGCATTTGGTGCTGATTATACTTATTATATCCTTAATGGAACTTCAAATGTTAATCAGGTTATTTGGCGAAGTCAGTTATTGCGTGACGACATTGCTTTTGTTGACAGGAACTGTCATAAATCGTTAAATTATTCGATGGTGATAACCGAAGCATTGCCAATATATATGATTCCCCGACGAAATAAACGAGGTATTATTGGCCCTGTTAGATTATCTGAATTTTCGCCCGAGACGATAAAAGCAAAAATTAAGGAGAGTAAACTTATACCAGAAAAATTAAAAGGCAAGACACCAAAGATGTCGGCCCTGACAAACTCTACATACGATGGGGTTTGCTACAATGTAATTAACATTAAAAACGAGCTTGAAAGAAGCGTTGAGAACCTTCATTTTGATGAAGCCTGGTATGCTTATGCTCGTTTTCACCCAATGTACAAGGATCATTTTGGTATGACAGATGATGATCTGAAGGAGAACCACCCTCCTATATTTTGTTCGCATTCAACTCATAAGTTATTAACCGCGTTTTCGCAATCATCTATGTTGCATATTAAAAATGGTGGTACAGTGAAAATTGTCCCCGATGAGTTCAATGAATCTTATATGATGCATGGATCAACTTCCCCACAATATAGTATGATAGCATCTCTGGATGTAGCTACAAAAATGATGCAGGATAATGGTGAAGTGATGCTTAATGATATAATAATCGAAGCTATTCAGTTACGAAAAAAGATAATTCTTATTCAGGACGAGCTCAAGGAGGAGAATCAGGATGACTGGTTTTTCGGTATGTGGCAACCTGAAAATGTAAAGATTCAGGGTAAGGAAATGAGATTTGAAGATGTTCCTGACGAGGAGCTTGCCGGTACACAAAGTGTGTGGGTTATGACGAAAGACAACCCATGGCATGGTTTTGAGGATATGGAGGATGACTACGCAATGCTTGATCCAATTAAACTAACATTTACAACACCAGGTATTGATAATTTAGGTACGCTGGCTAAGGAAGGTATTCCTGCAAACATTGTAACTAATTATTTAATTGATAAGGGCATAGTTTGCGAAAAAACAGATTATTATTCATTCTTGTTACTAAACTCTCTTGGAACAACAAAAGGTAAACAAGGAACTTTATTAGCTGAATTGTTTAAATTCAAGGAGTTGTATGACACAAATGCACCTTTATGTGAAGTATTTCCTGAAATGGTAGATGCTTATCCGGAAACTTATAGTGGTGTTGGTTTGAAGGACCACTGTAACGGCATTCATAACTATTTCAGGGAACATAAAATTCTTGATAGCATGCAGGCGGCATTTACGGTTATACCTGACCAGGTTCTGAGGCCAGCTGAAGCTTATCATGCTGTAGTTGGAAGAAACGTTGAATACGTTGACCTCGACAAAATGATGGGTCGCATACCTGCAGTTATGATAGTCCCTTATCCTCCTGGAATTCCAATAATTATGGGAGGAGAGTCCTTAAATGAAAAAGCAAAACCAATTTTTGACTATTTGAAAGCACGACAAGATTTTGAGAATGTTTTTCCAGGTTACGAAAGTGATATTCATGGTGTTGAACGTGATGAACGAGATGGGAAGAAATGGTTTAAAACAATGTGTATTAAAGAATAGGTATACAGCTTGTTAAGGAGAATAAGGTATTGGTGATTTTAAGTCTGGGAACAATTGTTAATACCTTATTTTCTATTTATGAGATACCCACAAGCTGAAATCCCACCGCACATTCATACACATTTGGTTTTTGCCGACACGAAATCCAACCCTGAAAAAACCAAAAGAGCATGAAATGCAAAGCATTCACGAACTCCTAATAAAATAAACTATGTTGTGAGTAATCTTTCCAACGCTCAAAGACTGTTAATAAAATCGTAAAAAGTAATCAGACAAAATAAAAAATAAAACAACTAATTTGACTATCATTGTCAAATGTAATTTATCAAGTGAAATATCACAAATGAAAATAGACAAATCGACCGGGGAAATACTTCGGGAAAACAGAGAGAAAAAAGGATTACTTCTTAGACAAGTTGCAGCTAAACTTGATATTGACACAGCAATATTAAGCAAGATTGAAAGAAGCGAGAGAAAAGCAACTAAAGAGCAAATTATAAAACTTGCTAAAATCCTTGATTTGAAGGAAGAAGATTTACTTATTCAATACTTGAGTGAAAAAATACTTTACGAAATTAAAGATGAAGAACTTGGGCAAAAGGCATTGAAAGTTGCAGAGCAAAGAATGAAGTATCTTAACAAAAATAATAGCCAAGACTGATGGAGATAAAATTAGAAGAATTAGAATATCAGCAAACGGCAATCAAGTCAATTGTTAGTGTATTTGACGGAAACGATAAAAATACATTTGACAATGCTTGCACAGAAGGTATTCGTTCAAATATATGCACACTTTCTAAGGAACAACTAAATGAAAACATTAAAACCGTTTTACTTGAAAATGGGATTGATCAAGATATTGCAAAAGCTACAAACGAGCAAGAACTAACCATTGAGATGGAAACAGGTACTGGTAAAACACTTGTTTACATCAAATCCATTTATGAATTGTATAAACATTACGGATTTACAAAATTCATCATTCTTGTTCCCTCAATCGCAATCCGACAAGGTGTTTTAAGTACTTTGTCAGCCTTTGAAAAACAATTGGAAAGCATCTATGGATTTACTCCTAAGTTTTTTGAATACAATAGTAAACGACTGAATAAAGTAACCAACTTTATTGAGGAACAACATCCACAAATAATGGTTATGACTTTAGCTTCTTTTGCATCTGACGATAGAATTTTAAATCGGGCGCAACGAGAAAACCTTTTCTCCAATATCCCATTTATTGAGGCTATTGGAAAAACAAATCCAATCATCATAATGGATGAACCACAAGAAGGAATGGATACTGATAATTCAATAGAAAGAATTAAAAAACTCAATCCTCTTTTTAAAATAAGGTATTCGGCTACGCACAAGGTTTCAAAGAATAAAATGTATCGCCTTACACCTTACGACAGTTACAAACAAGGTTTGGTGAAAAAAATTGAAGTTTTGACTGTAACCGAAAAAAACGATGAAGCTACTTTAAAATTGGAACTGTCAGAAACGCAAAACGGAAAAGGCGACCCGAAAGCTAAAATTAAAGCGTGGCATCAATCGAAAAGCGGAAAGATTGAATTTAAAAATACTAAATGGCTTAAAAAAGGTGATAATCTTGGAGAAGTTACAAATAACCCAAGTTACTTAAAATACCAAATTACCAGAATCAACAAAAGTCTGAGAACCGGGAAATGGTCTGTGTCATTTACCAATGGAACTGAAATATTTGAAAAGCAAGCGTCAGGAAATATTCAGAGTATTTGGGCTTTGCAGTTGGAATGGTTAATTATTCGCCATTTCACAAAGAAGCAAAATTTACAAGAACAAGGTATAAAGTGCCTTTCACTAATATTCATTGATAAAGTTGCCAATTATATTAGTGAAGACCCAATTATTAAAAACATCTTTGTTGAAAAATATAAAGAACTATATCCTGAATTTCACAATAATGAAAAGCCAACAGCCAAACATATTGATGCAATTCAAGGATTTTATTTTGCCCAAACAGGAAAGGGTGAATTTACAGACAATGAAAATTCAATGCGTAAAAACAAAGATGTTTTTGATGCAATATTAAAAGACAAAATCGGACTCCTAAATTATGGTAATGAAACAGCTAACAAAATAGAATTTATCTTTTCTCATTCTGCACTTGGTGTTGGCTGGGACAATCCAAATATTTTCAACATTGCAACTTTGAGCACTTCTTATTCCGAAATCAAAAAGCGACAAGAAATCGGAAGGGGATTACGAATTTGTGTAAATAAGGATGGACAAAGAATTTATGACAAATTAAGTGTGGAAGATGCTGAACGAATTAATCAACTTACAGTAATCCCGAATGAAACCTACGAAACCTTTGTAACACAGTATCAGGAAGAAATAAAGGAGGTTTATGGTACTTCACGGGTTGGTGCAGGAATGACACATACGCACAAAGGTAAACCTCAAAATGAAGTTAGTTTTAACCGAAACAGAAATGAGAGTATTAATAAAGCGTTTAAGCGTTTTTGGACTGCACTGGCAAAGAAAACAAATTACACTGTTGGTTTTGATGAAACTGCTTTAATTGAAAGAAGTATTGAAGCAATAAATCAAATCAAAATTGCGGATTATGAAGCAGAAGTGAGTAGCCGTTCCATTAGTACAATTACGGAAGAAAGCATTGAAGATGAATTTGGGGGCAAAGAAACATATAAGTTAAAAGCCCAATTTTCTGCCCTTGACCTGATTGAAGAAATCAGCGAAGATACTGGCTTATGTTATCCTTCGGTTTTTAAGATTGTTGAAAGAATCAATCATAATTATTTTGTAAAAAACCCACCACAATTTATTCAACAGGCATCTGTTATTGTGCGAAATATTGAATTGGAAGAATTGCTCCGGGGATTGGATTATCACCTTTTAGATGAAACCTTTCCTTTTGATTTTGAGGATTTTGTTAAACAAGTAGATTATAGGGCTTATACAGATACCCCAAAACGAGGGGTCTATGACAGAATGTTGATTGACAGCCATGTTGAGCACCAGTTTGCACTTGCAACTGATAATGATGATGAAGTAATTTGTTTTTTAAAACTTCCATCTTATTACAAAATACAAACTCCTATTGGCGAATATAATCCTGACTTTGGAATTGTGATGAAGCGTAAAAGCTTGAGAGACGGTAACGAGAGTGAATTCTATTTTGTGATAGAAACCAAAGGAACAAACAACATTAACGATAAAAAATCACTTAAAGAAAGTGAGATTTACAAAATACAATGTGCATTGAAACACTTCGCAACACTTGGTGTGGATGTGCAGTACAAAGCTCCTGTTAAAGACTATCAGTTCTTTAAAACAGAAGCCAACAAAACGATTAATACTTTAATTGAAGATTAATTTATCATTTTCATGACGTAATAAAAACGATAAAACAATATTAAGGGAATGAGTAAATTGAAGAAAATAACTGTTCAGGGAAATGAAATAACCATATTAAAAAAAGGGCAAGATGATTTTGTTTCATTAACTGATATGCTTAAAGCGAAAGACGGAGATTTTTTTATTTCCGATTGGTTACGAAACAGAAATACCGTAGAATTTTTAGGGATTTGGGAATCAGTAAATAACCCGGCTTTTAATTATGGCGAATTTGCCACAATTAAAAGCCGGGCAGGTTTAAACAACTATAAAATAAGTGTAAAAGAGTGGGAGAAAAAAACAAATGCAATCGGGTTAAAAGCTACTGCAGGAAGGTATGGTGGAACCTATGCCCATATTGACATTGCTTTTGAATTTGGAATGTGGATAAGTGCCGAATTTAAAGTGTATTTAATTAAAGAGTTTAAACGATTAAAAGAAGAAGAAAGCCATAGATTGAATTTGGAATGGAACTTTCAACGAACATTATCCAAAGTCAATTACAAAATACATACCGATGCCATAAAAGAACGATTAATCCCTGATGAATTGAGCAATAAACAAACTTCTATTATTTATGCTAACGAAGCAGATGTATTGAACATGGCACTATTTGGAAAAACAGCAAAACAATGGCGTGATGAGAATCCTCATAAAAAAGGGAATATCAGAGATGAAGCAAGCATTCATCAATTAGTTGTTTTATCGAATATGGAAAGCATTAACGCTATGCTTATTCACCAAAATATTTTACAAAAAGAAAGATTGATTCAATTAAACGAACTGGCTATTTCGCAAATGAAATCGCTGGTTGCAAATATTAACTTGAATAAACTTAAATAATGGAAAATATAAACGACTATATGCCTTTTAGCAACGATTGGAACAAAGAACGTTTGGAAAAACTTAAAGAGTTAATGCCAGACCTATTTACCAATGAGGGAAAAATAAATACAAACGAATTCAAAAAATTAGTTGATTCCGAAAGTATTAGCGAAACAGAACGTTACGAATTCCGTTGGTTTGGAAAAAGTAATGCAAAACGGGAAGCTTTTACGCCTACCGATGCTACACTTATTTATGACGAAGCAAGAAGCGTAAACCCAACCGAAAGTGATAACCTGATTATTGAAGGCGAAAACCTGAATGTGCTTAAACTTTTAAGCAATAGTTACCGCGAAAAAGTAAAGTGCATATACATTGACCCACCATACAATACAGGAAAAGATTTTGTGTATTCCGATAAATTTAACCAGGACAAAAAAGAGTATTGGGAAGATGCGGAAGTAACAGAAAACGGCTATAAAATTGACACCAATACTGAAACCGATGGACGGTTTCATAGTAATTGGCTAAATATGATGTATAGCCGATTGTTGATTGCAAGGCAATTACTTCGCGAAGATGGCGTAATATTTATTTCCATTGATGACAATGAAGTTCACCATTTAAGGAAATTATGTGATGAAGTTTTTGGGGAGGAGAATTTTTTAGGGCAGGTAAGTAGGTTAACTGGAACACCTACAGGACAAGGAACAAAAGGATTGGTTTCAGAATTAGATTACATTATAATTTATTCTAAATCAAATGAAGGTGATTTTAATGGAATTGAATTTGATGATGATGATAAACAAATTTATAATCAATCCGATGAGAAAGGTCAATATTTAACTCGACCTTTAAGAAAAACAGGAGGTGAAGATAAAAGAGATGATAGACCAAGTATGTATTATTCAGTTGTTTCCCCAAACAAAAAGGATGTTTACCCAATTGGACCAGGAGGTTATGAAAGTAGATGGAGATGTTCTCTTGATAAATACAAAGGACTTGAAGCACAAGGAATGATTGAGTGGAAAGAAATTAATGAAAATGATACTTTGGTATGGAAACCATATTTAAAATTTTATCTCGAAGGACGACTTAAGCAACCATCTGACCTTTGGAAAAATATGGATGGTAATAAAAAAGCATCTATTGATTTGAAAAAACTATTAGATGAAATACCCATGAGCTAAAAATAGCACACCAACCGAGAATGAATATTGTGGGTAACTTTGTGACATTGTCTCATAAAGTTAACATAAAATGGAAAAAGAAGAAATTTCATTCGTACAGGTTGTAAAAGTTGGCTGC
>PVBE011542431.1_pt1 | contig 39806 bp, 42 predicted proteins | sample 1631181 | NCBI WGS metagenome assembly PVBE01 (sample SAMN08397723, study PRJNA350692) | Marine metagenome, whole genome shotgun sequencing project. | isolation source: water | place: Pacific Ocean | collected 2012-04 | reverse complement strand
CGTGATATTGAGAGTACAGTCTTTGATTACTTCCAATTAGACTTTGGTAAAGCCAGAGATGACTTTGATTGTGAAGCTGCGACACAGCATCTCGGAGACTATTTTTATGACGATTCAAATAGGCAGCACACACCTGCGATTTTACTAAAATTGATTGATTGCATAGGTGATGAAAGCTCTGATGATGTGCCTTCTATCAGTGAGGTGTTACAAGACCTCCTCGTTGAGGCTGGAATGAAAGATTGTGTAACAAGTGGCGATCAAGACAGTGCAGTATCAAAAGCTGCAAATGAGCTGGCTGAGGAGGTAGGTGCTAAGTTGGTTGGACATATAAGCCGCATTGCAACCAATCATGCTATTTCAGAAAAGGGGTTTTCGGTCAAATCAGGAGGAATGTGGGCTTGGGGAGATTCGTTTGATGTCACACATCAAACCCACGCATTAGCGAGTAAGTTAGGGATACTAAGCGGTGCTCATACGGGGCAAGTGGACAGTCAGATAACAGATAGCTGGCAGAGAGCTAAGTTTGCTGCCACCGAGGGAGACAAAGAGAATGCTGAGTTTGATTGGAAAAAATTTGATCCAGCTTTGGAGAAACTTATACCAGAGCTTGATGGTGCTTCAAGGAGGATGCTCTATGCGTCAGGACTGCTCAATGCAGCTTCAAGGAGCCATTCAGAGGTAAATTGATACGTGTAGACCGTACAATTCCTTTTCCTAGGAGTTTCTGTCCATGAGACACCTCTCCTAAGAATTTAGATACAATTTGGAAGTGCCTTCTACACTTGCCCTCATCAAGAAAGACCAACCGCAGGAAGCGGTGGAGACTGAGCTGCAATACCTGGACCGTGTCCGTCAGGAAGCGTATTGGAAGCTGTACTGAACAACAATCAGGGGAGCTATAAGGAAACCGTTAAGAAGATTGATACGCTTGTAGATCGTCAGCTTAGTGAGACAACAAGGCTGCCTGAGGAGATCTTCACTGAGAAGCTGAAAAAGCTACGAACAGAACAGCAGAGACTCAAAAATCTTGTGGATGACTTTGATGCTTCTGCCAAGCAGTGGACAGATGACATTGTGGATGAACTCAACTTCACACTAAAACTCAAAGAGCGTTTTGCGGAGAGTGGCAGAGACAAGAGGCTGGAAATCCTGCACCGCATCGGTCAGGTTATACAACTGATAGATGGAGAGCTAGATTTCCGCGTCAGAGAGCCATATTCCTCGTTTACTGAGTGCATGAAGGAGACACAGTCCATTCTGGGTGATATACAACTGAGAAAAACCCTCGCAAAACCGCTAAGTGAAGTAGAATCTGACGTTATTCGGAGTGTTGAATCTTGTTGGAGCGGGCGAGCGGAATCGAACCGCCGTCTCTAGGTTGGAAACCTAGGGTAATAACCATTATACGACGCCCGCATAAGGTGGAAGAATTGTACAAATATCCTGTTAATTTGAAAAGCACTTACTTAAAAGATATTACTTGAGTATTTGCTAAACAAACACTAGACTTCACGATCCATGGCAGATGACATAACCAACAAAGTGCTTCTGGAACATATGCAAGGTATGAAAGCTGAGTTACTAGAACTCATACTAGACATTAAATCTGAGCTTAAGGAGGTTAAATTTGAGCTTAATGGAAAAATAGATACCCTAGAAAAGAAAGTGGATCGAGGATTTGAAGATGCCAGAAAACACAGACAAGCTATTCAAGAAGACCTGGATGCTTCAATAGTTATGCTTGGAAAACATCAGGCAAAACTAGAAAAGGTATCGGTCTAGTTTTTATTCACCCCCAAATACCCAAAGATACTCCGATTATCTCCACTACTCCATACAAAAAGATGACGTAGCCAATTATTCCGACAAGCAGAGTTACGAGGGCTGTATTGATAATTTCATTCTTACGTCTTTTGGCTTGATCTAAAGTACATACTCCTTTGTGCCTGAAGTAGATAACAAGGCTCGCAATCAAAGCTAACAATCCAATCGATCTAAATACCCATTTGTAAGTGCCATAAAGAGTATCTGCAAGTGAGCTTGCGAAGCTGACGGTGCTCACTCCGACCAAAACTAAGATTACCGGACTTAAACAGCACAAGGACGCGAAGACTACCGGAGCGCTGATGATTTTGAGGATTGCTTTGGTTTTCATTGGAAGAATGCGGGGTAAACAAATGAAAATGCGGCTGAAGCTGGAAGCTCATTGTTTTCTTCGTACATTCTAACTGATTGAAGCTCATCATCCCATCGCACTGCAACTGTTCGATCTCCTATTTTTTTAACTAAACTTCCCAGCTCCTCAACATCTTTCCATCTTATTCCCAAATGTATTCCAGAAAACTCATTAACTGGAGTTTGGGAATTCTGTTCCCAGTAATAAGAAACAATATCTTTTATTTGGCCCTGAACTTTTTCTGAGTTTCTTACCGGGAATATCAAATCATCATTGGTGTAGTAAGTTCCGTATGGGTATCTGAAGTAATCACGATCATGTCCCGTATCAATTGTCATGACCATTGTGTTTGGATTCTCTTTGACCCAAGAACCGAGAGTAGTTCTGGTTGCAGGATATCGCTTAAGTTCTTCATTAACTTGTTCACCAACTACTCCCATCCCCCACGGCTGGCTCCAAAGAGTATCCGAGGCTCTGTCGTACATTACCAAGCATGATTGGAATAGCTTACCGCTGACTCCGAAGGTAGTTGCCTGACCTTTTAGACTGCGATCATAAACGATTCCCGTATCACAGAGCGGACAATACGTGATGCTAACTGGTATTCCTCCGACTTCGTCGTTAACAATCTCGTGCTAGTTTAAGATTCCATAAGGATAAGCTTTGGCTTCATCATTGATTACAACTCCAAGTATTAATTCGTCGTCTTCGAATGGAGAATCCTTAGCTGACTCGAATTTTGGATCGTCAACCGAAGGTATGCCGTCTTTTGGAGGGCCTCCGGAAAGTAAGTCATCCAAATCTATTCTGGAATTATTTTTTTCAACTGACTTAAGATCTTTATCCAAACTCGGAAGCAGAGGATTGTTTTCTATGGTTCCAAGGCCCCAAATTCTAGTCAGACGTAATTTAATATCATCCCAGTCACGAGCGACTAACACTCCGGGGATAATCAGTATAACCAGCACAATTATGATCGATCGTCTTTCCATGTCCTCAAGATAATACTCTTAAATGCACTTTTCTGTGATCCTTTTCACATCGCTTAGATAATCTTTGACTTAATAATCAATTACCCAATCTCCATAACTTCCCTGACCCCGCTTTCAGTCAGGTGAATTTGCTTGCGATTGATGCGGATCATTCCGGCTTTCTCTAATTCATTTAATTGCTTGGTAACTGTTTCGCGCGTGAGCCCAGTCATATTCCCAAGCTTTTCATGTGTTATCTTAGTTGGACGTTTGAGTACGTCTGGCAGAATGCTTTCGGAGTCTTTCTGATTGACGAGTCTGACTGTTGCAAGGATCCTATCCTTTGCCTGAAGAGTAGAGAGTGCTTTTATTTGCGCTTCATATTGGGACAAGCGTTTGCTTAGAACTTTCAGAGCCCTGAGTGCAACCTCGGGACGCTTTTTTAGAATTTGAAGAAAGTAACTGGATGGAAGCGTACAGATGTATGCCTTCTCTGTAATCTCGGCATAATGTCTGTCTGACCCTTCCGCATCGAATCCAATATTTCCAAAGACTGAACCTGGCTTGAGGATATCTAGAACTACTCTTTTGCCGTCGACCGACTTGTATAGTGTCACCTCTCCTTCTTTGAGTACATAAACATTCTCCACAAGATCCTGGGGAGTGTAGATAAACTCTTTCTTATCCATCTGCTTATCTATAACGCCGGACACCAATTCGTGCATTTCCTCCTCGCTTATTCCAGTGAAGAGTTCAACACTCTTCAGATACCAAAGTGGTGGGCGGGGCACAGTGAAATAATATAAAGAATTACTTGATGTGTCACGCATAATGCAAAGAAAGAGAACAAATATACTGCCATTTTTCCATATCTCCTCTCCCCCTCAGAAGGGGGAGAGGGTAGGGTGAGGGGCTATCACTCAACAATCTACCCACCGATAAATCTGATGCTGTGTATGCGACTTGCATTGCAACTGCAATGATACTGTCTGACTAAATTTGTATCTGTGAGGGAGATTACATAATAAACCCTCATCCTGACCTCACCCCCTAACCCCCTCTCCTCTGCTGAGGAGAGGGGGAACTATGCCAATTGCAAAGCTCCCCTCTCCTGCTCACAGGAGAGGGGCCGGGGGTGAGGTCGAATAAGAACTCAACAAAAATCCAACATACAAAAACATGGGTAGATAGCAAAATAGCCAACCGTGAGGATGGCTACTTTGCTAGTTCTTCCCAAATAAATTGGGGAGGACGAGTCAACAATTCATAAATAAAATAAATTAATTAATCATTGAAGACACCAATATTATAACAAATTTGACCCCATTTCTCAATGCCCTTGGGTCTTTCTGAAACCGGATTTAGGCTCTTACAGGCTCTAGTGTACAAAATTTAGCGTTTTTAATGATTTACAAAAAAGGCCCTTTAAGGTAGCATCCCCCGCCTGAGTTCGCACACTTTTCTAGAAAAACGCCGAAAATTAGATAACGACCTGATCAGTCACTTTATCCAAAAACCTATGTTTGTAATGCACCATCTTTAGGCTATCTACTTTCAAAGTTCCAACTTCAAAGCTCTTTAGCTCCTCGCAAATGTTTCTAAGCTTCTCTCTCCCCTCTTCATCAATCTTATTTACTCTTCCAATAATGCATTTAATGGTTTTCCCGCCAAACTTTAGAGGGCTTACACCCGTGAGCTGACCAATCTTCCCACGAAACCTTTGAAGTTCCGGCGAGTCGGATACATTTAGTGCGACTGCCCCCATCCCAAGTATAGATATTCCCTGAATACTAAGTCCAAATCCCTTGAATTCATTAAATATCTCTATGAGCTCAGGTACTTTTTCCTCCATCGCATGCCAAGACTCCTCTCCACGATATTCGGAAGGTATGACAAGCCCGTAAACAGTCACGTGAAATGCGGAAGCATCTTTCCTCCACTTTATATCGATATCTGACCAGACTTTTTCTTTAAGTTCCTTGAACTTATCCAAAACTGACGCAGGAAACGGGCATCCAATCACAAGCGACACACCGGAGGACTCTTGCATATCCTTCTTTAGGTTCTTCTCTAAGTTTTCACTAAGCTTTTCTATCGGAAAAGCCCAAAATTCATTCGATGAAGGCATTTACTTTACTACGTGAACAGTCCTCGTCGGGAACGCCATCTCGATCCCCTCTTGTGCAAACTCATTCAAAATCGAAATGTTCATCTTTTGTTGTGCATCAACATAATCGATGTATTCCTTGGATTCTATGTAGTAAACAATCTCGTAATTTAAGTTTGAATCTCCAAACTCAACAAAGTGGCAGCGATCAAATTCCGTTTTTCCCGCACTTTTGATGCATTGCTTAATAATATTCGGAATCTTCTCGAGTTTTTCGGTTGGAGTTCCATATTCAACTCCCACAGTGAATACAACCCTTCTTTTTTTGAGCTTTCTATAGTTCTGTACACGCGCAGTTGTAAGTTCCGTATTGGAAATAACAATCTCTTCTCCTTCCAAAGCTTCAAGCCTAGTGGTTTTGATACCAACATGTTTAACCGTTCCTTTGTTATCTCCAACCACGATAAAGTCCCCTTCCTGAAACGGCTTATCAACTGCAATCGATAGTGAACTGAACATATCTCCCAGAACATTTTGAAGCGCAAGCGAAATCGCCAAGCCTCCAATACCTAAGCCTGCGATCAGCGATGTAACATCGAAACCTAAGTTGCTTAATATCAGAAGCGAACCAATTGACCATAATCCAAACTTAATAAAAATTGAAAAGACACCCGATATCTTCGCCTCTTCCGATGCACTCATATCCCTATTCTTAGACTGCATACCCTTTACCAAGGAGTAATGTATCACTCGATCTGCAAGTTTTATTATCTCGGAAACAACAGCAATCAGAAATACTGCTTTGATAATAGTCCCTACTGCAGGCGAAAGAGCAAGAGACTGAACCGAAACAAAAAGAGCGATTGCTATATAAAATAATTGCCCAACTCCTTCCAATACATCCAGAACTACATCATCAGCCTTCATCTGCGTTTTCTTAGCTATTATACGTAAACGTTTAAGCAAAACCTTCCAAAAAATCGTAAGAGCTATGTAAACAACGATAAAAGTGATAATCGCTATCAGCATAGATTGAATGGTGTTTGGACCAATAGATTTGGTCAGGATGTCAGCATAGTTTTCCATATGGCGCTGATTATACAGACCTGTACGTAAAAGCAAACTTGCTTCGTTATACAATTGACAATTGACAATTGACAATTGACAGTATGCTTATGCGACATGTTCTGCTTTGTGATGCTGATGGAAACATCCTAGAGGCCTGTGACAGACAAATTGCTCACGAAGGTGATGGTAAATTACATAGAGCATTCTCTATATTCATATTTAGAGATAATTGGAAGCAATTACTGATACAGAAAAGATCCGATCGGAAACTATTCGGCGGATTGTGGGCAAATACATGTTGTTCTCACTTCCAGGAAAAGGAAGATCTAGAGATCCAAGCTGAAAAAAGGCTTGAGGAAGAATGTGGCTTTACTTGTGATCTAACTGAGTGCTCCTCCTTTGTATATCAGGCAAAAGATCCTAAGGGCAAAGGGGCCGAGTATGAATACGACACAATATTTGTAGGAGAAGTTGATGGGGATATTGAGTTTAAATTGGATCCAGAAGAAGTTGAGGAGGCCAAATGGATAAATATAGATGAACTTATGAAGGATATTGATGAACATAATGAAAATTACAGTCCATGGTTACCCTTAGCCTTAAAACATATACTCGAAACTGATCAATGAATAATGATAATGCAATCCATTTAGGCATTATTCCTGACGGTAATAGGCGCTGGGCAAAATCGCGCAGTCTAAATCCCTGGAAAGGGCATGAGCAGGCTATTGAAAACTTCAAAGCACTAACTGAGTGGTGCAGAAACGACGAGAGAATTTCTGTTCTGACTGTTTGGTGCTTCTCGACCGAGAACTGGAAGCGCGAAAGACAAGAGATTGAAATGCTCATGAAGATGCTCGAGGATTATTTGAGGAAAGAACAAGAAAACTTCATCGAAAACAAGACTAAGTTTTGCCATTCCGGAAGAAAAGATCGAATCCCCTCTTCTTTAGCAGAGCTTATAAAGGAGGCAGAGGAAAAAACTTCTGACCAAACTGATTTCACACTTCATCTTGCAGTTGATTACGGAGGAAAAGATGAAATTGAGAGAGCTGCAAGAAAAATTTCCCCTGAATCTCCACTGAAGGAAAATCTTGATCACCCAGAACTGCCTGACATTGATATTATCATCCGAACTTCCGGCGAAAAACGAACTTCTAACTTCTTCATGTGGCAGGCGGCATACGCAGAGTGGATTTTTGAGGATAAATTGTTCCCTGACTTTTCTATTGACGATCTCCAAGTCGCTGTTGACAATTTTTCTGACCGAAACCGCCGATTTGGAGAATGAAAACTACCGGTTCAGCTCCGGGAAAGATAATTCTTGCTGGCGAGTATGCAGTTGTATTCGGATATCCCGGAATCGCAGTCCCCTCTTTGCCAAGAATGAAGACCGAATTTGAAGAAGATAGAAATTGTGAGGAAATTGAGATTGAGTGGGAAGGCATTAAAGGAGATCGCCATTGGGATGCCTATTTAAGAGATATTCTAAGCCAAATTCAGAAGTTCAAAGGCAAGATTTTGGAGGGACACCTGACAATATCGAACCAAATTCCTCTTGGGAAAGGTATGGGTTCATCGACTTCTCTTGTAATTGCAGTCAGCAGATGCCTACTCGGTGAAGATTGCCGATCCGAAGCTCTCGCAATTGAAAAAGGCTTAAGTCCCCACAACAGCGGAATCGATTTCAATGTAATTTGGGAAGACTCTCCTATCCTTTATAAGAAAGATGAGGGATGTAAACCAATTGAGTTGCCCAATGACATACTTAAGGATGCGATTTTGATTGATACAGGAAAGCCAAATGAAACGACGAGTGAATTGATTGAATTTGTTGATAATCGTCGTTCATCTGAGCCGGATATATACAAAGCGCTGGAAGAAATTGGAGCGTGCACACAAAGACTTATCGACAAAGATGATTTTGAATCAATTATTAAAGATAATTATCAATCACAACTAATTCTTGAAATCGTTCCACCAGAAGTACAGAGTCTGATCGAAGAAATTGAATCATCCGGAGGTGCATCCAAGGTTTTGGGAGCCGGAGGAAGGACCGGAGGAGGAGGAATGGTATTGGCTATCACCAAAAAACCTGAGATTTTTCAAGTAATACTAGACAAACACCAGTTAAAATATATCCAAGTATAAGAAATCATTCTCAATTATCCATTTTCCATTCTCAATTATGATCACAGCATCCTCCTCCCCCAACTCCGCATGGATTAAGTACTGGGGAAACCGAAATGATCCGCTTAGAATTCCAATGGCCGATTCATTCTCTATGAGTTTGGACGGTCCAAATGTAGAGATTGATATTGATCATTCGCCTGAGCTTGTTGTGCATTCCTTTAATCCAGATGGCACAGAAAAGATTCTTGGAGAGAAGCACGTGGCTCGGTTTGGAAAGACTCTGGAAAACGTAAAGACGTATCTGGCCAAGCTTGAAGCACCTGACGCTATTCCTGCATCATGTAATATTACAGTCAGATCAAATATTCCATCTGCCGTAGGTCTTGCTTCTTCATCCGCAGTCTTCAGCTGTCTCGCAAAAGCAATACAAGGTTTGATTGCAGAAACTATCGAACTCACTGACGACCAAGCTAGTGTTATTGGAAGACTTGGATCCGGTTCCGCAGGGCGAAGTGTGCACGGAGGATTTGTTGCACTTGTTGCAGGCGAAGGAGAAGAAATCGACAGTGCATACGGAAAGCAATTTGCAGATGAGAATCATTGGCCCCTGCATGACATTATTGTTGTTCCAACAATGATCGAGAAAAAAATCGGTTCAACAGAAGGCCATCCAACTGCACACAGTAGTCCTCACTACAAAGACCGTGTTGATGCCATCATGAACTGCAGACAAAAGGAGTGCATCGATGCGGTGCTCGCAAAAGATTTCGAAAAACTTACATACGTTTGCGAAGAAGACGTTCTGGACATGCATATGGTGATGCAAACCTCAACTCCTGCGCTTCATTACTTAACTGACGACACTCATCGCATCACAGAAGGGATAATTGAACTTAGAAATGCTGAGCATCTCCCCGTTTTTTACACAATGGATGCAGGACCAACTGTTCAGTTGATTTGTACCGATGAGTCAGTCGACCGAGTTCGTGAGTTTGCCTACGCGCAGGAAGGATGCAAAGTGTTTGAAGCAAAGACCGGTGCGGGAGCAAAGATCATTAAGGAATTAGTTCACACTGAGCGCAGTCGAAGTGCTACCGTTGCTTAAGCTTTTATTCGTTGTATATACCTGCCTGCCGGCAGGCAGGCACTGTATGTACAATGTACATACAATCTATGGACCTTAGAACTCTGCCAACAGGCTTAAATTCCTTCGACCGTTGCGACGAACGACGCAAGACCATAGAAAGAGAGCTAGGAGCGGATTTAGGAGCATTATCTGTTGACCCCAGTAAGCTTGGAAACGCTGAAGAGAAGAACTGTGAGCAAATGTTCGGGCACGTTCCGATTCCGGTCGGTCTTGCAGGACCTCTTAACGTTCAATTCTCTTCAGGCAAGACTGCTGATATCCATCTTCCCCTTGCAACAACTGAAGGTGCACTTGTCGCAAGCGTTAATAGAGGATGTAAAGCCTTGAACTTAGCTGGTGGCGTAAAAACTTCATCGACATATCACGGAATAACTCGCTCTTTGGCTTTCCGAATTGTCAATTGTCAATTGTCAATTGTCAATTCGTTACAAAAACTAGAATCGAAATGGAAACAGATCGGAGAAAGTACCAGTAACCACCTTAAGATAATTAGTTTTTGCATTGATGAAGCTGATGATCATATTTTTCTGACAATTAACTGCGATACAGACGAAGCAATGGGAATGAACATGGTGACAATCGCGGCGCAAGCAATTGGAGAATGGTTGCAGTCTAATATTGAAGGACTTGAGTTCGTAACAGTTGCAGGAAATGTAGACTCGGATAAAAAACCAAGTAAAAGAACACACGACTTGGGTAGAGGTTACGAAGTAATTGCGGAAGCTGAGCTTTCCGAAGATGTCATCAGAGAAGTTTTGAAGTCTGATTCTGAGTCACTCACAAAAACTGCCCATGCCAAACTTGATGTCGGATCAAAGTTAGCCGGAGCACTTGGTTCAAACCTTCACGCCACCAACATCATCTCCGCCTTGTACCTTGCAACCGGTCAAGACTCTGCGCATGTTGTTGAAGGCTCGTTGACTGATACGACAATCGACACGTCCGCCAAGGCGGACTCTCAACAATCAACAATCAACATAAGAGTCCGTTGTCCTGCAATACTTATTGGAGTGCGAGGTGGAGGAACTCAGTTACCTGCTCAAAAACAATGTCTTGATCTTATTCTCAAGTCGATTGTCGATTGTCGATTGTCGAAGGCCAGACAACTGGCCGAGATTGTAGGAGCTGCCGTTCTGGCAGGCGAAATATCACTCTTAGCTGCTCAAGCAACGCATACCTTGGCTAAGGCACATGGAAAGCTTGGAAGGTAAAGTATTATTGACAATCACCAATTTTAAGCTATAATTCTTCAGTCATTCTCGCATTGAGAATGTGATCATTTATACATCGAACAGATATCCGGAAGCGGCAATTTTCTGCATCAATTGTGCCGAGTATTGCCGTTTCCAAGTGAGTCTCAAACCCAGGAGTCCGAGATGAAAAAACTTGCTAGCTACATTGTCGTTCTCGTTGTCACGGCGGCTGCTGCATACCTACTGGGTGCTCAGGACGCCAAGAATGAACGAAACCAGGAGCTCGAGGAGAAGGTCAAACTCTACGCGGGCATGGTCGTGTTCTATCAGCATGAAGACGAACGCGAAGATATCATGGATGATATCGAGAAATGTCTGGTGGAGTGGGATTCTGCCTCGAAACCTCCCGCGGATGAGTCTGAAGGCCTGCGCAACGTGAAGGCACTCACCCTCCTGCTGGACACGAAAATGAATCTGAACAATAGGATCGAAAGCTTCAACGATAGGATAGAAGCGCTCGACCTGACAACCAAGGAAGGAGTGCCTCCGGGAGAAAAACCGCTGGTTGAAATTCCCAGCATCGACTGATCGTCTCCTCCTCACTCCTCTGCTTTGATTTTTTCTCTGTTCGATTGTCACCCCTCCTCCGCCTCACCGGTGGAGGCGGGGCCTTTTTATTATTCTTTTTTGTTTTTATGTGTCTGTTTTCCTATAAAATTATCTCGTGACACACAGTGCAATAATCAGTTTCGGCCAATACATCCCTTCAAAGAGAATTAAAACTGAAGAGATTGCGAAAAGTCATAACCAAGATCCTGCTTCGTACATAAAAGGACTGGGTGTGACGGAAAAAACTGTTCCTGACCACGGGGAAGATGCATTTACGATGGCAGTTGAGGCCGGACGAGTTGCATTGGATACATCCGAATTAAAATCGAGTCAGATCTCCGCAGTTTTTGTAGGATCTGAGAGTCACCCGTACGCAGTTAAACCAACAAGTGGAATGGTTGCCTCTGCTCTTGAGTGCCATTCGTTTTCACATTGTGCTGACCTGGAGTTTGCATGCAAAGCAGGAACAGCCGGAATGCAGATTGTGGACAGCATGGTCAGGTCAGGTCAGATAGAGTACGGACTTGCAATCGGCTCAGACACAGCACAAGGCAAACCCGGTGATGCGCTTGAGTACACAGCGGCCGCAGGTGCCGGTGCAATAATTATCGGTCCTGAGAATGACAAAAATGCCATTTGCAGACTCGAAAAGACTCTGAGCTTTACAACAGACACTCCGGACTTCTGGAGAGCGTCTGATAAGAAGTATCCGGAGCACGCCGGAAGGTTTACAGGCGAACCCGCTTACTTCCGCCACGTTGAAGAAGCACTTAAAGGGATTTTGGAAGTTTCTGAACTTAAGGTTTCTGACATTGATCACGCAATCTTTCACATGCCAAATGCAAAATTCCCATCAAAAGTTGCTAAAAAGTTTAATCTGAACAAAGAACAAATGAAGCACGGTTTTATAGTTCCCGAAATTGGAAACACATATTCAGCTTGCTCCCTTTTGGGACTGATTAATGTCCTTCAGAATGCAAAAAAGAATGAGAAAATACTGCTTGTAAGCTATGGATCAGGAGCAGGATCCGATGCATTTGTGTTTACAATGCTCAAAGACGGAATACCCCTCCCTTCAGATACAAGAAATAATGAATATATTAGTTATGGCGAATATCTGAAATGCACCTCCTAGGAAACAGAAGAACCAGAGGATTAAGAGGAAACAGAAGAGTAAACTGAGTGTGCCTTTATTAACTGATTTATTAACAAATCCTCTGTTTCCTCTGTTTCTTTTGTTTCTTCTGTTTCCTCTATTTTGCTTCTTCTGTTTCCTTTTAGTAGGATACTCACAAATATGAACCAGGATGTGTTTATTGTAGGTACAGGCCAAACGCCTTTTGGCGAGCATTGGGACAAAAGCCTAAAGGACTTGATGGGCGAAGCAGTAACTTCTGCCATCGATAACTCGGATCTGACCGCACTTGATATCGATTTCATCATTGTTTCTAACATGCTTGGCGAAAGAACTAACGATCAAGCTCATTTAGGCGCAATGGCATCCGCATTACTTCCCCATCGTCCTCCTGCACTTAGAACCGAAGCTGCCTGCGCATCAGGATCCGTTGCAGTTCACACCGCAATAAGTCTGCTTGAAAGCGGAAGAGCAGAAAATGTATTGGTAATAGGGGTCGAGAAGATGACCGACGTTTCATCCGAAGAAATTTCTTTAAGCTTAATGGGGGCAGCTGATGCCGAGAAGGATATTCCGACAGGCCTGACCTTTCCTGGAATCTTCGGACTGATCACAAACAGATATATGCATGAATACGGACTAACGAGAGAGAAACTTAATAAGGTTAGTGCCAAACATCACGCAAATGCCGCGAAAAATCCGAATGCACAGTTTAGAAATGCAATTCCTGAGGAAAAAATTTCACAAAGTCCATCAATTGCAGACCCTTTGTGCTTACTGGACTGCTCACCAATTTCTGACGGAGCTTCTGCAGTCATCCTATCTTCAACCAATGAGTCCCCTATCAAGATCAAAGCTTCCCAAGTGAGCACGGATACTCTTAGCATTGCCGAGCGCCCTTCCATTACATCATTCCCCGCAACACGAGACGCTATGGATAGAGCTTTGGATGAGGCCGAAATTACGCGCGACGACATCGCACATCTGGAAACACATGATTGTTTCTCTATCGCAGCTGTAATTAATCTGGAAGATCTTGGATTTGCAGCCCCTGGCAGAGGAATACGCTTATATGAGAGTGATTCAAAACCCTCTGTAAACGCATCTGGAGGATTGAAGGCCTGTGGACATCCTGTTGGAGCAACCGGCATCAAGCAAATTGTTGATCTGATTAAACAACTCAAGTCTTCGAATGAGAAATATGCACTTGCTCATAATTTTGGAGGAGCCGGCGCCACTTGTTGTATTCATATTTTAGAAAATGTCAGTTAATTTCTTAGCTATCCTTGACTGGCCAACACGCTGCGCTGTCGACAATCAACAATCGACACGCGCACTATGTGCGCTTTCAACAAGTAGTCGATTGTTGAGAGCTCAGCCATGCACCAGAGCGAAGCGATCGGTGCATGGCGAACGTGTTGATTGTCGATTGTTAAATCATGCCTGACACACCTTCCACAATCCACCGAGCCCAAAAGAATATCCGCAAAAAAATGCAGGAAGGCACTGTCATATCCTTCACAACCATAGTTCATCCTCCCAAAGGGTTTGGAAAGGAGCCAAGAACTGTTGGAATTATTGAATTAGACGATGGAATGAAAACAATAGGACAACTTACAAGCTCGAAAGTGAGTATCGGACAGAGAGTGACTCCACGCATGAGACTAATGAGAGTAAATGAGCAGGGACTTAGAACTTATGATGTTTGTTTCGAGCCGATGGAAGGTGAGCTAGTCCAGGAAAAAGAATTCACAGGATACATAATTGCATTAACAGGACCATCCGGAGTCGGAAAAACAACTATCAGTAAAATTCTAACCACCAAAGTCGGTGACTACGCTGCAAAAGTACCAATTCTAACAACGCGCGAGCCGTCTGATCAGGATGAAGATGAATATGAATACATCGACCCAAAAAAATTCGAGATTCTAAAGAAGCAAGGCCGTCTTGCATCGTGTTCCCGCATCCCCTCTTCCACTCAAAGCAGATGGTACGGGTATCGAAAATCTGATATTGAGGCCATTTGGGAAGAACACAAAGTCCCTGTTGTAATTACAGAGATGGGACTGCTGCAAGACTTGGTTAGAACCTATAGCCGAAGATCAATTCTGTCTTTCGGACTTCTGCCTCCTGGTAAAAGCAAAAGACTGATGCTCAGTTGCCTTCTCCATAGACTTCGTACCAGAGGTAGGGATACCGATGCTTCGATTGATGAAAGGATGAAGAATGCCGAACGCGATCTGGACTTCTTTGAGCAGAAAAAACATCTGTTTGATGACCTGATAGTGAATGATGACTTGGACTCCGTTGTTGGACTACTGAAAGGTAGAATTATGGCTGAAGTAAGAACTTAAGGATTGCTAACAATTGCGTAAAAAACAGGATATACTTTTTTTATGCCCAAGAAGCCCCGCACTCGTCGCTCCCGCAGCACCACGTTGGGTGCACGGCCTCGCGCTCCAACGCGGGGTAAAAAAACAAAGAAGCGCATACAGTACGGCGGTATTGAATCTATATTTATTGCTGGTATTGCCATAACTATAGTCGCCGCAACGGGCAATCTGGTAAAAGATATGGTTGAATCAGATTATTTTGCGGATAATAGAGAGATGATTCAGAGCACCGGAAATTTGACTGGGCAATTGGCAGAAGAAGAGCAGGAAATTAAAGCTCTAACTGACGATGAACGAAGAAAAAAATCCATTGGTTTTTTTCTAAGAAGAAAAAGCAAGCACAGAGCTCTTCTACTTTACAGGCACGATGAAGAATTACGCCGAATAGAGAAAAAAGATTACTTGAAGGGGTGTAGAAATGATGTACGCAAATCAAATTCGAATATCAGGCTTCCAATAATGCTCAGATGTTACCGAGGAGAACTAACTTTGGACTTGGAAGACATACGAAAGGAACGCGCTTTTTTATATAAACTTCCTGGAACATCAGATGAAGCCAAAGAGAGAATTAATACAAGTATTGTCCCGCTAATGGATTCAATTACTGCAGTTATCGACGGTATTGATGCTGGAGTTTATACGACCGAAGAAGGGCTGGTTGAAACAAAGAAGAATTTGACCGAGCGATATAAAGCTCCTTATTGGCTTTCGGTTTCAGCTCTTAGAGCCGACGGACTCCTGTCATGGACATCGCATTTGATACGACAGATAGATTTGATTATGGTTGGAACGGAAGATTCCGATGAAGATGATCTGAAGAATACAAGGGGCTGCTATGAAGATGCGGAGCTTATGCTTTTGGAAATCCCATTCTTCATTGATCACGCAGTCGCCAGAGAGAAGTTGCAGAGAGGTGTGGAGATGATTGAATCTTGTATTGGTACTGAGTAATTCTTAACATTAAGATACACCCGCCCCCCAGGGGTGGGTTAGTGGCGAGGGTGGGTGGGTGGTAAGTTTATATGGTGATCTTCTAAAACTTGACGTCAATACACTCTCAAAAAAATCTTTTCACGAATCCCACTTTTGATCTATTCAAAGCCCCCAAAGACGTTCCGCCCTCAAGCGGAACAGTTATAATTAAATCAATTCTATATTTGTCAAAGCTCTGACTGTCCGAATCAAAGCATGTTGACAGCCAATGTTATACTACCTCTCTCCATGGCTTCAAAACGAATCCGCCACAGGGTAGAACATACCAGAAACAAGCATTCCCGCGCAGTTTTTCGCGATGGAACCATTGTGATCAGGCTTGCCAAAAACCTGACTCGAATGGAGCAGGAAGAGCACATATCTGACCTTCTAAGACGCATGACCAGGCAGATACTAGAAGATGAACAGATGAAGCTGATTGACCCCTTCAGACCTCTCCTAGAGGGCTCAGAGAGCCTTACAGTAAGAACAGCCACCGGCAAAGCCTATCACTTCACACTTAAAGCAGGGGAAAAGACGCGTGCCAGAAGAAATTTCAGAGGATGGACCGTTACAATCAGCCCTCACGTCAGAAGAAGAGCCCTGCATGCATTCCTTTGGGACCTTTTAAGTAGTGCTGAGGAACGCCGAGTACGAATGCTGGTGCATGAGCTTAATGATTTGCAATATTGCTTTCCTCTAAGGAAAATCAGGCTCAAATTCGCTTCTTCCCAATGGGGCAGTTGCAGTCCAAAAAAAATTATAATGCTAAATTCTGCGCTATTATTTGTTCCGCCCTCGGTGCTCAAATATGTGATAGTTCATGAGCTTGCGCACCTTAAACACTGCAATCATTCAAAGACATATTGGAATACAGTGGGCAAGGGAATGCCAAGATACAAGAGGGCCAGGGAAATTTTGAAAGAATACCGACTTCCCTCAATTTAAAATATTTACTATTCTATATTCATCCATTCCCCCCTTACCCTATGTGGTTCGATGATGACGATGATGATGATAACGATGATACTAAGGATGATCGCATTTTCGAAAGCGGTGACTACGAGGACAAAGGCGACGACTTCACCCTTGTCGGAGATGGGAAAGATCCCGATGCCGAGCCGGTATGAGCGAGCTTGATCTTGATTTGGCTTTGAACTTTGCTTTAATAACAGCAAAGAAAGGTGCAGATCTTGCCGTTGAATATCACAAAAAGGGCATCGATTTAGATATAAAAAATAAGTCTCCCCGCGACTTTGTTACAGAGGCCGATTTTGACGTTCAGAATTTGATCATTGGTGAGATTAAAAAGAATTATCCAGACCATCGAGTTGTAGCCGAGGAGGAAGGAGCTGACAATATTGGAGATCCCGACTCACCATACAGATGGGTAATTGATCCGATTGATGGTACAAAGCCTTTTATGCATGGTCGTGAAGAGTTTGGAGTAATACTTGGATTGATGAAAAATGATGAAATTATTCTGGGTGTCATGATCTTGCCTCTTCAAAATGATGAGTTTAAGTGTATCAAAGGCCAGGGAGTTTTTTATGACAATAAACCTGTGGTACTTCGCAAAACAAAAGATATGAACGAAGCAATGATTTGCACAAATTTCCGCGGAAGAGAAGAAATTATTGATGGTGTTCCTCGCGTTCCCGTTCCCCTCTGTGCAAGCATTGAGAACTACGGCTGCGCCGCCGATGAACTTGGTAAGATTCTAAAGGGCCAAAATGATGGTGCAACTTTTCATGGCCCCCGCATTTGGGACCTTGCTGTCGGCTTTATGATGATAGAAGAAGCAGGCGGAAAAGCAGAATGGCAATTGGATGATCCTGATGATGTTCGCTCAGCTGTCCTTGGTTGTGCTTCAACTGAACCTATTTTTGATGAGCTTAGGGAATTTACATTCGAGAAAATTGCCAAGATCGAGTCCAAGATAGATTGACTTGTATTTTCCGTATGATACTGTCGCCGACAATGCTTAAATATACCAGCAAAGAAGGTATTGTATGGCTTGCAGCAGTCGTTTTGGTACTATCGGGATGCAACCTGACTGCGCAAGTCACACAAGATAATATTTCATTTGATAACGAGGCAATACCGATTCTCTCTCAGGAAGACAAACATTACTTTATTACTGTCGCTCAGACTTCTGTTTCTGACTTTTTTAGTGGGAAAGTAGAGGCGGAGCACACTTGGCCTGCGCGTTATGATGGTGTTAATAACACTGTATTTATCGCTTTTCGTCTTCAGGGCAAAAAGAAGGGATCGTGGTCTGCACGAGAGAATAATCTTGCAAGTAGTATCTACATAGCAACACAGCGTACTCTCAAGGATCAACGATATAATGGATCAATCGAAGAAAAAGATATTCCGAATCTTAAAATCGAAATGTTTATTCTTGGGAAAAACCATCCTTACAATAGTACATATGAGCCCGGTATACATGGGATTAAATTTAAGAAAGGCAACAAAGTAGCTGTATACTATAACGACGTAGCAATTGAGTTGAATCACAATACTGCAAAACTTCTTGAGAGCCTATGCAAGAAGGCAAAGTTACCTGAAGACTGTGCTGGTGATCCGAATGTAGAAAAATACATTTTCCGAACGCTGCATTTTGGAACGACACATCTATCGCCTGAAATCGTTACATTTTACAGGGGTAATACTCCTGCGCTTGAAGTGAACAGTACAAAAGATCGTATTCAGAAGTCTCTTGATTTGGCATTTGTGTGGTTTAAGAGACATATAAAAAAGAACGGAACGTTTGAGTATATATACAATCCATCGAACGAAAAATATTCTGATAAAAATACCATTCCGCGCCAACTAATGGCATCAGTCGTATTAGCAAAGCTCAGCCAGGATAATCCGAACTACCTCGATACACACCGAAAAAACCTAAATTACATCTTCGATAATTGGTATCGTGAAGATGGAGACAAGGGGTACATTTACAACAACAAATGGTCGAGTCTCGGTTCCAACAGTATGGCTATACGCGCACTTAGCTATAGCCCGCTTTTTGATGAGTATAAAGATAAGGCTGATAAACTCGCGAACACGATCATGTCAATGCAGCATGAGGACGGTTCATTTGATGCGTTCTATTCTTATACAGGTACTGTCAATAATGAAAACTGGCATCTGGCTTACTCCTCCGGTGGGGCAATTTTGGGAATGTCAGAACTTTACGAACGCACAAAAGAGCAATCATATCTAGAAACCGCGCACAAAGCACAAGACTTCTACTTAGTCGAATACGTCGACAAGATAGATGAGAACTATTATCCGGGGTATGTTCCTTGGCACACAATGTCTTTGTCGACACTATTCAAGATCACAGGAGATGAGAAATATATTGCTCCCATTTTTACTATAAATGACAAACTGATTGAGATGCAGAATACTGATGGTCGTCCGTATATGGACTATCTAGGAAGTTTCTTTAATCCGAAAATCAAAGGATATCAAATTCCATATTCCACAACTAATGCTGTGATTGTTGAAGGGCTTGCATATGCGTATGAAATTGCACGTGATGCAGGCGATGTTGCTCGTACCGAAAAATATAGAAATTCTGTTCTACTTGGAGCTCACAACCTGATGAATCTTCAATTCGCCGGTCCAAATATGTATTACATGCAAAAACCCGAGCGAGCAGAAGGAGGATTTCACTATAATGCTTACGATAATCGCATTCGAATAGACGCAATACAACATACCATCGATGCCTTTACAAAGATTATTGCTCTCGAGCTCACGGAATAATAAATCCAGAATCCCTGAATAACTTGCTGAGCAAACTGATTGGAAGACCTACTACCCCGCTAAAATCACCCTCAAACTTTTCAATAAGCTTCTGACCATCCCCTTCTATCTGGAATGAACCGGAACGATCCTCCCAGAGCCCCGTCGAAATCCACCAATCAAGATCTTCATCAGTAAGTTTTCTGAAGTGAACAAGTGAAGTTGATATATCTTCATGTTTTTTTGAATCCGGAGTTATCAAACTGATTGCCGAGTGGACTTGAGACGCTCCCCCGCTCTGTTCTCTGAGCATTTCACGAGCATGAGATTCATCAGATGGCTTTTCAAGTAGATTTCCAGCTGACGAAACCACCAAAGTATCGCTCCCAATTACCCAAGCACCTGAATATTGGCGTGAAACATCCTCTGCCTTGAGCCGAGCAAGAAGCTTGGCACGCTCAATTGGATCTTCCAGAATAACTTCCGCCTCATTGATTGAACTGGGTATTATTTCAAACTCAACACCTAACTCCTTCAATAACCGCTGACGCTGAGGACTGGAGGATGCGAGTATAAGCATGTATTGAGATTAGCAATAACTAACGGTAATACCAACATTAACAATCAACTATCAACAGTCAACCATCAACACTAAGTTGATTGTTGAAAGCTCAGCCATGCATCAGAGCGAAGCGATCGGTGCATGGCGAGCGTGTTGATTGTTGATTGTCTTATTTAATATATGGAGTCGGCCTTCCAGGACTCGTATTCTCTTTCCTGTTTGACCTGTCCAGCGCTTGCTTAAGCATCTGCATTCTTAACTTCATTGTTGGAGCAGATGACTTTTTATCACGATTCATCCATTGTCTTGGATTTAGGAGCCCACGGCGCGCTTGGGTTGTGGGATTTTTTGTTACAGACTTACAAAGATTGTAAAAACCAGCCAGACCATAATTAACCAGTGTATCAGGACAATTATTGGCCCGTTGATATCTGCGAAGAAGATGTCTTTCTTTTTCTCCCAACTCCTCAACCTGCAAACTACTTACTCCCTCCTCTCCCGCCGAACCATGTACTTCCTCTTTTGACTGAGCAGGAAGCTGTTTATCTCGTATGTAGAAAAGAATTGACTGGTAATCATTCACATCCGGAGGAACCAAACCTTCTTCCCCGTCTCTAATCCTATACTGATATTTTTTCATAGCATTCCAGTACTCTCTTTGCTGTTTTCTCTGGCTTGCACGACTTTTTATTGCACCGACCCTGTTGGGAATACGGGATTCCATGTTGCTTATGTCACCAACAGTTCCTCCAAATTCCCCATTCCTTTGAATAGTCGCAAGAATATTCATAGCGAGAGGCGCAGACATTATTACTATCAGCGATGCTGCGATGGCTCGCCTTCTGGTATTGAGCTTAATTTTTTTCATGGATTTGTTTGTTATGAATCCGATTATTATAGCAAAATTCTGCCTTTTATTCAATTTCCTACCCTACTTAAATTTAGCGTATTCGAAGAACTTTTTTTGATGCTCCTGCCCTCTTTTGGCAATATCATGCTTGATTGCGCAGGAATACAATTCTGTCATATTTACCGTAGCTTTGGCATATGCAACAACAGCATTCCCATATCCGCAATAAATACATCCCACATGCTGAAACCAATTAAGTTTTTTTAGCTCATCTCTATCTAACACCAAGAACTCTTTGAATGGAATCTTAGGGATGCCAATTATGGAAAAATACACGGCCTGATGAATCCAGGCCGCAAAGTGCATTATGAATAGAAATACACACTCAAGACACATAAATATCATTGCAAAAATTACCAGAGGCCAACATGGCCATTTGACCTTCTTTTTTGTGACAGTAAACATCCCTTTGTCCATAATAAGCATATTATACCATTTTATGCCTTATAGGCCAATAGCAGGCCTAACCCTTTCCATAGTAGATTTGGCAACTTTCTCCGCCCTCTCTTTACCAGACTCAAGCACTTCTTTGACCTTCTTATCAGTCAATTTTTCCCTTTTCTCACTCATTGGACCAAAGAAATCCATCATATCTTCAAAAAGCCTATTTTTTGCATCTCCATAAGGAATTCCATTCTTATATTCATCTGCTAATTTACCTGCGTCAGAATCGGAAAGAACTAGCTTATGTATCGTAAAAATCACTGACTTTTCCGGATCCTTGGGATCATTCGCTCCGGCTGAATCTGTGACCATTCCCATTACTGCTTTCTCGATCGCCTTCTCTTCCCCGAATATTGGAATCGTATTCCCATAGCTCTTGCTCATCTTGCGTCCATCGGTCCCAGGGACGACTGCTACTTCTTCCTGAATAACGGGTTCAGGCAAAGTTAGTAGATCTTTTCCAAAAGTATTATTGAACTTTTGTGCTATATCGCGAACCATTTCCACATGTTGCTTTTGATCTTTTCCAACTGGAACATGTGTGATGTCATAAAGAAGAATGTCAGCGGCCATCAGAACCGGATATGTAAATAAACCGACTGATGCATCGATACCTTGTTTTATTTTATCCTTGAAACTGACAGCCCTTTCAAGAAGACCCATTGGGGTGACACAACTCAAAATCCAAGTTAGCTCCGTATGTTCTTTGACATCAGATTGAGCGAATAAAACTGCTTTTTCCGGATCAAATCCAATGGCCAGGCAATCTTTTACCGCATTCAGTCTTGCTTTCCTAAGTTCTTCGCCATTATGCAATGTGGTAAGTGCATGAAGATCAACAATCATGTAATAACTTTGTTCAGATTTTGACACAAACTCCTGATTTGGTTTCATCGAACCAAAGTAGTTGCCTATATGTAGTTGGCCCGATGGTTGGATACCGGATAGGACTCGCATGGGGGTATCTTATAGATTGAATAGAGATTTCGAAAGGGGTTTGAAGTGAAGCCTAGATGCACCCTCCCCCCTGGGGTGGGTTAAGCTTCAGGGTGGCGGGGCGGTAGTTATATATGGTGGTTCTCTCAAAAAACACAGTCAACCCCTCCTCAAAAAAAAACTTTTATCAACTTCAACTTTTCAGCACCACTTAGCCCCGTAAGATGTTCCAGCCTTCGCATAGCGGAGGCTGCCATCCGAAGCCGCGACCTGCCCCTCGTAGCCTTGGCGTAGTGGGGAGCGCGTAGGATGGCGTCTCTAGCACTGAGACGCTATGGCTACGGCTGGCAGGCCATCCACAAACGGAACATTATCTATGCCAGATTATTAAGAAAGTCATTGAACACCTTCGGCATCGGAGCCTCAATTGCAATCCTCTTCCCCGTCACAGGATGCTCCATCTCGATTCTGACAGCATGCAAAAAGAATTTTTTTAAGCGAAATCTTCTGGAAAACTTCGAATATTGTCTCTCATTTCCATATACCTGATCCAAGACAAGAGGATGTCCGATACTTGCAAAGTGTTTTCTGATTTGATGATGCCTTCCGGTCTCTATCTCGGCCTCAACGTAACTTGCGTCTTTGAATTTTCTAAGCACATTATAGCGTGTCATTGCTTCAACCTCTCCACCGGTACGCGCCGGAAGTTTTTTACTTATAACTCCACGGTTATTTTTCATTCGTCCAATCACAACCGTTCTATAAATTTTCTTCGCCTTTATTAATTCAGTATCTTTTGATTTTCCGAACACCACTACACCAGAAGTTTCGAAATCTAACCGATGCAAAACCTTTAGCCCCGGATAATCCTTCTTTAAATAATCAAACAACGAAAGTTTTTGTACTTTTCCTCGTCCTTTAACAACCAGCTCGCAACTAAGCTTATTAACGCCCAAAAGATGATCATCTTCGTATAAAATTCTCTTTGAATAGAGTGACATAGGCACATCTTACATGTATTCTTACTCGGAATATGAATTTATACGCGTATATTTTCGGCTCAATACTGCTGGTCAGCTTGATTTCCCTTGCAGGGATACTGCTTCTTTCCATCAGCAAAAAAGCTACAAATAAAATACTTTTATACCTTGTAAGTTTCTCTACTGGAGCATTGCTGAGTACGGTTTTTCTGCATTTCTTTCCGGAAATAATTGAAATTGAACCATATCCCATACGCGCATCATGGCTTCTTCTTGGAAGCATTCTTTTCTCCTTTGTAATGGAGCGCTTTATTCACTGGAGGCACTGCCATGCAGTAGATGATGAATGCCACATACATCCGGTCGGACCAATGATGCTTCTGGCTGACGCGATTCATAACATTCTTGATGGAGTTCTGATTGCCGCGAGCTACTTGATAAGTATTCCACTTGGAATCGCCACAACTCTTGCTGTTATGTTCCACGAAATACCGCAGGAAATTGGAGACTTTGCAGTCCTATTACATAGTGGGTATTCAAAGAAGAAAGCTCTTGTACTAAACTTGCTGACCGCTCTTACTGCTTTTATCGGAGCATTATTAGTTCTCTGGATTAACGTTACTATGAGCGGCATCGCCACAATCCTCTTGCCCATCGCCGCAGGTAACTTCCTTTATATAGCAACAGCCGACTTGATTCCCGAGCTTCATAAAGAAACAAGCTTCAAAAAATCATTTATGCAATTCATATTCCTACTCCTCGGAGTTGGTGTTATGACTCTACTCGCTCTTGCCGAACCTGGGCACGGATCTGTGCAAGAAGAGGCTCCTGAAGCAGTTCCTGAGGTGCCATTAACATAAGAGGCTTTGTGTGGCAGAATTTACTCTAAAAAAGCCTACGTTGCCGTCGTTTATGAAGAATGAAAGTTTGATTTAGCCACCATCCGTATGTCCTTTCTTTGCTCTCATTCTCCATGTTCTCCCAGCAGGCTGATTATCATCCGGCATTGAGTTCGCATGAGAAAGCAAATGTTCAACAGCACTTAGAATCTTATCATCTCCTATATCTCGGGCTTTTTCATGAATTAGATAGCCTCTTACATTTTCAGGAGTGACAGATTCTCCAAAACCTTCTCTTTCTATAACTGTTTCAATAACACTTTGAATTACATCATCCGGAATAAATGTTGCCAATCTCCATTTTCCATCAAGCATTTTTGGTAATCCCTCGCTTGCCATCAATATCTCTTGTGCAGCTTCTTCAATTTCAGCTTGCAGGTCCAGAACCAATGATTCTGGTACCATAGACTGCAACGCAAAATCTGGATGAGCCTCGCACAATTGCTTAATCCGAGTTCCCAATCTTGTCCTCATCGAATCAGTCTTTCCAACTACAACACTAGGAGTAGTAACGTCGTGCTTTTCCAAAAAAGCTGCAATTGATCCAGCACTTATTCTGTTATTAATCGCAGTGGGAACACAGTCTACATATTTCCTAAGTTCATCATTTATTGCTTGTCTAAATAATTCGGGGTCATCAATTTCGCAGCTGCACCACCTTTCAAGCATTCTACTGTGTATAGCTGTCGAAAGCCTTGCGATAGTTGTGTGCTTAGTTACATTCGGCAATATCTCTGCCATTCTTTCCTTTACATATTTTTTCTTAAACCAATCTGGGACGGGTTCGGCTTCTATAGCCTCTTGAAATTGATCAGCTATCATGCATATACTTTAATGTATTATAAATATTTGTCAATACTCTAATTATGTGTTCTTACGGCTAATAAGTGCTATATTTCCACTATCCTTGGACGATTAGCTCAGTTGGTTACCCGCCTTCGCTACAGCACAAAGTTTGGACAGCTAGCTCAGTTGGTTAGAGCGTTCGGTTCACATCCGAAAGGTCACAGGTTCGATTCCTGTGCTGTCCACCATCAAGAAGTGCTGCAGCTATGGACGGGCAAGGAGCGTACGGCTTGCCACTCGAAGCTCCGAATGAAGTGAGGAGCGAAGTGTGGTTCACATCCGTAAGGTCACTGGTTCGATTCCAGTATCGTCCACCATTCCTCAATTAACAAACTCAGGGTCCGAACTGAGCCTGCTTTCCTCCGGCAAAACTTGATTCTGATACTTGCTATGGGGCTTTGAATGGTACGGAGTTTGGGCAGGACTTGTCATTTGCTCAAATGCAATCTGGCAAACTCGCATTCCGGGATACAAAGCAATAGGAAGTCGATTGAGATTGGAGATTTCTAAAGTGATAGTGCCGGAAAAACCCGGATCAACAAAACCTGCTGTAGAGTGAACAATGATTCCAAGACGACCAAGTGAACTTCTCCCCTCCACTCTTACAACTAAATCGTCCGGAACTGTAATTTGTTCTTCAGTGACACCCAAAACAAATTCCCCCGGCTGAACAATGAACGGATCACCTTCATTAATCTGAAGAGTACGAACATTTCCGGAAAGTGTTTTTGGGTCTTTTGGATCAAGAAGTGGAAACTTGCTGTGCTCATAAAGCTTGAAAGTCTCACCCAAGTGTAAATCCATTGAACTAGCATGTATATATGGAACGTAATCTGGCTGATGGCTATTAATAATAACCCGACCGGAGTCGATTGCCTGATGGATGTCTCTGTCTGATAAGATCATGGACGCTGATGATAGCTATTTTTCTTTAGCATCGCCATTGAAACCATTAAATATACTAGTAGAATATGTCGGCAATGCCATCCAGTACTACTCTCCATAGTAGCCGTTTCAGCTCCATAAGCGATGATTCCTCTGGGGAAGACGGTATTATAGATAAGGATGAACTTGAGAAGGATATAAAGTGCGAAAAGTTAAAGAGGAAGTGCCTGGATCATGTCGCCAGTTTGATGGCCGGATTCCCGCTGTATACAAAGAAAGACTTCGAATTGGAAGAACGAGGCCTGAGTATGTTTGAGTCTGAGGGAAAAGTAGAGGAACTAGAAAAAAGTATTAGTAAACTTCCCGGAATTGAACAAAGGCTTTCGCGGGCTGAATTTGATTTTCGACGCCAGGTATCCGAAGCGCAGTCAAAGGGATACTTAACTCAAGGCACCGCCAATTATTGGCTAAAGAAAATGTACTCAAGCAAAATACACTGGTCCGATAAGGAACGGTTTATTTATGGCAAATTCCCGAGCTTGGTAAAAAACTGGGCAAGAATGAACAAAGATATTAAAAAAATAAAAGACGAAGCCAGAAAAGATCCTGCCCTTAAACTGGTTCCAGAAGTTAAAAAGATACTCACCGGCGATGGTCTAAAGGGATATAAAGAATGGCGAAATGCGGTTGACCTTGCCTTGGGAGCACTGGAAGCTCACAAAAGAGGTAGTACTGCACTTTATAAGGAAGCTAAAAACATATTGGAGTGGGCTGCAAAATCGCAGAATGTTCTTTCCGAAAATAAAATTGGTACTTGGATGCATAGAATTTTCAAAAGCAGTACTTCAAACGAGAATATTAGAAAATTTGTACAAGGAAGCGACTCCAAATCATTGCGCGGAATGATAGTGAGATGGACTGATGTTAAAACTAAGTATGACAATATAGAAAACAAGAGGAATAAGAAGGGAACGCCTCGCGCTTTTCATTTTGTGACTACAAACAAGTTCCTTGAGTGGCATTACACCAAACGCCTTGCCTATGTGAATGAGGCTAATCAGAGATTTGCCGATTTCGCCAAAGAAAAACCAATCTTTTTGGACATCAGAAGAGAACTGGATATGGAAGATTGGGATTCTGCGCAAGTTTTAATAGATAAAGCTGAAGGTATGGATCTGAATATTGATGATCAAAATAAATTGAAGTCGCTTAGGTGGTATTTGCGCGAACATAGAACCGAAGAAGTAGGAATCAAATCGGAAAAAAATGATGAAATGGATCATCCAGGGCTTGAATTGAATAGGCTGTTAAGCCTGGTTCCAACCAGCCTGCAGACTCTCTATAGAAATTCTATCAAAGCCGGCAAGTGGGATTGCCTAAAGGCATTGATGTATAACCGTGTTTGGTGCCACGAAAAAGGAAGGGCTTTGGATGAAAACAGAGAAGCGGAATTGGAAGATCACGCATCTGAGGTAACAAAAAACCGAATTGATCAGGGTGATCAGGGTAACCATACATTGTGCGATGTGGATCAATTTCAAAACCCATCAATTCGTGGCTACGCCAATACAGGAATTAACAAGTCTCAGATTCTTTTTGCAAGTCCCACAGGTTACGATTCAATAATAAACAAAATGAATCAGGAGGACTGCTGGAGGTTTAGATACTGGACCACACTTATTCCCAAAGGCATAAGCTTTGGAACACATTCATATGTTGTTAAAAAGCTTAATCACCAAATAAGCAGTGTTTTAAGAAAGATGAGTTCTGACGATTATAAATGGAATTAATTACCTATTCTTTTCCTATGAAAAAATTAATTATTCTTTGCCTAGCGCTCGCCGCTTGTGCCCCATTCCAACCAAGCAATCCTGATCCGGCTTCCGTACCTCTTGATGAAAGGATGAAAAATCCTCTCTTTGCTCAAGAATATACAAAAGAGATGGTTAATAGATTAACTGAACTGGAAATTTCTAAAGATCCGATACTGGAAGACGAGAAAATGGCTGAATATGTCCAAAAAACTAAACGTGAGTGGAAAAACAAAGATCGGTCAGCCCGTAAATTAAAACGTATGGGTATCTACGGGAGTTTTATAGGAGTCGATGAACATGTAGTCGGAGATTCTCTTCTTATGCAGAACTATCTATACATGGGTATGAACTTTATATCGGCACCCGGACCCGACTTGCATGTATTTTTATCAGAAGAAGTAGATCCGCGTGACGTAAATTTTCCCGATCCGACCAGCGTTGATTTAGGATTAATGGAATCACCATTCGGAGCACATCGATATAGTGTTCCAATTGTAGAAAATATTAATAGGCTTAGAACTGCAGTTCTCTGGGACATGAAACTTAATAGGCTTTATGGCTTTGCACAGTTAAGTCCTTAACAACAATTGACAATTGACACGCTCAGACTCGCTTTGCGAGTCTTCGCTTTTAACAGTTAACAATTTCATTATACTGTATGACAAGGAGTCAATTGTTAATTGTTAATTGTCCATTGTTTTTATAGCCTTTGTTTTAACTGCTCAATCCTCTGCTCAATAATTAAGCCTAGTTGATTAGTCGGGACTTGTTTGCCATCAACAAAGAAGGTTGGAGTTCCACCAACACCCATATCTCTTCCCTCTTTGTAATCACTAAGTGCAATTCCTTTTTTAGCATTAGACTTACTGCAACGTTCAAACAATTCCATATCCAATTTTAGTTCTCCGGCCCATGCAATTAGTGAATCAGGACTCAACTCACTTTGATGTTCAAAAATCTTATCGATGTATACCCAAAACTTGCCCTGATCTGCGGCACACTCGCTGGCTTGGGCTGCAGCCATAGCATAACGATGTGATTGCAGAGGGAAGTGCTTCCATTCAAAGCGGATAACGTTTCCATATTGCTGCAGAAGCGGTGTTGATACCTTTGCATGCGCAACTCGGCATGCAGGGCATTGCAAATCGGAAAACTCCTGAACCAAAATCACACCATCAGGATTACCAGCTGGCGGCCTACTGGATTCTTTGGAAATTCCTCCGTTTGAGCAGGCTGATAGAAATATAGATAATGCTAGAACTAAATGTATATGCTTCATAAGCCAAGAATACATGAAAAAAGAAAATTAAATAATGAATAAAGGGGGAAATTATGCTCAGTTGTAATATCAGGTATAATGACCGACCTAACATGTCCCTTTATCGCAAATATCGCCCACAGGCCTTTGCCGAAGTCGTAGGACAGGATGCTGTGGTAACAACATTGGAACAGGCTGCAGAGTCTGACAAATTAGCCCATGCATTCTTGTTTGCAGGAAGTCGTGGAACCGGCAAAACTTCAGTAGCCCGTATTTTGGCAAAAATATTGATGACTAAAGGGATCGATGACAAAAAAATTGCCGCTCAGATTATTAAAGGTGTTGAAGAAGGCAATATTGTAGACCTTCTGGAGATAGATGCTGCAAGCAACAGAGGAATTGATGACGTTCGAGACCTTATCGAGAAGATTCAGTTCTCCCCAGTGATTGCAAATAACAAGGTTTACATAATTGATGAGGTCCACATGCTTACGAAAGAAGCGTTTAATGCATTACTTAAGACATTGGAAGAGCCACCGCCATATGCATACTTTATTTTGGCAACTACAGAGCTTAATAAAATACCTCCGACTATCCAATCCCGATGCCAGTGCTTCCCATTCCGTTCAATTCCGGAAGAAGATCTAATAAGAAGACTTCAATTAATCGCAGACCAAGAACATATCACTGTTGAAAGGGATGCGCTTAGAACAATTGCACATTACGGCCAAGGAAGCATGCGCGATGCTATCTCTATGCTGGATCAGATGCGGTCCTTGTCGAATATAACTGTGGAAGAGGTTGAACAAAGAATGGGAAAGAGTGGAAGTGAGTATTTGGAACCTTTGTTTGAAGCAATTGATAAAAAAGATCGCAAAGAAATTTTGGATATTGTAAAAAAGATTGAAGAAGCAGGCATAGCCCTTGATGTATTTCTTAGAATGCTTCTCTCGACAGTACGTTCAATGCTCCATCAGGCAATAGAAAAGAAGAAGGACACGGAATATCTGAAGGTAATACTGGATAATTTACTGCAAGCTATAAGAGATGTCCGCATTTCTCCGCTTCCGGGCCTTGTATTGGAGTCAGCTCTACTTTCTTTGTGCACCAAGCCAGAAGATGGAAAGAAGAAATCAGAAGAAATTAAGTTAAGTACGACTAAAGAGGAGGGCAAGAAAGATAAAAAGAAGGAGAAAAAAGATAAAAAAGAGACAAAGGATTCGAAAGAACTAAAGGCTGAAGAGATTTCTGATGACAAAGAAGTAGCAGAAGACAAAAAGCCCGAGGGGATTGAGGAAAAAGAATCCATAAAAGAAGCGAGTGTAGAAGCAGTTGAACTGACATTGGAAAGCCTAAAGGAGTATTGGCCCGAAATCGTGAATGAAACAAAGCCAGCATCGGTAAAAATGTCTCTTAAGAACGGACATCTGATCGAAGTAAGCGATAAAGCAGTTACAGTCGGCTTTTCGTCATCATTCCATAAGGGAAAAGTGGCGAATCCGGAGGCATCAAGAGCTATAGAAGAAATAATGAATAGATTATTGAAGAGATCGCTTAAACTTGAATGCGTAATAGGAGAAGAAAGCTCTGAAGAAATTAAACCTCAACCGGAGGTTGACCTTGCAGAAGCTGCAGCAGAGATTTTTTAAGCTTAAATTGATATAATCTTTTCGTATGCACATTGATGAAGCTAAATCTAAACTCAGAGATTCCATTTCGGAGCGCTTGTCCCGCATGTCTGACCGCGATCGAGGTGAAGAAAGCGGATCAATATGCAAAAGATTGCTCGAAATGATTCCTGAGGGTTCATCAGTATGTGTTTACAGTGCACTTAAGACTGAACCTGACCTGAATAAATTTATTAGAACACTGTGGGAGCGAGGTGATCGGGTTTTTTATCCGTTTTTTGAAGGCGATCACTTTAACTTTAGAGAAGCTAACGATTTTTCCGAGTTGAAACCCGGCAAATTAAAAATCTTGGAGCCTCCCCCATCATCACCGGAAGCCGATTCCAAGAAAATTGATTTCGTAATAGTTCCCGCTAGAGCCTTTGATCGAAATATGAACAGACTCGGCAGAGGAAACGGTGGTTACGACTATTGGATTAAAAAACAAAGGCAAACTAATCCTAAAACAAAGATGATTGGAGTTGCTTTTGAGTGCCAAGTCGTAAATGAAGTGCCTGTCGACGCTCATGATGAGAAGGTAGATGAGGTTGTGACCGATAGAGGATCGATCGTCTAATAAAAGTGCTCATAATCCTTGTCGAAAGAGCTTATTATTCGCTAATCTGAAGACCTCATGACCACTGCCACTATCCCCTCCCCAACCAGAACAATGACCTACCTTCCAGCCCTCAAAAAAACAGATCCAAAGATAAGGGATCTGATTTTGCAAGAAGAAAAACGCGAGTTTGAAAAACTAAGGCTGATTCCTTCCGAAAACTACGCTTCGCATGCAGTTAAGGAAGCAACAGGAGGCATATTTACCAACAAGTACTCCGAGGGGTATCCGAATAAGAGGTATTACGAAGGTCAACAGCTTACGGATCAGGTAGAATCCCTCGCCCAAGAGAGGGCTAAGCAGATTTTCGGAGCAGACCATGTCAATGTTCAACCGCACTCAGGAAGTCCTGCCAATATGGCATCATACCGAGCAGTACTTAAGCCGGGGGACACGATAATGGGGCTTAGCTTACCACATGGAGGCCACCTAACTCATGGCTGGAAAGCGAACTTTTCCGGATCACTTTACAATTCAGTTCCTTATGAATTGGATCCCGAAACAGAGATGCTGAATTACGATATGATTTTGAAGCAAGCACGTGAGTTCAAGCCTCAATTAATCATTGCAGGTTACACCGCATATCCAAGGAAGATTGATTGGACCAAGTTCCGCGAGATTTGCGATGAAGTTGGAGCTAAGTTCCATGCAGATACTTCACATATCACGGGCTTAATTGCTGGAGGAGAACACGCAAATCCATTTCCAATAGCTGATATCGGAATCACGACAACTCACAAGACCTTGCGAGGCCCAAGAGGTGCAATGATTATGTGCAAAGAAGAAAATGCCGAGGCTGTGAACAAAGCAATCATACCCGGAATACAAGGCGGACCTCATATTCACACAATTTCAGCTATTGCTGTAGCACTTCAGGAAGCTACCACTCCCGAGTTCAAGTCATACGCACAACAAGTTGTTAAGAACGCCAAAGCTCTTGCCGAAAGACTTCTAAGTCACGGCTTCAGGCTTGTTACAGGAGGTACGGATAATCATCTTATACTGATGGAAGTATTTGAGTCTAAGGGCATTCCAGGACGCGAAGCTTCCAAGGCACTAGATAAAGCTGGAATCGTGTGCAACTGCAATATGGTTCCGTTTGATAAGAGGACTCCGTTCAATCCGTCGGGGATAAGAATTGGAACTCCGTCCATGTCTTCCAGAGGAATGAAAGAAACCGAGATGGAGAAGCTGGGCGATTGGATAAATGAGGCGATCCAGAATGCAGAAGATGATGCGGTGCTTTCCAGAATAGCCGGCGAAGTAAAAGCTATGTGTGTACAATTCCCTGCCCCAGGTATAGATCCAACAAAATGGAGTGAATAGTGAAAAGTGAAGAGTGAAAAGTTACTAAAGAGAACTCGATAATATTTAAAACACTTTTAACTTTTAACTTTTAACTTTACACTTCATATATGCCTACTCTCAAACGCAGATTAACTCTTCCACTTTTCACTTTCTACGGTCTTGGATCTATTTTAGGTGCCGGTATCTATGCTCTTGTAGGGAAAGTTGCCGGTGAAGCTGGGATGTTTACTCCAATTTCGTTTCTGATCGCAGCTTCGCTTGCTGCTTTGACCGGATTTTCTTATGCGGAGCTTTCTTCGCGGTATCCAAAGAGCGGTGGCGAGGCGATTTATGTTTCAAAAGCATTTGGAATTAAGCAATTTTCAACTTTGATCGGACTTTTGGTCGTCTTATCCGCAATTGTTTCATCTTCCGCACTGATGAATGCATTCTTTGGCTATCTGGAAGTCTTTATCCCAGCCCAAAGAGACCTGACGATTATTATCGTTTCACTTGCAGCTGCCGGAATTGCTATTTGGGGAATCAAAGAGTCAGCTATGGCCGCAACAATTCTCACTCTAATAGAAATTGGCGGACTATTTATCATCATATGGGTTGGAAGACATGCACTTATGAGTTTCCCATCGCAATTTTCTTCCTTTGTACCTACATCGGATAGTGCAGTATGGGTCGGGGTCCTGACTGGAGCCTTTGTCGCTTTCTATGCGTCAATAGGATTCGAAGACATGGCTAATGTCGCCGAGGAAGTTAAAGATCCGCATAGAAACCTGCCTCTTGGGATAATGCTGGCAATTGTCGGTTCCACGCTTCTCTACTGCATTGTCTCTGTAGTTGCTGTCCTTAGCCTGCCGCCTGAAGTTTTAAGTTCAACAGATGCACCTCTTGCAATGGTTTACGAGAATGCAACAGGATCAAAGCCTGTGATAATCACGTTTATAGGACTCTTTGCAGTCGCTAATGGAATATTGGTGCAAATTGTTATGGGTTCCAGGATTCTTTATGGGCTAAGCAAGAAAGATATGCTCCCTGACGTGCTCTCTAAAGTTAATTCAAAGACTCACACTCCAATTGTTGCAACAGGACTCGTGACTTTTGTAATTTTAGTCCTTGCACTGTGGTTCGATCTCTCCAGACTTGCTCAAATAACAAGTCTTATAGTCCTAATCATCTTCGCGATAGTTAACCTTGCTTGCATGAGAGTAAAACTTAAGGATCCACATCCCAAAGACGTGCAAACGTTCCCGTTTGTAATCCCTCTTTTGGGATTCGTCTCGATCGTTCTCTTCGTGATCTACAGAGCTTACATTTACTTCGGAGGATAACTAATTAGTTAGACCATAACTGTCACCTCGTTTTATACAACTATTATTCTGGGGACAGCGACAACTTCTTGCTGGGTATTCAATTATCAAGACAATGATCTTTGCATTGATCTAAGGCTTTCTTCGACATATCATCATCATTAACTAGACTGCCGCAAACTTCTCGTAGGCAATCCTTGCATTTTGGATTGTCAGATTGCTTATGCTGATCAACACAAGAAACATATGGAGGATAAACATCAATGCAATGCTCCTTGCACTCTTCCATAGATTTATCAGCACCATCCTTCTGGTTCTTATACTCTTCGCACATTTCTCCAAGGCATTCTTTGCACCTTGGAAGATTGGAATTACTGCCCTGCTCCACACATTCATTATCATCATCGTCGTCTCCTTCGTCATCGTCATCATCTCCTTGAACTACAGGGCAAAGTTCTCCGGAGCAACAACAATCTAATCCTTTGGGCCCGTAGTCATCGAACCAGATTCCATCACAGTCGCTCTCTTTCGATTCAGAACATTGATACTCTCCCAAAGTTGGACATACGTCCCCCCATGGTACACATTCATCTTTGTAGCAAGTCTTGCCCGAAGCACAATCTTCATCCTCTTCACAACTACCACAATCTTCTTCGCAATTACACTCATCCTCGCCTTCATCGCATGTATCATTCCCGCAAGTAAGTTTTTCTACGCAAACACCTTCTGAACCATTTTTCGGAACTTCGCATCCCCATGGTCTTATCTTCAGATCATCGCAACAAAGCTTCGGCCCGGGAACACTATCGCCATACACAACCTCTCCCTTCTTTGCGCATGGGGTTTCTCCAACAATACTGAATGCATGTTCAGATGCTACTTCATCTAGCAATTCGCCTTTAGAATTCTTTATCAGTACCTTGTAATTATAAGTACCAGATTCATCTTCAGTAAACTTGCGCTTTCCGCTCCATTTGTAATTTGGCTCATCCTTCATTGGCTTTTTCTCCATTGGAACGGTTACATAGACATCACCAGAAGTATTTTGAGTTATTCCATTATTATCAATGTAGAATTTCTGTTTAGCCAATATTTCAACTTCTGAATCTGAGGAAATATTCTTGATATTCGAAATACCAAAAGCTGCATAGGGCCCAACTTTTTTGCCCTGCAATGGTCCTATCTTGTGTATAATTTTACCAATTTCGATTTCTACACATGCGCCATTTTCGCAACCATATTTGCAATCCTCTACATCCGATATTGGTTTATTACCGCTACATAAACCCTCTACCACTTGATCACCATCACAGCTATCGGGTTGTTTCTTTATTTCCCCATTTTTATTGATTACCAATATATATCCAGCACCCTCTTTGTCGTCCCCGTCTGAGTCGTAGCACTTATATCGGCACTTATGGCATCCATCATCTGGCTTTTCGGGGCCAAGATCACATTGCTCATCGCCTTCTCTCTTTTTATTCCCACAATCTGCAACAGGCTTAAGAGGCCTAAGCATTACATCATCTACAGTCATTTTTTGCCCGCTAGGCGCAAGAAGATAAACCCGCGTTTGTTTATTGGGATTCAAAACAAATGTAGATCCTATCTTCTTCCATTTTACACCGCCGTAATCTAGGTCGGATGGCGCGGAAGCTTGGCTAAATATTACATTTTTAACAAGATAATCCCATCTGTTTCTACTATTTTTGTGCAAAACGTAGGCACTTATAGTTTTTGAAAGCCCTTTGTTATTGGGCCATGTTACATACAATTCAAATTTCTGGTTATTTGCGGTTACAGGTACTCCCTTTTTCCAATCCCAATAAGCATAACCTCTTTCATTTACATAAGTAGTAGTCCTCTTTCTTGTCCTATAATTGTAACGCCTTCTTGCAGTCCTCTTTGGTGTAAAACTCATATGACTCTCTTTGTACCCACCTTTGACTGGATTCCATGTGTTTCCATATTTACGCAGATTTTTACTTAAATTATCACCAATGGTGATGGACGATCCTTTAGTTGTACTTGTCTGGCCTACTAGATCGCCAGCAATCGGCACCAAAACTGGAACTACAAAAAGCGCAGCTGCGACTACAGAGAGCAGGGCAAACTTTGTCTTGAATTCTGACATATTTAAAGGGGAGTATTTGGAACAAGTGTAAGAAATTACTTACTATTAGCCAAATTATTAATGTTGACTGTGTTAATCAAACATTCATAATACAATTCATGCTCGGGAAAAAATATATCATTTTATTTTCGCTACTCTTGGTAAGCTGTAGCACATCAAAAGCAATAGTTATTTCTGATGAATATAAAGTGATTCGAATTGTAGATGGAGATACTGCTAAAGTTAATTACGGAAACAAACCAGAGTATGTTCGTATTATTGGAATTGATGCTCCGGAGAAAGAGGAATGCTTTAGCAAAGAATCGACTGAGCGGTTGAATGAGCTAATTAAAGAAGAAACCGTGACACTCATATCTAAACCTGACGAAGATAGGGATAAATATAACAGATTGCTTAGATATGTAGTTGTTGGAGACAGAGATATCGGTGCAGAACTGATTAAAGGAGGATTTGCTAGAAATTATCCATGGTTCCCCCACCCAAAACTTGATGAATATGGGACTTATGAAAGCAAAGCACGTGAAAATAATTTGGGCCTTTGGGCAGAGTGCGAAAACGACAATTGACCAGCCTTCGCCAAAGCTTCGGCTGGCAGGCACGCTTCGCTATCAACAATCAACGTCCAACTATTTTATATAATGGCAAGAGTTGATTGTTGATTGTCGATTGTTGACTGTTATTATCACTCTCCTCTGAATCGCTTCCTGTTATTTGCCGGCTTGATGATGTTAACTGTTATTCCCGCAAGTGCGCGGACGGACTGTGATACTGTAAAAGAAGAAGATGGGCGAGATGCTTATGAAATATGCAAAGCCAAAGAAGACGAAGATAAGGTTAAGGATGATATTAAGGATTTCGAGAAAGAAATGGAGGATGAACGTGAAAGAATTGAGGATTTTTATCAGGATCTCCTCGATAGGATTGAAGATAAGAAAAAGCGAATAGACCGGGATTTGGAGCGAAAAGAAGATGATGAGGATGATGAATATAGAGATATGAGAGATGACGATGCGGATAAGGATGAGTTAAGTCTGCAAAAACTTAAGCTCAAGGAAGTGCAAAATGAGCGTAAGGCAGCAAAGAAATACTTCGATACCTGGATTAAGATCATTAAATCAAGGGAGAAATATGAGGATTCTTTGATAGACCTCAAGGAAGTTGAATACGAGTACGAGAAGAGGGGCGGTGATACTGACACCATTAAGTGGTACTAAATATGGCTTACCATGTTAACTAAAAGTTACCCAATTGAACATCAATGAGTCCTTTGTCTATGCTCTAGATATCCTCTGCTTCTTTTGTTTCTTCTGATTCTTCTGCTTCTTAATTCGAGCTTGAATAAGCATCATAGCACCAATTTTTTTGACGTCATAAACCGTATACATTTTATACTCACAATACACACCCGAGCCCTAGTCTATGCCTAAAAGTTGCATGTTTTTTCTGTGGAAGTACACTTATGTGATTTGTCCCTAGCCTAATTCTTCCTCACCAATCTGGAAGGGACTAGGGACAAATTCACCTCAAAGATTGACCCTTCAAACCACAGGTCGTTTACAAGAGCAGATGGGAGGGGAGCCACCCCTAAAAAACAAAAACAAATAAACATTCTCACCGCTTTTTTACTCCTCTCGAGGGACTAAAAGGCTACGAGATTTGTAACTCATAGATAGATTCGCCTTTCACATTTTCCGCCCAGTCACGCTTACCTTCTACATTTTGGTACTTGCTGGGGATCTGGAAATTAAAAGGTAAGAAATTATATCGGATGGCTCCCATCCTCTCTGCTCTGCGATGACGCTCCGTTTATGTGAGGTTGTTTTACGGGGTGCATCCACTTACTCCCCATGTATGCCTTCGCTTCGGCGATGTTTTGTGTACTGGTCGGGGACTTCGTTCGGTTGCGAGGAGAAACAAGAAACCTAAGCAAGGCAGGGATTCGAGGGCTCCTCCCCTTAGTCCGCATCCGCTTAATCCCGTCTCAGTTAGCCTACAGTGCTTCTGATAGTCGGAGGACGCGAGACAAAACAAACACAAAAAGGCCATTAAGTATACCTATGGTCTTTTTGTTTATGGTACAGTTTTAGGCTTTATATGCCTCAGATTCATTATTCACAACATGGCACATTCCACATCGTTACAAATGCAAAAGATGGTATTCCTTGGTGTACATACGATGGCATTCCGGAAATATTGATTGATAATCTTGTGATGACAAGAAATATTCAGAAGGCGAGGATATTTGCGTTCTGTATACTGCCAGATCATATGCATGTTTTGATATGTCCGAGTGAACTGGGATTGAGTAAGTTTATGCAGTCATTCAAATGCAATAGCTCACGTGATGTCAGGCGACACATATTGACCCGAAGCAGCGACGCCGGCGTCGCTGCTTCGACTGACGATATATTTTGGCAAAAAGGATATTACGACGAACACATCAAATCATCTGCGCAACGATCACGCGTCACCAGATACATTCGGAATAATCCTGTGAAGCTCCACGGCTTTGAAAGCCGTGGCTTCTAAAAGGTTCATAGAAATCTTGATGCGGAACCCTGCGTAGCCATTCAAACAACAAATACGCATTCATCTCCGGCTTAAAAGCCGGAGCGTACTGCGAAGCGGGGTTAATCACAAACTTGTAGATGATGTGACCAAATGGCCTTGGATCTCCCTGCAATATCAAAACCTAATGGATGAAATGGATATTTGGCCTGATTAACCCGCTTTTTTCTCCCTTTTTTCCTTCATTGCAATCATCGTCTTACTTGGCTCCGGCACTCCCCCACTGTCTTGTAGTTTTTTCTCGAGCTCAGCCCTAGACTTGACCTCCTCTTCTGACAATGCCTCGCCCATAAACTCCTTTTTCCTGATCATGTTGAAGTCATTTACCCACATTTCGCGATCGCGCCATGCGCGGTATTCATCCAGCTTCATTCCTTTCTTTCTGGCCTTTTTGACTTCCTCCTCTTCCTTCTCTTTTGCTTTTCCGGCTTTCTTGGCATCTTTCTTTGCAGCTGACGAGGCCTGGGCCCATTTGAAAATATTATCTTCCACAACCTTTCGATCACGAGTGTATCTCTCGCGGGAAAGAGTCCTTATTTTATCTGTGCGACCCTCATCTTGTTGCCAAGCTGGAGGAGGCAGAGTAGATACAGAGAATGGCTTGGAGTTAACTCCGTCAATCATCAGTCTGATGTATGCGTGATACTTTGGCAGACTGAGGATGTCTTTGACTGATACTGCTTCTTCGAACTGCAAACTGATATCCTCGGCATCATCTGACCCCACTTGGAAGCTGACGATAGTTCCAACGTTTCCAAACACCGCATCTCTGAGCGACGTGTTTTTATCATCTATTAAAAGCTGTGCCACGTACTGGTTTGCCATTGTTAAACTGAGTTTATATTTTCGAGCCTCAGATAAAATCGTCGCAAAGGACTCAGTTGCAAAGTTTTGGAACTCATCAACATACAGATAGAAGTCTTTTCGATCTTTTTCCGGAATATCCGCTCTACCCATGGCATCTATCTGGAACTTAGTTACAAGCATCGCTCCAAGGAAGGCGGAGATGTCTTCT
>PVBE010654366.1_pt1 | contig 39816 bp, 35 predicted proteins | sample 1631181 | NCBI WGS metagenome assembly PVBE01 (sample SAMN08397723, study PRJNA350692) | Marine metagenome, whole genome shotgun sequencing project. | isolation source: water | place: Pacific Ocean | collected 2012-04 | reverse complement strand
GCAAGCCTTGCGAGCCCAAGCAGTGGCAGCACGTACGTATCTAGAAGCCATCTCGCAACGACGACAAGCCAAGGGTTATATGACAGATACCTGTGACACGGTTGGTTGTCAGGTGTATCTCGGGGCGAGCGCTAAAGGCAAACCCCTTGATTATGGAACGGACTTTTGGACTACTACAGCAGCTGTAACTGACACGGCAGGAATGATTCGCGTTTCTTATGACGGTTCGATACCCCTTGCAGAGTTCGGCTCTAGCAGTGGAGGCTGGACCACTCCCCAGTCGGAGCTATCCGCTTTTCCTGCAGTCGTAGATGAGGGAGATGACGTTGCTGCTAACCCTCATCACCTTTGGGAAAAGACAATTCGGCGCAGCGACGTTGAATCGAGATACCCAGAAATTGGTCAGCTAAAAGAAATCAAAGTGACCCTAAGAAATGGTCTTGGAGAGTGGGGAGGAAGAACCCGACAGTTACTTCTCAGGGGCACAGCTGCTAATACAACCGTCGACATCTCAAATTGGGCTGAAGACCCATTTCGCAGAGGTTTGGGTCTCAAGTCTGATTGGTATCGATTCCCGCAATTCCCTGAATACAGTGACCCTGGTTTTTGGGTTGCGAAAAGCAACGGAGGAGTATTGGCTGTGGGCACAGCCAAACATTTCGGTGATGCAAAACAAGCTGACCGATCAGGGCCGATTGTTGATTTAGCAGCGCCAGCCGGTGCCGAAGGGTATTGGCTGGTTTCTGATGCAGGTGAAGTGTTTACGTACGGAAGCGCAGTGCACCATGGTGATCTGCGCGGCCAAACCCCTGCGGCACCCGTCGTTGCTATGACCGCACACCCAACGGGAAATGGATATTGGCTTGCCACCGCGGACGGCGGAGTCTTTTCATTTGGTAATGCCGGGCATCACGGATCAATGGCTGGCATTGCCCTCAACAAGCCAGTCGTAGGCATGGAGACAACCAGAAGCGGTAACGGGTATTGGCTGGTCGCATCAGACGGAGGAATTTTTAGTTTCGGCGACGCTGGATTCTTTGGATCAACAGGGAACATAGTGCTCAACAAGCCGATCACCTCTATGACGGCGGCGCGGGATGGACGAGGGTACTGGTTCGTCGCATCTGATGGCGGTGTGTTTGCTTTCGGCTCCGTTGAGTTCTTCGGATCCCGGGGCGGGAACAAGAACCGTCGATCGACCGCGGGAATGGCGGTAACCAATACAAATGATGGCTACTGGTTAATCTGGGATGATGGCACCAGCTTTCCATTCGGTGACGCCCCAGATTTTGCGAGCAGCGTAGCCAAGCGCACAGTCGTTGCTATTGAAGTTGTTCCGTGATCTTCGACGCCGGTGATCGAAGCACCCTCTCAGCGCGAGGTACTCTCGGACCGTCGTGACCTCCGAATCCAAACTCGCTCCACCAGTCGTCGCCGTGCTGGTTACAGATGGACTAGGAGCTTGGTTCGAAGAAGCCCTTGATGCTGTACGCGAACAAGATTATGGGAACCTCCGAGTCGTTGTAGTTGACCGCGGCCAACACCGGGTGGGGGAGCAGGTCTTATCTAAAATTCCCGAAGCCGTGGTTAGAGAAGCTGCTAGTTCTAAAGGGTTTGGGGAGGCAGCAAACACGGTTCAAAGTGTGGTCGAAGGGGCTGCCTTCTATCTGTTTTTACGTGAAGACGCAGTCTTGGCTCCCGATGCGGTCACTCGGTTAGTTGACGAGGCTCTGGAATCCAATGCGGGGATATTGGGTCCTAAAGTTCTTGACTGGAATGACCCAACCCGCCTCGTGTCAATGGGCTGTCTCGTAGATGCTTTCGGGGTCGAAACACCTTTCGTCGAATCAGGTGAGTTGGATCAGCAACAACACGATCGAGTTCGCGAGGCATTCACCGTCACGGGCGAGGCCGTCCTAGTTCGTTGTGATCTATTCAGAACTATCGGAGGCTTTGATCCTCGGATTACGAGTGGTGAACAATACCTAGACCTTTGTTGGCGGGCACAAATAGCAGGCGGGCGAGTTCTGGTTGTCCCAAATGCGACGGTGCGCGCTCAGAGCGCGATGGTTGAAACACCACCGGAAAACCTCCGACGGTCGCAAATGAGGCATCGTCATCACGTCATGGCGAAGTGCTATGGCTGGATGCATTTAGTTCCGATCATGGTTGCTGCCATTGTTTTGTCTTTACTTGAAGTTGTGTACAGCTTGGTCACGTTGAGGTTTAGTCACGCGCGCGACGTCTTGGCAGCTTGGGGATGGAATCTGCTGCATGTCAGAAATGTTCTTAGTTCGCGACGGCAGGTTGCTCAGATACGAGAAACCCGTGACCGAGTTCTTCGCCAACGTCAAGCTCCAGGGTCGACGCGGTTGCGGGGCTTCCTGCAAGGACGGATAGGTGGAGATATAGCCCTCCAGTCGATCAGCGGGCGTGCTGGACGTCGAGTCAGTGAAAGTTTTTCTGCTGGGCCGCGCCGAGTGGCCTTGTTGGCGTGGACTGTTATAGCAGTCGTGTTGGTTTTCGGGAGCCGTCATCTCTTAACTCAAGGCGTTCCTGTATATGGTCAGTTCTCTACTTTTCCAGATACTTCTTCGTTACTTTCTGGGTACTGGAGTGGTTGGCGAGAAGTTGGTGTTGGGGTCGCTGGCATTGGGCCGGCAGCATTGGGTTTACTGGGTGGTCTTAGCTGGTTGAGCGCGGGGTCGATGGGCCTTGTTCGAGAGATTCTGATCCTGAGTCCACTGCTGATTGGGTTAGTGGGTATGTGGCGGCTACTCAAACCAGTGGATGCTCTCTGGGGTCGAATTATCGGTACGTCTCTTTACGCTGCGTTGCCTATTTCATACAACGCGCTGGCCAATGGTCGCTGGGGAACGCTCCTTTTGTTCGCAACAGCACCATTCGTGATTTGTCGAGTTATCAAAGCATTCGGAGTATCGCCTTACGACCTAGCGGGCACAGGCATGGCGCACCAAATGGTGTCGTTGGGTTTTTTGTTGGGTGTTGTAGCCGCTTTCGAGCCACTTATCCTTGTTCTAGCTCTGCTCGCATCATTGGCGTTCGTAGTTACCAGTATCGGAGCAATATCACCTGGGGCAATAGCGAGAGGATTCCTAATTGCCTTTGTGGCATTGGGTGTTGCCTCGTTGATGCATCTTCCTTGGGTTGCGGTACTGGGTGATTCAGAAACGGTTATGAGGTATCTGTTAGTTCGATCACCCTCAGAGAACTCTGCCGAACTAGCTGACCTTTTACGTTTCTCGCCTGGTGCCTACGGGAATGGTTGGGTCACATGGTGTCCGATGTTCGTAGCGGTTCTCCCGTTGCTTCTGGGGCGAGGCGACAGGCTGCGACTGGCAGTCATGGCGGGAGTTGTTGCGTTTTCGGGTTATGGGTTGTCCTGGGCCTCTCACAGAGGGTGGTTGACGGATCTGCTCGGCAGGGAAGTGCTTGTCGGTGAGGGTTCGATTGTCTTAGCGGCGGTTGGGGTGTGCTGGTGCGCGGCTGTGGGGCCTTCGAGTATCAAGGTTGATGGGGATTTTTCGCCGGCGATTGTGAGAAGAATCGCTGTATCGGTGGGGGCAGCATCATTGATCATTAGTAGCGGTGTGTTCCTGGTTGAAAGTGCTGACGGAAGATGGGGGGCGCCTACTAATGATTTGAGGGTCTCCTTGTCGTTGTTGGATGATCGCGATATTGGTCCCTCTTACCGAGTTCTTTGGCTTGGAGACCAGGACGTGCTGCCGTTGAAGGGTTGGACGGTTGGTAATGAAGGTTTGCATGTAGGGACCTCGGTAAGGGGGCATCCCGATATTCGACATCAGTGGGTTGGCGCGCTGACTGATGGGCAGAGTGAGCTCTTGAATGCTGTGGAGATTGGACTATCTGGAAATACAACAAGGATGGGTCGCTTACTTGCCCCGTTTGGGATCAGGTACGTCGCTGTGGTGGAGCGGTCAACACCCTCGTTCTCGAGTGGGTTTGATAGGCCAATCGGACCGCGAACACGTCAGGCTCTTGGTTCGCAGTTAGATCTTCGACCGCTTGCAACTGACCCGTCAGTGACGGTGTTAGTTAATGAGTCGTGGATGTCGAGCAGAGCTCAGTTTGGAAGTCCAGTTCGACTAGTAGGTCTTGATGAGCCTGGTGAGTTAGTCGTCACTGATCTCACTTCAGGAATACCAGTCTTGACTGACCGCCGGTCCTCCCGAGAGCAGAGAGGCTTTGTCGGCGCTGGTGAGGTTTTGGTGGCGGAGTCCTTTGATCCGAATTGGAGGCTTTTAGTTGGCGGGGAAGTGATGTTTCCTGAACCGTCTTTCGGTTGGGCGATGCGTTTCGAAAGCCCGATTGCAGGTCGGGCGGCGCTATGGCATATCAGGCCTGATTCGGTGGCTGATCGAGCGGTTGTCCAGGCGGTCCTGTGGGCGGTTGTTGCTCGTCTAGCAGTTTCTGAACGACGGAAGAGACGCGGAGTTGAAGTTTCCGTATGACTTTATTGTTGTGGCTTGCGCGACTTGTTTTGCCAGCGGTAGTGATTGCTGGATTGCTAGTTGACGCCCGGTTTCAGTTAGACGCTGATGGTGCTGAGAATGCGGTCGGAGTCGAGACTGAGAGCGCAGTACCTGGCGGCAAATCTCTTACCTCCACTTGGTATTGCCCGACGGCTTATAGCCGCAGACTAGAAGTTGGGGGAGTGGAAGCCCGAAGCGAGCTTGTGGTTACCAACACTGCTGCTGAACCAACAAGAGCGTCGATATATTTGGTTAGCCCGACGAGTGCCCGTCGTTTGGTTCACCTTGAAGTACCAGGGCTGTCTAGCCGTTCACTGGAAGTAGCGGATTACATCACGGACGAACTGGTCTCAGCCTTGGTTGAAGCGCCGATATCGGGGGTGACGGTCAGTCGCCGTATCCGTTCGACCTATGGTTCTGATGTTGCTTCTTGCTCATCCGTTGTAGCCGACGCATGGTATGTCGTGTCTGGTGACACTCAAGCTGACGCGGTCAGTCATCTAGTTGTATACAACCCGCTTCCTACCGATGCCGTCGTTGATCTGAGTTTCGCTAGCGAGGCCGAGGCAGGTGTTTACGTGCCTCCGGAACTGGTCGGGCTGGTCGTACCAGCAGCGAATACCATTTCGATAGATATAGGTGCGCACGTGCGCCGCCGCGATGTTTTGAGCGCGACTGTACGGGCACGTTTGGGGCGGGTAGTTGTTGATCACATCCAGAGATTCGATGGATCTTCGGGAAGAGTAGGGTTTTCGGCGACGCTTGCTAGCGCTGCCACCTCAACCTCCTGGTATCACCCCGTGGTTGTGTTAGGAGAAAAAGAACGTGTCTCGGTTGTGATGTCCAATCCCACCGACGTGGTGGCGGATGTTGAGGTCACTTTGGTCAGTGGTGAGGGCAAAATTGGGTCGGCAATTACCAGCATCGGTCCCTATGACGTGATCCAAATGCAAGTCTTACCTAAAGCAGAGGAGGCGTTAATCGCCAACACATTGTTTACGTCAGCTGAGTCGTTTGGAATTATCGTGGAATCATCGAGCGGTATTCCCATCGTCTCTGGTGTTGAGCTTGCATCTGGCCCCAACGGTTCGCCTGGCAAAGAGAGCCCAGAGCAGGAAATTCTTGCAGCACCTAACGAAGCAGAATCTATAAATCTTCCAGTTGGTCGAGAGAGTGGTCTTTCGATAGCCCCCGGAGCGCCCAGTGGTTCTCGCAGCTGGCTCTTAGTTTTGCCCGATATCTCTGGGGAAGTTGTAATTGCTGTTGAGAACACGACATCTTCGGTCGCAACTGCGTTTATCTCTCGATATGGCGAACGGGAACAATATGAGGTGCAACTCGCCGCTTTTGCCATTCAACACCTTCGATTAGCTGGGGGAAACACAATAGAAGTTCAGTCCGAATCGGAAGTGGTGGTAGCTGCTATTCACCAAGAACCAAAGGGCGCCGGATTAAGTTCGATTCTCGGAATCAGATTCGCTGAGGATGACTAATGACTCGACTGTTGATTGCCGTTGCTATCGCTGCTGTTGTGTCTCTAACAGCGATCCTTGTTAACCGAAATGGTTCATCGCAACTCATTTCCGTGCGTCGTAACGCCCTCCCAACGAGAATTCCTGCCACTGAAGTCGGTTTAGATGCTGGTCCTGCAATCATCATTTTTACTGAATCAACGTGTGATAGTTGCCAAGAGGTAGTTCGGCTTATCCGCGGTCCTGCTGGAGCGGGAATTCCAGTAGCAGACGTTGAGTTTGGCGCAGAACCTGCGCTCCATAGACGGTTCGGAATCGATACGGTGCCGACGACTCTGGTTGTAGACCGCGAAGGAAGCGTCGTAGGTGGTTGGACAGGGCGAGTTGATGTGGGTGAATTCGCGGCTGCTCTCGCCGAGATCGTTTAGTCCGACCCAGGTTGACCGATTGACGGAGGGTTCACGGCTTCTGAAATCGGGTCCCCGTCCTCACTGGACGGCACCGGATCAGGAATCAGTTGAGCAACCTCGTCTCCACTGATTGTCTCTTTATCGAGGAGTGTTGCGGCAATTCGGTCGAGAGCAGATCGGTGTTCTAGCAGTGCTTGTCGAGCACGATTTTCTTGGGTTCGTAAGATTCTTTCGACTTCTTCGTCGATAACTCGAGCGGTTTCATCGCTGTAGTCTCGGCCGCTAACCAAACCATCACCCAAGAACACTTGGTTGTCGGAACCCCAGGCCATTGGACCCACACGGTCGCTCATGCCCCATTCAGCGACCATTCGTCTGGCCAATTCTGTTCCTTGTATGAGATCGTTTGCGGCACCAGTCGACGTCACTCCGAAGACTGTGTCTTCTGCCATTCGGCCTCCGAACAAAACTGCGAGCCGGTCCTCGATGTAGTCCTGTGAGTAGGCGTGTCGTTCTTCGGGTAATTGCATTGTGACGCCGAGAGCTTGGCCTGTGGGAAGAATCGTCACCTTGTGGACTGGATCTGCGTTTGCGAACAGTGTTGCTATGAGAGCATGGCCCCCCTCGTGGTACGCGGTGACCTCTTTTTCTCGATCGGTCATTGCTACCGATTCGCGTCGCTGCCCGATCAGAATTCGGTCACGAGCCGCTTCAAAATCGTCTTGAGTTATTGATTCACGGTCCATTCGGACAGCGTTAAGCGCCGCTTCGTTGACGAGGTTTGCGAGGTCTGCGCCGCTCATGCCAGGTGTTCCCTTAGCGACGGTGTTGAGGTCTATGTCTTTGGAGGCGGTCTTGTCTTTGATGTGAACCGCAAGAATTGCGCTGCGTTCTTCGAACTCTGGTAGGGGAACTACTACTTGACGATCGAATCTGCCTGGACGAAGAAGGGCTGGATCTAATATGTCGGGCCTGTTGGTTGCAGCCATCATGACGATGCCCTCTGTGGCTTCGAATCCGTCCATTTCGGCGAGCATTTGGTTGAGTGTTTGCTCTCTTTCGTCGTGTCCTCCGCCCAACCCAGCGCCGCGTTTTCGGCCGATCGAATCGATTTCGTCGATGAAAATGATTGCCCGGCCTAGCTTGCGGGCAGTTTGGAATAGGTCACGAACTCGGCTGGCTCCAACACCAACAAACATTTCCATGAAGTCTGAACCTGTGACCGACAGAAAAGGAACGCCCGCTTCGCCTGCGACTGCCCGAGCAATCAGTGTTTTCCCTGTTCCAGGTGGACCGACTAGCAACACACCTTTAGGGATTCTGGCGCCAACGGCGGCGAACCGGTCAGGTGTTTTGAGGAAGTCGACGACTTCAGTGATTTCTTGCTTCACACCTTTGTACCCGGCAACATCGTCGAAGCCGGTCTCGGGTCTTTCTGTGGTGTAGGTACGGGCTTTGCTTCGCCCTATCGACATGATCCCGTTCATTTGGCCTTGCGCTCGACGTTGCATCCACCAGAAAAGGCCGATGATCAATACGAAGGGCAACAAGATCGGGAGCAGACTGAGGAATGGGTTCGAACTTTCGGTCCGAAATTCGACATCGATATTGCGATCGCGAAGAAGCTTGAGGTCAGTTTCAGGTAGTTCAATGGGCCCTTTACTTGTGTAAGTGGTTCCATCTATGGCCTCAGCTTTGATAGCTCCCGTTTGGTTGGTTACGACAACAGAATCGATTCTGCCGTCAGTGACCTCGTCTATCAGGCTGCTGTATTCAATTGCCGTGCCGGTTTCGCGGTTGAGTAGGTTTGGCACAATGACCGAGGCCAGCACCAAGGCGATGAGCATCCAGATGGACCAACGGGGCCAGCCTTCTCGGCGGCGTTCACTACCTTCAGATTGTGGTTCCTGTGGTTCGGACGCCATATGTCCATGCTAGAGGTGCACGGGACCCAATCATCTGTCTGTTGGATCCCTAGTAACTGCTCATGACTTCTGTATCTTCAGCTAGGTGACGATTCCTCGATCCCGACTCTGTAGTCGCCCGTTGTGTGCCGGTGACGCCCAGGTTTTGCTGTTGTTTGACTATGAAACTCGTTTAGTTGAACTCCAGGCCATAAGTGACGCTCGCGATGCGAATCTTATGGAGTTGTGTGTGGACCATGCTGACCGATTCCGACCCCCTCAGGGGTGGTCATGTCAAGACACTCGGGCGGAAAAGTTGACTACCGGTACAGCCGATAAGGAATACGCGGTTAGGGAGTAGCAGGCCGAGCGACGGCCGGTATTTGGTTACTTGTTTGAGTGCCGATTCCTCTTAGTGGCTGACGGATGACAACATGGAGTTGAATGGCCGCTGTCGAAGTAGCTCCGGGTCAAAGGTCCGCTTTAGTGCGGTCTGTCTTTTCGCGACTTAGCTATAACGCCCAAGATTGGACGTCGTTACTGGTTGCGGTTGCCGCAGCTGGAATGGTGTTTTGGGGTCTAGGGCCTTCGGAGATATTTATTAACAGCACTCCCACTGGTGGGGACATGGGGGCTCATGTGTGGGGCCCAGCTTTTCTTCGAGATGAGCTACTTCCATCGCTTCAGTTGCGGGGTTGGAGTTCTGATTGGTATGCGGGATTTCCGGCGATGCACTTCTATATGGTGCTGCCATACCTTTTCGTTGTCTTTGTTGATCTTTTTGCGCCCTATGGAGTCGCGTTTAAGTTGGTGGCGGTATCGGGTGTAGTTCTCATGCCAGTTGCCGCGTGGCTGATGGGGAGACTTTCAAGATGGAAGGAACCGCTACCAGCCCTTCTTGCCGTCGCTTCGATGTTGTTCGTTTTCGACTTCAATTTCACTATTTATGGTGGCAACATCGCCTCAACGTTGGCTGGTGAATTTGCTTTCTCCATAGGGTTAGCTGTCTCGCTGGTGTATCTCGGGTTCGTTAGCCGGGTATTAGAAGCGGGAACGCACAGATGTAGAGCTGCAGTCGCACTGGCGGTAGTCGCGTTGTGCCACCCGATCACACTGTTGTTCGCAGTGACGGCCAGTGTGATCCAAGTGATTAGCAGGTCCATTCATAGGCTCCCGACGAGAATCGGTTCGAAAGCAACGGCCGTCTTGTTGTTGGTGGCTGCGCTTCCGCTGATTGGGGTTTCGTTCATAACCTCACAACTTCTGCTGCCCCTGGTGATTTGCGCGATAGTCGCCTTCGTCTTTCTCGTCGCCGAATTCAAGGGTGCGATGCGAGTCCTAGCTGTAGGTCTGGTGGCTGGCGCGCTTTCTGCGTTTTGGACAGTTCCTTTTCTGCTTCGCCGGTCTTACCTCAACGACATGGGGTGGGAAAAACTTGACAATGTAAGAGAAAATCTGTTTTTTCCTAACCGGTTGGCTGGTGATAGCGCCAAGATGACCATTATCTGGTTGATCGCGCTGGCACTGCTGGGAGGCATTGCAGGGCTATTGAACTGGTATCGGCCTGCGATCATGTTTATTGGGCTAGCCGCCACCGCTGGCATAGCTTTTGCGGTATGGCCACAACATCGTCTGTGGAACGCTCGGTTGCTTCCCTTTTGGTATTTAGCTTTATATTTTCTGGCTGCGGTGGGCGTTTGGTTCTTGTCAAAGGCACTTCAATCAACTGATTTGACAAGGTTGGAGAATCGAACCACTCGGATTCATCACCTTTGGTTACCGGTAGCTACTCCTATTCTTGCTTGTATAGCGGCCTGCATTTTCGTGTCTGTTTCTCTGGGGATTGCGCCGGGAGGAAGCTATGAAGAAGACGGCGATTTTCGATGGGGTCCGGTCACCGTCGCCTCAAAAGATAGAAATTTTGTTTCTGGGTGGGCGGCTTGGAACTTCACCGGATACGAATCTCGCTCTGAGTTTCCGATCTATCAGAGTCTTGTGAAGACGATGAGCGAGGTTGGTGAGGATGTCGGATGTGGGCGAGCACTTTGGGAATACGATCGCGACGAACTCGGCTCCTATGGGACGCCGATGGCTCCAATGTTGCTCCCGTATTGGACTGATGGATGTATCGGGTCGATGGAAGGCCTGTACTTCGAATCCTCAGCGACTGTGCCCTTCCACTTCTTGATGCAATCTGAGTTGTCGGCGAACCCGTCACGGCCAATGAGGGGACTGGATTATCGAGGTCTAGACGTGCAGTCGGGTATTCGACACATGCAACTCTCGGGAGTTCGTTACTACCTGGCGTTCAGCGCTGATGCTGTTGAACAAGCAAACCGGTATCCCGATGATTTGGAACTTATTGCCCGATCCGATCCATGGTGGATCTATCTGGTTGCTAACTCGTCACTCGTCGAAGGATTGGCTTATGAACCCAATGTGTCATCTGAAGGGGATCAAGGTGGGCGCGCCTGGACTGACCCCGCTATGGCGTGGTTTAACGATTCAACGCGATCGCGAATCATGGTTACGGCTGAAGGGCCAGGTGAGTGGCATCGCGTAGGCCTTGACGATCCGTCATTCATAGGCAGAAGTAGTTTCGCTAGCCCGGAGGAACGACCGCTACCTGCAATTTCGGTAACAAACATTGTGGAGGAAGGCGATAGAATTAGCTTCTCTGTCGATGAGACAGGTGTTCCTGTGCTTGTCAAAGCATCTTACTTTCCGAACTGGTCAGTCAAAGGCGGGCTGGGACCATACCGGGCCACACCGAATTGGATGGTTGTCGTCCCCACCGAGAACGAAGTCCTTTTAGAATTTGAAGCGACCTGGGTTGAATACTTTGGATGGTTTATAACCCTCGCCGGGTTCAGCGTCATTGCATTATCGATCCGGTCGAAACGTCGAAAGACAGATGTATGACCGATCAGTTGGTCTCCATCATCCTTCCCGCTTATCGAGCAGCACCAACCATTGTTGAAACCATTGCCAGGATTCAGCACGCGACAATCGACATAGAGACTGAAATTATCGTTGTTGACGACGGATCTGACGATGGTACCGCCCATGCGGCACGGCAAGCCGACGCAGATCATGTAGTTGAGCTGAAAGAAAACCGAGGTAAAGGAGCAGCAGTCCGAGCTGGCGTATCAATTGCATCAGGCACCTATGTTCTTTTTACCGACGTCGATCTGGCTTATGAACCGTCTCAAATTCTCAAATTGATTGAAGCTCTTAACGCCGGTGCAGATGTCGTTCTAGGTAGTCGACGGCACTTAGCGAGTCGAGAGGTGAATTCGCCCGGCGTGGCGCGAGAGTGGGGAAGTCGTGTATTCAATCGACTGACTCGGATAGTGGTACCCAGCCCCCACCTAGATACTCAGTGTGGGCTCAAAGGTTTTACTTCCGAAGCAGCCCAAACCATCTTCAGTCAGGCCAAAGTAGACGGCTTTGCATTTGACGTAGAGGTTCTTTTTTTGGCCCGAAAATTAGGGTGTGTGATCACAGAAATTCCGGTGATTCTGGATCACGTTGAGCAGAGCACAGTTAAGTTCATTCCCCAAGCAATACGTATGTTCTGGGACGTCATCAGGGTTCGCGTGTGGTCGAACCTTGGCAGATACAGCGACTTGCCGCCGAGGCATGGTTAGCCTTCCTAGTGCGATGGAACCTCAAGTCGTGATCCCGCCAGCCGATAGTTCTCGCTTGGCAGCGGTATTTAAGGCGTACGACGTTAGAGGATTGACTCCTGATGAACTTGATGAGCCAACGGCTAGGTCCTTGGGGGCGGCGTTCGCCAACTTTACGAACGCTGAAACGGTTGTAGTTGGCCGCGATATGAGGACCTCCGGACAAGGATTGTTGGAGGCTTTCAGCGAAGGAGTTGTGTCTCAAGGGGTTGACGTACGAGATGTCGGCCTCGCATCTACAGACCTTGTGTACTTTGCCTCGGGGTATTTGCAGGCACCCGCCGTTATGTTGACTGCTTCTCATAACCCTGCTTCATACAACGGCATGAAGTTTTGTCACTCGGGTGCCCAAGCGATTGGAGCTGACACCGGGCTTGCCGAAATACGTCAACTTGCTGCGCAACCCGCCAGGTCTGCCCCTACTGCGGGCAGCATCCAGCAAATCAACTTGCTTGACAAGTTTGTGGAACACGTCCACTCGTTCATTGATATTGGTGCACTGAGACCGTTGAAAATAGTGGCTGACACCGCGAACGGGATGGGAGGGCTTGTTTTGCCGGCTGCGTTCAATGAACTGCCCTTCGAACTTGAGATCCTCTATGAAGAGTTGGATGGCACTTTCCCCAACCACCCAGCAGATCCGCTGCAACCCGAAAATCTGGTTGACTTGCAAAACAGGGTGATCGAATCCAATGCGGACGTCGGGCTGGCATTTGATGGAGATGCGGACAGGGTTTTCCTAGTTGATGAGAAAGCCAATTTGGTCAGCGGATCGACGACCACGGCTTTGGTAGCGTCAGCGATTCTGGAACGTGAAGGCCCCGGACCGATTCTTCATAATTTGATTTGCTCGCGTGCGACGGTCGAAGTGATCGAAGAGGCCGGCGGCGAACCGATCAGAACCCGGGTTGGTCACAGCTACATCAAAGCCGTCATGGCTGAGACCGGGGCGATGTTTGGCGGTGAACACAGCGGCCATTATTACTTCGCCCGAAACTACGGAGCGGATTCCGGCTTAATAGCTGCGCTGATCTGTTTGGAACGTCTTTCGCTTGAGGGAGGTCAGTTGTCCTCGCTGATCGCTCCGTTGCAGAGGTACACAAGTTCGGGTGAAGTGAACGCCGAAGTGGACAATACCGAAGAAGCGATAGACAAGGTTTCTGACTTCTTTTCCGATGAACAACAAGATCGACTCGATGGACTGACTGTCGAATGCGATGATTGGTGGTTCAACCTAAGACCGTCAAACACTGAGCCATTGTTGCGGCTAAACGTCGAAGGGCCCGATGAGAGACAGGTAGAGGACCGGGTAGAACAAATTTTGAACCTTTTTAGTTAAATGCTCCCGTACCCTGACGTGCAGCGAAAAAGCCGCGCCGCGTAATCAACCCGGAAGGGTTGAAGGAGAACAATATGGCTCTTGACCCAGGCTTACTTGAGATTCTTGCCTGTCCTGACGATAAAGGTCCGCTCCGATACTTCGCGGAAGAGAACCTTCTCTACAACCCGCGTCAAGGTCGCTCCTACCCCATACAAGACGGGATTCCTGTGCTGCTTATCTCGGAATCAACACTTGTGACCGAAGACGAACAAAAACGACTTGATGCTCTGATGGGAGAAGAGACAGGTAACCGGAGTTCTGAGAGCTGACGTGAACAGCCGACCCGACTCACTTGGCATGCAGGAAGCGACACTCGACCTGCCCGACCAAATTGAACGGTCAGTAGTTGAAGCTCGCCAACTCGATGGACTCCCGAACGCTTCAGCCATTGATCAAGTAGTGGTGCTCGGTATGGGTGGCTCTGGTATAGCGGGCGACATCGTCGAAGCTATAGCTGGTCCCCAAATGACAATTCCAGTGGTGGTCAGCAAGGGATATGAATGCCCGCACTTCGTGGGCCCACGAACTTTGGTGATGGTCGCATCATTTAGTGGTGAAACCGAAGAAACGCTGCAGGCCGTATCAATGGCCCATGATCGAGGCGCTCAGATATTTGCGGTGACCTGCGGAGGTACGCTCGCTCGTTTGACTGGAGAGTGGAGCGCAGTATTGCATCATGTTGACTCAACGATCCCCATGCCTCGTTGCGCTGTCGGCGCCATGTCGATCCCATTGCTGGTTGCCCTCGACCTGATAGGAGTGATCAATGGTGTGGATGAGCAAATCGATGAGGCCGTAGCAACACTTCGGCGGCGTTGCGTCTCGATAGGAGAAGGAGCTGATGTTTCGAAGACGATCGTGACAGAAATAGGCTCACGGATACCGCTTATATATGGGGGAGGGAAGCTTGGAGAAGTAGCAGCGGCTCGTTTCAAGAATCAGATCAACGAAAACGCGAAATCGCCCGCATTCTTCAATTCACTCCCTGAAATGTGTCATAACGAAATGGCCGGTTGGGGAACAGCTGACACCCCAAAAGAACTGAACATCGTGCCAATACATCTTCGACACAGCTACGAACATCAACGTTTAGCTTCACGCTTCGATTTTAATGAAACCCTGCTGAGCAAAGACGGGGGCCATGTAACAACGGTTCGAGCACAAGGAGAGTCGCCGCTCTCTCAGCTGTTTGATCTGATTCTCATCGGAGATCAGACTTCCTTAGAGTTAGCAGCCATACATGGACAAGACCCAGGGCCAATCGACGTGTTGGCAGAATTGAAGCATCAGCTAGCTCAATGAACATCGCGATCGGATGCCCTACATACAGGTAGGATCTGAAATGTCGCGCCTTAACCCCCGATGGGCGCCAAAGCCAACAGGAGCGCCGTATGGCACCCAACAGCTCTATCGACGGAGACTACAAAGTCGCTGATCTGAGCCTTGCTGAGTCTGGCCGAAAGCAGATTGAGCTAGCGGAAGAAGAAATGCCGGGATTGATGGCGCTGCGGGCACAGGGACATGATTCTCAGCCGCTAGAGGGTGCGAGAATCATGGGCTCGCTTCACATGACCGTCCAAACGGCGGTCTTGATCGAAACACTTGTGGATTTAGGCGCAGAAGTACGTTGGGTGTCATGCAACATCTTCTCAACTCAAGATGACGCCGCCGCGGCGGTGGTGGTCGGCAGGACCGGGAACATCGATGACCCCAAAGGCGTCCCTGTATATGCCTGGAAGGGTGAAACTTTAGAAGAGTATTGGTGGTGCACCGAACAAGCCCTGAACTGGCCTGATGAGAGTGGACCAAACCTGATTCTTGACGACGGTGGCGACGCGACGTTGCTGGTTCACCTTGGAGCGAGATTTGAAGCCGAAGGAGCTATACCAGCCGCAGAAACAGCGACCTCGCACGATGAAGAAGAGATCCTCAAACTCCTCGCAACGGTGGCCGAAAACAGTCCAAACTTTTGGTCCGACATGATCGTCAATATTCGAGGTGTGTCAGAAGAAACGACTACTGGTGTCCACCGGTTGTATGAGATGGTCGAACGTGCCGAATTGCGCTTTCCCGCGTACAACGTTAACGACTCTGTCACCAAGTCAAAGTTCGACAACTTGTATGGCTGCAGACACTCGCTCATTGACGGAATAAATAGAGCCACTGACGTCATGCTCGGCGGCAAACTCGCTTTCGTAGCAGGATACGGTGACGTAGGTAAAGGCTGCGCTCAATCTTTACGAGGTCAAGGTTGTCGAGTTGTTGTCGCCGAAATTGATCCCATCAACGCGCTCCAAGCAGCGATGGAAGGATTCGAAGTAGACCGATTAGACAACGTCATTGGTGACGTGGACATCTTCGTCACAACCACAGGGAACCGAGACATAATTTCCGCTGACCATATGGGGGCGATGAAACACAACGCCATCGTTTGCAACATCGGTCATTTCGACAATGAAATAGATATGTCCGGACTCGAAAAAATGTCTGATGTTCAGAGGCGAAACATTAAACCGCAAGTCGATGAATACATCTTTCCGAGCGGGAACAGCATCCTCGTCTTAGCTGAAGGACGACTTGTCAATCTAGGTTGCGCTACAGGTCATCCAAGCTTCGTCATGTCGATGAGTTTCACTAACCAGGTACTGGCTCAAATAGAGCTACACGAAAAGGCAGATGCATTAGACAACGATGTCTATCTCCTACCGAAACGCTTAGACGAAGAGGTAGCGAGGCTTCACCTTGACAAACTTGGAGTGAAGTTGACAAGCCTTACTCCTGAACAAGCTCAATACATAGGGGTCCCGGTAGACGGGCCGTTCAAGCCCGATCATTATCGGTACTGAGTTCGGACTCAATAAGAACCAAGCGACCCTCGGGAGTACCAGCACGCCGGTAGCCTTGGGATAATGGCCGTGTTTCAAAAACTTCTGCGTGCCGGCGAAGGGAAAAAGATTCGAGCGCTTGAATCGCTGGTCCCTGAAGTCAACGCCGTAGAAGCTGACTACGAGAAACTTTCTGACGATGAACTACGTGCCAAGACGGGTGACTTCAGGCTCGAAATTGACCGTGGAGCGGAACTCAACGACATATTGATTGATGCCTTCGCTGTGACTAGAGAAGCGGCACGACGAGTCCTCGGCCAGCGGCACTACGACGTCCAGCTAATGGGCGGTGCAGCGTTGCATTTTGGGTGGGTCGCCGAAATGAGAACGGGTGAAGGCAAGACACTTGTGTCAACGCTTCCGGTATACCTCAATGCACTATCAGGTAAAGGCGTGCACATTGTTACCGTCAACGACTATCTCGCGACACGCGACGCCGAATGGATGGGACGCGTCCATCAGTTCCTTGGACTCGAAGTTGGGCTCGTCATTCCAGGTCAAACAGACCCTGAGGTGAAACGTGCCCAATACGCGGCAGATATCACCTACGGCACCAATAATGAGTTCGGGTTTGATTACCTGCGCGACAACATGGCCCCAGTAAAAAACCAGCGAGTTCAACGTGGTCACAACTATTGCATTGTCGACGAAGTTGACTCGATCCTTATCGACGAAGCCCGAACGCCCCTGATTATTAGTGGCCGACTAGCGGATGCAGCGAAGCTATACGGGCAGTTCGCACAAATAGCGCGGACTATGACTCGTGATGTGGACTATGAAGTCGAAGAAGATAAACGGAACGTAGCGGTCCTAGAGCCGGGAATTGAAAAAGTCGAACGCGCCCTAGACATCGACAATCTGTACGACCAGGTGTCCTCGAATCTTGTTCACCAAATGAGCGCGGCACTCAAAGCGAAAGAGTTGTACCGCCGCGACCGTGACTACGTCATCCAAAACGGTGAGGTGCGAATTGTTGATGAGTTCACCGGCCGCATCCTTGAGGGGCGTCGATGGAGCGAGGGCCTTCACCAGGCAGTTGAAGCCAAAGAAGGAGTCAATATAAAAGCGGAAAATCAGACGCTGGCCACAATCACCCTCCAAAATTATTTCCGCCTCTACGACAAACTTGCGGGGATGACAGGTACGGCGACGACCGAAGCGGCTGAGTTCGGTAACACCTACGGATTAGATGTTGTGCAAGTCCCGACGCATCGGCCGGCGAAAAGAAAAGATCACGCCGACCTGATTTATAAGACGGAATCTTCAAAAATCAACGCTGTTGTCGATGACATCGAAGAAAGAAGAACCACAGGGCAACCAATCTTGGTCGGAACGGTCAGCGTCGAAAATAGTGAAAAGATTTCCCGGGCGTTAGATCAACGCGGGATCACACACAACGTTCTCAACGCTAAAGAACACCATAGAGAAGCTGACATTGTCACCCAAGCAGGACGTTTGGGTGCAGTCACTGTCGCTACCAACATGGCTGGTAGAGGTGTTGACATCCTCCTAGGAGGCAACCCCGAAGGACTCGCTCGTCAAGACTTGTTCCGAGATGGGAAAGACCCCGATGACGAAGCTCACAGCGGAGCATTCGCGGCGAGAGTTGCAGAACACCAACCGAACTGCACAGCGGAAGGCGAGAAAGTTCTAGAGGTTGGAGGACTTTATGTTCTTGGCACCGAACGCCATGAATCTCGCCGAATCGATAATCAGTTACGAGGACGTTCCGGACGACAAGGAGATCCAGGGGAAAGCCGATTTTACTTGTCTCTTGAAGATGATCTCATGCGACTGTTCGCAACTGGGGCGATGAATTGGGTTATGGACCGAGCGTTGCCTGATGACACGCCTATTGAAGCCAACATGGTCACAAAAGCTATTGAACGGGCTCAAAATACCGTCGAACAGAAGAATGCTGAAGTGCGAAAAAACGTTCTCAAGTACGACGAGGTGATGAACGAACAACGCAAAGTGATTTACGCACGGCGCTCTCAAATTCTTAATGGTGAGGACCTGAGGCAAGAATCCTTGGAGTACATCGAATCAGCGGTTGGTCAAGTAGTCGACCAATTTTGTGTTGATGAGTCGAGTTCTGAATGGGACATAGAGGCAATGCATGCCGAAATTGTTAGCTATTGGCCCACCGAACTTGACGCCAAAGCCATGGCAAGAATGACTGATGTAGTGACGCTCGAGCACACACTCGTTGATGACGCTGTCCAATATTTTGAGGGTCGAGAGACTGAACTTGGTGAATCCACGATGCGTGAAGTGGAACGACAAGTGCTCCTTCGGATTATTGATCAACGTTGGCGCGAACACTTGTACGAAATGGATTATCTGCGTGAAGGGATACACCTTCGAGGGATAGGCCAGAAAGACCCGGTGGCTGAATGGCAGCGAGAAGGGTTCGAAATGTTCTCGTCAATGCTGGGGTCTGTTTATAGGGACTTCGTTAAGTACGCCATGCATGCGGAAGTAGTGACGGCAGATGACCAACGGAACCGTACTGACGGAGTTAACTACTCATCTTCAGATAGCAGTCCAGAACTAAATGCAGCCGTCGCGCCGCCGAAGGCGCCTGTCCCAAGCCAGACGGCCAAGCAAAGTCAGGTGGTACGGACTGAAGAGGAGAAAATTGGTCGTAACGATCCATGCCATTGTGGGTCAGGTAAGAAATTCAAGCACTGCCACGGCCGTTGAGTATCGAGATTCCCAATGTCAGACAAATCAGAGATTTTTGAAGAGCTTGAACGTCGTGTAGCTGAGGCACACGTCTATTTGGGAATTGATCAAGCACGTGAAGAATTGACTCAACTTGAGTCGCGGGCGGCAAGTCCCGATCTTTGGGATGACCAAGATGAGGCTCGGAAGATAACTGGCCGGCTGGCGAACGTCAGGGACGATATTGATCGATGGGAAAAGGTTCGCAGTGAATTAGATGACGCAGCAACCCTTGAGGTCTTAGCGAGAGAAGAAGACGATGAATCGGTTGATGGGGAGATCAATTTGGCGATTTTGTCGCTGGAACAACAGCTCGATGACATTGAACTTTTGGCGTTGTTCAACGGCGAGCACGATGAGAATGATGCCGTATGCGAAGTTCACTCAGGTGCGGGGGGTACAGATGCTTGCGACTGGGCTGAGATGGTGCTTCGGATGTACCTACGTTGGGCCGAAAGCAAGGGGTTCTCGATAGAAATCCAGGAGGCAACCGACGGTGGGGAGGCGGGAATTAGTTCAGCTACATTCATCGTCAAAGGTCGATTTGCGTTCGGTTTCTTGCAGGCTGAGCGCGGCGTCCATCGACTAGTCAGAATTTCGCCGTTTGATCAGCAAGCTCGACGCCACACAGCCTTCTGTTCGTTGTCTGTTGTGCCATTTTTCGATCAGGTTTCCGATGAGGTAGTGATTGACGAGAAAGATCTTCGGATTGATACATATAGATCGTCAGGCGCCGGAGGCCAGCATGTCAATGTCACTGACTCAGCAGTGCGAATTACTCATCTCCCGACCGGCACCGTGGTTGCATGTCAAAACGAACGTAGCCAGCATCAGAATAAGGACAGGGCGATGCAAATGTTGGCGGCGAAGTTGGCTGACTTGCAGAGACAAGAACGTGAAGCTGAACTGAATGAACTAGCAGGTGAGCAACGCGACGTGGCCTGGGGAAATCAAATTCGGTCCTACGTGCTGCATCCCTACCAGCAGGTAAAAGATCTCAGGTCCAATCTAGAAGTAGGGAACGTCGAGGCTGTTTTGGATGGAGACCTTGATGCGCTGATGGAAGCATTTCTGCAGTGGCAACGTAGCCAGCGAGACTCTGAATTGGAGACCTAAGATCCTTTGAGTTGCTGACGCTACCTGCAGCTAATCCTGTCGTACGCTGGGGATGTCTCGTATCGGTTCAAAAAGTTTTGCTGGCGGGGCCTCTTCATATGATTCGCCTCGACAATGTCACCAAAATCTACAAAGGGGAAACTCGCGCTGTTGACGGAGTCACTCTGAACATCGAAAAAGGTGAGTTCGTCTTTTTGGTTGGTGAATCAGGTTCAGGAAAGTCGACAATGCTGCGGTTGTTAACTGCTGAGGAAGCCGCGACTGGGGGGCAAGTTCATGTGGCTGGGAAAGACCTCGCTCGGATAAGTAGTTGGAGGGTTCCCTATCTTCGGCGCAACATCGGATCAGTATTTCAAGACTTTAAATTGCTGCCTCAAAAGACGGTGTATGAAAACGTCGCCTTCGCACTGGAAGTAATTGGACGTCCGAGAAATATCATCACGACCCAAGTCCCAGCAATTCTTGAGCTAGTCGGATTGTCTAACAAACAGAAAAGTTTTCCAGATGAACTTTCTGGAGGTGAACAGCAGCGAGTGTCCATAGCTCGTGCCTTCGTCAACCGGCCATTGATTCTTTTAGCTGATGAACCCACCGGAAACCTTGACCCCAATACAGCCCAAGAAATCATGCGTCTTTTGGATCGGATCAATCGAACCGGCACCACTGTGGTTATGGCCACCCACGATCAAACCATCGTTGATCAGATGAGACGTCGAGTGGTTGCTCTTCACGCAGGCCAAGTTGTTCGAGATGAACAGCAGGGAGTGTACGCATAACCGTGGCGGGCTTCTTAGGCCGCGCCGGGTATTTCACTCGAGAAACCTGGCTCAATGTTCGCCGTAATCTGACCTTGACAGTCGCCGCTATTTTGACGGTAGCTGTGGGTGTCATGTTGGTTGGGTTGGGTTTGATGGCTCGATATGCGAGCTCTAACGCTCTGGGTCGCTGGCAGGGAGGGGTCCAATTCGAGATTTTCATGGAACCCGATATAGCTGGTGGTCAAATTGATGCTCTTGGTGAAGAACTGAGAATTCATCCTGACATAGAACGAATTCAGTACGTCACACAGGACCAAGCCTTCGCACTACTAGAAGAAATGTTGGTCGATGAACCTGAACTATTAGCGGAGATTTCAGTAGAGAGTCTCCCTTCTTCATATCGAGTTGTTCCTCGGATCGCCGAAGGCGAAATCATCGAGTCATTAGCCGCGCAATTTCGACAACGACCGGGTGTTTACTCCGTAGAGACGGGTAGGCAGCAAGTGGATGCGATTCGAGAATGGTTCAACTCGTTTCGTTGGATCGTTTTACTCATGTCAATCGTTCTTGCCGCAGCGAGTGCTCTGCTGATTTTCAACATGATCCGCGTAGCGATGTTCGCGCGACGTCGAGAAATTGAAGTGATGAAGCTGGTTGGTGCAACGAATAGTTTCATCCGGCTGCCGTTTATTCTTGAAGGCATGCTCCATGGTCTCGCTGGCGGTCTTGTGGGAGCCGTGGCAGCTGGCGCACTGCGAAACCACGTCGAAGAACTTTTTGGTCGCTCAGAAATATTGGCGTTCTTCCGTTCGTTCACTGTCACTTCAGGGCAATTCACTACCGCGACTATTGCAACGGTTTTGATGGGAGTGATTGTGGGTGCATTGGGTTCAGCTTTCGCTGCTGGCCGCTTCTTAGATGTCTGATAACGGACTCGAAGTTGACCAGGTCTTTTGCTACGGCACCCTGCTACCTGGTCAAGAACGATGGGAGTTCTTGGCACCGTTCGTGGTGGCGCATGAACCAGACCAAATCGCGGGACGTTTATATGACACCGGGCTGGGTTATCCCGCTGCCTTCTTTGACCGTGTCGGAGTCATTCACGGAGTTCGATTTCGGCTTGACCCAGCGCGACTGGGTGAGGCGCTGTCGTTACTCGACGAAATTGAAGGCGCCGTGGAAGGCCTGTATCACCGAGTAGCTGTTGTCACAGCAACGGGGGTGCAGGTGTATGCCTACCAGTACGGAGGAGAAGGAGTAGGTCTTACAAATTTGCCCGATGGCAACTGGCTCGCTCGATGACCTCGCGAGTTACAGTGTTCGACGTTGCCGTGACCTAATGGCCGGCCTAAAGGAAATCGATGCCAGAATTCAAAACCCTTCGCTACGAAGTCGCTGACCATACCCTTACCTTGACGATGAATCGGCCAGAGCGTTTGAACGCGTTCAACAGTCAGATGCAACGTGAGTTTCTTGAGGCACTTGAACATGCCGACTCCGATGACGAAATTCGAGTTGTAATTGTCACCGGTGAAGGTCGCGGATTTTGTGCTGGTGCCGACCTAGAAAAGGGTGCCGAAACATTTGACTATGACGGTCAAACCGAAGAAGCCAAAACTGAACGAGCTTCGAATGAAGGTCGCCAAGGCGGAGGTAACGCGTGGCTCCGCGACGGTGGTGGGCTTCTTTCCCTACGACTTTACGAATTCAACAAACCAATAATCGCAGCTATCAATGGCCCCGCCGTGGGAGTTGGAGTCACGATGACTCTGCCGATGGATATTCGTTTGGCATCCACCGCTGCACGAATCGGGTTTGTTTTTAGTCGTCGTGGAATAGTCCCCGAAGCCTGCTCTTCGTATTTCTTGCCACGAGTGGTTGGTGTTAGCAAAGCGCTTGAATGGGCATATAGCGGGAAAGTATTCGACGCCGAAGAAGCGCTTGCAGGGGGCCTAGTTCGTAGTATCCATGAACCCGAAGATCTGATGCCCGCTGCGCGGGCAATTGCTTCGGAAATAGCTACCAACACCTCCGCGATTTCTGTGACGATGATTCGACACATGATGTGGCGGATGCTTGGAGCTGATCATCCAATGGAAGCTCACAAAGTCGACAGTCGAGGCATCTTTCACCTAGGACAAGGAGCTGATGCCCATGAAGGGGTTGTTTCTTTCTTAGAGAAGCGAGCACCGGACTTCACTCTGAAAACTAGCGAAGACATGCCCGAATTTTTTCCATGGTGGGATGAACGACACTTCGAGTGACCAAATACGGGTCGTACATCAATTAACTTGGCTTGATGGCTGAGCACGTTTTAGATCTTTCCACTCGTTTCATTGATTCTGGCCGAGTTGATGGCCCTCCCAATCGCGTTTCTCATGAATTAAGCGAACTTGCCGATGACGTCGCCCTAGTCGAAGCGTTCAGCCATGTAGTGGTGGTCCGCACCGACGAAGGGCTTATCGCTTTCGACTCAAGTGGCCCCGCCAGCGGAACTCGAGTCTTGGAAAGTTTGAGAGGATGGAGTAAAGAACGAATCCACACCCTCATCTACACCCACGGCCATATAGATCATGTTGGGGGGAGTAGCGCGATCGCGGCAGAAGCGGAACAATCAGGACACGCTGCCCCCACGGTAATCGGTCACGAAAATCTGCCGCGGAGACTGAGTCGTTATAGAGCAACGAACGGCTACAACAAGGTCATTAACGCACGACAATTTGGCGGTTTACCGGTCTCAGCCCTCGAAGGGTCAGCAGGACAACGGCCTTTCGTTCCGGATGGAACCCTCGATGTCACTGTCGATTACGACCAAATAATGAACACATCTGTTGGTGGAGTGGAATTAGAGCTTCGTCACGCGATGGGAGAAACCGATGACCACACTTGGACTTGGTTGCCGCATCAAAAAATGATTTCTGCTGGTGACCAGTTCATATGGAATTTCCCTAACTGCGGCAACCCACAAAAGGTCCAAAGGTATCCGTTGGAATGGGCTCGTTCGTTGCGCGAAATGATGGCTACAGATGTCGAATTGTTTGTCCCCGCACATGGGCTCCCCATCACAGGTCACAACCGCATTCTTTCTTGTTTAGAAATAGTTGCTTCTACTCTGGAACAACTTGTTGAAGATGTTGTTTCCGCGATGAACTCCGGAGCGACTCTGAACGACATCGTCTCATCGGTTGAAGTCGACCCAGAACTGCTTGAGGTTCCTTACTTGAGGCCCCTTTACGATGAACCAGAATTTGTTATTCGCAATATTTGGCGCCTGTATGGCGGATGGTGGGATGGCAAACCCTCGCATCTCAAACCGGCCGCAGATTCTGTGTTGGCAGCTGAAATTTCTGAATTGGTAGGTGGAGTGTCTGCTCTTGCCGAACGGGCTCGGCATTTGGCAGATGCGGGAGAGTTCAGAATCGCATGTCACTTGATCGATATGGCGAGCGACGCAGCCCCGGACGCGAACGACGTGCATGAGATTAGGGCATCGATTTATTTGGACCGAAGAGCTGCGGAATCTTCTCTGATGGCAAAGGGTATTTTTGAGTCAGCTGCCAACGAGTCGCGACAAGCCGCTGGCCAGTCAATCGAATCACGACGACGAGCGTTATCGCTTGAGGGATGAGTGGTTCAGTAGTTGTTGCAGCAGATAGAGCGACGCGACCGGACGTAGAGAGGATTCTTGGGTCAGGAACCTGGACATTTCTCCGCAACGATCGTTGGGTTGCGAAATATGAGGTTGAGAGCGAAGAAGTAGCTAGGAGTCTGGTTGTTGAATTGAGAGACAATCAGCATCCTGCAGTAGCGGGCCCACCAGATTCAGACCGAGCCGTGGCCTGGAATAATTGGAATCGCCCAACGCCAGTCGGTGAGACGGCTGAAGTGTGTTTTCCTTGGGTGGCTTCTGACGCCGAAACGGTTGTTGAAATAGATCCCGGTTTAGGGTTCGGTGCGGGAGATCACCCTTCCACTCGATTGCTATTGGAGGAACTAGCAGTCCGAATCAAGGGAGGGGAATCAGTACTAGATGTTGGATGTGGGTCAGGTGTTCTGGCCGTGGCCTCAGTTTGCTTTGGGGCGGGGAATGCTTTCGGACTCGACGTTAATGAGGCCGGCTTGTTAGCAGCACAGGCGAATGCCCGCAGAAATCGAGTTGCTGACAGCGTCCAATTTTCATCGATCCTATTGAGCGATATCAAAGATAAATATGACGTTGTAGTTGCCAACATCCATGACGAGATTCTTCGTCGATTGGCTGGTGATCTCGTCGCCCGTATCGCGCCAGGTGGATGGCTCGGACTTAGTGGGGTGTCACCAGGCCAAGTTTCACGTCTCCGTTCTGCATTCTCAAACATTGACTTTGAGGACGTTAGAGAGATGCAGGAGTGGAATGCACTGATAGGGCGGGTCAATATCGAATATCCTAAAAGTGTTCAAGAAGGTGACCACGACGGCTGGAGAACGTAATGCATGTAGGAATGAGCGTCATATTTCAAAATCCGGGAGAGCGACTCCCAGACCAGCAGGTTTACCAACAGGATCTGGCGCTGGCGTTACAAGCTGAAGGTCTTGGATTCGATTCTGTTTGGAGTGTCGAACATCACTTCACCAGTTACACCATGTGTCCAGATGTGCTGCAGTTCTTGACTTATATGGCCGGGGCCACACAATCGATCCAATTAGGCTCGATGGTCTGTGTTTTGCCATGGCACGATCCGTTGAGAGTTATTGAGCAGATATCAATGTTGGACAACCTGTCAGATGGTCGTCTAATTCTTGGGTTGGGGAGAGGCACAGGCAAGGTCGAATTTGACGGATTTCGCACCGAGATGGCTTCAGCTCGTCTTCGTTTCAAAGAGTCAACCGAGATGGTTCTTAACGCGATGGAAAATGGGTATGCGGAGTATCACGGCGAAGTTATAGATCAACCACGAGTTGATATTCGACCACGACCAGTCAAGTCGATGCGAGGAAGAGCCTACGCTGCGGCAGTCTCACCAGATTCAGCTCGGATAATGGCCGAGATGGGTGTTGGTATCTTGATAGTTCCCCAAAAACCATGGAAAGCGGTTCGCCAAGAACTTCAGGATTATCGAGAGGTTTATCGCGACGCCAATGGAGAAGAACCACCACCGCCGATGGTCGCAGGATGGACGTTTGTCGACGAAAATGCTGATCGTGCCGAAGAGAAAGCACGTGAATTTATCGGCGGATACTGGGACACCATCATCGATCACTATGAATTCGACAAGCCTCATCTGAAGGACACCCCCGGCTATGAACATCACGGTCAAATGTATGACCGACTGAAAGCACCTGGTGGTTTAGAAATGATGACCGATTTCTTTGTTGACCTTCAGTTGTGGGGAACTCCCGAACAGGTTTACGACAAGATTGTCAATCTGCAAGAGCAGACCTTTATGGACGGTTACATGGGCGTATTCAGCTTTGCTGGGATGGAGCATGAGGAAGCTGATCGGAACATGAAGCTTTTCGCTCGAGAGGTCATGCCCGAGTTGCAGGCATTAGCTCCTGTGCATGAACGCCTAGGACTCCCCGCCTAACCTGTCATTGGCTCGTGTTTTGCGGTCGAGAAGTGTTAGCAACAGGCCTCCAGTGGCGAAACAGGAAGCCAAGACAAGAGTGGGCTGAAAAGAACCAGACGAATCTGCGATTATTCCGCCTAATTGCGGACCAACGGCTAGTCCCGCACCAAAGACAATCGTAAGTACTGCGTAGGCGGCGCCGAATGCTTCTGCTGATAAGTGACTGCTTACTTCGGCTGTGATGTTGACCACAACTCCGGTGAAAGCCATTCCGAACAGTAAGGTCGAAAAAGGTGCGGCGACTGGGTGGCCAGTAGCGATTAGAGCGCAGCTAATGGTGAGACAAGCGAATGACACCAGTTGAGCGGAGTTCCTTCCGATGCGGTCACTCAGCCACCCCATGATTGGTCCGCCGAGCGCTAGGCCGAGGCCAATCAGCGCAAATGTGAGCGATGCAGAACGTTCTTTGAAACCTGCGTCTTCTTCAAGCAAGGCTGCCGAGAAGGTCATAGCCAGAGAAACGCCGACTGCAAATAGCCCATAGGCCACGCAAAGGTTGAGCCATCCAGGTACTTGTTTAAGGGCGGTAGGGCTTAGACCGGCGTTGGAAGCTGAATCAGTAGAAGTTCTGATGGTTAGAGCTAGCAACACGAGGGCAGCGACTCCGACAATGGTTTCGAGTCCATAGACCGACCGCCAGTCGGTAATGACGGCATCAAATACACAAGCTGCAATAAACCCCAGCCCTACTCCGGTAGTGACCCAACCGATGGCGAGACCTCTTCGATCTGGACCCAGGAGGTTGGTAGCGAGGGCTGGGGTGGTGATCCAGACGCCAGCAGCGCTAAACCCGGTCAAAAAGAGCGCTAATAGAGTAATGAAACTGTTCGGCGACCAGCTGAGCAGAAGTAAGCCGACCACCACACCAGCTAGCCCGTATTTAGCTGTTTTGATGAGGCCGACGCTTCCGATTGTGAAAGCGACTAGGAGAGAACCAATGAGATAGCCAACCAGGTTCAGCGAACCGATTCCACCAGCGACAGTGTTTGATAGCCCGAAGTCATCACGAATTTCGATGTAGAGAACTGAATAGGTGAATCGCCCAAAGGATTGAGATACTGCTGTGGCCGTTACTAGAGCAGATAACGCAACAAGATTTTTCACCCTTGAGGCCACGCAACTTTCGATGTGGGTGGGCGGGTTCCATAGATGGTTTCGGTGGATACGACTCTGCGTGGTGATTTTGGATTAGCAAAGCTGGCGACGTCTTGGTAAATGACCTCGCGGTCGTTGTCATCTCCGAAAAAGCGTTCCTTCATAGACCCCAGGGAATCAAAACTCACGAGAGCGAATCCGTCAATTTCAGGGCCATTCAGAGTACGTACAACACTGAGTTGGGTGTAGTCCCACATTCCAGGGTGATGTCGAAGGGCCAAGGACGCATGAACGTCTCGCCAATGGGCATCGGACTGCTCGTGAGTAAGGTCCGGGTGGTGCAGCAGAGGAAAAATTGCCGTGACACCAGGTGAGGCGACACCGGTTTCGGTGCTGGCGTCTCGTTCGCGAATAACGCGACTAAATATGAGATACATGCCCTCTTCGGCTGCTGGCTCGAGATCTTGAGGACTGTCAGTTACGCATCTGACCATCGTTCGAAATGGCAGCTCCCGTTCGTCATTCGGGTCAGCTAAATAACAGACGCCATCTAAACGACGGGACGCCTCAATTGCTGCCTCGGTGTCATTGCCTACAGCGACTAGTTCCAACATCTAGTCAGTCTCGCACGTCCTCCTAATGGAGTGTGCAATTCGGCTGTTCTTTAGAAACGACCTGCGATCGTTAGGAGTAACTATCTTCCTTGGAATTTTGGATCGCGTTTATCTAAGAAGGCGGCGACCGCCTCTTTAGTGTCTTGGGTGTAGAAGTTCACCGTTTGAGCCAGTCCTTCTGCTTCCAGTGCTGACTTGAAGTCATTGCTGGCGTTGAGAGTCAGCATGCGTTTTGTCATGGCCAACGCCAAAGGTGGTCCAGCCGCGAGACGGTCAGCCCAATCTTTGGCCTCAGAGTCCAGCTGGTCATGAGGTACGACCTTGTTGACAATGCCGAACTCCGCTGCTTGTTCAGCAGAAATAACGTCAGCGAAGAACGCTAACTCTTTTGCTCGATGTAACCCGATGAGTCTGGGGAGGACCCATGTGCCACCAAAGTCGACGCTTAAACCGCGCCGGGCAAAGATTTCGCTGAACCGAGCCTGGTCGCTTGCCAGAATTAAGTCGCAGGCCAGCGCCATATTCATACCGGCCCCAGCCGCGACCCCGTTTACCTTTGCGATGACCGGAACCATAATCGAGTAGAGAGCTTCGACCGTCTGGTGGATCAGGTTCATAGATATGAGTTGATGTCGATCGCGTCCCTGTCCTCCAAGATCGGCCCCACTGCAGAATGCATCACCGGCGCCAGTCATGATGACGGCGCGTACTTCAGGGTCGACTGCTAGAGCATTCCAGGTGTCGCGCAATTCGTCCCACATGACAGCATCAGCAGCGTTCTTTTTTTCGGGACGATTCATTGTGACAGTCACGACACCGTTGTCGGCGACGTCGATGATCAGAGTTTCAAGCTCTTTTGAGTTCATGAGGTCACCATAGGCCTTAACGCAACTCTTGTGCTCTTAGAAGCCGCCTGCTTTCTCACTCAAGTCAGCAAAAAGGGGAGCAAGGCATCGAGGAAGCCAGAGGTGTTTTGCCCGTGAACATTGTGGCCGCTGTTTGGGACCGTTTTGAGTTCGCCGTTAGGTAAGGCTTGAACGAAGCGTTCTGCCGCCTCAGCAGAGAGTACGTTCGAATCGGCACCCCTAATGATTAACGTTGGCTGAGCTATATGAGCGGTGTCGTTAATAGAGAATCGATCGCTTTGTTCTCGTTGACCTTGTGTTGTCGCAAGGCGTGGTCCATGGTCTCGTTTACTCACGAACCTTCCGTCAGCTCGTTCAAGAAGGTTGTATTTCACAGTCCGTTCTATGTGTTCTCTAGATCGGTACGGGTCGTACTTTTGAACGTTCTGGATGAAATCTTCGAGGTCCTCGAATTCACGATTTTCTGTAACGAAATTTCGGATGCTTTTCGTTCCGGCTTCTGACAATTCAGGTCCGATGTCAACCAGAACTATCCGGTCCAGAAGATCTGGCTGTTCTATGGCGAGTCGTAGAGTGTTCATTCCTCCCATGGAGTGACCCAAAACGGTTACCGAATCAATATCGAGCTCGGATAGTACCGAGGAGGCATCAGCAGCCATGGCGTGTGATGAATAGTCGGCATCGCGAGCCCATTCGCTGTCACCGTGACCTCGCTGATCTAGTGCGATGACGTGAAATCGATCTGCTAGGTGGAGGCTGACTAAATCCCAAGAGTGCGCTGATTGATTACCGCCATGAAGTAAGAGCAAATTTGGCAGTGATGGGGCGCCCCACTCTAGGAAGTGGAAGCGTTGATGCCGAGCGACAACATTGCTGGAAACATATCTGACCTTTTTGTCGTATTGGATACCTAGGTCATCAGCGCTTTCGCAGAGACTGAAAAACTCGGGGGTTTTAGTCATGTCCAAGGGACTGTTTGATGAAGAAAACTCGTTGAGATAAGGCATGCCAGCTCAGATTCGACCCAGGTTCAAGTCGAAGTATCCCCGAGAAATATTTGCATGAAGAACATCAGTAGGGCCCTCGGCTAATCGAGTGGCACGGACTCGTCGAAATATAGATGCCAGTGGGTGAGATTCAATCAGTGCTTCTCCGCCTACGACTTGGATTGCTGTGTCCACTAGTTCCGCAATGGTTTCTGATGCCAAAACCTTTGAGGCCATCACTTCATTAACTGAGTTTTCGCCTGCATCTATTAGTCGCGCTGTTCGGTACACAGAACTACGTGCCGCAAAGGCTTTCGTTCGCATTCGGCCGAACTGGACACGAGTTGCATGATCTTTATTCGAAGGGTCGTTCGTCGATTCAATACGGTCGGCGACAAGGGCACAAACAAATCTGCATAAGCCGACGCAGTCTGCTGCTATTGCCATCCGAACGGCGTTGACTTGTTCGAGGGCTCTGGTCATTCCCGCCCCGGCTCCGCCAATCACGTGGCTCTTAGGGACCCGAACGTCTGTGAAAGTAAAACTTGCATGGTGGCTGCCGTCAACGGAGCTGAAACTGCGTTCTAGCGCCACTCCTGGTCTGCTGGTTTCTATCAGGATCATTGCGGGACCAACATCGTCGAGTTCGACCAAGGTGTTGATGAAATCAGCGTTTGAACCGCCAGTGACGTAGGACTTGGCGCCGTTGATGACGAGTTCTTCACCGTCGACTTGTCCCCAGGTATGTCGCTCAGCATCAGAAGGTTCGGTAAATCCGAAACCGCTGGTTGCTTCTCCGGCGAGATACGGCTCTAAAAACTTCTGTTTTATTTCCTCTGTAGCTTGAGCGAGTAACCCTGGATTCGGTCCGAAGATGCCAGGTAAATGGCCTACGTTTCTGCGTCCTAGAGCGTCGCGGGCGATGGTTAGCTCCACCGCTGTTGCTTCTAACCCACCGTATTCAACGGGCTGAGTGAGGGTGAAAACACCAGCACCTTTTGATAATTCTGTGGTTCGTAGCTGAACTTGCTTCGAGTTGGAAGCGCTGAATTCTATTTCCGACAATTGTTGAGCGAGAGTGTCTGCTTGTCGTTGAAGCTTGCTTTGTGCTTCGGTAAGAAAATCTGGCACCCCCGAACGGTAGCCGGAGAAACGGATTGAAGGACTCTTCGGTCTAATCTGCGGGGATGGAAAAACTTACTGGTAAGACCGCAGTCGTGACTGGGGCGGCATCGGGTATGGGTTTAGCGATGGCTCGACGCTTCGCCCTTGAGGACATGAATGTTGTGCTTTCCGACATAGATGAAGCGAAACTGGATGCTGCAGTCAACGAAATTCGAGGAGATGGAGGCAATGTTGAGGGAGTCGTGACCGATGTTGCTTTAGAAGCTGACAACGTCCAACTCCTAGACGCATCAATTGATGCTTTTGGAACTGTCGATGTTGTTTGTCTCAATGCTGGAGTACAAGGCTCGATTGGCCGCTCTTGGGCGCTATCTAACGAAGACTACAAGTGGACTCTGGGGATTCTTCTTGACGGAGTTATCCACGGAGTTCGCACCTTCGTACCCCATCTAGTAGAGCAAGACGAAGGCCACGTTGTAATCACCGCGTCGATAGCGGGACACATCTCTTCTCCTTTTGGGGCCCCATACAACATTGCTAAGCATGGTGTAGCGACGCTCGCTGAGACGCTCTTTCATGAACTGAAAGTTGAAAGATCAAATGTGGGTGTGACGTGTCTTTGCCCCGGATTCGTGAACACAAATATTGTCAACGCGACCGCAGCCCGAGAGAGTGGTGCTGTTGGCTCGGCAGTAGATGACAGGGGAGACCAAATGCTCGAACTTACGCAACGGGCCTTGAGCGGAGGGCTAGACCCTGAAGTTGTTGGCCAACAAGTTTTCGACGCTATCTCTAACAACCAGTTTTGGTTATTCACTGATGAAGATTGGGATGAACCAATAGCAGTGAGAGCTGACCAGATCGCTCAAAGAAGTGCTCCTCGTCTGCAACGGCCGTCACAACAATGACGGTTGCAACGGAAGTCACTTGTGTAACCGACAAGCAGGACCTTATGTGTGAGAGGGTGAGGCAACGTCTGACTACCAAACGGAGGCTCCTATGCGCTTAGGTATCTTCAGCGGTCCCGCTGGCAAACTGTTCAACGTCGAAGAAGCCATCACTGACGCTCGAGATGCTCAGGAGGCAGGATTCCCATCGTATTGGCTGCCGCAAATGCCTATGGGAGTAGACGCTTTGACTTCGCTAAGTCATATCGGCGCGGCAGTGCCTGACATCGAACTAGGCACCGCGGTTATCCCAACTTATCCTCGACACCCAATGGTTATGGCGCAACAAGCCCTCTCGGTTACATCAATCATCGGTGACCGTCTGGCGTTAGGTATAGGCCTATCCCACAAGCCAGTGATAGAGAAACAGTACGGATATGAGTTCGACAAGCCGGTGCGTCACCTAAGGGAATATCTTGAGGTTTTAAATCCGCAGTTACGAGATGAACCGGTCCGTTTTGAGGGAGAGACACTGACCGGTCGTAATCCGTCTTTAGGTCTCCAAGCTCCCGTACCGCAGGTCCTCGTAGCTGCCTTAGGTCCCCAAATGCTTCGGTTAACTGGGCGGTTAGCTGATGGCACCATCACTTGGATGACCGGAAACAAAACATTGGCAGAGTTAACCGTCCCCGAGATTTGTGGAGCAGCCGAAGAGGCGGAACGACCCAAACCACGTGTGCTTGCCGGCCTGCCGGTTCTATGCACTGACGACATCGACGCGGGAATGGAGAGAGCTTCGAAAGTTTGGCAAATGTACGGTACGTTGCCGAGCTATCGAGCGATGTTGGACCACGAGGGTCTCGCAGGTCCAGAAGAGATTGCCATTGTGGGCAATGAGGCAGAAATTAAGGACCGGCTTCAAGCAACTTTTGATGCGGGAGCTGATGACATTATTGTTGCGGAGTTCGGAGGGGACCCCGACCAGCGAGACCGGACTCGCGCAGCGCTCGCTGCGTTGCTGTAGACCGGAGCGCTTCTCGTCACAACAAACTGACTTAGGTCAGAACGAAGCCTTCGTAGTCGTTGTCTGCAACGACTTTCAATCGGTCGCGATATCGAGGCGCTCCGCCCCAATAGAGGAGATGTCGAGCTTGGCCGCCTCCATCAAGATTTGAGTTATAGCCGTTGAACCATGACTCGGTCTTACTCAGCAACAAGACGTTATACATCTCTTGGACGTGTTGACTCCAGTGATCTTCAGCTTCGGTGGTGCATTCAACTCGCGTTATTTCGTGGTCGAGGATGTATTGCACTAAATCAGTAGACCAGTCGACACCATCTTCTATGCCCCGCGGAAAGTTGGTTGATACTGAGCCTGCGGTGGGTCCAGCGAGCGTGAATAGGTTCGGAAACCCATGAATCTGAATACCGAGATAGGTGACTGGGTCGTTAACCCACCTATCGCGCAGAGTCTTGTTGTCGGTCCCTATGAACTCGATTCGGTCAAACGATCCCGTGACCGCGTCGAATCCAGTTGCATACACCAAGATGTCCACTTCATGTTCTTCGTGGGTGGTGAGGACACCTTTGGAAGTGATTCGTTCTATGGGAGTGTCGCGCAGGCAAACAAGACGAACGTTGTCTCGGTTATATGCCTCGTAATAGTTAGTTTCCATAGGTACTCGTCGTGTCCCGAAGCCATGATCGGTCGGAATTAATTTTTCCGCGGTCCACGGGTCATCAACGCGATCTCTGATTTTGTTAGCGATCCAAGCCGTGAACTCATCGTTAGCCGTCTGCTCGATCAACACGTCTCTGTAATTTCCGATCCATATTCCAAATCCGGGGGAGTTGTAGAGGTCCTCCCAAAATTGGTGCCGGTCATTGACTGAGACGTCAGATAGAGCGGTTCGGAGCGGTTCGTGAATGAAGCCTCCGGGAGTTCGCCGACACTGTTCGAAGATTTCGGAGTATCGAGTTTTGATAGCGGCCATTTCTTCAACGGAAATAGCGCTGTTGTGAAGAGGAGCACACCAATTAGGACGGCGTTGGAAGACAACAAGTTCGTCAACTTTGTCGGCTAGTTCGCCTATGACCTGGACACCTGTTGCACCGGTACCGATCACTCCGACACGTTTACCTTTGAAGTCCACGTCTGTCTTGGGCCAGTAATAGGTGTGCCATGCTTCACCTTCGAAATCTTCAACACCTGGAATAGTCGGCATAGTGGGTGCTGATAGAAGGCCAATGGCTGTCATGAGAAATCGAGTGGTTAAGGAACGGCCGTCTTCTAAATCAACTCTCCAACTCCGGCCTTGTTCATCCCAAACACATCGCATGACTTTGCAGCCGAACTGCATGTGCTGTTCAAGGGACAATTTGTCGACGACATATTCGAGATATTTCAAAGTTTCAGGTTGCGGGGCGAAGTGCTCGGACCAGTCCCACTCTTGAAGAATCTCGTCAGAAAATGAGTAGCCGTAACTCCAACTTTCCGAATCGAAACGGCATCCCGGGTATCGGTTCCAATACCAGGTACCACCCGGCCCACTTCCGGCTTCTACGACTGTGACATTCAGTTCTTTTTGTAGCAATCGATGGAGCGCGTAGATACCGCAAACGCCTGCGCCGATGATCACTACGTCATGATCGAGATGAGCGGTGTTTCCCATGACTAAATCGTAATTGAACGACCTTTGTTCATGTAGCTGCGGGCGTTACCTGGAATAAATCAACCCAAGACGTCGCTTTGCCATCTGCGCGGCATGATGGTGACTTTCGCTTCTTCGTGTCCAGGAAATGAATCGGCGTACTGGTTACCGAGTTCTTCGCCGAGGTATCGAATAGCTATGTCGCGGAGCAGATCATCTCTTCCTTGGGGAGATAATGCTTCGACTGTAACTTCACCTTCAGCTGTCACATAACGATACGGAAGCTGTTCATCTTGAACGCAAATAGTCGCTGCTCCATGGCGACGCAAAAGCACCGATTTGGCGGAGGCATAGGCCATAGCAATCTCAAAACCCAGATCGTTTGAGTAGCGGTACCAAACTGGGGCGCACAAGGGCCCCTTATCGGATCGTTCGATGGCTAGCACGCCCACTCGAACCTCGTTTAAGAAGCTGTCGCGTTCAGATGCTGTCATTTCTGCCATCAGGTCTCTTCCCTCTCGAGTTGCATAGCGAAGGGTAGTGCCGCGATCGCAAGTATGACGGTCCATCCCAAAGCCAAACGAATATCTCCTAAAGCTTCTGCTAGGGCACCAACTAGGGGTCGCGCTGTTGCCCCTAGGAGCCCGCTAACCCCGAAGACAACGCCAACCGTGAAACCGGTTCGCGAGTCACCACCAATCTTGCTTGCTATAGCCAAAGAAACTGGGAACAAGCCGAAACCGAAGGTCGCTATCGCCGTAACGGCGATTAACGAGGCTGCGCCAGATGTTTGGGAGAAGATCAGCACCGAACAAATGGTCTCAAAATTGGCACACACAAACAGTCTCCTTCCTCCAAACCGGTCGTAAATTCGTCCCCCCACCGGTTGAGCTACCACGCCAATAAACAGCATTGCGGTGAGTGTTGCGCCCGCCCTTACGTCAGTCCACCCTTCGTCCACCAACATTTTGACCACAAATGTGACGAAGCTATACAGGACTGTGTTCAATAAGCCGAAAGCGAGTGCCGCCATAATTATGGGTCGGCCAAGAGCGCCTCTGAGGAATGCTTCAGGGTTGGGGTTGCTCTCGGGAAGGTAAACCCAAAGACCTATTCCTGCGCCGATGATGGGGATGGCTACGATCACCATCGCCCAACGCCAATCAAGGGCTGCAATTGCGACCGTTGCGATAGCGGGAGCTAGGAAGTGGCCAACTGACCCTCCCCACCCGTGAATGCCGAGCATCCTCCCTCGATCTTCAGGGTAGGCATTGACGACAAAAGCGGTTGCTTGAGGATGGTATGCCGCGGCGCCTAGACCGCAGAGAAGGCTTACGACAGTGATGAACCAAAATGATGGTGCCACTGCCATTAACAGAAACCCAGTTCCTCCGACGAAGAAACCAAAGCTGAGAATTAGCTTTCGTTTTCCTTGTTTATCTGCAACATGACCAATGAGTGGTTGGAGCACACCAGTGAACAGAGTGAAAGCAAATGACAAGAGACCTAGCTCGGTGTAATCCAAGTCCCACTCGGTTGCGAGAGCGGGCAAGAATGCTGGAAGGACAGTGGCATAGAAATCATTGATGACGTGTACGCCAACAAAGGTCCCCAGAATGGCTCGAGGTGAACGCATTCCTACTGAGCGTCCGGAATGTTGGATATTAAGACAGAATCTTTTTCTAACCGCGAGATTTCGGAGTCAGTTAGCCCCATCTCAGCTAGTAGTTCACGGTTGTGTTCGCCTTGAAATGGTGGCAGTCCCGCATCAGGTAGTTCGCAGCCACTGAAAATCCAAGGAGGCGCAGGGACTCGGGCAGTTCCGCCAGAACGATCTTCTACCTCACGGATAGCGCCCCGTTCGATCGCCCATTCCGATTCTGCTATCTCGGAAACCGATCGAATGGTGCCTACCGCTAACCCAGCTTCGCTGACTTGAGCTTCGAGTTCTTCGATAGTCCTGAAAGTGAGCACCCAGGCTCGAATTTCTGCGAGTAAATCCTCCCAGTTGTCGCGACGAAATTGTGCGTTGATGAATCGAGGGTCGAGGAGTAGGTCGTTTCGTCGCATCATTGCGCAGTATCTCTGGAACACAAAGGTGGAAACTGGACTGGCGGCGATGGTTATTTTTTGGCCATCAGGTAGCTCGATGACAGGAGATTCGGGTGCGCTGAGGGCAAGGGGTTCACCTTCGACGTCGATACCTGAAAGTTCGTAGCTGACTCGGTCGTTGACGCTAAGAATCGAGGAGACCATAGCTACGTCAACATGTTGGCCTTCGCCGGTCTGATTTCGGTGAGTCAATGCCGCAAGGGTCGCGATTACACCTTGCAGACCGGTGTAAACGTCTGCGTGGTTGTAGGCATCGTTTTCGGTTCGAATTAAAGCGTCGCCGTAATGACGACCGATGATTTCGGTAAATCCAGCTTCGGCTTGAACGGTAGGAGCGAACGCTGGTCGGTTTCGCCATGGGCCTGACTGGCCGTATCCACTAATGGAAACCATTATGAGGTCGGGTTTGATTGCGGCTAACTGTTCGAAACCTAAACCGAAAAGATCGAGGGTGCCTGGCCGAAAGTTTTCAATAACGATGTCGGCTTCTGTGACGAGGTTTTTGACGATTTCTTGTGCTTCAGGGAAGTTGAGGTCCAAAGATATTGCTCGCTTACCGGCGTTCTGTTGAGCGAAGTAGAGAGACATTGGACCGACGTGGGGTTGCCCGCTTCGACCCGTGTCGGGAGCTGGGGGCTCAATCTTGATCACTTCAGCCCCTAAATCCCGTAAAGCTTTAGTGCAGTGAGGTCCGGCAAGAACTCGAGTGAAGTCGATAATCCGAATACCGGATAGGGGGGCTGTCATGTTCCCTGAAAGATGGCGGTGCCAGGGCCAGATTCGCTAAATGATTCCAGACCTCGTTGGAGATCTTCTGAGGCCCAAACTTTTTGGGCGGCGCTCTCTTGGGCTTGGTCAGCGGCGCGAACCCCTGTGTTAGAGGCGATAAGGGCGAGTTCTTTGATAGCTGCGTAGGCCACTGTTGGTCCCGCTGCGAGTTGTTGTGCCCATGACCGAGAAGCTTCATCGAGCGCGTCATCGGCGACGACGACGTTGATAACGCCCCAGCGTTCAAGCAGCTCGGGATCGTGTCTTCGGCCGAACATGGCTATTTCTTTGCCCCGTGCGGTTCCAGCTCGTTCTACGACCCTTTGGACACCCCCTAAGAGAGGCATAAGCCCAATAGAGGTCTCGACCAACCCAAGGCGAGACGAACTTGACGCCATTATGAAATCGCAAGCCAACGCTATTTCGAAACCGCCCCCCAGAGCTAATCCATGCACAGCAGCGATGGTGGGCAGAGGAATTGCTGCCAGTCGGTCAAGTACCTCAGTCGCAGATGCACCATCACGCCCGTCTGACCCGAAGCCATCCACATCTGCTCCAGCAGAGAAGTGTTTCATGCTGCTTCTTAGAAGAATTGCCCTAGCATCAGATTCGACGGCCCCTTCGAAAGCCTCCAATAGATCTTCGATGAAAGTTCCGTTGAGAAGGTTGTGAGGCGGTTTCGCCATTGTCACGATGGCTACTGCGCCATCGAGTTCGACTTGTACGTGCTCGGCTGCTTGATGCTGGGACACCATTTCCCCTTCAGGTCGGCTTTGGGAGTCTTACAGAGATGGGCGAGTGGCGCTCAAGCCCGCACTTCCGAGAGAGGCCCCTGGCCAGGATCGCTAATGATGGTTGGTTAGTCGTCGAATCCGACGAAGCTAGCTACTTCCTCGACTGCCCGTCTTGTTGATTTGACATCATTCGCGACGAAATCCTCGTCTGGGTATCCCATCGCGACACAGGTCATAATCACCTGATCTTCTGGAATGTTTGCATGTTCACGAACAACATCGGACTGCATGATGCCTTGGCCGTTTATGACACAACCGAGGCCTTTCGTAGAAGCAGCAAGTACCAGGCCGTAAGTTACGGCGCCGCAATCAAAATGACCCACGGTGTCGTGTTCAAGGGTGCGATCACACGTAACGACAACCGAAACGGGAGCATCGAACTGACGAAATCCGCGCATCGCCCAATCACGGCGACGTTCTTTGTCCTCCCATCCAATTCCCATCGACTCGAATAGTTGAACAGCGATCTCTATTTGTCTATCCCTATGTACCCCTTCATATCCGTGGTTGAGAGAAATTTCTCGCTGGGGGGCGGCACCGCTGACCATTCGTTCGGTGTTGCCTTCTCGGATTAGGTCCAAGGGTTCCCCAGTCAAGACATGGAAATGCCATGGCTGAGTGTTCATCGATGATGGGGCACCTCCAGCGATTTCGATTATTTCTTCGATGACCTCTTTTGGTACAGGATCGTCTCGATAACCGCGAACGCTGCGGCGCCCCTGAACCATGTTTCTAAATGAAGCGGTGTCCATCCAAAATTCTCGTTTCCTAATTGCTGCGCTGAATAAAGCAGGTCATCGGTGGTAAGCCAACCTGCTGCAACATAACAGTGTCTAGGATTGCGGGCATGGGTCTTCGAGCCATGGGCGTCACTATCGATTGTTCAGATCCTGAGCAGCTGGCAGATTTTTGGTCTGAGGCGATCGGGTTCACTGACCGAGAAGGAAACGGTGGTCCTTACATCACGATTTCAAATTCAGATGTCGACCGCGCAGTTAATCACCTGACATTCCAGAAAGTGCCTGAAGGTAAGTCAGCGAAAAATCGTGTCCACCTCGATATGTTCGTTGATGACATCGCTGCTGAAGTGGAACGGCTAGTTGGTTTAGGAGCAGCGGTGATTTCCCAACCCAGCGAACCGAGTCACCTTGGGTTTGTTGCGGTAGTGCTCACAGATCCCGAAGGTGGAGAGTTTTGCGTAGTGGGTCGCCCAGAGCATCAACCTGAAAGCAAGGCCTCAACGGATTCTTGAACTGATAAGGCTTCATCGAAGGTGGCGATTGTGTGCTCTTCACGATTCATCATTCGATCGAGTTGATGTAATTGAGCGGAATAAGCGTCAGCGCCTAGCTGGTCGCGATTTGAGGAGAAAAGGTCTACCCAAGAATCTGCAGTTGCAGCTTGGAGCTGGTACCAATCCCAAACACGCAAAGATCCCGTGGTGCCCCGGAAG
>PVBE012199495.1_pt1 | contig 39818 bp, 31 predicted proteins | sample 1631181 | NCBI WGS metagenome assembly PVBE01 (sample SAMN08397723, study PRJNA350692) | Marine metagenome, whole genome shotgun sequencing project. | isolation source: water | place: Pacific Ocean | collected 2012-04 | reverse complement strand
GGAGGGGGCCGGCGGAGTTGATTGCCAAGAACGTGGCCTGGATCTCCTTCGCAAGCCTCCTTTTCCTGGTAGGCGTGCATATCGTCACCTTCAAGAGGGCCCTCATGGCCTTTCTTCTCCGCCGGCTTGGCCTCATGGTCATCACCCTGGTCGGGATCACGATGGTCACCTTTCTCATCATCCGGGCAGCTCCCGGAGATCCCGTCAGTGTTTCCCAGGGAGCGGGAGGAATGGGGGAAGGGATCGATGCATCAAGCATGTCCCGCGACTCGGGAAAATTCCAAAAGGAACTCCTGGGCATGCTCGAAATGTACCGTTTCGAGGCAAAGGTGGAAGATCCCAACGGCGGAAAGGTCCGCCTGGAATTCGACTGGGGAGACGGCTCCATCTACTCAAAATCCGAGGAAGTGGAATCGGGCGAAATCGCCTCCATGGAACACTCCTTCTCCTGGGATGGAACCTACCGGATCCGATGCCGCACCATTGACGAACAGGGTTTGAAATCGGACTGGTCCGACCATGCGACCCTCGTCGTCAAGGAGGACAACGCCCCCCCTTCCCTTCCGGAACCACAAACGGTCAAAAGCGAGGCCTTTACCGGGGACAAGGTTACCTTCACCTCGACCAGCAAGGATCCGGAAGGCAAGAAGATCCGTTACATGATCGACTGGGGGGACGGGACGGTTGAATACGCCGACCAGATGATCGAGTCGGAAAAAGAGGTTACCTTTTCCCGCCGGTGGTCCGATAGCGGACGGTATGCCGTCCGGATCCGTGCCCAGGACGAGGGAGGCGCCTATTCCGACTGGTCCGATCCCCGGGAGATCATGATCTACAAGAAGGGGCAGCCCTTCGTCGAACCTTACGAATTCGAGATTCCCGAGACATGGGCCATCGGCGAGGAGATGGAAATCCGTGTCCGCGTACCGGAGATCCAGCCGCTCGAAGGAAAGAATTCCTTCTCCAAGGCACGAATCTACATCAAGATCTACTCCACCCCCGCGAGGGAAGTCTGGAGTGAACCGCTGGAGGCGGGCAGCTGGTACACCATCAAACACACTTTTGACAGTATGCCGAAATCCAAGAAGGGATACCGGGTTCGGATTCGAACCATCGATCCCGAAAACAACCGGGGAAAAAAATCGAGCTGGGTAACCAACTACGTGAATATGTCCGCGGAAAACCTCCCCCCGAACACTCCGGGAAAACCGAGCGGCCGGTCGGAAGGTCCCGCAAAACGCCCGATCTGGAAACAATACGGCACCTGGCTGTGGAGAATCGTGCGGCTCGATTTCGGAAATTCCAGCAAGTACAAAAGCCCCATCTTCACCGTCGAACTCGAAAAAGGATGGCCCCCCTCGATAAAGCTGGGCGGAATCCTTCCCAAGAGGATGGGACGCACCATCGCGTTGAACGTGATCGCCCTCTTCCTCGTCTACCTCTTCGCCCTGCCGATCGGCATCTATTCCTCCACCCACCAGCGATCGATCGTCGACAAGATTACGACGCTGGGACTCTTCATTCTCTACTCCCTGCCCAACTTCTGGGTCGCCACGATGATGATCGTGCTCGTAACCGACATCCCGAGCATTCCCTTCATCGGCCTCAGCTGCAACGAACCGGAGAAACATCCCTTCCTCGGCGCCCAGTTTGATTTCGCCTGGCACTCGCTCCTTCCGATCATCTGCCTCACCTACGGCGGCCTCGCCGCCCTTTCGCGGTACGCCCGCTCCGGCATGATCGAGGTGGTCCGGCAGGACTACATCCGCACCGCGCGGGCGAAGGGGCTGACCGAGAAAGTGGTCATCTTCAAACACGCACTGCGAAACGGGATGATCCCCATCATCACCCTCCTGGCGAACCTCCTCCCCGTCCTGATCGGGGGATCGGTCATCATCGAATTCATCTTCTCCATCGACGGCATGGGGCAACTCGGCTACCTCGCCGTCGTGGAGCGGGATTACAACGTCGTCATGGCGGTCGCCACGCTCTCGGCGGTCATGACCCTGATCGGCATCCTGCTCTCCGACATCGCCTACGTGATCGTCGACCCCCGGATCTCCTTCGAAAGCGTCAGTGAATGATGGGCGACGAAAAGAAAAAGCGGATGTCCGAACAGGACTACATGAGCGTCGTGATCCGCCAGCTCCGCAAGAGCAAAATGGGCATGGTGGGGCTCTTCTTCATCTTTTTCCTCGCGGTGATCGCCATCTTCGCCCCCTTCCTCGCCGAGGACATTCCCCTCCGGATCTCCCACAGCAACGAAACGGACGAGGTCTGCGAAGTCTGCGTCCTGTTGAAGGAAAGCTGGGACGTTCTCAAACTGAAAGACGGCACCGTGGTGGAAGGCACGTTCATCCGGGAACTCAACGTGGTCGTCTTCGAGTTGGAAAACGGCAAAACACTCCGAATCACCAAAGACCAGGTCGACAAGGTCGACAAGAATACCAAGCCCCATACACTCCGGCTCCTGGACCGGACCGTCTTCCGGGGAACCTCCCGGGGAACGGAACCGGGCGTGATCGAGTTCGTCGTCGACGAAGAAAAGAAGATCATCCCCGCCGGAGACAAGGTCAGCCTGGAAAAGCTTCCCCGGAGACACGAGACCAGGTCGATCTGGCCCCTCCTGCGTGGATTGAACGCGACCGATCTTTCCCTCCTCCTGGGACTCGGCATCTTCGTCTTCGGATTTGGGATCTTCCTTCCCCTCCGGAGGAAGGGAATCCCGCGGGGAAGAGCCTTCAACCTCATGGCGATGATTCTCGCCCTTCCGGTGATCCTGATCGTCGTATGGATCGTTCTCCGGGACGGGGAGAGACAACTCTACAAAATGGTCCCTTTCACAACGCTCGAAGCGGACCGTGAATCGTCCCCCGCCGCGGCGACCGTCCGGATGACCTGGCCTCTCCTTAGCCGATTCGGCCCCGAAAGCAAGGACGAAAAGCGGGTCATCCCCAACCAGCCGCCCCTCTGGATCTCGCAGAAAGAAAAGTACCAGAAAACCGAGGTGAAACTGGCCGAAGAGCGGGTGGGGGAAAACTGGAGGGAGTACGCCTCCGAACACTACATGGGAACCGACAACAGCAAGCGGGATGTCATGGCGATGATGATCCACGGCACCCGGATCTCGCTCGCGGTCGGGGTCGTCTCCGTCAGCATCTACGTCACGATCGGCATCATCATCGGAGCGATCGCAGGGTTCTTCGGGGGCTGGATCGACGACATCATCTGCCGGATCATCGAGGTCGTCATCTGCTTCCCCACCTTTTTCCTGATCATCACGATCATCGCCATCATGCCACCGTCCATTTACTGGGTGATGGGGGCGATCGCGATCGTCGGATGGACGACGGTCGCCCGGCTGGTCCGCGCCGAGTTCCTGAAACTGAGGAGGAACGACTTCGTCACCTCCGCGAAGGCGCTGGGTGCCTCCCGCACCCGGATCATCTTCCGCCACATCCTCCCCAACTCCCTCGCGCCGGTTCTCGTGACCGCGACGTTCGGCGTGGCCGGCGCGATCCTTGTCGAAAGCGGACTCTCCTTCCTCGGCCTCGGGGTGCCCCCCCATATCACGACGTGGGGAAGCGTCCTTCGGCTGGGACAGCAGGGACTTCCCTCGACGTGGTGGCTCGCGCTGATCCCCGGCCTGGCCATTTTCATGACCGTAACGTCCTACAATCTTTTCGGAGAGGCCCTGCGGGACGCGATCGATCCGAGACTGAAAGGAACGCAGTAATTCCCTGAACCAAAACCGGATTATTTGGTAGACTTCGAAACGCATGAGTGACAACGGCGACATACTCCTGGAAATCAAGAACCTGAAGACCACCTTCTTCACGGATGACGGGGAGGTCCGGGCGGTCAACGGCGTCTCCTTCCCCATCTACAAGGGCAGGACCCTCGGCGTCGTCGGCGAAAGCGGTTGCGGAAAATCGGTCACCGCCCTTTCGATCATGCGCCTCCTCTCCCACCCGGGCCGGGTGGTGGACGGCGAGGTGCTCTTCGACGAGGGAGACGGAAAAATCATCGACCTGACGAAGATCTCCGAACCGAGGATGAGGGAAATCCGCGGCGATTCGATCTCCATGATCTTCCAGGAGCCGATGACCTCCCTCAACCCGGTCTTCACGATCGGAAACCAGATCGCCGAAGCGATCATGCTTCACCAGAACAAGAACAAGGCGGAAGCGCGCGAGCACGCCATCGAGATGATGGAGTTGGTCAAGATTCCCGCCGCGGAGACCCGGATCGACGAGTATCCCCACCAGATGTCCGGCGGAATGCGCCAGCGCATCATGATCGCCATGGCGCTCGCCTGCAAACCGAAACTCCTGATCGCGGACGAGCCTTCCACCGCGCTCGACGTGACGATCCAGGCGCAGATCCTGGACCTCATGCGCGAACTGCAGGAAAAGATCCACATGTCGATCATGCTCATCACCCACGATCTCGGCGTGGTCGCCGAACTCGCGGACCACGTGGCGGTCATGTACGCCTCCAAGCTGGTGGAATACACCACCGTGAAAGAGCTTTATGCCAATCCCCTGCACCCCTACACGCAGGGACTCTTCGAATCCCGCCCCTCGCTCGGGACTCCGAGAGGGCAGAAACTGAACATTATCCCGGGAAGCGTGCCCAACCCGCTGAACTTCCCGTCCGGATGCAAGTTCCACAACCGCTGTTCGAAAGTGGTCGACGCCTGCAAGGTGACGGAGCCCCAACTGCGCGAACTCCGGCCCGGCCACTGGGTCGCCTGTGACGTGGCGGAGTAAGGAAAAAACGACGATGAGCGACGAAACTGGAAACAACAGGAGCGGCGAGGAGCTCATCCGAACGAGGATCGAGCAGGCCACCCTTCCCGCCCCGAACGCGGACGGCACAACCGCGCCGGACGACGCCATCCTGGACGTCCGTCACTTGAAGAAATATTTTCCCGTCCGCAAGGGGGTCTTCTCCCGGGTCACCGCATGGGTCAGGGCGGTCGACGACGTCACCTTCCACCTGAAGCCGGGCGAAACGCTCGGACTGGTCGGGGAAAGTGGCTGTGGAAAAACCACCCTCGGCCGAACGCTCCTGCGCCTGATCGAACCGACGGGAGGCAACGTCATCTTCGAGGGGAGAGATGTGCAACAACTTTCTCCCAAGGAAATGCGCGAAATCCGCAAGCACATGCAGATCATCTTCCAGGACCCCTACAGCTCTCTCAACCCCCGGATGACGGTCGGGAGCATCATCAGCGAGGGACTCCTGGTTCACAAGATCGGCACCCGCGCGGAACGGACCGAACAGGTCAAGGAACTCCTCTCCCGGGTCGGTCTTTCCCCCGACTACATCAACCGCTACCCGCACGAGTTTTCCGGCGGCCAGCGCCAGCGGATCGGCCTTGCCCGGGCGCTCGCCCTGAACCCTAAATTCATCGTCTGCGACGAACCCGTCTCCGCCCTGGACGTCTCGATCCAGTCCCAGATCGTCAACCTGCTGGTCGAACTCCGGGAGAAATACGGCATCGCATATCTCTTCATTTCACACGACCTCTCGGTCGTCGAATACATCAGCGACCGCGTCGCGGTGATGTACCTGGGCGAAATTGCCGAACTCGCCACCAGCGAAGAGCTTTACCGAAACCCCCTGCATCCCTACACGCAGGCGCTCCTCTCCGCGGTCCCCATTCCGGACCCGTCGCGGGATCGCACGCGCATCCTTCTTCCCGGCGACGTCCCCTCCCCGCTCAATCCGCCGAAGGGTTGCCGCTTCCATCCCCGCTGTCCCGTCGCGATGAAGGGGCTTTGCGACACGGAAAAGCCGAAGACGCTCAATTTCGACGGACACCTCGCCGCCTGCCACGCGGTGGAGAAGGAAGTCCTCGGGCGGAAATAAGTCCGCTCCAAACACCAGGACTCAAAGGCACCAAAAAGAGTTTTGATGAATACGGAACCCGGAATTCAGAATGGAAGAATCCCGGTTGGCCGCAAAGCCGGTTCCGAATCAAATCCTTGTTGACCGCGAAAATCGACATCGCGTGCCCCGGAAGATCCAGGCTCACGCTCTCTGAATTCTGACTTCCGGGTCGCCCTGGACCCTTCCTTCGTGAACCCCGGGGTGAAAATACAAGCCCATTATGGGGGAACTCTTTGCGGACATCCTCCCCCCCCGACACAAATATCATTTCTTTGTGCCCTGGTGACTTGGGGGTTCCCCTCCTATTCCGGCCGGGTGACGGTGAACTTGAACTGCCGGACTTCCCGCTTCGGCGCGCCGATCTGGGAGACCTGGATCTCCAGGTCGATGATGAACGCCCGGGGAAGCGCCCCCTCCTTCTCCTTGTTGCTCCACTTGTCGAGGGGATCGTCCTCCGGGTTCTCGACGTACTCCACGTTGAAACGCAGAACCCGGTCGTACAGTTCGACGAGTTGCCCCCCCTTCAGGGGTTCCTCGTCCACGAAGGGATCGATCCTCCGGTAGAGAACGCCGAGGGAATTGTCGTCGGGATTGTCGCGCAGTTGGTAGCCCACCTCGTTGAGGCCGTAAAATTTTCTCTCCGCCTCTGGATCCTCCCGCTCGTACGCCATGGTCGTGGTGAGGAAGTCGATCCGGTCCCGGTCTTTTCCGCCGGATTCCTTGTTCTGCCCGAGGAACTGCTCCTCCTCCGGGTCGAGCAGGATCACCCCTTCGAGGTCCTGGCGGACCTGGGCGAGAATGGCGGGCCCCACCTCCACCCCCTGCATGACCTCCTCGATTTTCGAGGCGCTGCGAATCGTGGAGAGGATGACCCCGTAGATGATCGACATCACCAGCGCCACGAGGCCGAGGGTGATCATCAGTTCCACCAGGGTGAATCCTTTCCTCACGGCCCGGCGCCCCCCTCCCCGTCCCCGCTGGACGGAAACATCGCTTCGAGCGTCAGCAATCCTCCCTCTTCCGTTTCGTCCGATCTTCGGACGGCGAGGCGAACGTGGAAGATCTCTTTTGGCTCGGACTCGAGGTCCCCCTCCGCGACGGTATCCACCTCGACCCGGTCGGCGCTCCATTCGTACAGGAACCCGGGGCGCCCTTCTTCCCCGAAGTCGCCCGAACTTCCCCCGCCCTGCCCCTCGAAGATTTCGGCGTCGAGTTCGATTTCCGCCATTTTCTGCGCCGCCAGCGTCCAGGCGATCCGCTGGTCCCGCGCGCGCCCCGTTTCCGCGAGGTAGATCCGGGGCCGGGGAAGGAGAATGGCCGCGGCGACGGCGAAGACGGCGATAGCCATCATCACCTCCAGCAGGGTCATGCCCCGTTGTCCGTCCCTTCTCACGATCCCTCGTCCTCCAGGATTTCTTCCGGTTCCTTGTGGTCCTTGTGGAAGGTGACCGCACCGGTGAAGCCGTTCACCTTCAGCGAGATCGTCCGCGTCCCCTGGTTCTTGAGATTCACGATCACGTGGTTGGAGGAACCGAATGGAGAAACCCGGATGGTGGCCGTCCCCCCCGATTGAACCTGGTCCGCGCCGATGATGATGTTGACGAACTCGACCCCGTCGGGCAGCCTTTTCCGGAGAACCTCCTGGTACTCGTACTCCCCGGCGACCTCCCCCTCCTGCAGGACCTCCCCCTCCTCGAGCTTGGGAAAGGCGACGAGCATCCAGTACTGCCCCCCCGAGAGGTCGTACTTCACGTAGACCTCCTTGCCGGTGGAGACGGCCCGGAACCGGGCCCGCTTGACGTGCCAGGCGACAGCTCGGGCGGCGCCCCGGATTTCATACTTCGGAACCATGAAATCGAGCCGGGTGACGGCGATCGCCATCATGACCCCGATCACGATGATGACCGTGATCAACTCCACGAGTGTGAATCCGGAAGCGCGCCGGTTTCTCATCGGAATCCCCGGTCCGAAGACCTACTGGATCTCCTCGATGTTGGAGAGATCGGTGTCGAATCCGGTCCCCCCGACCTGGTCGTCCCTCCCGAGGGAATAGAGTTTGAAGGGATGTCCGCTCGGCCCGGGAACGTCGTAGTGCAGGTCCCGTCCCCAGCCGTCCTTTGCGGACTTCTTGAGATAGGAGTTCGTCCAGTTGGTGTCCTCCACGTAGGAGGGCCTCTGCCGCAGGTCGTTGAGGGATTGCGGGTACTGGTTATGGTCCATCTTGAACATTTCGATCTGGGTGGAAATCGATTCGAGAACCGTTTTCGTAACCTGCTGCTTCGCCTTGTCGTCCCTTCCCTGGAAATTAATGACCAGGACGGTGGCGAGCACTCCCAGGATGACAATGACCACCATCATTTCGATCAGGGTAAAACCGGCCGAGAGTCTTCTTTTCATCGGAGCGCCTTTCTTCATATTTACCTTTATATTCTACGTGACATTGTTCCCCGGTTCCAGCAGAGGAGGGGCGTCACAGGTTGCTCATTTCCAGGATCGGCAGGAGCACGGAAAGGATGATGAACCCCACGACCATCGCCATGACGACGATCATGATCGGCTCCAACATGGCGGTCATCTTCTGCGCCGCCACATCCACCTCTTCCTCGTACGCCTCGGCGATCCTGCGGAGAAGTTCCTCCAACCGGCCGCCCTCTTCCCCCACCGCGATCATGTACCCGACGACGGGGGGAAAGACCTTGCTCGATTTCAACGGGGTGGCGATGTCGGCGCCTTCCGCGATCTTCGTCCGGACGACGTCGATCGTCTCCGCCAGGTAGGAGTTGTTCACGACCTTCTTCACCACGTTGAGCGCGTCGAGAACGGGAAGACCGCTCTCCAGCAGGGTCGCGAAGGTGAGGGCGAACCGGCCGACGGCGCCCTTTCTCATCAGGGGTCCCAGGAGGGGCATCTTCAACTTGTTCCTATCCCACCAGAGACGTCCCGCGGGCGTCCGGATCGCCTGGGTCCACGCGAAAGAGCCTCCCGCGAGAATGGCCAGGATCAGCCACCAGTAATTGCTGAAGAACCCGGAGATGGCCACCAGGATCACCGTCGGAAGAGGCAGTCCCTCGGACTGTCCCTGCTTCTGGATCACGTCGAGGATCTGGGGAACGACGAAGGTCATGAGGATGGTGACCACCAGTCCGCCGATCACGAGCATGATGATCGGGTAGGTCATCGCCGCCATGATCTTCGCCTTCATCCGGTGGGAGGCCTGGAGGAAATCGGCCAGCCGGGACATGACCTTGTCCAGGTTCCCGGCCGCCTCGCCGGCGCGCACCATGTTGACGTAGAGGTCGACGAAGTAGAAGGAATGGCTCTCCAGCGCGTCCGAGAAGGTGCTTCCGGTCGCGACCCGTTCCCGGATATCCATCATCGACGCCTTCAGGTCCGGCGACTCCGTCTGCTCGATGATCGCGGAAAGGGCCCCCATGATCGGGATGCCGGCGTTGAGCAGGGTCGATATCTGGCGCGTGATGATGCCGACTTCCTGAAGCCGCTTCCGGCGGAAAATCGGGGCGCGGATCCCCTGCTGGCGCACCGACTTCTCCTCGATCGATTCCAACTCGGTGACGTGAAGCTTTCTCCCCCGTAGTTTCAGCCGGGCTTCCTTGGGGGTATCGGCGTCGATGACTCCCGCGTCGCCGGAGCCGTCTTCCTTCAACGCCTTGTAATTGAATACCGGCATAGCATCCCGTCGCGGATCAGAACTGGTCCATCTGGGTCACCCGGAGAACCTCCTCCGGCGTCGTTTCTCCTCCCAGCACCTTGCGCGCTCCATCCATCCGGAGCGTCTTCATTCCCATCTTGATCGCCTCGCTCTTGATGAAGGTCGAACCGGACCGATTCATGATCATCTCCCGCGTCCAATCCTCCACGGGGAAAATTTCGTAGATCGCCGCCCGGTCGAGATACCCGGAATTCAGGCAGTTCGGGCATCCCCGGCCCCGCATGATGTGTCCGTCCTGCATGTCGTCCGGCTTCAGGCCGATTTCAGCGAGTTCCTCCACGGAGGGCCGGTAGGGCTCCTTGCAAGTCTTGCAGATCCGCCGCACGAGCCGCTGGGCGATCACCCCGATCACCGAGGAGGAGACGAGGTAGGGCTCGACGCCCAGGTCGATCAACCGGGTCACGGCGCCGGGCGCGTCGTTCGTATGAAGGGTCGAGAAGACGAGGTGGCCGGTCAGCGCGGACTGGATCGCGATCGTGGCGGTCTCCTTGTCCCGGATTTCACCCACGTAGACGATGTCCGGATCCTGCCGGAGAATTTCCCGAAGGCCGAGGGAAAAGGTGAGCCCCTTCTTGTTGTTCACTTCGATCTGGCTTATGCCCGGAAGGTGGTACTCAATCGGATCCTCGATCGTCAGAACATTGTTCTCCACCGAGTTGATCCGTTTCAGCGCCGCGTAGAGCGTGGTCGTCTTTCCGCTCCCGGTCGGCCCGGTGACCAGGACGATCCCGTGGGACGCCCCGATAAATTTCTTGATCGTCTCGAAGTTACCCTTTTCGGTCAGGCCGAGTTCCTCGAGATCGTAGAGGCGCGCCGACTTGTCGAGAAGACGCATGACGATCCGTTCTCCATGGCTGGTCGGCACGCTGGAAATACGAATGTCGATCTCGCTGTCGCCGATCTTCACGCCGGCGCGGCCGCCCTGGGGAAGACGCCGTTCCGCGATGTCCATCTTCCCCATGATCTTGACGCGGGAAACGACCGCGTCCTGGATCTTCTTCGGGGGAGACATCATGTCGTACAGGATGCCGTCGATTCGGTACCGCACCTGGAGTTTATCCTCGTACGGTTGGATGTGGATGTCGCTGGCGCGCATCTTGAGCGCCTGGAAGAGCATCATGTTGACGAGCTTGACGATGGGCGCCTTGTTCGCTATGTCGAGAAGATCGGTCGACTGCTCGATCTCCCGGGAAATCCCCTGCAGTTCGTCCTCGTCCATCTCATCGAGCATCTCGTCGACGACGTCCGACTTCGCCTGGTAGGCGCGGTTGATCAGCGAGGTGATCTCCGCCCGGGTCGCCAGGACCGGCTCGACGATCCGGTCGAGCATGACGGAGAGGTCGTCGATGGGGTGCGTTTCGAGCGGGAAGCAGGAGGCGACCCTGACCATCCCGGCCGACTCCCCGACTCCCACCAGGTTGTGGTGGCGCGCGAATTGGACCGGAACGCGCTCGACGAAGACGGAGGGCACCTTCGTCTCCCCGAGACGGTCGACCAGCTTCAGGCCAAGACATTCTCCGAAGACCTTCAGCATCTGCGTTTCGGTGAGGTACCCGGACGTGAGCAGGACGCGGTCGAGGGGTTGGTGGGTGCTCTTGGAGTGGCGGACCCACTCCTCGAACTTTTCCTCGACGAAGAGACCCTCTCGGCCCAACACGTCCCTCAACTGCGTCATGAGCGCCATGCGTCAAATCCCCTATTGATCGTACGGTCCCGTGAAGCGGAATGTCGAGCGTTGCCGCAGCATCTTCGGCCCGTCGACCTGGAATCGTTCCAGGGACTTCCGGCGCAGGCGCTCGATTTCGAACTTCCGCTCTTCCGTCAAACTCTTGAGGTCCCCCCACCGGTTGTCGTAGAGGATGTAGGGCGTCATGAAGATGTAAAGCGTCCTCTTCTCCGCGCTCTCCGTTTTTCGTTTGAAAAGAAGTCCCAGGATCGGAATGTCAGAGAGTATGGGAACCCCCGACGTGGCATCCGACTCGTCCCGGGTCACGATTCCCCCGACCACGATCGTTCGTCCGTGGGGAACAAGAATGGAATTCGTGGTGATTTCCCGCGAGGTCTTCGGCGGGGGGATGGTCGGGTCGGTCGCCTCCCTCGTGAATTTTTCGATCTTCACGGAAAGATCGAGTCTCAGGTAGCCCCCCTCGCTGATGTGGGGGGAGATCGAGAGTGTGGTCTCCGCGGTTTCGAAGCGGTTGAAGGTGGTCTGCAGAATCCCCGTCCCGGTGACCGTCGCCTCCAGGATCGGGATCTGGTCCTCCACCTTCACTTCCGCGAAACCGTTGTCGACCGTCATCACTTCGGGCTCGTCGAGGACCGAGATCCGCGCCTTCGCCTTGCTCGTCCGCAGAAGCGCGCCGATATTCCCGATCTTGTCCTTGAGAAGGGCCAGCGTGAGGCCAGGCGTAAAGTCGACGGGGGTCAGGGCGAATTCGTTCGTATCCGAGGGATCCACGCCCGGCGTCGTGTAGCCGAAGTTGCTCAACCCCACGGCCGAGACCCGGTCGTCCGGATCCTCCAGGCGCGCCAGTTCCATTCCGAGATCGAAATCGTCGCTCGAGCGAACCTCGATGACGCTCACCTTGATCAGCACCTGCGGTCGCCGGGAATCGAGCTTCTGGATGATGCCGATCAGGGATTTGTACGTGTTCCGGTCGGTGATCATGATGATGGAGTTGGAACGGATGTCCGCCACGATCGTGGGCTCGGTTCCGGTGAGCGCCGAACCGCCCGAGGGGGTGGAGGCTGAAGCGCCCGCGGCGCCCGGAGTGCGCGGCGCAACCGCCTCGCCCGGCTTGGCCCCTTCCCCTCCGGAAGGCACCCCGGACTCGTCGATCGAGATCTTGTACATCGCGTTCAACGTGCGCGCGATGTTGATCGCATCGGTGTGCTTCAGGTGATGGATGTAGATCCCGCTCGTCTCGAACCCGGTCTCGCTGTCCAGTTCCCGGACGATCTCGACGATCCGGTCGATCCGGCTGTAGGCGGCCAGCACGATGACCGAATTCGTCCGGGTATCCGCCACGATCTTCAACTGCTCGCCCTTGCTGGGAATCGCGGCACGGCCCCGGGCGACGGCGGCCGTCCCTCCCGAAGAGGAGAGGATCACCTGCGAAAGGTTGTTCATGATCTTCTCGACGTCGCTCGCCAGGGCGTTCTTCAGCACCACCCGTTTCAGAACGATGTCCGGCTTCGGCTTGTCCATCTCCTCGATCATCAACGCCAACCGCTGGACGTTGTAGTCGTAGTCCGAGATGAGGAGAATACCCGCCGATTCGATCTGCAGGATGGCCTGTGGGGAACTGACCATGTTGATCAGCGCCGCGTGGACGTCGCGGGGACTGACATGCTTGAGATGGAAGAGACGGGAGACGAAACGATCCTCGGGTGTGAACTTGCCGCTTTCAAACTGGATCGCCTGCTTGGAACCGGTATTGGACATCTGGATCTTGAAGACGGGAGCCTCCTCGCTTGATCCCCGGGCCGCGACAAGAATAAGGTTGTTCACCTGGAGGAAATGCTGGTAGACCCGGAAGATGTTCTCCGCCCCCCGGATCGGGTCGGGAGAAAGAAAGTTGACCCGCTTGGTTCGCAGGCCGAGATCCTCCGTCCAGAGGAATTTCCGGCCGGTCAGTTTCTGCACCATGAGGGTCACGTCATGCAGGTTCACGCCCGGAAGGGTCGCTCCCAGTTCGTCCTGCTTTTTCTCCAGGTCCTGCGCGGAAACGGATTCCGGGGCCGCGACGGCGATCACCGTGACCAGGACGGCGCAAAACATTCTCATTTCAATCCTCCTCGATTCTTTCAGGACTCAGTCGAACCGGATCCGGACCGGCACCAGGAACTCGCCCTCCCCGGTCAGGGTCGCGTCTTCGATCGAAACCACGGCCGATCTCCCCTCCAGGATGGTGACGATTTCGGAGCCGTGAATGTTGCATTCCACGATGGGACGCCCGAGAGCGTCCTTCCCCACCATGCGGAAGGAGAGCTTCGCGGGAATCGACACCGGGTCTGGCGCTGGGTTGAGGTAATGCCCCGGACGGGTCCAGGCCGGGTCCCTTCCGTCCCACCGGGACTTGGCGAGCGTCCCGCCGGGCTGAAGGAACCCCTCCTCTCCTTCCCGCAGGCGAAGAGCGCCCGCGTCGGAGTTGAGGGAGGCCTCGCCCTCGTGCACCCGGGCGAAAAGACGCCGCGACATCTCCCGTTTTTCCACGGGGGAGATCAGGTGAGCGACCATCCCCTCCTTCGAGGGCCGAACCTGGATGCCCTGTCCCCGCATCGCGGCCCGGAAGTCGTCCAACAGGGTTTCCTTCCGTCCGGACCTCCCGTAGAACCAGACACGGCGGTCGCCGACCTCCGGGAGCGCGGAACGAATCGTCACTCCGACGATCCGGCCGACACGGTCGGCCACCTTCGCGAAGGGCTGGTTCTCGAAGACCACGTCCGCGCCTTCCACCCGCGCGGGTTTCTTCACGGAGGACCCGAGCACGAGCACCATCGTCTCGCGCAATCCCACGACGCACTTCCCGGGAGAGAGCGAGACCGTCTCGTTTCCGACGGTCAGGATATCGAGACCGCCTTCCGGCAGGCTGACGTGAATTTCTCCGCGGTCGAGGACGAGGCTGGCCCCCTCCCCCACGGAGAGGGAGGATCGCTGGTTCAGAACCACCCGGCCGCCGGTCATGCGCTTCGAATGAACGTCGAAAAAGGCGACGCTGTCGCGCCGGGTGACGACGCGCGTCCCCGCTGACAGTTTCATGCCGGGGAGAAGAGGTTCCCACCCGCCGTCGTGGTAGACCTGCACCCGCCCCTGGACCCCGGCGACACGAAGGTCGATCGATTGGTCCAGCCGGTCCCGGATCACGATCCCGCCCCCGGCCAGGACGGCCAGGAGAACCGCCGCGGCGATCGCGGCGACACGCCACCCGCCGAGGCGCTTCCGGGGTTCCAGGAGAATCCGCTCGACGCGATCGGAGTGTTCCCGCGCCATCGCGGCCACGGTCCGGTCACGACGTCCTTCGGCCGTTTCGATCGCGGGAAGAGATTTCAGGCCGGCGACGACGCCCGACGCCTGGTCCGCTTCCGCCCGGCAGGAGGGACAGCCGGAAATATGGTTTTCGAGGGATCGTTTTTCCTCGACGTCGAGGTCCCCGAGGGCCCGCGACGGAATCAATTCATTCGCTTTCCTGCACTTCATAACGCTTCCTACGTCTCCAACCCGTCAATCATCGTTCCCCGCCCGCCTGCTCTCCGTGGCTCCCATCTTTTCCGCGAGATCGCGGAGTGCCTCGTGGACCCGGAACTTCACCGTCCCGACCGGAGCCCCGACAACGCGGGCGATCTCCTGGTAGGGAAGTTCAGAGTAAATGCGTAGAACGAGCGCCTCGCGCTTTGCCGGCGCCAATTGCCGGAGGGCGCGGACGGCGGCCGCCTTCATTTCGGTCCTCTCCACGTTCCGCTGGGGAGCGTCCCCCTTTCCGCGCAGGACCTCCTTGAACTCGATCACGCGCCCCTCCGAGTCGGAGGCGGGAGCCTCCAGGGAGACCTCCCGGTGGCGCTTCTTCGCCTTCAGGTGGTCGAGACAGAGGTTGCGGGCGATCGTGAAGATCCACGTGCCGATGGAGGCTTCCGGCCGGAAATCGGCCAGGTTCCGGAGCACCCGGACGAACGTTTCCTGGAAGAGATCCTCCGCGAGATTCCTCTCCCCGACGTACCGGAGGATGAAATTGATCAGCGGTTTCTCGAGCCGCTCGACCAGTTCCCGGTACGCTTTTTCATCGCCCCGGGCGCATTTCGTCAGCAGTTCCGTCTCTATGTGCATTTGCTTCCTCCTCTCTAACGCCCTCCCCCGCGTGGAGTTGGGTCGGTTTTTCAAATGGAATCGGCCTCGAGAGCCGAAAGATTCCTGTGGGTTCCCACGTCCTTTTATTAGGGTACTTTTATGGGTCGAAAAAAGATGCAGGGTCGTCTCGGAGAGGTCGATGTCCGCCAGGAAGACACCGATCTGATCGCGCGGTGCAATGACGGTGACATGGAGGCCTTCGAGGCCCTGACCGCCAAGTATTCCAATCTGTCTGCTTCCATCGCCTACAATATCATCGGCGATGTGCACGTCGCAGGAGACATCACCCAGGAAACCTTTTTGAAAGTATACCGGAACCTCCATGCGCTGGAGGATCCGAAACGGTTCAAGGGATGGTTCTGCTCCATCGTGAGGACTACCTGCGTCGACTGGCTCCGGAAGGAACGGTTCCATACAGCCTCCCTCGACAAGATCGCCGAGGACGGCCTCGAACCGGAGGGGGTGATCATCGGGGGCGTCTTCAAGCAGACGTCGACCGAGGTGGAGGAACTCCGGGAGAAGGTGCTCTCAACGATTCACCAGCTTCCGAAAATTTACCAGCAGATCATCCTCCTGCGCCACCTGCGCAGGATGAGTTACCGCGAGATGAGCGACTTTCTCGGGCTTCCGGTCGCCACGATCGAGTCCCGTCTCTACCGGGCGAGACTGATGTTGAAGGAAAAACTGCAGGATTTATATTTCTCCTGAACCGGGGAAAGATCATGCATGGAAGGGGATCGCATGGGCTGTAGCGAAGACAAGACCATTCTTCTCTCGAAGTACGTCGACAACGAGTTGACCGACGACGAGCGCCGGAGGATCGAGGACCACCTGGCCGAATGCGAGGAGTGCCGGGATCTTCTTTCGATCTTCCTGCGAAACGAAAGCATTCTCTCCAACGCCCTCGCCACGGGCATCTACCGGGATGAAATCGTCCAAAAGGTCATGGAACGGATCGAGGAACCGCCCGAGGTCGAGCCCGCGGAGGAATCCCGGTGGGAAGCGCTCGTCGGACTGGGCCGGGAGAAACCCTGGGCGCCCCTCGGCGCCGCCGCCCTGCTTCTCGTGGGACTGGTCCTCCTCCTCACCCGCTCCTTCGACGATCCGGAAAACGGACTGCAGGAACGGATCGCCCAGCTGGAAAATTCCGTCCGGAACTACCGGGCCATCCTCGCCGACCAGGGATCCAGCCGCCAGCGAGAGTCCGATGCCCTTCTCTCGCGAATGGAGAAGATCAACCAGGAACTCGTCCGGGAACGGCTCCATAACGCTTCCGGGGACATTCCCGGAAATTCCACCGCAGCGTTCTTCCACGATTCGGTCGGCATCGGCGTCAGCGCCCGTTTCGACCGGGGAGAACGATACGTCGCCTTCGACGTCCACCGTTCCGATGACGGGGGGAAAACATGGTTTCGAAAGAAGGCGGGACTGGCGCAACCCAGGTTCGAGGATCGTGACGTCAATCCGGGGACGTTCTACCTCTACAAGTTCGTCGCATGGTCCCGGGAGAGGACGATGGTGGAGTCGGTTCCCGTCCGTCTCCAGGCTCCCGTCCTGAACCGGCTGGACCCCGCCAAGTGCCTCCGGATCCGCTGCACGGAAATCGGCCCCCGGCGGAACGTGGCCTCCTTCGCGGTCACCCGGACCGTGGGGAACGAGCCCGTGACGTGGCATTTCACCGTTCTGCTCGGGAAGAAACTGGGACGAGTCGTCCATACCTCGCTGGGCGAGGTCGACTTTTCCACGGGACTGATCTTCAACACGGTGGAAATGGGAGACCAGACGCTGAAAGTCACCTTCGCGTGGCCCAAGTTCGATCCCGAAACGGGCGCCCCGATCTGGAAGACGGCCGGTCAACAGGATTACAAACTGCGCGACCAGATCCTGAGTATCCGGCCGAGCAGTCGCGCGGTCCTGGACACCCAGGAAGGGAACAGCCTGAAGGTGTGGCAGGATGGGGAGATCCTGATCCCGCTTCCGTAACGGTGCCGGACGAATGCCCCGCTCTGGACCGGCGGGGTGAGAAACGCTACAGTTTGCACCACATGATCGACCGGATTCGCAATTTCTGCATCATCGCCCACATTGATCACGGAAAATCGACGCTGGCGGACAGGCTCCTGGAACTGACGGGAACCGTCTCCCGGCGGAAGATCCGGGAACAATTCCTCGACTCCAACGACCTGGAGCGGGAAAGGGGAATCACCATCAAGGCCAAGGCGGTCGCGATGGAATGGAAGGGGTACCAGCTGAACCTGATCGACACCCCTGGCCATGTCGATTTTTCCTACGAAGTATCCCGGTCCCTCGCTGCGTGCGAGGGGGCGGTCCTCCTCGTCGACTGCACGCAGGGCGTCCAGGCCCAGACCGTGGCCAACACCCTCCTGGCGCTCGACAACGACCTCAACATCGTTCCCGCCCTGAACAAGATCGATCTTCCCACCGCGCAGATCGACGAATCGATCAAGGAGATGGAGAGTTCCCTCGGGATCAAGGCGGACGAGGTCCTCCGGGTGAGCGGAAAGACAGGAGAGGGCGCGGAAGAACTCCTCCAGTACGTCATCGACCACGTTCCCCCGCCCGAGGGAGATCCTGACGGCCCCCTGCGGGCGCTGATCTTCGACTCGGAATACGACGACTACCGCGGCGTCATCGTGTACGTACGCCTCCTGGACGGCCGGCTCCGGAAAGGGGACAAGATCCGGTTCGTCGGAACGGACCGGGAAGCGGATATCGAGGAAGTGGGCCGCTTCCGCCCGGAACCGGAGAAGATCACGGAGTTGACCGCCGGGCAGGTCGGATACCTCATGGCCAACATCCGCTCGATCCGCGACGTCCGCGTCGGGGACACGGTCGTCGACCGTGAGAACACCAACGCGAAGGCACTTCCCGGGTACAAGGATCCGATCCCCATGGTTTTCTGCGGCTTTTACCCGACCGGGGATACCGACTACGAATCGTTGAAAAAGGCGCTCGGAAGGTTGTCCCTGAACGACTCCGCCTTCTCCTTCACGCCCGAAACGAGCGAGGCGCTCGGGTTCGGGTACCGGTGCGGGTTTCTCGGTCTCCTCCACATGGAAATCATCCAGGAGAGGCTGGAACGGGAAGAGAATGTACAGCTGATCCAGACGGCGCCCAACGTCACCTACGAGATCGTCACCCTCAAGGGAGAAGTCGTCCGCATCGACAACCCGGCGAAACTCCCCGACGACGGGCTGATCGCGGAATGGAGGGAACCGCTCGCCCTGGCGAAGATCATCATCCCGACGAATTTCATTGGAAACGTCATGGCGCTCTGCGAGGAGCGGCGGGGCGAATACGTTCGAACGACCTACATCAGCCCCACCCGCGTGATTCTGGAGTACCAACTCCCCTTCTCTGAAATCGTCTTCGACTTCTACGACAAGCTGAAGTCGGGCACCCGCGGGTACGGCACGCTCGACTACTCGATCGAACGGTACGAACCGGCGGAACTCTGCCGCCTGCGGATTCTCGTCGGGGGAATCGAGGTCGACGCACTCTCCACCATCGTCGCGAAGGAATTCGCCGCCCGGAAGGGGCGCTCCATCCTGAAGATCCTCCGGAAGGAGATCCCCCGCCACATGTTCGAAGTGGCCCTGCAGGCCGCGATTGGAAAGAAGGTCATCGCGCGGGAGGACATCAAGGCGCTTTCAAAGAACGTCACCGCAAAGTGCTACGGGGGGGACATCTCCCGAAAACGAAAATTATGGGAAAAACAGAAGGAAGGCAAGAAGCGCATGAAGGCGGTGGGGAGAGTGGAAATTCCCCAGGGAGCCTTCATGGCGGTTCTGAAGGAGACCGGGGGAGAGTAGTTCGGGAGCGGAAATCGACCGCCCTGGCGCTTCTCATCCTCACGGTGATCGTGCCGATTCTCGCGCTCTACAAGGGGTTCGAAGAATCGGACATCCGATTCCTCGTCACCGGTGGCATCCTCCTTCCCCTCTTCGCTTTAACCTGCTGGCTCTACCGGGTCGGCTACCGCTGGGCCTACCCGGTATCCGTCTACGCGGCGGGCGTCGGCCTCTTCTGCACCTTCCTTTATACCGTGCGGGAAGGGGGAGGCGTGGCGTTCCTCTTCATGACGCCCTACGGGATCGCGGAGTACCTCCTCTACCGGACCCGACAGAAACTCGCCCCGCCGAAAGAGGAAAAAACGGAATCCGCGCAGGCGGCCGTGGGAACCTGGCTGAAGGAGAACGTCGAGGCGATCGTCATCGCCTTCGTCATGGCGCTCGTCATCCGGTGCTTCTTCATCGAGGTCTTCAAGATCCCCTCGAGTTCCATGGAGCCGACGCTCCTGGGAGACTACCCCACCCTGACCCACCCCGACTGCGCCTTCCGCCACAACCACGGGAAATGGCCGGAAGGGGACCGGATCATGGTCATGAAGTTCAACTACCTCTTCGAGAATATCGAGCGGTACGACGTGGCCGTCTTCAAGTTTCCGCTTGAACTCTCCCGCAATTTCATCAAGCGAGTGGTGGGCCTTCCGAACGAGGAGGGCTTCATCTACGGAGGAAACTGGTTCGTCCGCTCGACGGAGGAGGAGGAACCCCGGTTCCGCTTCGCCCGCAAACCGCTTCGGACCCAGAAGAACATCTGGATCGAGCCGGCGGTATCGGGCGCCTACCTGGCCACCCGGGAACTCTTCCTGGATCATTGGAGAACGGAAACGGAGGCCCCCTTCGAAGTGAGCGGGGGACGTCTCCGCACCTACGACGGGAAAACAGGCTTCCGGATGGAGGAAGCCCTCCGGGATACCAACGAAGTTCCGGTCGGGGACGTGATGATCGCCTTCACGGTCACACCCACTGCCGGAACCGTGGTCCGGACCCGGATCACGAACGAACTGGGAGAGTTCGTCGCGGAACTGGGGCCGGAACGGATCCGGGTCCACCGCCCAGGCCTCGACGGGACGGAAACCGTTTCCGGAGGAATCCCGGCCGACGAACCGACCGAAGTTCTTTTCTCCGTCTACGACGGGCAGATGGTCCTGCGGTTGAACGACCTGGTCGTGGTCCAGTCCGCCGCGAGAACCTGGTATTCGATCGACCTTCCCCTCCCCCGGGGAGTGCAGATATCCTTTGAAAGCGTGGGAAAGACGGATTTCCGCGATCTTCACGTCGGACGGGACATTTATTACCGCGGGCGGTCGGGCCCCGACGGGAACATCGCCGACGGGCCGTCGGGCGTCACGCGAACCGGACCCGGAGAGTACATCATGTTCGGGGACAACGTCGCCAACAGCCAGGACAGCCGCCTCTGGAAAAAGAACACCTACCGCCTGAAAGACGGAAGCGTCATCATCTGCGAGGGACAGGCGGACAAGTCGCGGGACAACGCGGCGAAGAAGGCGTTCCAGGATCGACACGGCCTCGAGGTCGTTCCCGATTATTACATCAAGGCGGACTGGCGCGGACATGAACGCGCCTTCCAGAAGGAGGACCTGGACCCCGATCACCGCCAACCGGCCATCGAGAGCTTCGTCACGGTGAACCGGGAGAACATCGTCGGAAAAGCCTTCTGGGTGTGGTGGCCCCCGGGCCGATGGTTCCGGATGATCCGGTAGGATTCCCGTCGAATCATCCCGGGGGAACAAACCGCAAAGTCGCGGAGACGCCCCCCCCGGGTCAGAAGTACTTCGTGAAAAGAAATACCGCGGCGCTCCCCACGAGGAGCACGAGTGTCAGCGCGGTGAAGTTCTTCAACGCGCGGAGGATCGCCTTCCGGGGCCCGGCCGACTTGCAGACCTCCAGGACCAGCAGCGCGGCCAGCGTCACCGGGACGTACAGGATCAGTTCCCAGAAAGAGTTCATGCGGCCGCCTCTTCCTTTTCCTCTTCCGACGCCATCCCTGTGGGAGAAAAGCAATTCAGCATGATGACCACGTTCAAAAGGCCCGAGATGCAGATATATAGAAGCCCCGGGGAGTAGAGTCCCAGCGGAAGGTCAGCGCGCGGAAACGCCTTCACCCCGCCCAGGAGCACGCCGAGAAACGCGGTCAGGCCGCTCCCAAACTGGCCGACGAAGTAAAACGGATTGTCGTCGAATCCCACCGTGCGGAACCCGGTCAGCCACAACCCGGCGAGGTAGAGCGAGCCGAGCGTGGCGAAAAAGAAGAGCGCCTTCTTCCATTGCCCCAGGAAGAGATGCCCCCAGCCGGGCACCATCCAGGCGAGAAGGAAGGCGACCGCGTACTTTCGCTTCCCGGCAGGCAACATCGAGTGCGCGGTCAGCGTGGCCGCGCCCACGACGGCACACGTCAGGAAAATGATCTTCGTCGTCGCGTCCATGTCACATCCGGAAATCGTTGCCGAGATATCGTTCGCGCACCACGGGATCGGACAGGATCTCGTCCGGCGTCCCACTGCGCAGGACCGTGCCGCTGTCGATTATATGAGAGCGTTCCGTGATCGCCAGCGTTTCCCGGACATTGTGATCCGTCAGGAGCACCCCGATGTTCTTTTCCTTCAGTTTCCGGATGAATCCCTGGATCTCGTTGACCGCGATCGGGTCGACGCCGCTGAAGGGCTCGTCGAGAATGACGATTGAGGGAGAGGTGAGCATCGCCCGGCAGATCTCCAGCCTCCGCATCTCCCCCCCCGAAAGCGTGTACGCCTTCTGTCCCGCGAGGTGGAAAAGCCCGTACTCCTTCAGCATGGAGGCGGCGGTTTCCCGGCGAACCCCCTTCGGCTTCTTCGTCGTTTCCAGGATCGCGAGCAGGTTTTCCTCCACCGTGAGTCGCTGGAAGACGGAGGGCTCCTGCGGAAGGAACCCCATGCCGAGTCTCGCGCGGCGGTAGATGGGGAGCCGCGTGACGTCCTTTCCCTCGAACCGGATCGTGCCGGTTTCGGGGCGGACCAGCCCGATGACCATGCGAAACGTCGTGGTCTTTCCGGCGCCGTTGCGGCCGAGAAGCCCCACGGTCTCCCCCCGCTCCACGGTCAAGGAGACCCCGTTAACCACCTTCCGGCGGCCGTAGGTCTTCGAGACGTCTTCGACTTCGAGAAGCGGCATCAGGCCCGAAAGGCTACCATAATTCCGTTCCAGGACCAATCGCGGATACTACCCCACCGTCGCGAGGGAGGAACGGGAACGGTACCGGCGGTTGACCATGTCGGCCAGCGCCGGGGCCCCCTCCAGCCCGGGATGCGTTTCCAGGAATCGGAAAGCGTCGTCCCGCGCCCATCCGAGCAGTTCCACGTCGAGGATCGGGTTGGCCGCCCGGAACCCGGGAAGACCGCTCTGCCGCGTTCCGAACATCTCCCCGGGTCCCCGGATCAGCAGGTCCGCCTCCGCGATCCGGAATCCGTCCGACGTATCCCCGAACGCCTTGAGCCTTTCCCGCGCGATTTCCCCCGGATTTTCCGCGAGAACGAGACAGTACGACAGGTCCGATCCCCGCCCGATCCTTCCCCGCAACTGGTGAAGCTGGGCGAGCCCGTACCGCTCCGCGTTCCCGATCACCATCACGCTCGCGTTCGGAACGTCGATCCCGACCTCGATCACGATCGTGGAGACCAGGATCGGCGTCTCCCCGGACCGGAACGCCTCCATCACCGCCTCCTTTTCCGACGCCTTCATCCGGCCGTGAAGGAGGTCTACCCGCCGGCCGGGAAAGACTTCGCGGAGCCGTTCGCACATCGTCGTGGCAGACTTCGCCGCGATCTTGTCGGAATCGTCCACCAGCGGATAGACGAAGAAGGCCTGCCGCCCCTCGGCCACCTTCCCCCGCACGAATTCGAAGACGTTCTCCTCCCGCTTCGCCAGGGTGATGACCTTCTTCCGGCCGGGAGGAAGTTCATCCAGCACCGAGACGTCGAGGTCCCCGTAAACCGTCAGGGAAAGCGTCCGCGGAATGGGCGTCGCCGTCATCACAAGCACGTGGGGCTCCTCCCCCTTCCCGCGAAGCCCGGCGCGTTGCAGGACGCCGAATTTCTGCTGTTCGTCGATCACGACCACCGCGAGATTCCGGAAGGTGACGTCCCTTTCCAGGACGGCATGGGTGCCGACGACGAGATCGACCTCCCCCGCCTCGATGGAGGCCAGGAGCTCTTCCCGCTTTTTTTTCCGCAGGCCCCCGCCGAGGAATCCGATGCGCACGCGCGATTTTCCCATGAGGCGCCGGAAGGTCTGGAGGTGCTGTTCCGCCAGGATTTCCGTCGGCGCCATGATCGCCGCCTGCGCCCGGTTTCCCACCGCCGCCAGCAGCGCGTAGAGCGCCACCACTGTCTTCCCCGAGCCGACATCCCCCTGCAGAAGCCGGTTCATCGGCCAGGACCGCCCAAGCTCCGTGCGAAGTTCCGACATCACCCGGTCCTGTGCGGCGGTCAACGTGAAGGGAAAGAGAGACCTGATCCGAAAATCGAGCGCGCGGCCGATCCGAAGGGGAACGCCTGCGACGGACTCCCGCCGGACTCCCCTGCGCAGCGCCAGGTGGGTCTGCAGGAGAAAAAACTCCTCGTACGCCATCCGCCTCCGCGCCTGCGCGTACTCCTCCTGCGAAGAAGGAAAATGCATGCGTCTAATGGCGCCCGCACGGTCCATGAACTTCCGCCGGGAGAGGATCTCCTCCGGAAGCACTTCGGGAACCTCCCCGCCCACCTCGCCGAGAACGGCGAAAACCAGCTCGCGGAAACTCCGCGCGCCGAAGGAGTCGGGAACCGTGTAGGCGGGAACCATTCCCCGGGCATGGAGAGAATCTTCCTCCCCCTCCCCTTCCCCGAGGATTTCGAATTCCACCGGCTGGACCTGGAGGACCCGGAAGGTCTGCACGACGCCGGTGACGAGCACCCGGTCCCCCACCCGGAAAAGACGCTTCAGGTGGGGCTGGTTGAACCAGACCGCCGTGATCGTTCCGCTTCCGTCGGAGAGTTCCAGTTCGAAGAGATGCATGAACTTGCGGGACGTTCTTCGTTCGCGCAGGGCGGTCACCCGCCCGAGAAGGGTCGCGGATTCTCCGGGGCGAACGTCGCGAATCGGACGGACTTCTCCCCGGTCGTAATGCTTCCGGGGGTAGCTGGTCAGGAGATCGAAGAGGGTCTCGATTCCCGCGCGGGCGAGCGCCTCGGACCGCCGGGGTCCCACCCCTTTCCAGTAGCGGACGGGGTCGAACAGGTTCACTTCTCTTCCCCGGGGCGATTCAGTTCCCGAAGAAGTTCCTCCAGGTCCTTCCCGTGATAGATCGATCCGATCCGGAAGGTCTCCTTCTCGGCGGCGACGCAGTCCACGCACTTCCAGCCCAGTTTTTCCAGCACGAGGGCCACGCGGGGATCCTGATCGATGGCGTCCTGGATGATCGTATCGGCGGTCACCTTCTCCATCACGACCCCCTCCGGGCGGCGATGAGGTCCCGGAGTTCCCGGGGAAGATGGTCCGACCCGGAGAGGGAACGAAGAACCCGGGATCCTTCCGGGAACCCGGGGCCTGCCTCCCCGAGGAGGGCCTCGACCGCCCGGGTTTTCAGGACGCGATCCGTATCCGCCGAACTGCCCAGTCGCGGAACGAGCGCCATCCGCCCGAGAGCGGAAACGAGGACGCGCTGGTCTTCCCTCTCCCGGTAGGCCGGATGTTCGAACAGGTCGAAAAGACGGCGCGCGCATTCCTCCGCCAACACCGCGAAGGAGTCCGACTCTTCGGGAACGGAGCTCACCACTTCTGACAGAATGCGGGCGGTGGCGAGGTTCCGCGCATTTTTCAGAAGGGTTTCAATGACCACCCTGCGGATTTCCCTCGAGGTTCCCGCCCCCCTCGCGATACTCGAGAGAGCCTCGCCCAGTTCCACCACGTTCCCCGGGGCCCACACTTCCCGGTACTCCATGACGGCGTCGTACTTCTCGAGAAGCCTGCGGGTGGTCTTCGCGCGGACGCCCGGAGCGAGTTTCCCGGAACAGACCATGCGGGCGATTCCGCCGATCACGTCGGGAAGAAGTTCCGTGTAGATTTCCGTCTCTTCGCCCAGGACGAAAAGGGGACCATCCTCCGACTCCGAACGGGTCACGTCCGGACTGGGAAGGTCGCTCTCAAAGAGACGCAATAATTGGAGCGAGGTGTCGGCGGCCATCTGGCGGGACGCACCGGGGGCGGAGGCGATCCAGGCGAGAGCCGCGATCAGGTCGAACCGGTTTTCGGATTCCCGGAGTCTTCCCGAATAATCCCGGTAGACGTCCGAGACCGCAGCTTCCTTCACGCATGGATCGCCGCAGAGTTTTCCGACCGCACGGACCACCTGTCCCGTCGGAAGGAGGTCCCCTTTTTCCAGCGACCGGAAGAAGGGAAGAATTTCTTTCGCCCGGGCTTCGGAGAGCGCGATTTCCAGGAGCGCCCGGGCGGCCACTTCCCGTTCCACCGGGTAGGCGCTCTCCCGGATCGTCGCCTGGAGGGGTTCGAGAACCGGAGCCCCCATGCGGAAAAGGATGGCCGTGGTCGACGCCACGAGCTGGTCCGACCGAAGCAGGTGAAGATTGCGGACGATGTCGATGCAGAGATCCCGCTTCAGGTCGGAAGAAAGGTGGGGATGCCCGCAGAGATTCGCCTCCATGATGACACTCCGAACCGGCCGACTCGCGCTCTTCAGGGTGGTGAGAAATATTTTTCCCGTCTCGTTGACGAGGCCTTCGTCGATCCCCGCCATCGAGGCGACCGCGTCGATCACCTTCAGGTAAAACCCGAGGGTATCCCCGTCCACCACGGGTAGCGTCTCGTGCAGGGCGCGGAGGGCGTCATCCCCGAGCAGGGCCAGCGCTTCCGACAGCCGGGCGGCGGAAAGATCTTCCACGGGAATCCCGGCCAGGTCCCGCGCCACCCGTGCCGCCAGTTCCGTTTTCCGGGCGGGGGTGAGATCCATTCCGCAGAGAATCCCCTGGAAGAAGGATCGAAGTCCCGGCTCGCGGATCCCTTCAAGTTCCCGCCAGAGAACCTCCACCACACGGGGAGAAGAGACCATTTCGGGGGAGAGAAGAAGTTTTCGCGCCGGGCTCATCAACCCGGCGGGATCCTCGGCGACCGCCTTTACCAGCCAGCGCACGAGAGAGACGAACGTCTCGTTTCCCTCGGCGAGAAGTCCGGTGAAACCGGGGAGGGTTCCGAGCAACGCGCCGGTCACTTCCCCGTCCTTCTCGAATCTCAGCGTGGCGACGAGACAGCCGAGCGTGATTTTCCGTTCCGGTTCCGTGATCCGATCCCGAAGCGCCTCGATCCGCTGGAGCGCGAGCCGTTTCGCCCGGGAAGCGCCTTCGTCGGCGAGCGTGGAGAGAAGATCCGACAGGGAGGAATCCATTCCGAGACGACACAACGCCTCCACGGCTTCCCTGCGAACGCGGGCATCGGAGTCCCCCAGCACGTGAAGCGTCACCGCCCCCTTTTCTTCCAGCGAGAGGGGAGAGAGGGATATTTGGCGCAGGGCTTCCCGTTTCGCGTCGGGATCGACCCCGGTCAGAAGGGTCAGTTTCAGGCGGGAGAGGTCCTCCGCGGTAAACAGGCTCTTCGCCTCCGAGGATCCGAGGAGATTTTTCGTGGAGTCCTCCGAAAGCGAAAGCGCTCCCCCGCCTTCCCCGTCGTTGCAGGCATCTTCCGCGATCGACTCCTCCTCGAGCGCGATCACGCCGTCGTAAATCCCGAGCGATTTCGCCAGGGGGGAGATCTCGCGAAGCCCGGCGGTGTCCAAACCCCCCGCCTTTTCGAGAAGTTCGGGGGAGAGAAGCAATTTCGCCAGATCCCCGTTCCCGGCCACTTCTTCGAGGAGTGCCTCCGTGACGAGGAGTCCCTTCGAACGGAGCGCGCCGACGCGCACGGCGAGCCTCTCGGAAACCCCGAAAGTCCGCTTCAGTTCCTGCCGGGAAAGACGAAGACCATCCATGGATCCCGAATGTAACAGGAGCCCCCCTTCCCGGAAATCGATTTTTACCGTCGAAGCCGTGCCCGGCGCGAAATTTGTCGCCGTTGCATGGCCCCGGACGCACGTCTATAATACCGGGCCATTATTCAAGGAGATCCCGGATGAAGTCGCTCTTCCCCGTCGCCCTTCTGATCCTCTTTCCCGCCTTCGCGGTCGCGCAGGGAGACGAGGCTCTCCCCCAGGATTCGATGGAAAAACTCCGGGAGAAAATTTCCCGCCTGGAGAAGGAACGGGACGCCCTGAAGAAGGATGTCGACTCCTACCGGGAACAACTCCTTGAAAGCGCCCGGAGGATCTTCGAGTTGCGCCAGAGGCTGAAAAACGGAACGCCTCCCGCCCGGACGGAAGAGAAAACGGAGCCCGCCCCCGAAACCGTCCCGAACCCGGAAAAGGTGGAAACCGGTCCCGAGGTTCCCATCCGCGCCAAGGTCCAGTTCGTCGACCGGACCGAGGGTTTCTTCCTGCTCGACAAGGGGGAGGAAGCGGGCATCAAGCCGGGCTACCGCTTCGAAGTAGTCCGTACCGTCTACAAGGCGGGACAGGAAGAGCCCGAAACCCTCCACATCGGGATCGCCGAAGTAGAAAAACTGCTCGGAACGAAAAAGGACCATGCCAAGCTGAAGTTGATCGAGGGGGACATCCTCAAGATACGATACGACGACATCGCGATCGCCTACCGCAAGGAAAGAGAGATCCCGCTGGAGAAGAAGACGGGAGAAGGGTGGAAGCCCCCCCGCTTCAAGGTCGTCGGCGTAACCAACGACGTCTACATGATCAGTTACGGGGGAATGCACGGCGCGAGGGCGACGCAGGTCGTCTACATCTACCGGGATCGCAAGCTCGTCGTGAAACTCCGCATCGAGGCGGTGGAAAAGGACTACGGCATCGCCCGGGTCATCCGGGGATCACAAAAGGGGAAGTTCGGCCCCGGGGACACCATCGAGATCGAGAAGCGCCGCAGCCTGGTGGTCGGTCGTCTCATCCACCTCGACGAGCGGACCGGCATCTGGGTCGACGTGGGATCGAACGACGGGGCGAAGCAGGGGATGAAGATCGCGGTCATGCGGCGCGGAAAGAAGGTGGGCGAACTGGTGCTCGAAAAGGTGGAACGTTTCTGGTCCACCGCGCTTCTCACCGGGGAGACCGGGCTCGGCGACCTGAAAATGAACGACTACGTCGAGGAGATCCCGGAGGAGACCGGGAAGAAATAGACCCGGTTCCCCTTTTGGTTCCGGCTTCCCGCGTTGGAATTTTGGATTTTCCCGGGTTTTGGTTGTTGGGATTTCAAGCGCGAAGCGCTTGTTCTTATTTCTTCGGGAACTTCCGCCGAAGCCACTTCTCCACTTCCTTCGGCACGAACGCCGAGACGTCCCCGCCCAGCGCGGCCGCCTCCTTGATGATCCGCGAACTCACGAAGGAGTACTCCTCGTGGGTCATGACGAAGACCGTCTCGATCTCCCGCGCGAACGTCCGGTTCGTCAGCGCCATCTGGTACTCGTACTCGAAATCGGAAACGGTCCGGATCCCCCGGACGATCACCGACGCGTTGTTCTTCCGCACGAAGTCGACGATGAGTCCCTCGAACCCCTCGACTTCCACGTTGGGCAGGTCCTTCGTCACCTCCCGGATCATGGCGACCCGTTCCGCCTTTTCGAAAAGGGTCTCCCTCGCGGGACTGTCGGTCACCGCCACGACGAGGTGGGAAAACACCTTCGCCCCCCGACGCATCACGTCCAGGTGCCCGTTGGTGACGGGGTCGAACGAACCGGGATAAATGGCGACGGTCATGGGCGTCCGATGCTCCGGTAGACGAAACCGGCCGCCCGCATCTTCTTCGGATCGTACATGTTCCTCCCGTCCAGCAGGGTGGGATGCGCCATGCTCTTCACGATCCGCGACCAGTCCAGGTTCCGAAACTCGTCCCACTCGGTCAGGAGGAGAAGCGCGTCCGCCCCCTTCGCGACGTCGTACGGACTGCGGCCGTACCCGATCTTTTTCCCCAGGTATTCCTGCGCGGTCCTGCGGGACTCCGGGTCGTAGCCGCGAACCACGGCCCCCATCTCGACGAGCCGCTCCACCACCGCGATGGCGACCGAGTCTCGACAATCGTCGGTGTTCGGCTTGAAGGAGAGCCCGAGTACGCCCACCTTCTTCCCCTTCACGATCCAGAGTTCCTCCTGCACCTTGCGGACGAACCACTCGAGGGCGTCCCGGTTCACCGTCCGAACCTCGGTCAGGAGCCGGAAGTCGTACCCGAGATCCCGCGAGATCTCCTCGAAGGCGGAAACGTCCTTCGGGAAACAGGAACCTCCGTACCCGATCCCCGCCCGCAGGAACTGGGGGCCGATTCTCTCGTCCATCCCCATCCCCCGGGTCACCTCCTCCACGTTCGCGCCCGCCCGTTCACAAACGGCGGAGAGCGCGTTTGCGAAGGAGATTTTCATTGCCAGGAAGGAGTTCGAGGCGTGCTTGATCAGTTCCGCGCTCTTGATATCGGTCACCACCACCGGGGACTTGAAGTTCCGGTAGAGGTCGCGGAGAATTTTTTCCGCCCGCCTCGTCTCCACCCCGAACACGATCCGGTCGGGATGAAGCGTATCCTCGACCGCGGTCCCCTCCCGGAGAAACTCGGGATTGGAGGCGACGTCGAAGTCGACCCGGCCTCGGGCGTACCGCGTGATGACGTTCTTGACGCGCTCTCCGGTGAGAACCGGAACGGTGCTCTTGTCGACCACCAGCCGGTATTCCTTCAGGCTCGCCGCGATGTCCCGGGAGACCTGTTCGATGTAACTCAGGTCCGCCGTTCCGTCCTTCTTCGGCGGCGTGGGCACGCTCACGAAGATGACCTTCCCGAAATCGACCGCGTCGGCGTTGGACCCGCCGAAGGAGAGCCTTTTCGCCTTCATGTTCCGCGCGACGATCTGCTTCAGACCGGGCTCGTAGATCGGCATCTCGCCCCTCTTCAGCTTGCGGATTTTCGCCGCGTCGCTGTCGACACAGAGGACCTCGTGTCCCCGCTCGGCAAAACAGACGCCCGTGATCAGCCCGACATGCCCTGTCCCGATTACGGATACTTTCATCTTCTCAGACCTTCCCCCCGTACCTCGTCATTTCCACAGCCGCTCGAGAAATTTCGGAACGACCGTGACGTAATATTTCTGCTCGTTTCTTCCTTCGTCGTTTTCGAAAACGCCCTGGACCACGAAGTCGTGGAAGTCCCGTCCGACCACCAGTTTCTGTTCCGTGTAAGCTTCGGCGTCGAAATCGTACTGAACGGTCGCCTGGAGGGACCATTTTTCCCCCAGGTTCGCGCGCAGGGAGGCGGACCACGCGTTCGTGACCCCCCGCACGTACGTCCCCCCGGCCGAAAGGGTCAGTCCGCTGAAAGGGGAGACATGGAAGGCGATTTCCCTCGATTCCTCCTGTTCGACCTCGAAATTGTACTCCCCCCTCCCGGAGAGGCCAACTGAATTCCGGAGACGAAACCGCATGTCCCAATGGATGTTTGACCAGTGGCGAAGCGGGAACGCCTCCCCCACCGGGTCCGGGGCGAGGGTGATCCAGTGAAACGGAGCGAGATGGTTCGTCGCCCGGAACGAGGTCGTATCCCTGTCTGGGTTGGGGTAATACTCCACGGTCACGCCCAGGTCGAAAAACTCCCAGCTTTTCTCCTCTCCCTCCTCGATCACCTTCGTCTCCAGGCGGTTCCGGAACGAGAAGACCGCCTCCTCGAACTCGTCGATCAATTCCGTGTCGTCGAACGGGTAGAGGGAGGAACTCTTCTCGGTGGAATGAATATTGTGCGCGTACCGAGCCTCCAGTTGCACGATGTGCCGAAGGCGCCGAAGGCCGATCGCCTTCCACGTAAGGCCGTGGACGCCGTGGATGTCCACCCGGACCCGCCCCCCGAGCGACCAGAGCCAGCGCGATTCCTCGTCCCCGTTGATGTCCTGCTCCCAGAAACTTCCCCGGAGGGATCCGAACGGGGCCACGGTGAACCAGGTAAAGTCCGCGGGAATCGTCAACTCGTTCAGGAAATCCCCCCGCCAGGTGCGCTCGTCCCGGTCGGGATCGCCGTCGGCGTTCCGGTACCGGAGGTGGGACGCGTCGGTCGACTGGAAAAGGAGAAGCCGGTCCCAGACCGAGGGAAGAACCGGCTGGTGCAGAAGTTCAAAATGAAGCCGCGGAAGCATTTCCAACTGGTCCTGGAAATCGTTCAGACGGTGCCGCTCCCAGAGGTACGCCCCCATCGTGCGGGGCTTCCAGCGGACGTAGAAGGACGTCTCCTGTTCCTTGCCCTCCTTGAATTCCCGTTCGAAAAATTCTTCCAGCAGGTCCTTGTCGCTGATCCAGGATAGTTCCAGTTCGTACCGCCAGTCCCCTTCCAGGTCCCGCCGGTGAAACCCCCGCACCCGTCCCCGGTCCTTCCGTTCGAGAGGATCGAACTTCTCGTCGAAGTCGTTGTCCGACCGCCCCTCGTCATGCAGGAAATAGCTCTCCCCGTAGCCGAAATAGTTCTCCCATTTCCACTCCAGGTCGAGCCCGCCCGCCCAGCCCCGCTCCCGCCGCCAATCCACCGAGAACTCGGCGTCGCCCCACCGGCGCCCGTCGTCTTCCTCCTCCCCGGAGTCCCAGGGATTCAGCGCATCCAGGAATCCCTTCGAGAGAGGGAACCCCCACTCGGTGAGCGCCGACCATCCGAACCGGGAGGTCTCCTCCACTCGCACGGACCGGAGCGGAAAATCACGGAGCCATTCACTTTTCAGGATCACCGCCGGGAGCCAGAAAAAGGGGACCTCCCCGATCCGGGCAACCACCGGGCCTCCCCCGAGGGTCCATTCCCGGAACGGAAAAATATCGAAGGTGCCTTCCTCCCCGTGCGGTTCCCGCCCGGTCCAGGTGCCCTCCCCGATGTATACGTCGTAGTGGGGAACGCCGTAGTCGCAGGAGGAAAGCCGGACCTTTTTGGCCTGGAATTTCCCCTCCGCCAGGGAACGGACCTGCTCCGCGATGATCCGGTACGACTTCCCGCTCTCCGGGTCCTTCATCCGCGCCTGGAGGTGCACCAGGTACGCCCGGCGGCCAACCGCGTCGAAGTACATCCTTTCCGCCTTCAATTCCTGCATTCCGCTTCGGTAGACCACGTTGCCCTCGGCGTACAGTTCCTCGAAGGAGGCCTCTTCCCCTTCGAGGGGAAACCAGAGAATCATGTGGTCCGCCTGGATCCGAATCCCCCCCCTCGTCACCACCGGGCTCGAGAGGAACGCGATGTTGCGGTCCCCCTCCTTCTCGAACGAGATGTAGTCCGCCTCGATGACCGTCTCTTCCTGCGCGGCGGCGGGAAGGGAAAGAAGGAGAAGAAGAGAGATTCCCCTCATTTCAGTTCCGCCCAGTTCCGCCCCGTCCCGACTTCGACACGGAGAGGAACACGAAGCGGGTGCACCTTTTCCATCTCCTCCCGGACGAGGAACGCGATCGCCTCCGTTTCCGGTTCGGGAACTTCGATCACGATCTCGTCATGGACCTGGAGAAGGAGAATTGCCTCCCGCTCTTCCCGGTCCATCCGCTCCTGAACCCGGATCATGGCGAGTTTCATGAGATCGGCCGCCGTCCCCTGGATCGGCGCGTTGATCGCGATCCGCTCCGCGGCCATCCGCATCATCCGGTTCTTCGAGCCCAGGTTCGGAACGTACCTGCGCCGCCCGAAGAGGGTCCGGACATACCCTTCCGACCGCGCCGTCTCGAGCGACCGGTCGATATACTCCCGCACCCGCGCGTACCGGGAGAAATAGAGGTCGATATACTCGCCCGCCACCCCGGGATGGATCCCCAGCCTTTGCGCCAGTCCGAACGCGCTCATGCCGTAGAGAATCCCGAAGTTGATCTCCTTCGCCCTCCTCCGAAGGTCGTCGGTGACCTTCTTTTCCCCGAAGACCTCCGACGCGGTCCGCGCATGGATGTCTTCCCCGTTCCGAAACGCCTCGAGCCAGTCGGGATCCTCCGAGAGGTGCGCCATCACCCGCAGTTCGATCTGCGAGTAGTCCGCCGCAAGAAGGATTCGCCCCTCTTCCGGAACGAAGGCCCGGCGGATTTCGCGTCCTTCCGGGGTGCGGATCGGAATGTTCTGCAGGTTCGGGTCGCTCGACGAGAGCCTCCCGGTGGCAGCGACCGCCTGGTTGTAGGAGGTGTGGATCCGCCCCGTCTCCGGGTGGATCAGGCCGGGCAGGGTCTCCACGTAGGTGTTGCGGAGCTTCGCGATCGTCCGGTACTCCAGGATGCGCGCCGGAAGCGGATGCGCCCGGGACAACTGTTTCAGAACCGCCATGTCGGTCGAGTAGCCGGTCTTGGTCTTTCTCCCCGGCTTCAATCCCAGCTTCTCGAAAAGAATCTTCTGCAACTGCTTCGGGGAGTCGACGTTGAACTCCTCCCCCGCGTCCCCGTGGATCTCCCCGAGAAGTCGTTCCAACTTTTCGGACATCGTTTTGGAAAGCTCCCGGAGGAACCCGGTGTCGACCCGGATGCCGTTCATCTCCATCCGCAGAAGAACCTCGATGAGGGGCATCTCCATTTCCAGGATCCCCTCCATCCCCCGCTCCCGGACCTGTTCCTCCAGCAGGGGAACCAGGCGGAGCGTGACGTCGGCGTCCTCGCAGGCGTAGTTCCGCGCTTCCTCCAGCGGGACGTCCGCGAAGGTGGCCCGGCCGCTCGCCTTTCCCACGACGTCGGAGAAGAGGATCATGTCGTGGCCGAGCCAGCGACGGGCGAGCGTCTGCAGGTTGAACGGTCCTCCGTCGGGATCCGCCAGGTACGCCCCGACCATCGTGTCGAAAGCGATCGGCGCGAGCCGAACGCCGTACCTCCGCAAGACCAGCGCGTCGTACTTGACGTTCTGGCCAACCTTCTTCACGGAAGGGGATTCGAGGACCGGTTTCAGTATTTCCAGCGCCGCGCCGGGAGAGAGCTGTTCCCCGACATCCTCCCCCTCGTGCCCCACCGGAACGTAGAAGGCCTCTCCCTCCCGGGCGCAGAGGGAAATTCCGACGAGGCGGGCGCACATCGGATCCTTGGAGTCGGTCTCCAGGTCCACGGACAGGAGTTCCTCCCCGGACAACCCGGACGCCACTTCGGTGAGGTCCGCGGCGATCCGCACGAGGCGGTATCGATCGAACGGGATCGCCCGGGTCCGGGTCTCCCCTTCCGCCGACCACTCCTTCTGCAGGCGGCTGAATTCCAGTTCCGCGAACATCTTTCCGAGGGTCTCCCGGTCGGGCTCCTTCCGTTCCAGTTCCTCCATCGGAACGGGCAGTTCCACGTCGGTAAGAATCGTGGCCAGTCTTCGGGAAAGGATCGCGTCTTCCCGGTATTTCTCCAGGTTTTCCCGGACAGCCTTTCGTTTCACCTTCGCGACGTTCTCGAGAAGCGCGTCGAGCCCCCCGTATTCCTCGATGAGAACGGGCGCCGTCTTCGCCCCGATTCCCCGGACGCCCGGAATGTTGTCGCTGGCATCCCCGAGAAGGGCCTGCACGTCCACGACCTTCTCGGGATCGACTCCGAATTTTTTCCGGACCTCTTCCCGGCCGATCTTCCGCCCCTTTCCCTCGTCGAAGAGGAGAATCCCCGGTCCGGGATCCCCGACCTCCTTCGTCACCAGTTGCATCAGGTCCTTGTCCCCGGTCGCCACGAGGACGTCCCACTTCCGTTTCACCCCTTCCCGGGCGAGCGTTCCGAGCACGTCGTCCGCCTCGACGCCGGCCACTTCCACCGTGGGAATGCCGAACGCGGGGGGGAACGCCTTGATGTGGGGAATCTGCCGCGCGAGTTCCTCGGGCATGGAGTCCCGGGTCGCCTTGTATTCCCCGTATTCCTCGTGGCGAAAGGTGGGGCCGGGTGCGTCGAAGACCATCACGATCCGGTCCCCGGGGTATTCCTTCATGAGCCGGATCAGCATGTTCACGAAACCGAAGATGGCGTTCGTGGGCATACCGGCGGAAGTGGCGAGTTCTCTCACGGCCCAGAAGGCGCGATAAAAGTACCCGGACCCGTCAATCAGAACCAGGCGCTGCATGAATGACCAACTCTAATCCCACCTGTCGAGGCTGTCAAGAAGGTGAGAAATGGGGTTTCCGGTCGATTTCGGGCAGATTGCGCTTTCCGCGCCCCTTTTCTTTTTCGCACTTGAAGTCGCACCCGGGTTCTCCTATATTTATCCGCGTTCTTCCCGCTCTTCTTCATTCTGTCGATCGTACCGCAGCAGTACCCGGGGATCGTCCGTACGCAGTTCGGAAGAGTCGCTCTTTTTGTGAACGGGTTTTCGATCGACGGTTCCGTCCACGGGGGTGGACAATTACTGGGGGGCGTTCCATGGATCCCAAAGTTATCCTCGAAACCGCTTTGAACCTCGAAGAGATCAGCGCCATCGAAGCGCTGGTGGTTTTCCAACAGGGGGGAGCCATCCAGGAGAAACTCCAGGAAGTCTCCAGTACGCTCAACGAGCGGTTCAACCAGAACAAGGTCGGCTGGACCCGCGGAAAGAAATTCAACTACACGAACGTCTGCCGGGTGGAATGCTCCTTCTGCAGTTTCCGAAAGAAGGCCGGGCAAAAGAACGCCTTCACCCTCAGCATGGACCAGATCATCCGGCAGGTGAAAAGCTCCACCGGCGCACGGCAGATCACGCTCGAGGGAGGCCTGAATCCAGAATTGAACATCAACTTCCACGTGGAACTGGTCCGCGCTCTCAAGACCGAATTCCCGCAGATGCACCTCCAGGCTTATTCCCCCTCCGAGGTCTGGTTCATCGCCAAGCGCGCCCGCACGACGCCCTACGACGTCCTCAAGCGGTTCCGGGCAGCGGGTCTCGACTCCCTTCCCGGCGATTCCGCCGACATCCTCAACGACAAGATCCGCAAGAAGATCTGCCCGGAAAAACTGCGCACGAACGACTGGATCGATATCGTCCGCAACGCGCACCGCATGGGCATGACCACCACCGCGTCGATTCTCTTCGGACACATCGAGAACGAGATTCACATCTGCGAACACCTGGAAATCATCAAGACCCTCCAGAAGGAGACGGGCGGGTTCACCTCTTTCGAACCGATCCCCTTCCTGCCCCAGGGCACCCCGCTTCTGAAAAAGAAGAAGGTCACGACCGGTCCTTCCCGGGAGGACATCGCCCGGATGATCGCGATCAGCCGTCTCTTCTTCGGAAAAACCTTCCCGAACATCCGGGTCGACTGGACGAAACTGGGCCTCCCCGGAACGATGGACGCGATCGCCGCTGGGGCGAACGACCTCGGAACGCTCGCCGTCGACCCCCACGAGATCAAGACCACCGCGACCAACGGGAAGTTGTCGGTCCCGATCAAAACGCTCCGCTCCTCCCTCTCGAAGGCGGGAAAATCGCTGGAGGAACAGGACCCGCGTCGGCTTCGCGTCAACGCCCCGGCCAGGTCCCCCCGGGAAGACCTCGTCCTGGTATAATCGGAACCCGGTCCGCGGTAGGATGGGCCTGTTCCAGCCGAAAGAAAAGGAATGGTTCGCTCTCTTCTATTATGGTTCCTGCTGGCCGCGCCGGCCCTTGCCGACGAGGTGGAACTCAAGAACGGAAATGTCCTGCTCGGCAGGGTGACCGACCTGGGAGACTCCATCCGTCTTGAAAGGAAGGGCGGATCGATCGTCATCCCCAAGAGCGAAATCCGCGCCATCCGCCGCGGAAAACTCCCCGAGGAGATTTACCAGGAACGTCTTTCCACGCTCGCCGACGACGATCTCGAGGGACACCTCTCCCTGGCACGCTGGTGCCGGGAACAAAAACTGGACAAAGAGGCGGCCGGGGAATTCCGAAGGGTCCTCTCCATCGATCCCGACCAGCCGGAAGCCCGCATCTCCCTCGGCTACCGGAAGGTGAACGGAAAATGGATGACCTTCGGGGAAATCCAGGAGGCGAAGGGACTCGTCAAGTTCCGCGGAAAATGGATCCTCCCCGCGGAACGGGACCTTCAACTCGCCCTCGAAAAACAGAAGGCCCTCGAAAAGGAATTGGACAAAGAAGTGCGGAAATGGCTCGGCCGTGTCGCTTTCCACAGTGAAAAGGTCCGGTCCGAGGCGATCGAACGGCTGGCCGCCATCGACGACGAATTCAAATCGAAACACTACGTCAAGGCCCTGAACGCCGCGAACAGGGAAAAGCGCTCCTTCGTGATCGGGGAACTGGGACGAATGAAGGAGCCCTCCGCCGCAAAGGGGCTTGCCCGCCGTGTCGTCTGGGACAAGTACCCCGAACTCCGCTCCGCGGCACTCGACGCTCTCCTGGCGACCGGCCATGCAGACTCGACCCTCTTCCTCGCGGCCTGGCTGAAGGAGGATTCGGCCCGCCCCCGCATCCGGGCGGAAGAAGCCCTCGGACAATTTACCGATTCCCGGCCCCTCCCCGCCCTCTTGACGCTCCTGTCACGCGTTACGAAGACCATTCGCTGGCTCGACCAGTACCGGGACATGATCTCGAAGACGCTCCGCGGAACCCTGCTCCTTCGCGACGGACGCCGCATCCGGATTCCCCCCGACCTGCTTCTCTCCCTGGAAGGATTCGATCCCCGCGACAGGGAGACCCTTCTCCGGGAACGCGATACCCTGGTCGCCACTCTCCGGGCGATTACCGGGCGGGACTTCGGGGAGAACGTGACCGAGTGGAACAAATGGTACCGGGGAAAAAAGAAATGAAGATCCTTGTCATCGGCAGTGGAGGGCGGGAACACGCCCTCGTCTGGAAAATCAAGCAATCCCCGCTGGTGACGGAGATCCACGCGGCCCCCGGGAACACCGGGATCGCCTCGCTCGCAAAATGCGTGGACATCACCCCCGAAAACATCGACGGCCTCGCCGATTACGCGGAGACCGAAGAAATCGACCTGACCGTGGTCGGACCGGAAATCCCCCTCTGCAAGGGAGTCGTCGATCTTTTTGAAAAGAGAAACCTCCGGATCTTCGGCCCAAACCGCGCCGCCGCGGAACTCGAGGGGAGCAAGATCTTCTGCAAGGAGATTCTCCGCCGCGCCGGCATCCCCACCCCGAACTTCCGGGTTTTCCAGCAGGCGGAACCCGCCTTCGCGTACGCCCGGTCGGCAAAATATCCCCTCGTCGTCAAGGCGGACGGATTGGCCGCCGGAAAAGGCGCGGTCATCTGCCACACGGAGGAGGAAGCGCTCTCCATCATCGACCGGATGATGAAACAGCTGGTCTTCGGAAAAGCGGGAGAGAAAATCGTCATCGAGGAGTTCCTCTCCGGCGTGGAAAGTTCCGTCATGGCCCTGACCGACGGGAAGACGATCGTCGAACTCGAATCGGTGCAGGATTACAAGCGGATATACGACGGCGATCGCGGCCCCAACACGGGAGGCATGGGTGCCTATTCCCCCGCTCCCGTCGCGAGCGAACGTGATTCCCAGCGGGTCATCCGCGAAATCCTCGTTCCCATCGTCCATACCATGAACAGCGAACGGAAAAGGTTCAAGGGACTCCTCTACGCGGGAATCATGTTCACGAAAAGCGGACCCAAGGTGCTGGAATTCAACGTCCGGTTCGGAGATCCCGAAACCCAGGCGATCCTTCTCCGGTTGAAAAGCGATCTCGTGCCCCTGCTGAACGCGACCATCGACGAGAAACTCGAGGAGGCCGCCGGCTCGATCGAGTGGGAAGAACGCGCCGCCTCCTGCGTCGTGCTCACGTCCGGAGGGTATCCCGGAAATTACGAGACGGGATACGAAATATCGGGCCTCGACGATCTCGGGGACGCCGTCGCCTTCCATTCGGGTACGCGGGAACAGGACGGTTCCTGTGTCACCTCGGGCGGTCGCGTGGTGGGAATCGCCTGCCTCGGAAAAGACCTCCCGGATGCACGCGAACGGACCTACGCGGCGGTGGAAAAGGTCTCCTTCCGCGGTTTGCACCATCGGAAGGATATCGGGGCCGTTCCCCGCGAGCGATGAAACCGGACCGGGGGAACGCGCTCGACCTCGCCCTCCTGCTTCTCGCACTCTCGATCGTCGGGGCGCTGATCGTTCACGTGACCCATCCCTCCCCTCTTCGCCGGATCCTCGTCGACGAGGCTGAACGTCACCCCCTGCTCGTCACCGTCTCCTCCCCCGACACCTTCCTCGCGTCCCGTCTCCATCCGGGAGACGCCCAGCGGAGGGAGAAGGGATCTCCGGGAATCGAACTTCTCTCCTTCTCCGTGGAGAAGGACCGGCTCGAAGCGCGGTTCCGGGTGCAGGCCCGGAAATGGAGAGGGTGGTGGCAGTACGGGGACCTGGAGATCATGGTGGGGGAACGGTTTGAATTTTTCACGAAAAGGTGCAAGTTCATTGGAACCGTCACGGATGTCCATCCGGAATAGCGTCGCGTCATCGCGGATCGGTCACGCGCTCATGG